>Ga0209403_10000002_pt1 | contig 337439 bp, 331 predicted proteins | sample ArcticOcean_MG_C_8_FD_187440 | JGI IMG/M metagenome (GOLD analysis project Ga0209403, IMG submission 187440) | Marine microbial communities from western Arctic Ocean - ArcticOcean_MG_CB11_86 (SPAdes) (version 2) | ecosystem: Environmental > Aquatic > Marine > Oceanic | place: Arctic Ocean... | reverse complement strand
GACCATCAAAGAAGCGATCCCCGAGATCACCAACATCATCGACGTAACCGACCACGCCTCCGGCGAAAACCCCTATTACGAGGCCGCCAAAGCTTAGACACCACATGCCGCCTTCGGATCCGCACCGGACCTCAGGGCGTCATGTGCATCAGGTTTGGATGCTGATCAGATTTCGGACTTCGAACCAGTGACTTCTGACGGGTAGATGGACCGGAAAGAAGTACAGAACGTAAAACCTCAATCTCTGGTGCCCCAGAGGTGCCCCCGGAAGCCAATTCAACGAACCATCGCTCCAACACGTGATCTGGGGGGGGTGCCGCCACTCCCCCACATACATCTACTGACTATCGGCAGAGGGTCGTGTTTGGTTCAGCTATCCAATCTCCCTAGTCGTCCAACCAGCACAGAATCTTTCAACGCTTACCCAGAGCTTCTGAATCGTCCAGGCAGGAGGCCCGACACGTCGGCACCGCCAAAGGTTGCGGACGGCTCACCGCCCAACGCAAGGTCGGCCAGGAGGACGCCGGCACCACGCGATGTGTAGATGCCACATCCCCCCTGACCGACACACCACACGAACGCGGGCTGGTCGGAATCAGGGCCGATCGCCAGCGAGCGGTCGGGTGTGAAAGTGCGCAGGCCCGCCCAGGCCGAGTTAACGGACCGCATCCCGAGCGTGGTGGCTTCGTTGATCCGCTCGATGGCCAGCGCAACGTCGAGCTCCGCGGGCTTCGCATCGCAGGGTTTGGACGGGGTCTCATCTCCCAACGAGCAAAGCATCTGCTCCCCGTCAGGTTTTACGTACCAGTTCTGTCCAACGTCGGCAGTGAAGGACCAGCCGGTGGCGTCACAGCGGGGGCCGCTCACCATGAAGGCGGTTCGTTGGTAGGGCTGCAGTCCGATCGGCTCCACGCCAGCCCGTGCGGCCACCACGTCACCCCACGCACCGGCGGCGTTCACCACAATGTCGGCGCAGACGTCGCCGTCCGTCGTCTCTAACCTCCAGCCATTTCCGTCAGGTCGCGCTGCGTCCACCCTGGCCGAGGTGGTGATCCGTCCGCCGCCACGTCGAAAGCCGCGCACGTAGGCTTGATGGAGAGCGCCGACGTCAATATCGGCGCAGTCCGGTTCGAGGACTGCACGGTCAACGAGCTCGCGGCGGAGCGGCGGGAAGTAGTCCATTGCTTCGTCCACCGTCAACTCCACCGACGGTGAGGGCAGCAGGCTTCCCTCGGCCAGCAGCTCGTCCATCTGGTCCGACTGGACTTCCGAGGAGATGTGCATCACCGTTCGAGGCGATAAGAGGGGACCGTCGACCAGGTCTGTCGGGGTGTCGCGCAGAAAGTCGACGCTGGCCCTGGTGAGGATGAGGTTGGGCTTGGTGGTCAGGTTTTCGAGGAGGATCGCCGCCGAACGCCCTGTCGTGTGGTGCGCTAGAACCGGCTCGGCTTCCAGGAGGAACACCTCAGCATCGGGATGTGCTTCGACAAGGTGGTAGGCGGCGCTCACGCCGGCGATGCCCCCGCCGACAACCGCTATCCGAACCCCTGTCATCCTTCATGCTCGCACATGGACGACCACGTTAACGTGCGGGCATGGATGTAGAGACATACCGGAATCTTGGTCTTGACATAAATTTCGTCGGAGATAAGGAAGTCAACGGTCGCAGTAATGCGGAGCTCGCGAATGCGTTCGACACTGCCGGCGATGTGGATTACCACCCTTGCCCCGAAGCGCAGCAAGAACCAGATGCCGTTGGCAGGGTGTCTCGCTTCGAAGACTGGCAATCATCGACGGCGTATCCAGGCACAGTCCGTGACGTGTGGCTGTACGAACCACCTTCTGTGAAAGCTCAAGACTCTTTGGCATTGCTGGTCTTCAACGACGGTGGCAGGTACCTGAAACCTGACGGACAAGTGCGCGCTGCGCGGGTACTTGACGTTCTCCAGGCCTCAGGCGCCCTTGAGCCGACCGCTGCGGTTTTCGTCTCACCCGGTCGCCCACTCGATGTTCCCCCTGCCGACTCTCAGTGGGAGATCAACCCCCACCCCGAGGCTCGCGACCAGCGCAGCATTGAATACGACAGCCTGACCGATACCTATGCAAGGTTCGTCGTTGAGGAGCTCGTTCCATTCGCCGAGCAAGAGATGGATGCGAGAATCAACGATGACCCCTCTCGTCGAGCGATGGTCGGCCTCTCAAGTGGCGGCATATGCGCCTGGACAACAGCATGGCATCGCCCAGAATCATTCGGCTTAGTGCTCAGCCATTGCGGATCGTTCGTAAACATCCGAGGCGGCCACACTTGGCCGTACTTAGTGCGCTCCACCGAAGCGAAACCGATTAAGGCTTTCCTTCAATCAGGTGAGCTGGATGGAGACATCATTTCCGGGAATTGGCCCCTAGCGAATAAGCAGATGGCTGCGGCTCTGCAGTTCGCGGGCTACGACGTTAGGTTCGAATTCGGGACCGGTGGCCACAACCTCCGCCATGCAGGCGCTCTTTTTACTGAATCCATCCAGTGGTTATTCACGGACCAAAAGTGATTACGTTTCAAACCCCAGCCCCCACAGCCCGGGCGTCATCGGTGTGGGTCCGCGTTTGGTTCAGGAGCTAACGACTATTCAGCTTCGGGGCATTGAATTCATTGAAACCAGCATTCGTAATTCCCTAACTCTTTGTCTAATAAGGTGAGGCAATGAGGAAGTTCACTGTCCTTCTGGCCTTTCTATTCTTTACTGCCGCCTGCGGAAATTCGTCACCTCCAACGGCAGACGAGACGACCAAACCAGTCACTACGTCACCCAGTCCAACGACGTCGGTCAAATCCGAAGATTCAGTAACGCCAACAACTACAGCAGCTGCGACACCGACAACCACCACAGCGACACCGACAACCACCACAGCTCAAGCCAAAGTCCAGACTGACTATGAGAAAAGTCTCGAGAAGTTCTATGAGGCCAAAGCCCTGATGTTGGCCTCTGGGGACTTCAGTCCCTTCGAGTGCGCGGCATCGATCGTCGGTGCCGATCGAGCAGGGGAGTTCATTGCCGCCGACCCAACCGCCGAGGAGTTATCTCTTTTAGAGACCTGTTTCGACGACTCCGTTCCCCAGACAGAACAGGCCGCACCTCCCACAACCGTTAGACACGGTGCACCTCCCACGACAAGCCCTCCAACAATCCCCTGTGTCGAACGGCCACTGACAGCACTTCCAATCCCTAGGGAAAGCCTGGCAGCGACAGTCCCATTAGGTCACATCAACGTTCCCGAGCACACGGTCCCCACAGACCACGTATACCTCGTGCTTCCTGGATACACCGAGGGCGCCTCGCCGACGGTAGCTCTATCTTCGCCCGGGGATCTCACCCTGTTTCGGGTTACGAGGACTAGGTACGACGTAGTGGGCGACACAGAGTCCTACAGCGATTGGGGTCTGGTGTTCAGCATCTGTGAGGGCCGAGACCTACGATTCGGACACGTGTCGACCGTCTCAGATCAGATCGTGGAGGCTACGACTAGCGCCCAGGAGCGATGCAACAGCTACGGCTACGACGCTAGGGAATTCGAATACTGCGCTTTCGAGCTCTACGACACTTGGGAGCGACTCGATGTCAGAGTTAGTTTCGAAGAAGGCGATGCCATCGGCACCCTTGGCGGTCTAACTACGCCGAACACCCAATTAGACCTCTGGGCTTACGATTACAACCTCGGCCCGATGGCCTTCATCAACTTGGACCGCCAACCCTCCGATGCTCAACATGCCGTTTGCGGCTTCAATTGGTTCGTAGAAGACATCCGACTTCTTCTGTACAGCATGCTGCAGGAACTCGATGGACGCGTCGCTGACGCTCAGATCGGATGCGGGAAAATCGCTCAGGACGTTCCCGGAACTGCGAAGGGCATCTGGTACACGGTCCAAGACGTTCAAGGCGCATGGATGGACAATCTCGCTCTTGTCGAGGACAACACTCGCTCGGATCACCAGCTCATTGCGGTGGCTTCAACTTTGACAGAAGCAAGTGATTGGATCTTCAAGAAAGAAAGCAGCGGTCGCATCAATCTTGACTTCGCAAAAGTGGAAGCAGGATCAGGAATCTATTGCTACCACGGGTTCACATCTGACTCACGGACAAACAGGTCGGCAAGCGCTGTCAACCGCATCCTCATCGACGTTAGTTCCTCTGAAGTGTTGACCATTGAGCTTCAGTCGGGCGGCTGTAGCGGTAACGACTCGTTTAGCTCTCCGACCAAATACCAGCGTTGATCCTCGCCACACGACGTCCTACACGCCCACTGCTCCTCGGCGCCTAAGTTTTCATTCGACGCGATTGAGAAATGCTGTGAGGTCTCTTACGAAATCTCCCGTCACCAATCCATAGAACTCCACTCTGCGAACATGGCGTGAAGCACTGGATCCCATGGCCCACGAAGCCCGAATCGAGTCGGGCCAGTGACCAGAAGTCAGTAACGAGGTGCCCACGTGCAGGCGAAATACGGATCCGCGATGGTTGCCGCCTCCCGGCATGGTTCCACCCACGGTTCCCTTGTGTTGTGACAGACGGTCACTAGAGAGCGCGGCGACAGCAGCGTCGTAACAACTTTAAAGTCTCGTCGAACGCGTCCCATATGGCGTCTACGAAATGGTCGAAGCCGCTATGGGAGCGAACGAAGAGACTGGGCCAGACTTTGACGAATGCACGTCGGCAGAGCGCCCGATCAGACAATTATTCTTGATAGCGACTAGAGGAGACGGCGACCGACTACTCGTCCGACCATACGACCATTTGAATCTGCCATCACCTTTTGGACGTGAGGATCTGCAAAGTTTTTCGCCGATGCAGCGAACAATGAATCCGCTGAATCTGTGTTGGTGATAAAGACCGTGACACCGGTTAGTTCACCACCCGCGATTACCTGCATCATCGCCATTCCGGTGGCTCCTTCTTGCATATGGCTCCAATTGACATCGAGATTGTTGTTTGCGGTCTCGTCATCAATTGGGTCATGAGCGACGTAGAGGCCAGTCGCATAAGCACCTGTTCGTTCACCTCGCTCACCGACGGTTCTGAGCAAACTCCGACGAACTAACTCGGCACCACAATCTTGAAGCAATTCAAGAATTTGAGGGTCACTGTATTGCTGAGCATTTCCCGCAAGGACAGCGTCAATCGAGGGGTACTCAAAGCCGATCTGGACCGTTCCGGCAGCTTCGCCACCCAGTACCACCTGCATCATGTTGATATCAGTAGCGCCGTACTCGCGAACTCGATCGTTTCCCCAGTCCTTCGAGGCGTCAACGAACGCCTGAACGTTTGACATCCTGACTATTCCTGCTGACCAATAAGCCATAGCTTCCACCTTCTCTTTGCTAGGTCACATCCGCGTGATGTGAATTCGAAATTATGGCCCAAGCAGGGGCACGAATTCTTCGAAAAGCAGCCAAACTCACCAAATCGGGCAAACCACTCAACGTTATTGGTGAGGACCGCTTCACAATCTCATTTGATCTCTATCACTGAGATTTCTGGTACAGGTGGTTTCATAGAACTCATTCAAACCGGCATTCAACTCATTGAATTTCATTAAAACCATTGAACTTCAATCAACCAGCCATTGAAAATCCAGGCGTGGCGCCAGGCACTCGTCTGTTCTGTGTTGGTTTCACCAATTTTTGGGACCACCAGTGGAATATCGAAGATGTTATTTCGATACGTGATGAATCAGTGCAAGCTCAACAGGTCGATTCCACGTACTACTTGCTGGTGGAATCGATACAACAAGGGAAGCTTTCGCACGCCTATCGCTCGTATCTACCCACGTCAGAAAATTCGAGCACCTGGGCGGATTGGTATCGGCAATGGGCGAACAGGTCGATCCGAGATTGTCACATTCTAAGTGCCTTCAAGTCGGGTCACGAAGAAATGATGGTGGTCGTGCACTACAGGGCTGAACGAACAGATCGGAAAGACCCTTACCAAGATTGTCTCGAATGGAGATTTCTCCACGTTCTCAAACGCGGAGTCGTCAATAGTCGCAATCGACTGATAGCTACTTCACCGCAAGAGCACGAGTCTTCGCCAGCGTGGCTGATCGAGCGGGAAGTACCGGTGTACAGCTACCCACGCAAATGCGAAGAATAGGCGGCAAACAGTCCCTGCTTCTGCGACGATAAAGCCACTGCATGGTTGGACGGAGTCGGAGCTGACGGGCTACGAATTCCTAATGCGTCCTGAACGTTCTAACCGGCATCAGTCGTTAGTCTCGTCGCCTGAGCGTTGGCTCAGTACCTTCAAGGGTTTCGGAGTGGTGGGCGATACAGGAATCGAACCTGTGACCTCTTGCGTGTCATGCAAGCGCGCTAACCAACTGCGCCAATCGCCCTAAGGCCTCGTAACCTACCAGCCCAATTTGACTGACAGGTATCTAAGATTTTGAGGCGGGGACCGGAATCGAACCGGCGTACACGGCTTTGCAGGCCGCTGCCTAACCACTCGGCCACCCCGCCGTATCAGAAGATTGATGGTAGCGAAGCTAGATGCTCGATCCGCAGTTTCGCGAACACCATTTGACGAAAGCCTCGATAGAACTCAAGCTGCTGGACAAGACTCTCCGAGGGGGATTCGTGTCAGAGCCAACTGAAGACCAAGAGGCGCCAGCAACCCCGTTGGAACAACTACGGACGATGGCAGCGGTGGAAACGATGTTGACGGACGATTTGCGTCACATCGAGGTGTACACGGCGGACGGACTTCTAAGTTTGTTTTGGCATGGCCCGAGTGAAGCCCAAGACGTGGTTTTGGCTTGCGGGGGCGCGATGGGTGGAGTCCTCGGCCCGGCCGACGCCTTGTATCAGGATCTGGGAGTGAGTCTGGCCAAGTCGGGTGTGGGCACGATCCGGATTGGTTATCGAGCACCAAACGACACAGCTAAATGCGTCCATGATCTCGTAGCTGCGGCCGATTTGGCTACCCGCAGCGGAGCGCAACGTTTCATCACCATGGGGCATTCCTTTGGTGGCGCGCCCGCTTTGCAGGCTGCAGTGATTCTTCAGGCGCATTGTGCGGGAGTGATTACTTTGGCTACGCAATCAGCTGGTTGTGAACCCGCTGAGGATCTTGCCACTCGCGTTCCCATCATCTTGTTCCACGGCGACAAGGACGAGATTTTGCCGTTCCAAGCCAGTGAACTCGTACAGATGGTTGTGGGGGGAGGCGAGTTAGTTCCGCTTCCTGGAGTAGGTCACCTTCTGGCTGAAGCGAGAGATGAACTGAGGGGTCGTCTTAACGATTGGATTCCCGAAAAGTTCAAAGAACACGCTGAAAGATGATCGACGATTTACCCGATGACCCCACGCAGCTAGACGCAGAGACTCTTACTTTCCTTTTCCGCGATGGCGGTCTGGCACCATCTAACCCTGGTGTGGAGGTTGCAGAGGTGACCGCTGAGCCTCTGGCCCAAGGGAGCGCCTTCCTCGGAAGCCTCGCGAGGTTAAACATCACATGGGCCGACCACGACACGGCCCTGCCGAATCGTTTTGTTGCCAAGGTTCCGACTCAAGATCCTGGTGGCCGGACCGTGGGGAAAATGCTGAATGTTTGGGTTCGCGAGGCCGAGTTTTATGCGCGACTAGCTCCCCTGGTTGCTACTCCGGTGCCAACTTGTCGAGCAAATTTCGTAAGCGGTGATAAGGCGCTGTTGCTATTAGACGACTTGTATCCGGCATCTGCGGGTGACCAGCTAATTGGGGCCTCGGCAGATCAAGCGCATGCAGCGGTGGAAGCGTTGGCGCAGCTACATGCCCCATTTTGGGGACGGCCACGTACTCCAGCCGTGGCTTGGGTTCCCGGTTTAGACACTCCTGGAACATCGGAGGCCCTTGGGTCAGCAATGGCCGCATCACTACCCCGTTTCGTTGACCGCTTCGGCGATCTTTTACCTGATCTTGGGTTGGAGTGGCTACGGGCCTTTGTGCCTCTTTTGGGCCAATGGAGAGCTGACTTGTTGTCAAAGCCACTAACCATTGCCCATGCTGATTATCGGCTAGAGAACATGCTTTTCGGACCGCAGGGCGAAATCACAGTTATTGACTGGCAGACCGCGATGTTCACTGGAGGAGCGACTGACCTTTCGTTCTTTTTGGCCACCAACCTAGAAGTCGACCTTCGACGTTCGTTAGAACCAGAACTTGTTTCCAACTACATCGACACGCTGATAGGTCACGGTGTTGATGTTTCTGCCACCACACACGTCCATGAAGATTACGAACACGCGCATCTGTGGTGGATGGGAATGTTGGCTAACAACCTCTCAAACATAGAGACGCCCGACGAACGCAGCAGAAGCCTTTTCGAGGCAATGTTGACACGGCTTTACGCCGCCGCCATCGATGTCGACAGCGGACGTTTTTGTAAGTGATTTTGTGAACCCAGGGTTCTATTCAGTCGGTTGACGCTTCCCGAATCCTTTGAAGGTGTCGCCGATGGAGGTCGTGACCGAAGCTAAGTTGCTACGCCCCTCAAGCAGGCGGGGAGCTTTGGCCTGAAGGTCGCCCACAGTCCAGCGTCCATCGGTAGCCAAAATGTCTTCGTTCGCCAACGACCAGCCACCGTATAGGCCGACTTCGTTGCCTCCAATATGAAAAACGCCGCCAGTAAATGGGCACCCTTCAGTCCCTAGGTAGCCCACTAGTGGGCTGATGTTGGCAGGGTCATACAAGTCAAAGTCTGCCGGATCTTCAGGAGCCGCGACGACTTCTTCCAAGCCCGGCGTTTGGAGTGTCATGCGGGTTCGCGCAATGGGTGCGAGGCAGTTGACTCGCACGCCATAGCGGGATAGCTCCCCTGCTGCGACGAGGGTCATCGCCGCGATGCCTGCTTTTGCGCCCGAATAGTTGAGCTGGCCGAGGTTACCGAGCATCGCTCCCGAGGCGGTGTTGACTACAGCTGCATCGACTTGAACGCCTGCTTTGGTTTGCTCTCTCCAATACGCGGCAGCCCAACGAGTTGGGCAAAAGTGCCCTTTCATGTGTACATCGATAACTGCGTCCCATTCGCCCTCGGTCATGTTGACCACGACGCGGTCTCTAAGAATGCCGGCATTGTTTACGAGAACATGAAGATCCCCGAAGGCTTCAACTGCGGCATTCACCATTCGTTGAGCGCCTTCCCAGTCAGTTACGGAGTCGTTGTTTGCTACAGCCTCGCCGCCCATGTCGCGTATCTCTTGAGCGGTTTCCTCGGCCGGTCCGGTGTCTTGACCTGAGCCGTCGACGCCGCCGCCAAGATCGTTCACGACGATCTTCGCCCCTTCAGACGCCATTAGCAATGCATGTTCACGTCCGATACCACGCCCTGCACCGGTGATCAGTGCTACGCGTCCGTCAAGTAAACCCATCGAGATCTCCCTATCGATCGAATGATCCAACTCTTTCACAGGCCCGAGGCAGATCGCACGCCCAAAGGCGTCAATTTTTTGTCTCTTCGGTTGTCCAGCGGGAGGGTTTCGAACCGAGCCATAGCCGCTCGGGCACCGGGTGAAGGTCGTGGGCGAGCCCCAAACGTCTCAATGTTCTAATAACGAAATGGTTGAAGTCGATTTGGCTTCGTTTGAAACCGTGCCGCGATGTACCAGGAAAGCTGTGATGGTTGTTGTGCCAGCCCTCACCTAATGCCATGACACCGATCAACCAGTTGTTACGACTGTCATCACTAGTGTTGTGGTGTCTTTTTCCCCAACGGTGACAAACCGAGTTCACTGCGAAGGTCACATGCCACAGAAGAACTGTGTTGAGGAAGAACGCCCATATAACTAATTGTGGGCCGTTCGTTCCGGTCCACGGCGCGAGCCGTCCAATCGCAATTCCCGCGAACAACAGACCGAAAGCCGTAGACAATATCGGTGCCCATGAGTTGCGATCGAGCCAACGCAGCTCTCGATAACGGGCTAAATCTTCAACTTCGTCGAGGTGAGTTTTGTCCGCGGTGGCGCGTGTCAACCATCCATGATGAGCAATTCCGAAGCCCTCTACCCGCGGAGAGTGAAGGTCTCCTTCCGCATCCGAGTTTCTGTGGTGGCGACGATGATGAGCAACCCACCACAAAGGTCCTCCCTGCGCGGCGCTCGCACCGAGCCAGGCACCAACGAATTGGGTCACTCGTCCAGTTTTGAATGCGTGGTGACTGAACTTGCGGTGGTAGAAGCTGCCGATTCCTACGCCACGCGCCAGGTACACAAATATCGAAACTACGAGGGCAAACCAGCTGAACCCTACGGTGAGCACAAAGAGACAGCCAAGATGAACGGCGATGTAGGGGACCGTGAATTTGAGGAAACGCGTCACCGTGAGTCCGCTGTGATCCACTGAAGGAGTGGCGGCCAATGGGTCTCCTCAGGGTTTGTCTCGGGGGTAATCCCAAGAACACTGCCGACCCTAGCGGTTGAATCGCGCCATTCCCGATTCTCTACGCACCATTACGACAATTGCCCCCGAAGCTGCCGAGTTGGGGGCAATTACTGTGGAGCGGATGACCGGATTCGAACCGGCGACCTCAACCTTGGCAAGGTTGCGCTCTAGCCAACTGAGCTACATCCGCGGGAATGCGTCACTGTACCAAGCCGGGCGTCAAACTTAACAGTCCGGAATGGTTAGCTATCTGAATCCGGTTTTGGTCGAAGGTCAATGGTCAAGGTGAGGACCCCATCGTCAATCGTCGCTGAAGCGTCCGCGACGATTGCGAAGTCCATGAAGTCTTGTTTCGCTTGTTCGATGAACAGACGGCGCTCCTCGCCACCTACGGCGGGGAGATTCCGTTTTTGAACCGCGTTGGCTCGCTCTCGGAAGCGGTCAATCATTTCCTGGGGGTTGAATCCATCGGCCATGACCTGAACCTAGCCCGGGTTCTGAACCGCGCGTTTCGTTGTCTGCTGATGTTTGCTCAATGATTTCATCTGGTTTCGGCAAATCGGGAGGGATATAGGGCTGGCGAGCTGGTGGCAGGGTCTTTCGCCATATCTTGATAAATGCTCCTAGAAGACACAGGGAAATCAAGAAGAGCCCAGCTACGAGCAACCACCACTTTTGGGCTCCTGTTCCAACAGCACTTTGCGATTGCTGGGACAACAGTTGGACATGTAGCACCACAGCAGCGTAGCTACCGCTATTCAACGCTGGTGTTCAGGGCACCACCAAGTTGTTCGACCTCCTAATGAGCAACGATGTAGTTCGCTGCCGTCTTTCGGGCAGATGCCCGTTTTGTGTCGTTGGTCTTGGATATCGCCCACATGGGATCCCCCTCGCTGTGTGAGTACCTTGATTGTTCGCTTAATGGAACTAGCGAGTAGGTCGAGTTCGCTCTCTTTGAGAGAGCTACATGGTCTGCGAGGGTCGAGACCTGCTCTCCACAGGATCTCGTCGCACAATAAATTACCTAGCCCGGAGATTTTCTGTTGATTGAGTAAACGGGCCTTGAGGGTTGCGTTGCTGTTCTTGAGCGATACGCCAAGTTCTTGACGTGAGATATTGGCGGCATCGGGGCCTAATTTTGTTTCGTCGGGTTGTAGTTCAATGTTGCCGAACCCTCTGGGGTCGACCATTGCTAACTCGCTGCCTTGTGCGAAGGTCATGACGAACCGGATGTGGTTTTGGTGGACTTTTGGTGTTGTGTATAGCAACCGTTCGATAGGGGTTTTCCCGTCAACGACGAGGCGTCCCGTCATACCGAATCGCAAGCCAAGAGAGCGGTCGCCTATGTCGAGTATGAGCAGCTTCCCTTTGCGTCGCACGTGGTTCAGATTTTGGTTGTGGGTGGCCGATTGGAGAGCGTCGAGACCTTGTGTGCCTTTTAGGTATGTGAGATTGGGCAGAGTTACTGAGGAAATGGTGCGGCCCACGGCACATGCGGCCGATTTTCGATACAACTCAACTTCAATCAATTCCGGCACACAATGACGGTAGCGGCCAACGCTCCTATGATCCCATCGTGGAACAACGAAGGATTGGTGAACTTGAGGTATCTGAGGTCGGCCTCGGTTGTAACAACTTCGGCACTCGAATTGATCAAGAGCGTACCGATGAGGTTTTTGCTGCTTGTCTAGATACGGGTATCAATTTTTTCGATACCGCTGACGTGTACGGCTCAGGAGCTTCCGAAGAGATGCTTGGGCATGCGATGAAAGGGCAGCGAGATCAAATAATCATCGCTACGAAATTCGGGTTGCGCGATATGGACCCTGGCTTGACTGGTGGGAGCGCCGAATGGGTCCGGCGTTCGGTTGATCGAAGTTTGCGCCGACTTGATACCGACTGGATCGACTTATTTCAGTTACACACTCCAGATGATGAGGTACCAGAAAGGGAGACTCTTGAAGCCCTTCACGAATTGGTTGTAGCGGGCAAAGTTCGAGAAATCGGTTGCTCAAACTACGACGCGGATCGACTCGATTCGGCCGCTGACGTTGCGAAGCGTGACTTACTCACGCCTTATAGGACTGTGCAGAATCGTTATTCCCTTCTTCACCGGGAACCTGAGGCCGAAATATTTGATGTGTGTAACGAAAACAGCATCGCGTTTTTGCCGTTCTTTCCTCTTGAGTCAGGGCTTCTGACGGGCAAAGTGGGAGTTGAGGGCCCACGACCCGGCACTCGCCTTGCTGAGTGGCCTCAGGACCGTCTCGATCTGTTTATCGATGAACGCAAATTATTGATTGTCAGCAAACTCATTGAATGGTTAAGGCACAGGGATCGAACTTTGTTGGAGCTGGCATTTTCTTGGCTTCTGATGAGGCCAGAAATCCCTAGCGTTATTGCAGGTGCCACCAGCGCCGATCAGGTATTAGCGAATGCGCTTGCGTCGGGTTGGCAGTTGAATGCTGTTGAGCTTGCAGAGGTCGATGACATCTTGTCGAACTCTTAGCTGAAGCAGTTCGGAATTTGAACCGGCGGGCAGGTTTACGCGATCGATCCTTTGGCGATCTTCTCGATGAAGTCACCCATAGGTTCGCCCGTTTGTTCAGGTTCGGTAAGAAAACCATCGTGGCCGTTGTCGCTGTCTATGTCGACGTGTTCGACAGGGACGCGACCTCGCAGGGCATCAACGATACGTATTTGCTGGTATCTGGGGTAAAGGAAATCGGTGCGAACGCTCATGAGGACACTTGGACAAGTGATTCTCTTTAGAGCCTGCTCGACTCCCCCACGTCCGCGTCCGACGTCGTGGAGGTCCATCATTTTGTTGAGAACGAGATATGTGTTGGCGTCAAATCGCGACTGAATCTTTTGTGCCTGATAATCGAGGTAGCTCTCGATATCGAAACGGTGTTCGAGGCGGAATGGTTCTATGGGGTCGTTGCTGTGACGGTCGAATCGTCGATCGAACTCTTCGCCGCTTCGATAGTGAATCATCGCTATTCGCCGGGCATTTGCCAAGCCCCGATGTGGGCCCTCTCCAAGTGGCGCGTCGTAATAGTGGCCGCCTTGGTATGCCGGATCATCAAGAATTGACTGACGACCCACCTGACTCCACGCGATTTGCTGAGCCGACGCTGCAGCGGTCGAAGCGATGATCACTAAGGAACCGCATCGATTTGGGTAGCTCACCGCCCATTCAAGTGCCTGCATTCCTCCCATTGATCCGCCAACGACAGACATCCACCTTTGGATTCCGAGATGTTGAGCTAATGCTCTTTGGGATCGGACGACGTCGCGCACAGTCACAATTGGGAAGTCACCGCCCCATCGTTGTCCAGTGGTTGGGTTAATGGACGCTGGGCCGCTTGTCCCTTGGCATCCGCCCAGAACGTTTGCGCAAACGACGAAGTAGCGGTCAGTGTCGAGTGGTCGGCCGGGGCCAATAAAATCGTTCCACCAACCCGGCGTGGGTTGACCTGGGCCTGAATCTCCGTGGGCATGGGCGTCGCCGGTGAGCGCGTGGCAAACCAACACTGCGTTACCCGCTGCCGCATCAAGGGTGCCCCATGTTTCGTAAGCAATTTGTGGCGCTACGATTTCGCCCCCGCCCTCGAGTACATACGCGCGATGAGGGGATAATGCGAAGAATTGTCGATCCCCTGAAGGCATGTATTCGAACCATGCTCCAGACGCGGGAGGAGGATCTGTGGGAGAAGTTCGTTGGGTGTCAGGCACTTCGGACACGGTCGCTCCTGGGCTGATCTAAAAGGCTACCTGAGCAGTCCCCTAGGAGGTCAAGCACGTTTTTTTTGAATGCGTTGAATCCACCACTGTAAAAGCTCGTCTGAAGGCGTGTTGTAGGCCCGATTCATCACTTCGCCAAATTGAATAATCGTGTCTGGGTTTCTGTCCTTAGATTGAATTTGACGTGCTAATTCTGCGCCTTCATCCCAATCTTTTGATGGGGCGGGTAGCGGTAATTCTGCTAGCAGGGCAGCCCGTAATCGGACCGTTTCTTGGCTAAGTCCGGTGCCTGCGGTGGCCGTAACAGCCCACGCAGATGCTGCTGGAGCGGCTACTGCCGCTAACAAATGCCATAGGCGCGTTCGGTCGGTGGGTGTGATCGTAATCAGCGGCGTCGATGGGAGCACATCACCACGCTGGTCGGCGTAGCACTCAATAACGCGGGTTTGGCTTGCTACTAGAACTTTGGGGTTTGATCGGCGCAGAAGCCAATTTGCGAACGGCCGCGGGGGTTGATCTTCGATTTCAATGACCGGTCGTCGAAATCGTTGTTTCGCGAATCTGATCTCAAGTTCGCCATACATGTACTGGAAGGGGTCGATGAGTCCGACGGTGGCGAGTCGGGGACGAGAATCATCAACTTCTCCTTCTGTAACTCTTTTAGCCAACCAGTAATAGGCGTCTCTGAAATCGGCGGATACATCGGCGGTATCGCTGAGAGTGTGTCGCCCGGTGAGTTGCACTTTGGGTGTGCCGTTTGCTGCTGCGAGGAGCGAAGCCCATTGTCCGGCTGGTGGTCGTGCAATCTGTAGTGTTTTCTCAGATTTGTATCGAAGCACTTGGCAATGGCTGCGATGAGAGCCACCAAGTATCGGCGCTGATACGTCAACGGTGGCGGTATCAAATATGGATCGGCCACCTAGCCAAAGGGCCTTCGGAGGCAACGTCTCGTCGATCCACTCTCTTGCGGTTCGGCTCGAATCTGAGCCAAGAACGGAGGTCGGCATAATGAGCGCAATGCGACTTTTTTTGTGACCTAGTTCTATCCCCAGGAGAACAAAGAGCATGCTTTCGTCGATGTAGCCGTTGTACCTAGGGCCGAAATGTTCCTTAAGAACTGCGGATCGACGCTTGTCGCGAGCGGTATCAGATTTGAATTGACCAAGAAACGGAGGATTGCCTATCACCGCGTCGCAAGTTCCGTACCAGTCGTGTGGTGTTTGTATAAGTGCGTCTCCTTCAACAATGGAGTTCATGGTGGGCCAATGGTCGCCACGCCACGCAGCCCATAGCTGAAGGGTTGATCGGGCGACGGCCACACTTACCGGATCGATGTCAATGCCTCTGAGGTTTTGTGTGATCGAAGGCACTGATTCTCCGTTGTGGAACTTTCGTTCTGCGGCAGCTAACAAGAACACACCCGGACCAACTGATGGATCACAGACGGTGTCGCCAGGCCCGATTGCTACTCGGTCGACAAGTTCTTCAGCGACGTCGTAGGGGGTGAAGACTGCGCCACTGGATCGCTGGTCGGTAAGTTCTTTCTCCCGGAGCCGCCCAAGGTCTGCCAACTGACTAAGTAACTCTTCTCCGGTGTGACCTCGTTGTATCCGTTGTGCAACCTCGTTCGCAGCTAGCGCTACGGGTGCGGGAAGACCCGACGGGTCAAATTTCAACTTTGTTGGCGTGCCCATGCCGGAAGGTCATCTAGTCGCACGTCATTAGAAAAGACTTCGTGGAGCGGGAGTTTTAGCCCTAATCGCCGCTGGAGTTGACGTACTTGGAGTTCTTCATCCCACAAGAACATGGTGACTGCTGTTCCGGTGGCACCAGCGCGAGCTGTTCGTCCTGATCGATGCAAATAGGTTTTGTGGTCTTCAGGGGGGTTGTAATGGATCACAATGCCCACGTCGTCGACGTGGAGGCCGCGAGCTGCGACATCTGTAGCCACCAGCGCTTTGATTTTTCCATTCGTAAAGTCACTGAGTGCTTTTTCGCGCTGGGTCTGGCGCAAATCGCCGTGGATGGCCGCCGCCTTCACACCTTCGGACCGAAGTTCGCGTTCTAACTGGTCGGCACCGCGTTTTGTTCTCGTGAAGAGCATCGTTTTACTGGCCTGGCCAATGATCCGTGCCGCGACCTGCACCCGGTTCATCTTGTGAACGGACATAAACACGTGACCCATTTCGCTTACGGTCACTTCGGGTTCGGAAACTTCGTGGAACACCGGATCGGAAAGGTGTCGTTTAACAACAGTGTCAACCGCTCCATCCAGAGTCGCTGAGAAAAGCATTGTCTGGTGGTCTACGTGGATATGTCGAAGTATCCATTCCACTTGAGGGAGAAACCCCATATCGGCCATTCGGTCGGCCTCATCGACGATGACACGCTCAACTAAAGCCACGTCCATTGCGCCTCTGTCGATCAAATCGATGAGGCGCCCGGGAGTGGCGATGATGATGTCTATCCCGTTGGCAATCGTCTCGATTTGTTTGTCGATGTTTGTGCCGCCATACACCGCTATTGGGCGCAAATTCCTTATTTCGGCTAAGGGTCCCACCACCCCCGCTATTTGGTTGGCCAGTTCGCGTGTGGGAGTGAGCACCAAGGTTGTCGGTTTGCCTTGCTGATTGCGTTCAGTGTGCGCAATCGCGGGCAGGCTAAACGCGAGCGTTTTTCCTGATCCAGTTTTAGCTTTGCCGCACACATCTCGCCGAGCCATCGCGTCACCGATTGCAAGAATTTGTATGGCGAAGGGTGATTCGATTCCTTGGCTGGCAAGGGCATCTATGAGGTCTTGGGGCACGCCGAGTTGGGCGAAGGTCGTTGTCACTTGGGCGAACTTTCAAATGTTTGACGCTGAGGGGTCGGCGTCTTAGGTGGCCGCCTCGTGGCGACCGGGCGTCGCGTGGGGGACTGAAGTGAGAGTCCGCACCGCACTCAGTTGACAGGGTACTCGGGAGTTGGCCTTAGTCGGGCTTAGTGCTGTCGGTATCGCAAGACGCGTCCTGCTCCAATTTGAGTGTGGTGGCCCTCGCTAAAGGCGAGTTGACCATTAACCCACACGCTGTTGATACCCACCGATTCTCTTTTTGGGTCTTCATAACTTGCGATGTCTAATACTAATAAAGGGTCGAACAACACTAAGTCAGCCCAGTTGCCAACCGCGACTCGGCCTCGATCTCGAAGCCCATGAACATCACACGATAGAGAAGTCATCCGTCGCACAGCACTTTCGAGATCGAGCACCCCTTGTTCTCGGACGTAGCGACCTAGGACACGTGGGAACGTTCCAAACAACCGGGGGTGGGGTCGTCCGGTTAGGTCAGGAATCCCGTCTGACCCAACCATGACCCGGTCATGACGCAGGTTCGTCACCACGTCGCCTTCGTCCATGGTGTGTTGAATACAGATTGTTTGTTTGCCCTCCGGCGCAGTGAGGATGCGTTGAACCGTTTCAGGTGCGCTTAGATCAAGCTCGCTCGCAATATCGATGAGCATGCGACCTTCGTATTCCCGAAAGGCCGGGCAGGAGGCCAGTTGAATGGCTTGTGCAAGTTCAGGATCCGGGTTGTTTATGTCGAAGTATTGGACCATCGGGCCGCTGCCTGCGGTATAGGGGTAGACGTCAAGAGTTACTCGCGCCCCTTGTGCTACCGCTGCATCCACTTTCGCCAATGATTCGGTAACTTTCCCCCAATTGCGGCGGCCCGCTGCTTTGTGGTGACTGATCTGCACCGCTACCCCGGCTTCGGCGCCAATGCGAAGTGCTTCATCGACTGCTTCTAAAAGATGATCGTTTTCGTTGCGCATATGCGTGGCGTAGATTCCCTCAAACGGAGCTACCACTTTGGCAAGTTCGAGAACCTCTTCTGTATCAGCCCACCGCCCCGGCCGGTAAATCAATCCGGTTGAGAATCCGCATGCCCCTTGTTGCATAGCTAATTCGACATGCTCTTGCATGCGCGAAAGCTGATGATCGTTGGGGGCTCCTCTCTCGCCTTTCATTTCCAAGGTCCGGATGGTGTTGTGACCTACAAGCATCATGGCGTTGACCGCTGGGTTTGACCTCTCGACCGCGTCGCGGTAGCCGTCCAAGTCGCTCCAACTGGCCTCCACCCCTGAGAGGTCAAGGGTGCTTTCTCCCGTTATTGCTGGAATAGCTGAGAAACCACAGTTCCCGACAACGACACTGGTGCAACCTTGGGAAACTTTGAAGGTCATGTCCGGGTGTTGCACCAACGCGCCGTCATCATGAGTATGCACATCCACAAACCCTGGTGCGAGAACCAGGTCGGTGGCATCGACTTCAAGGTCAGCGGGGGAACCAGATATTTCGCCGATCTCAGTGATATACCCGTCTTCAATTGATACGTCACCAACGAATCGCGGGGCGCCTGTCCCGTCAATGATGGTTGCGTTCCGGATGACGGTATCGGGCATCAAAAGAGCCTAGGTCACATCATCGACGGGCTCTTGGTGACTTCTGCTACTAGTTTCGTCCCGGTGGCTAACGAGGTGAGTTACGAAGTAATTGTGGTGGGCGCAGGTGCATCAGGGTCACCGTTGGCCTCTCGTTTAAGCGAAGATCCCAATCGGCAAGTGCTCTTGCTTGAGGCTGGTCCCGATTATTCGGCGATAGCTGATACGCCCGTTGATCTTCGCAACGGTCATCACAACAGTGTCGTAGACCACGATTGGCAACTTGAGTACTCCCCGACCGAGCAACGCCCCGGACAACCGCTACCGAGGGGACGAGTGACCGGCGGTTCGAGTGCAGTCAACACGTGCATTTTTTTGCGTGGAGTTCCCGAAGATTACGACGAGTGGGCTAGTCGCGGAAATCCCGAATGGGCTTGGGAAAACGTCTTAGAGACCTTCTGTCGCCTTGAGCGTGATCTTGACTTTGGGAACGAGTCACATCATGGCGATGCTGGTCCAATTAGCGTCCGTCGCTATCCTCACGATGAACTCACCGAATTGCATCAAGCCTTTCTTGCTACCGCAGACGAACTCGGTTTCCCTGAGTGTCTAGATCAGAACGATCCGTTGGCGTGGGGCGCGGGCCCTCTGCCAATGAACAAACTGGGTCAACTTCGCATTTCGACAGCTTCTGCGTATCTTGCTCCCGCTCGCTTACGGCCCAATCTTGAGATTCGCGGGGGTTGCCACACAAATCGTCTACTGATCACGCGCGGGCGAGTCACCGGAGTCGAGGTAGTTCGTACAGATGGATCTCTTGAACAGATCAAGGCGAATTTGATTGTGCTGTGTGCCGGTGCGATTCACACACCCGGGATCCTTTTAAGGTCTGGTATTGGGCCTGTTGAAGATCTGAATCGAATCGGCGTGGATGTGATTGCCGATGTCTCAGGGGTGGGACGAAACTTGTCGGATCATCCAGGAATAATAGTTTTGTGTCGTCCAACTCACCTTGAACTAGTGGCAGGAAATCAACCAATTATTCAGACGATTCTGAGGTATACCGCCCCAGCGAGTGACCAGCGAATGGACCTGCAGATAGAGCAGTTGACGTTTGCTGGGAGAGAAAACGTTCCTTATTTTGGTGTTGCCGCTGTTCTCGAGCAGGTAAACGGCGTCGGGGAACTGATTTTCCCGAACGCCGACCCCTTCGCGTCGCCTCAGATTAATTCTCGGTTTTGTGAGAATGATCGGGACGCCACGCGTCTAGCAGAAGGCTTTTCCGATGCGCTTCGTTTTGTAGATACCGGACCATTGGGAGCATTAACTGAAGAAGTTGTCTTTCCAGATATAGGGCGAATATCGCACCGGGATGATGTTGTCTCTTTGCTCCGCCGTTTCGCCGCGTCTGGTTACCACCCGTGTGGAACCGCTCGGATGGGTCCACCTGATGATCCAACCTCAGTGGTGGATCAATACGGTCGATGTCATGCAGTAGACGGGCTAGTGGTTGCCGACGCGTCGATCTTCCCCACAGTGCCAAGAGCGAATACCAACCCAACCTCAATCATGGTCGGGGAAACAATCGGTGAATGGTTGAGAACCGAACCGGGTCGCTACGGCTTGTGAACATTCGTCCTTCGATCCGACAAGTGGCCTTAGTAGCTACTGATTTTGATGGCACTCTTTTGGGCGCCGACCGAGAAATCTCACAACCCACTAAAGAGGTTCTTCGTCGGCTAAACGAGTTCGATATCGAATTCGTTGTCGTGACAGGACGACCGCCTCGGTACTGCAAGTCCATACCTCAGCAAACGGGGATCCCGACGACGTTGGTATGCGCTAATGGCGCGGTGGCTTACGATCCTCTGACAGACATCACCACACAGTTCGCGACCCTTGATTTGTCCGATGCGCGCGCCTTGGTAACGGAAATTCGCGACGCCCATCCGAGTGCCGGATTTTGCGCTGAAATGGCCGACGACTTTGTGGCCGAACGGAGATGGTTGCAACAAGCGGGCCGAGCAACTGAGACCGATATTTCTGACTTGATTCCGTTGCTTGACCATCGCGTCCACAAGCTCCTGGTGAACCTGCCTGACCTGTCCGCGGATGAAACGATGGCTGTCCTCAATCCCTTAATCAACGGGCGGGCAAACGTGATGCACGCCGGACTTCCTTTTATCGAATTAATGCCTCCAGGCGTTGACAAGGCTTTCGGCCTAAAGAAATTGTGTGACCAACGCCGAATCACTCCGGAGCAAGTGGTGGCTTTTGGTGATATGCCCAACGACAATGCGATGCTTGAATTTGCCGGTTGGGGGGTCGCAGTCGCTAACGCACATCCCAATACTCAGAGCGTCGCCAATGAAGTGACTTGTGCCAATGTCGCAGATGGTGTCGCGAAAGTTCTTGCAGAAATGATGGGTGGTTAATCCACACCAGTCGTCAGCAAGTCCAACAACGCGGCGTGCACAAGTTCTATCTCGTGACGTTCCACGAACTCATTTCGAGTATGGGCTATTGATGCGTCGCCAGCTCCAAAGTTCGAGGCGGGAATGCCGTGCTCGGCGAAGCGCGCAACGTCGGTCCAACCTAGTTTCGCTCGGACTTCGAGTTCGTTGCGGGTGATGAGAGTCCGCAAAAGTGGGTGACCAAGCGCGGGCATCGCCCCTTGGGCATGATCATCGATAATTAGCTCGTCATAAGGTTCGAGTTGTTCTGCTACATGGCTGTGCGCTTCCTCAGGACTGCGATCCGGCGCGTATCTAAGGTTCACAGTGAGAGTTGCTTGGTCGGGCACGACGTTGCCTGCCACGCCTCCTTCGACATATACCGCTTGCATTGCTTCGCGATACTCGCAGCCGTCAACTACTGGACGCCGCCCTTCGTAGCTGTTCAGGGATTCCAGCACTCGCCCCAGCCGATGAATGGCGTTGAGGCCTTTCCATGGTCGAGCGGTGTGAGCGCGCTCACCTTTGTAGACCGCTTTGACGCGGAGGGTGCCCTGACATCCCGCCTCAATTGTTGCGGACGTTGGCTCACCCAACAGCGCGACGTCGCCTGCAACTAGTTCGGGTCGCAGATCGAATAACTGTTTCAGTCCATTGTGCTCGGCTGCCACTTCCTCACAGGAGTAAAAAATGAAGGTCACGTCAACTGCCGATTCGTTTACAGCGAGAGCCGTCGCTAGCTGAGCAGCAAGGCCGCCCTTCATGTCACAAGCGCCTAGGCCGTAGAGGCGGTCTCCCTCGATTCGGGCACCTTGATTGTTATTCGCCGGGACGGTGTCTAGGTGGCCGGCAATAACAATTCGGTGTTCTCGACCTTGTTCAGAACGTGCGACGACGTTGTCTCCGAGACGATGTACAGCCAAATGGGAAGCCGTGTGGAGACGTGATTCGAAAAGATCAGCCAAGGCTGTTTCTTGATGACTCTCTGATGGCACGTCAACCAGTTCGGCCGCCAAGTCGAGAAGATCAATCACCAGCCCAAGGTTACGGTCTGATCGTGAAGAGCCGTCAACTCGTTCCAAGTCGTTGCTCTAAGAGTCCGATTCTTTCATCAGGTTGCACTGCAGCGACACGCACGTGCTCTGCACCGCTGGACCCGTAGAACTCACCCGGTGAAGCTAGGAGACCGATTTGCTCAACGAGTAGACGGGTAAAAGCCCAAGCATCACCGTTGGGAGCGGGCACCCACAGATAGAAGCCCCCCCTCGGGAGACTCGTTTCGACTCCCATCGTTGTCATCACCTTTGACAAACGTTGTAGACGGGCGAGATAGGTTTCCCGTTGCTTGTTCACATGTTCTTGGTCGGAGAGCGCCGCTATGGCTGCGGCTTGGGCCGGCCCAGGCACCATAAAACCTGCGTGCTTGCGAACTTCGCGTAAATAGCCAACCAAGTCGGGGTCACCTGCGTAGAAACCCACACGAACTCCAGCAAGATTCGACCGTTTCGATAGCGAGTGCACAGCGACCACGCCTTGGGTGCCTGTAGCCAGAATCGTGCGGGGAGGCCCATCCCATGTGAATTCGCTGTAACACTCGTCGCTAAATACCGGCACTTGGTGCGATCGTCCCCATGCCGCTGCTGCTTCTAGGTCATCAAGGCCGCCAGCTGGATTTCCTGGGGTATTGACCCACAAGAGAAGGGCGCGAGCCCTGTCTTCAGGGGCGATGGCGTCTAGTCGTATAGACCAATTTGCATCCACTGGTACTGGAACAGCCCGACAACCCGCTAATACCGCCCCCATTTCATAGCTCGGGTAGCTGATCGCTGGATATAAAACCGTGTCGCGGTCGGGGTGTCGCAATTTCATCCAGTGAGGTAGCCCTACGACGAATTCTTTGGTACCTACGGCAGCCGCAATCTCCTGGGCCGGGTCCAGTTGACAACCGAGTCGGATCGACATCCATGCAGCAACCGCTTCTCTAAATTCGGGGGTTCCGATAGACGGTGGATAGCCGCGTTCTGTATCTGAGCTGCCTAGAGCTGCGACAACTCCCGGAGGTGGCGCATCGAAGGGTGTCCCAATTGAACAGTCGACAATCCCGCCTTGGTGGTGGGCGCCCAAAGGTTTGAGTTCATCGAGTCGGTCATAGGGGTAAGGCGGTGGGTTGAAGCCTTTCTTCTGTGTCATTCAACTCTCCCTGAAACATCGCGGACAATGAAGTCCGAGAGGAGACTTTGAGAGACTTCGTCTAAACGTGCCTGAATACGGGTGCCATGCTCTTCGTGTTGCTCTAGCAAGACTTCGCCTTCTCGATGTGTTGCGGCCAATATGTCACCTCTGCTCCACGGAATTAACAGTTCCACTATTTGAGTGAGGCTCCGCAGTCGGTCACCGATCGAAGCGAGGAGCCGGTCCAATCCTGCACCAGTTCGAGCCGAAACCCCCAGGGAGCCTTCATGATGGCGCAGAAGGTGATCGATGCCGCCGTCATCAAGTTGGTCGATTTTATTAAAAACCGTAAATTCGGGTACGTCTCCAGCCCCAATCTCGCGCAGCACTGACCGCACCGCTTCCATTTGGGCTTCGGGGTCAGACCCGGAGCCGTCCACGACGTGAAGAAGTAGGTCGGCCTCCGCCACTTCTTCAAGAGTCGATTTGAAGGCTTCAATTAGACCCGTCGGCAATCTTTGGATAAAGCCAACGGTGTCGGTGATCAACACCGTTTCACCACCGGGGAGCGGTAGACGTCGAGTTGTAGCATCCAGAGTTGCGAAAAGGCGGTCTTCTACCAGCACTTCAGCGCCAGTCAGATGGTTCAACAAAGTGGACTTGCCAGCATTGGTGTATCCGACGATCGCTACGGTATGAAAGCGGGAGCGTCGACGAGATTTCCGTTGATTTTTTCTGGTTCGTCTTAGCCCAGTGAGGTCTTTTTCTAATTTGGCCAATCGACGTTGGATACGCCGGCGGTCTACCTCAAGTTTTGTCTCACCAGGCCCTCGAGTGCCGATCCCTCCGCCCTGTTGACTGAGTTGATCACCCCTCCCCCGTAATCGAGGTAACCGATATTTCAGTTGAGCTAACTCAACTTGTGCTTTCCCCTCCAACGTTGTCGCGTTCTGAGCGAAAATATCCAGAATCACTGCCGTGCGGTCTAACGCTGTTCGCTTAAGAATTTTTTCCAAGTTGAACTGCTGTGCCGGGCTGAGTTCGTCATCAAAAACCACGGTGTCGGCATCCGACGCCTCTGAAGTTGCGTGGATCTCACTTGCCTTGCCTTTTCCAACATATGTAGCCGGGTCTGGTGCATCCCGCTTTTGGATCACTCGATCAATCGGGTCCGCGCCAGCTGTATCCACAAGCCGGGCAAGCTCATCAAGATTGGCTTCCACTTGATCGGTTGAGGAGCCAGGGAATCGGACTGCCACCAAAACAATTTGTTCACGAAATGACCGGTCGATGAGACCCGTGGCTTCCCCGGCGAACTCCCCGAAGCCACCTCGGTGTGAGGACTCACCGTTTCGATCATCGGGGGAATCGTTCATATGAGAAGTTCGATACTGGCAACGTAAACCGTTGGACCGATGAGAAGTGGGTGTTCGTTGGCTACCACTTTCACTTCTCCTCCAGTCATCCGAACGGTCACCTGCTGTTTCACTAATCCCCACTGATGTGCGCGAACCGCGGCCGCTGTCGCACCGGTTCCACATGCTTGGGTAACTCCGGCTCCGCGCTCCCACACCAGCATGTCGAGGTTGTCGGTGTCGTTTGGGTCTAAAGCGACGCATTCGACGTTTATTCCTTGCGGATAGAGAGTTTCGTATCGTGCGCCGAGTTCGCCGATATCAACTGCCCCTAGGTCGTCGACAACAACAACGAGGTGTGGGTTTCCGAGATCAGCGGTGGCTACCAAGGACCCCGCTGTCTCTGCCAAAATTCGGTCATCTACCCCGGGGCCGGGACCGACCGGTCCCATGTTGACCGAAGCCTCAGCGTGGGTGCCGTCAGAGTCGATCTCTACCCGTCGGCGCCCGCCGGCGGTGTCGATCTCAAGTGAAGTAGCTCCTGTTCCATGAGCCATGGCATGGGCTTGGGCAAGGCATCGGATGCCGTTGCCACTCATTTCGGCACTCGACCCGTCGGCGTTGTGCAGCAGCATCGTTAAATCGGCGCCATTATTACCTGGGAGCCCTAATACGAGGCCGTCGGCTCCGATGCCGGTTCGACGGTCGCATATTTCGCGAGCAAACGATGACAAAGCTTGGGGGGCCTGGTCCACTAGCCCGACAAGAAAGTCGTTACCTAAACCGTGATGTTTAGTTAGTCGCATAGAGAACCCCCAGTCCATTCTCACAGTTCCGGGCGCGATTACTGCGACGAAATTTCATTAATCAGTGCGTTGATCTCGTGGTGTTGCACCCATTCCACTCGTGGATCACGCCGAAACCAGCGTTGCTGACGTCGCGCAAACCGTTTGGTGCGCCGCACAGCAAGTTCGAGAGCGTCTTCTAGAGAAGTCTCTCCCCGAACATGAGCAAGCAGTTCTTTGTACCCCAGGGCTTGACCTGCGCTGTACGCCAAATCGTGGTCGGCTAGCTCTCGAACCTCTTCTAGAAAGCCAGCTTCCATTTGTTCCAAATAACGCTGTCTGATTCGCTGATCAAGGTGATCGCGGTTGATGTCAACTCCAATTATTCGGTAAGGCACCTCAGGGTAATGATCCAAACCTGGACCGAAAGAAGAAAAGGGTTGACCGGTTCCCAGAGTCACCTCCAATGCTCGAATAATGCGACGCCGGTTGCTGGCCTCCATGCGAGCTGCCCCGTTGGGGTCGAGTTCTCGTAGCCGTTCATGGAGACTTTCCGTATCTTCTTCAGTCTCTAGCTCTGATGCGATGTCGTTGAAGCGCGGAGGGGGCGTCAACCGATCGACTACTGCTCTCACATACAAACCAGTCCCTCCGACGAGAAGCGGTATCGCGTTTCGTTCTTGGATCTCCAATCGCGCTAAGTCGTGGGCAGTTTGAAAGGCGACAAGTGAAAAGGGAACATCAGGTTCGACGAGGTCAATTAAGTGGTGACGGACTTCCGCCTGGTCTGCTGGGCTGGGTTTGGCGGTCCCTATGTCCATTCGCCGGTATACCTGCATCGAATCAACAGACAGCAGTTCAACTCCAGCGGTTCGTCTAGCGATTTCCAGTGCACACGCGGATTTCCCGGACGCAGTCGGCCCTATAAGCACGATGGGCCGCTCACACAATCCTTCGCGAGTAGTCAGGAGGCGACCACCGGTATTCGCGTTCGATGTTTGGGCGCCGCTGTCACTTCGACTAACTCCCCGATGAGATTGAAGGTGCGAGCGTCAGTTACGTTCACCTGGGCATAGGACCCAGGCCTGATTGGCTGATTCGCTGGGAAGTGAACCAGCCGATTGTGACGGGTTCGTCCTGTCAACATATTTGGGTCGCGCTTTGAGCGGCCCTCCACAATGACCTCTTCGTGATGCCCAATTCTGGACTCGTTTCCCAGTCGACTGGAACGCTCAATAACTTTGCGTAAGCGTTCCATCCGCGTCGACGCAACTGAAGAAGTTACGTATTTGTCGACAAGTTCTGCGGCTTGAGTTCCTGGGCGCGGGGAGTACACAAAGGTGTATGCGTTATCAAACCTGGCTTCGGCCGCTACCTCTAACGTTTTCTCAAAGTCACGGTCACTCTCCCCTGGAAACCCGACAATGATGTCGGTGCTAAGAGCTAGATCAGCAATTTCGAGCCGAGCGGCGTGAACCTTTGCCAGGTAGCGGTCCGCTGTGTAGCCACGGTGCATGGCTGATAGGACCTCATCGCTACCTGATTGGAGGGGAAGATGCAGGTGCTCACATATTTCGGCGACTTCTGCCATCGCGGTGATGGTTTCGGGGCGTAAGTCCTTCGGGTGTGGACTGGTGTAGCGGACGCGACGAATCCCTTCGACTTCTGAGACAGAGCGAAGTAAATCGGAGAAAAGTGGGCGAGCTGTGTGGCTTCCGGCGACCCATACTTTCCCCGCGAGATCTTCAGCGCCTGGAGGCAGCTCAGCGCCCCGAAGTTTGAGTGTGAGATCTCGACCGTAGCTATTCACGTTCTGCCCCAAAAGAGTGACCTCGGTGATACCGGAAGTCGCTAATTCTTCAACTTCTTTCACAAGCTCGTTGTAAGGGCGAGAGATTTCTCGGCCGCGGACCGCTGGCACGATGCAAAAAGCGCACGAATTGTCGCATCCGATCTGAATTGTCACCCAGGCGGCGTAGCTAGCATCTCGTTTGACGGGAAGTGCTGAAGGAAAGACTTCCGACTCTTCAATTATCTCGGTTATCGGGCCACTGATGCGAGCCTCGGCCAACAACCCAGTCGCTCGCGCGACGTTGTGAGTACCGAAAACAACATCGACGTGGGGGGCTTTGTCTCGAATCATTTCACGATCTTTTTGAGCGAGACATCCGCCAACTGCTATCTGGAGATCAGGGCGTTCCTTCTTTAACTTCTTCAGGTTTCCCAGTTGCCCGTACAGCTTGTTGTCCGCATTTTCTCGAATACAGCATGTATTCAGAACGATGACGTCAGCGTCGTCAAAAGAGTCGGTTTGCTCCAACCCATCCATTTCGAGCAGGCCCGCTATGCGTTCAGAGTCATGTTCGTTCATCTGACACCCGTAGGTGCGGACCACATACTTTCCACTCACACTCAACAGGGTATTGGGCATCGGAGGTAGTCATGGAGTTGAATCTCACTGTGAGCAATTCGATTGACGGTAAGCGGCCATGGGCAGAAGACGTTCCTGAAGGACGTTTGATTAACCGCGGGCACCCTGCCGGCGACCTTTTGGAAGCGTACGACTGGAAGGTATTGCACCGAGGTGTTGGCGAGCTCCTGCTGGAATGCCACCTTCCAGAGGGTTGTCTCAATCCCAAAAAACAATTGTTTGGTGGGTTTACCGGCGCATACGTAGATCTCATTGCGCTCTACACGTCCAGGACCGATTCAAACCCTCCGGCAGGGTTCCAATCAACAATAAATATGCGTGTTGATTACTTCGAACCGATTTGTGAAGGCATATTTAACATCGAGGGCCGTGTATTGAACAGGCGAGGCAAAAACCGTCTTATTTCAGTTCAGATCCGCCAGAGTGAAACCACTGCGGTATATGGCTTAGTGACCCTGCGCGATACGGGGGAATGAGAGTGTTTTGGCGACTCTGCCCCCGAAACACGATTTGAAGAACAGAACGAAATTATCGTTGGGTGAAAACGAAGTGATCTGCCATGTTGTCTCGAATGTGGGACATGTGCCCTAAATATTGCTTCATTGTCCCGTTGTAGTTGCCGTCCTGTCGCCGATTCTCTGCTCCTTCGAAGTTGTAATACCCCGGGGTGCAGTCCTGGTTTCGGCTGGTTTTTCCTCGGTGAGCAATGACTTCTTGAACCCACCACTCTTCTGCGTCGGTGTCGCAGTCCAAGCTGTGAATACCGTTGTTGCGCACAAAGTCGATGCACTCAGCAATATGTTCACCTTGGCTATTGAGAACATCGGTCAGGTTGAACGCAAAGAACGCTTGGTACCCACCCATGATGAAAAGGTTTGGGTAGCCCTGGGAGTGAATCCCGACCAGAGTTCGTATTCCATCAACATATTTCTCGTTGAGTTCCTCACCACCTTCGCCCTCGATTCGGTTATAAATCCCCGTCTGTTGGACTTCAAATCCGGTGGCGTAAATGAGCACGTCGACCTCGTACTGCGTACCGTCGAATACCGGTCCCGCTTCGCTAATTTCGGTGATCCCTTCGCCTTTAGTATCGACGAGCGTGACGGTGGGGAGATTGAACGTCGGTAGATATTCATTGTGGAAGCAGGGCCGCTTGCACATCAGCATGTACCACGGCTTTAACGACTCCGCGGTCGCTGGATCTTCAATGACTTCGTCAATCCGTTTATGAATCCGCATCATGGCATCGATGTTGGCGTTTTCTTGGCGTTGAATCTTTTCTTCGCGTGACAACGCCGCTCTACGTGCTTTTACTGCGTCTGAAATTTGTGGTCCTTCGATAGCTCGAGCGCGTCGCTCAGATTGCCAGCCCGGCTCCAACGTCGCGGCCCACTCAGGGTCGGTTTCCCAATCGTCTCGCACGTCAATCGATGACGGAGTTCGTTGAAAAACAATTAACTCTTTTGCAGCTTTGCCTAATTGCGGTATCGCTTGAACGGCACTCGCGCCCGTTCCGATTATCCCAACACGTTTGTCTCGCAAACCTTCAAGGTCCGAGCCCGTGTATTCGTAATCCCATCGAGATGTGTGAAATGAATGGCCAGCGAACCGTTCGATCCCGTCGATTTTTGCAAGTTTTGGTTTTGAGAGGGTGCCATTTGCGCAAATCACAAATTGGGCACGAATGGTGTCACCGCGGTCAGTCCCCACATGCCACATCTCTGTGGCCTCATCCCAAACCGTTGAGGTCACTGTGGTACCAAAAACGGCGAGTTCATAAAGATTGAAACGTTCAGCTATTTGTTTGCAGTATTGAAAAATCTCTTCGCCGCCAGCGTAGTGACGGCTCGGGACGTACCCCGTCTCGTCGAGAAGTGGCAAATAGTCGTAGGCCACAACATCGCACGCAACTCCTGGGTAGCGATTCCAGTACCAAGTGCCTCCCACGTCGGCCCCGCGTTCAACAATCCTGATGCTCTCGACGCCCTTTTCTCTGAGCCGAGCCGATGTCAGCAGCGCTGAGAACCCACCGCCGATGAACAGGACCTCAACCGAATCATCGATCACTTCGCGCTCAGCGACTTCATCCCCGTAAGGGTCTACTGCGTACTTGGCTAGGTCGCCGGTTAAGTCTGACGTGTAGCCATCTGTCCCTGGCGGTCGATAACCGAGCCGCACATCACGTTCGTCAGCATATTTGTTCTTGATGTTGTCGTAGTAGTCCTGAGGTGGACGTGTTTGCGCCTCGCGCGTGTAGTCAAAGTTAAAGACGTTCTGCGGCTTTTCTTGCTTGTCAGTCATCACCCTCATCCCCAAATGAACGTTGGAACACGTCTAAACCTACAGCGCCTGCAGATTAGGCCGCGGGTTTCGGTAAAGGGGATTCACAGGGTGAAGGCAAAACACCGCGATCGTTGGGGTGAAAGATTATTCCCCAGAAATTGCCGGAGATGGTCTTGTGATTAGCTAACCCTCAACGACTTCTACTACTTCATTTTCGTCGTTGTCCACTGCGTCTTCGCTTGGCGAATCACCCATACCGAGTTGCGTTCTTATTCGGGTGTCAATTTCGACCATGATCTCAGGGTTCGCTGTCAGGAATTGTTTTGCGTTCTCTCTGCCTTGGCCCAGCTGTTCACCTTCATAGGTGTACCAAGCACCAGATTTTTTGACGATGCCTTGCTCCACGCCAACGTCTACCAGTGACCCTTCACGACTGATTCCCTTGCCATACATAATGTCGAATTCGGCTTGTCGGAATGGAGGTGCGACTTTGTTTTTGACGACTTTGATACGAGTGCGGCTACCGGTGACCTCGCCATCAGATTTGATGGCTTCTATCCGACGGATATCTATACGAATCGAAGCGTAGAACTTTAGGGCTCGGCCGCCAGGTGTTGTTTCGGGACTGCCGAACATAACGCCGATCTTTTCTCGTAACTGGTTGATGAAGATGACGATGGTCTTTGTTTTACTCAGATTGGCGGTCAGCTTTCGTAAGGCTTGTGACATCAATCGAGCTTGTAAACCGACATGGGTGTCGCCCATTTCGCCTTCAATCTCAGCTCTTGGTGTAAGCGCTGCGACTGAGTCGATAACGACAACATCAATAGCTCCCGAACGAATCAACATGTCCGTAATTTCAAGAGCTTGCTCACCAGTGTCTGGCTGGGAGATAAGTAGTTCATCTATATCAACACCGATGTTCTTGGCATAATCCGGGTCCATGGCATGCTCAGCATCTACATAAGCGCAGATCCCTCCCGTGCGCTGGGCTTCCGCCACGACGTGCATCGCCAAGGTGGACTTTCCCGATGCTTCAGGACCGTAAATCTCAACAACTCGCCCTCGCGGAAGACCTCCAATGCCAAGAGCCACGTCGATTGCCAAACTGCCTGATGACACAGCTTCAACTTTCATTTGGCCCCGCTCACCCATTTTCATGACAGCGCCTTCACCAAATTGACGTTCAATCTGCGCCAGTGCCATATCGAGTGCCTTTTTTCGTTCCACGCTGCTGTCCTCCTCGGACGTATCTTTGACTTCAGGTGAAGCCAGGTTCAGTGATTGGGCAAATGTCTTACCCAATTGGTGGAAACCGTACGAACAGGGTCGGACCCTGAAACCGAACGGACACCGCCACGGTACACCCGAACACCTGTTCGGGCAAGCATCGAACAAGTGTTCTTCTGGGAAGTAGTCGCGGCACAAACCCGAAGAAACCGCGAGACTCTCAGAATGACTAATCACCTAGCTGATGAAGATTTCGAGCTCCTTCAAATTGAACGCACCGATGGGGTGGCCTTCGTCGCAATCGAAGCTCCACCTATCAACGTGATGACGCCATCGTTATTTCGCGAGCTAGCTAAGTTCGGGGCTCAGGTGGCCGAAGATGACTCCGTTCGAGTTGTCGTACTGCGCAGCAATGACCCAGACTTTTTTATTGCCCATTTTGACGTTTCTGCGATTCTGAGTTTCCCAACCGATGGTCCTGCGCAACGGCCGTCAGAGATCGGTGGGTTCCATTTGATGTGTGAGACCTATAGGAAGATGCCAAAAGCAACGATTGTGGAAATTGGTGGTCGCGTGGGGGGCGGAGGCAGCGAGCTTTCTATGTCATGTGACATGCGGTTCGGTGCAATAGGGAAAACCGTCGTCAATCAAATGGAAGTTCCCCTTGGAATCCTTCCCGGGGGCACAGGAACTCAGCGGTTACCGCGTCTAGTTGGCAGAGGTCGCGCCATGGAAATCATCCTGGGAGGTGTCGACATTGACGCGAAGACCGCCGAGGAGTGGGGGTATCTGAATCGGGCCTTACCACCTGAAGAGCTTCGGCCATTTGTCACTGATCTTGCTTTTCGGATTGCTGCTTTCCCACCACAAGCGGTGGCTTTAGCCAAGGAGGCAGTGAACAACGCTGACACTCTGCCGCTGGAAGAAGGCCTGCTAGAGGAGCAGTACCTATTCCAAAAACTTTTACGCACTGATGAGGCGGAACCAGCAATGCGGAATTTTTTGGAGATCGGCGGACAGACCCGTGAGGGAGAGATCCGAATGGGACAGTTGGCCCGAGAAATTGGTGGTTCTTGAGTTAGTCAGCTAGTCAGATGTCGGATTTCAAGTAGACCATTTGAATCTGATCCGAGAAGTGTTATCTAAATTCTGGTGCTACCTGTTCGATGAAAAGATCCATCGATTCTTTTTTCCGTTTCAAGGGCCCAAATGTGAAGTCCGGAACAATTAGTTCATCAAGTCCGACTTCGCGGTATTGACCCACAATATCGATCACCTCTGCGGGTGTACCGACAATGGTTGCTCGCCCAAAGTCTTGGTCTCGAAGCCGAGAGATTTTCTCTTCGTCTTCGGAAATAAACATGAGGGCGCAAGCAGACCGTTGAATACTGCTCGGGTCGCGTCCCACATCCTCGCAATGGGCATCCAACACACCACACAATTCTTGGATATCGCTTGGCATCCCCCAGTAATTCCATTCATCTGCGTGCATGGCAGCAGTCCGTAAAGTCCGCTTGCGCCCGCCCCCTCCGATAAGGAGCGGCACTTTGGTTTGTATCGGTTTGGGGTCCAACGGGGCGTCGGTCAACGTGTAATGCGTTCCTTGATACTCAGTGCGAACATTGGCAAGAAGTGACGTAATGATCTCTACTGCCTCGTCAAGCCGATCAAGTCGCCCTTTAAGCGTCGAGAAATCAAAACCATATTTCTCGTGTTCGTTCTCTTGCCATCCCGCTCCGATACCCAGAACGACACGTCCACCAGATATGTGATCAACCGTTGTCGCAATCTTGGCGGTCAGCGCTGGATTGCGGTAGGTGTTACCCGCAACTAGGGGGCCGATGCGAACTCGAGGCACCGACGCGGCGATAGCGGCCAGCACGGACCATGCCTCGTGAATTGGTTGATCAACGTTCTCTTCGTTGGGCATGAAATGGTCGGCGTACCAGATGCCATCCCATCCGGTGGCCTCGGCGTAGCGGCACCCTTCAAGGGTGTCTTCCCATGTTTGTCCATTACCTGTCCAGAAGCTGAAGCGCATGTAAACAGCCTTTCAGAAGTGGGGGCGACTTGCTTATTCGAACTGAGGCGGAAGCGACAGCCGGTTAACCGTCGTGTGGGTGGGGCCTCCGATGCCAAGGACACTCTGAACTAATTCCAGCTCAGTGACTACAAACGAGCCCGATACGGGCGTGCCCTCTAATTTTGCTCTGTTCGCGTCCTTGAGGCGTCCCAATGTGAGGTGACCAACGAAAGAGAGCTGGTTCTTAAGTGATTCGTGAGGTTCCACCGACTTCTGTACTTGGTGGGCTAGATCCGTTAAGCCACGAACGGGTACCACCAAGTTGTTCCTACCGAGCAGAGAAATACGTGGGCCGAGCACGGCGGTTGATGACTTCGCCCTTATCTGCAAAAAGCTTTCCTCAATCACCCCAATGTCGCAATGTTCGAGGAACTGAAGGGTGACATGCCATTGATCCGGATTAGTCCATTGGACCTCGGGCTGTGACCGATTCAAACGTCGAAGCTCAACATCCACTTGCGCGGGAATGGGCACCGATATGAACGCTCTTGCCACTACTACTAGCGCCGTCCTTCAAGGTGGAGCCTCAGGATGTTGAGAAGCGAGATGACACTGAACTGCCGGATTCGTTCCAAATCACCAGGAAGCGTCACCTGCTCCACCGTTTCAAATCCCTCCATAGATATGGCTAACCAAGCCGTGCCAAATGGCTGAGTTTCTGAGCCTCGGGCAGGATCTTCAATCGCCGTGGTCGCAATTCCTACGTCGGAGACGAGAATTCCGCGTGCCACTCGAGCTAATTGAAGGGCAGCTTCCTCAGGTTCCACAGCAGTGGGATCTCCGCGCAATAGATACGACAAGATGCCTGGCCCTCGAGCAACGACACCTCCTGAAAAGGCTTGAGTTCCAGCTCGGGCTGTCGCGAGGCGATGAGCCATGAACCCGCAGGTTGTCGTCTCAACTACTCCGAGCTGCAATCCTCTCTCGGCCAATAAACCCAGAACTGTGGATTCCATGTTGTCGTCGTCCACCGCGAACACCAGGTCGCCAAGCAGTTCTCTTAGATTCTTCTCTTCAGCATCAAGCATCACGCTTACTTCTGGAGAGGTCGGTGCTTTCGCAGTGATGCGAACCTTGATTCCTTCAACTCCGCTCGCCAAAAAAGCGAGGGTTGGGTTACCGGAAGCTTCCAATTCGTCGATTCGTTGACCGAGAAGTTCCGCTAATCCTGATTCGCTTTGCCCCCAAGTTCGCAACACCCTGCTCTCAATGACCGCAGTCACTCCGGCGCGTCGCTGAAGATCCGGGATCACTGTTCCCAACATCATTTCTTTCATCTCGTATGGAACACCGGGAACGGCATAGATAACTTTTTGTTTGCCATCTTCTGTCGGGACAGGCACGACAAGTCCTGGTGCAGTGCCTGGCTGCTGAGGAATGGGCAGCGCGCCTTCGGGGACCATCGCCTGCCGGAGATTGTTCTGTGGCATCTCTCGTCCTCGACTTTTGAACATAGTCCGAATGCGTTCGGCAATCGTTTCGTCGAGTACAAGTTCAGATCCGACCAAGCCAGCAATCACGTCTCTAGTTATGTCGTCTTGAGTTGGGCCAAGGCCACCGCACATGACGACCGCGTCGCTGCGTTCTAACCCGAGACGGACGGCGCTTTCGATCCGACTCCAGTTGTCACCAACTTTGGTCTGGTAATGGCTATCGATACCCGCCAGAGCTAGCTGCTCTCCGATCCATGAGGAATTGGTATCCACAATCTGTCCGAGCAACAACTCGGTACCAACAGCAATAACTTCGCACTTCATGTCATGACCCTATTGCGCCTCACCGAGCGCTGTGCGAGGTTGAGCGCTTTCAGAGATCTTCACGTTGTTGGGTCAGTGACAGCTTCCTAGCTCCCAGCAGGTAGGTGATACCGGTCTGGATGGTAAGTGCCAGAGCCAACCACAACATGGTGGTCGCAATCCAATGCACAGATTGCGCGATTGGGGGGATCACTGCGAAGCCGATTGCCCAGAGCTGAACGAACGTTTTCCACTTTGCGACCCGTGTTGCGGGAACGCTGATCCCCCTACGTCCTGCGTGTGATCGGTACGCGCTAATTGTTAGCTCTCGAGACGCGATAAGGGCGACTGGGGCCCAGTGAAATTGCCCGTTAGCTACTAGAGCGAACATTCCTCCAAGAACGAGAACTTTGTCTGCCAGAGGGTCCAAAAATGCGCCCGAGCGTGTGACGCCTTGCCTGCGAGCCAACCAGCCGTCCACGAAATCCGACATACCGATGACGAAACCGACAGCAAAGGTGACCCAGGCCGGGTCGCGCGTCGCGACAAGCAACACAAAAACTGGTGTAGCGAGAATACGAGCCACCGTTACGAAGTTCGCCGGGGTGGCCAGCGCTGTAGGTCCATATGTCGGAAAGTCGCCGTCGCCGGATGCTTCCATTAGTTGATTTCCGCCAATTCGGCCTCGACGTCGAGGCCATCGGACCGGGTCACCAACACGTTGTAAATACCCCCGGCTTGCAGGGCTTGGGGAACTTTAACTACACCGTCGATCTCAGGAGCTTCTCGGTGGGATCGGCCTACACCGGGCGTATCAACCAGAACTTCGATAATCGACCCCACGAGTTGATCGCGTCGGGTAGCTGTAATCGTGTCTTGTAGCTCACTCAGTTCGATATGGCGTTCGGACATCAACTCCGTGGGCACTTCGTTGGGTAACCCCGCAGCGTAGGTGCCATCTTCGCAGGAGTACGTAAACAGGCCACACCAATCCAGCTGGGCTTCGTGCATCCAATCTAGGAGTTCCGCCTGATCGTCTTCAGTTTCACCGGGATACCCGACGATAAAATTGGATCTGAATGTCGCGTCAGGCGAGGCGCGGCGAATTTCAGCGATGCGGTTCAAGAACCTTTCGCCGTCGCCCCACCTTCGCATCCTACGCAGATGTGTTTTAGCTACGTGTTGCAATGACAGGTCGAAATATGGCACCCCTGTAGATAAGACGGCCTCCACTAGTTCATCGGTCAAATCAGATGGGTAGAGATAGAGCAGTCGAACTCGGTCGACTTGTTTCGCCACAGCATTTACAAGCGAGACGATGGAGCCACGACGACCGTGGTCCGATCCGAAGCTGGCGAGGTCCTGGGCAACTAACACGATTTCGCGAGCCCCGAGTTCGTCGATTTCTCGCAATATTGAATCAACCTCGCGACTGTTTTGCGGTCCTCGGAAGGAGGGTATGGCGCAGAAGCCACAGCTACGGTCGCAGCCTTCCGCAATCTTGACATAAGCCCAAGGAAGATCGGATGCGGGACGTCGCAGGTTAAGTAAGTCGAATTTGGGGACGGGGGCTTCTGCAATGACGCTAAGACCTTGAGGTTTGCGACTGAAATTGACAGGAACTCCAAATCCGGCAACGCGGTCAACTTCAGGGAGGGCCTCCGCCAATTCGTCGCCATAGCGTTCAGCCATACAGCCCGTCACCACGATTCGGGATCCAGGCATCCGTTCTTGCTCTAAGGCGAGAACTGCGTTTATGGACTCTTCTCTCGCCTCTTCAATGAACGCGCAGGTGTTTACGACCACAAGGTCAGCAGAAGCAACGTCGTCGGTTGGAACCAAACCGTCATCGAGAAGGGTGCCTGCGATCTTGTCAGAATCAACCTGATTCTTGGGACACCCCAATGTGTGAAGGTGAAAGTATTGCTGAGGCTCTGACATCGTGATCCCAGGGTACGGCCGCGAACGCTGGTCGGCGATCTCGAATGCGCCAGTATCATTGCCTCATGGATGTCGCCAACTCTGCGGTCAATCAGACATCGGCCAAGGAACGTACTCAATTCATCATTGAAGGTATGACCTGCACCGCGTGCGCCGCTCGGATTCAAACCGCGTTGGTGGATGTGGAAGGTGTGCTGGACGCTCGAGTGAACTTCGCCACAGCTACCTCGCTCATCTGGCATAACGAAACAGTCGATCGGGCTGCGATGCGTGAACTAGTCGCGAGTCTGGGCTTTCGAGCCGTGGAAAATGGGAACCGCGCAGAGATCCAAGCGATGACCGAGGCAACTCTTGCGCGGCGGACAATCCCAGCTCTAAGTATCGCTTTCGTTGCTATGGCCACCATGTTTGTGGGGTTCCCTGGCAGCGACTGGGTTATCGGTGCGCTTTCAACTGTCAGCGTTTGGTGGGCTGGATGGACCTTCCACCACTCCGCTCGCCTTCAAATCTTGCAACGTTCCCTTGCAATGGACACCCTGGTGTCACTCGGCACGCTCGCAGCTTGGTCATGGTCAGTTGTGGTGTTGGTGTCCGGAGCAGATCGCACCCTTCACTTTGAGGGAGCCGCAGCGATAGTGGCTTTCGTTTTGCTTGGCAAATGGTGGGAAGCCAGAGCAATGCGGACTTCAGGTGATTCGTTGCGCGCTCTGGCAGATATTGCTCCAAGCAAAGTACATCTAGGCGACGGTCGCGAGCTCCCTGTCGAGGATCTGGAGGTGGGAATGAAATTTATTGTCGCCCCCGGAGAGCGCGTTGCCACCGATGGCCGAGTCGTTGAAGGCATATCAGAGGTAGACGCATCTCAAACGAGCGGGGAGTCCTCGCCAGTGGAAGTAGCTCCTGGAGCGATCGTTGCCGGCGGGGTTCTCAACGGCGTTGGAGCTCTAGTGGTCGAGGCGACCGCAGTAGGTGAAGATACCGAGATAGCCCGAGTGGCGAGACTAGTGGAGGATGCTCAAGCTGGTCAGGCTCCCATCCAACGTCTCGCTGATCGCCTTGCGTCAATCTTTGTGCCCATCGTGGTCGTTCTTGCCATCGGCACATTGGTGGTTCGCCTGATACTTGGTCACGAGTTGAGCGACGCCCTAACCGCCGCTATAGCTGTGTTGATTGTCTCTTGCCCGTGTTCTCTTGGCTTGGCCACCCCTCTCGCAGTGCTTGTAGGAACTGGCCGCGCCGCCCAGCTGGGAGTAATCGTCGCTGGAGCTCACGTCTTGGACTCCACTCGTAGCGTTGACACCGTGGTTTTTGACAAAACAGGCACGCTTACCCAAGGAAAGCCCACCGTGGTCAAGGTGACCGCCCCGAACAACGACAGCGAGTTTCTTCTGTCGCTTGCGGGGTCTCTCGAGTCAAGGTCGGAGCACCCGATAGCCCGAGCATTTTCGCAGTTTTCTGATGAAACCGCTTCTGTCACCGACTTCCTCAATCACCCCGGCCAAGGAATCACCGGCACGATCAACGGGGTAGAGATGAGGGTCGGCAAGAGAACACTGTTCGAAGAGGTTCCAACCAGTCTCGAAGAGCCCGATGTTTCAGACACCCAAATTTTCCTGGGTCGCGGTCCCGTAGCCGAAGCCGGGGTTTTCGTCACGGACGAGATCCGACCAACTAGCGCCGCTGCAATTTCTTCGCTCCGCGATCTCGATCTTGAGGTGGTTTTACTTTCGGGCGATAGCTACGAAGTTGCCAAGAAAGTCGCACGAGCTATTCACATCAACAACGTCATCGCAGAGGTACTACCTGAAGAAAAGCGGGATCACATAGCGGCAATGCAGGCCAACGGGCAATGCGTGGCGATGGTCGGCGATGGAATTAACGACACCCCAGCTTTGGCGATCGCCGATCTCGGTATTGCTATGCAGTCCGGGACCGACGCCGCCAGGAACACTGCTGATCTGACGATCATGACTAATGATCCCCGGGCGGTGGCCGACGGCATCGCTTTGTCGCGTAAAACTTTACGAGTAATAAAGGCCAACCTCATGTGGGCTTTCTCCTATAACGCGGTCGCCCTGCCTCTGGCCATCATTGGCTCTTTAGCACCTACACAAGCTGCTATCGCTATGGCCCTCTCGTCATTTCTCGTTGTGACAAACAGCCTTCGCCTTCGTAAGTTCCGCAGTCTCTCTACCAATTGATCTCACCTACGGTTTCTACCTGACATAAGCATTGGCACCCCACTCCAGCCATCTGCTACTTACTTCCGAGGCCAATCAGCCGTAGTCTCAAGTTCGTGACTGGTTCCGGTCGTCGAGTCCTTAACGAATCAGAGGTCCTCTCTCGATTGCGAAGCAAACGTGGCGCGCCTGGATACAGGGCGATGTTTAGTTCGTGGCTAGGCGGGGTGATCACTGACCCAGCCTTAATGCAAGTGCCCCTTGATGATCATTTAGTGCACCGAGGCCACGGAGTTTTCGATACCTGCACCCTGAGTTCTGGCCGGCTCTACCGATTAGGCATACATATTGACCGTCTGTTACACAGCGCTGAGTTGGCACGAATAGAACATCCGTGGAACAAAGATGATTTGATCGAGATGGTCGTTGATACTGCAAGCGCCGCAGGGATCCGAGATGGCGCAGTTCGTTATTGGATGAGTGTCGGACCGGGCGGCTTTTCACCAAGTCCTAAAGAATGCCCTGAGGCCTGCTTCTATTGCATAATCTTCGACCCAGCTCCACTTGGTGCAGAAGGACTGGACCCCATGCGCACAGGTATTTCAGAGGCCACGGTGCTGGATACGCCGATGAAACCGCCTCTGCTGGCGACAATTAAGTCAAACAACTACCTGCTCAATGTGCTGACCCAGATGGAAGCAGTCGATCGAGGCGGAACCTTCGGGGTTCTCGTCGATGACGATGGGTACGTCGCAGAATCTTGTGTGCTCAATACCGCTTTCGTTACCAATGACGGCGTTCTTTGCACTCCACCATTTGACGGCATTTTGCTTGGCACGACTATCCGGCGAGTAATGGACCTGGCTTCTGGAGAGCTCACGCGGGAAGGACTCATTTCTTCTGTATCGCAGGCACCTGTGCTGGCATCCGAAGTTAGGGGCGACTTGATTTCAGAGATGTTTCTTTGCGGTGGAGATACTCATCTGTTCCCCGTGACATCGTGGGATGGAGTGCCGGTCGGCGCTGGAGAAGTAGGTCCAGTGGCGCGACGTCTTATTGAATTACTCGATGGTGAAGCCTTTGGCAACGCGGTCGGTGAGGCACGCGATTTTATAGATGTTCCCTATGACGACTAAGTGGGCGGCCACGACTAATGCGGTTCAGTGAACGAGTACAGAATCTCGCTCACTCTCCTATAGGGGCGGCGCACGCTCTCGTAGGGCTAAGAACGAGCTCTCGAGCGCTACTAGACCTCTCACAGGCCGCGCCTTCTTTTCCTCCAGCGGACGCAGTGATTGAGCGAATCGCCCAGGTGGCCCACGAACCAGATGCGGGTCGCTATCCCCCACAGCCGGGTTTGCCAGCATTGCGCGAAGAATTCGCGAATGACCTGAGCCGAGGATACGAAGCGGATCTGTCAGCAGAGTCAATTCTCGTTACTGCCGGATGCAACCAGGCATTCTGTATCGTCGCGAGCGCCCTCACCTCGCCTGGAGACGAAGCTCTTCTTATCGCTCCCTTCTATTTCAACCACGACATGTGGCTTCGACTAGAAGGTGTCAACGTTCGACATCTGAATCCTGGGCCGGACTTCATTCCCAATCCAGAACATGCCGAGAGTCTGCTGACAGACAAGACGCGGTTAATCACCTTGGTCAGCCCCGGTAATCCAACTGGCGTAACCATCCCGAAAGAAGTGATCCATGGTTTCGCAGATTTAGCTCGCCGACACAACATCGCTTTAGTCGTTGATGAGACTTACCGCTCTTTTCGCGACGAGAAAACCGGAATGCACGAGCTATTCATCAACCCTGATTGGGCTGACCACGTTATTAGTCTCCACAGCTTCTCCAAGGATTTCGCCATTCCCGGGTATCGATGCGGTGCTGTGGTTGGGGGCGCGAGCATCATCACCGAATCGCTCAAGATCTTGGATTGCGTGGCGATTAGCGCACCTCGGATAGGCCAAGAGGCCGCTCTTGCAGGGTTGCTTCATGCCCAGGGGTGGCGGGCCGAACAAGTTATCCGAATCAGAGAACTAGAAGACAGGTTCCTGGCGGCGATGCAGGATCAACCAGGAGGCTTCGAAGTTGTCGCATCTGGCGCCTATTTCGGGTGGGTTCGCCACCCACGTGCCGATCTGACCACCTCAGAGGTTGTCCGAAGACTGGTCCTTGAACACGACGTACTTGTAATACCTGGCACTGCCTTTACCTCCGAGGACGATGCGATGGTACGAATGAGCTTCGCGAACCTCGAACCGGCAGAAATCGAAGAACTAACGCGACGACTTGCTGAATTCGCTTAATTTTCGGATCTAGTGTCATGGCGTGGTCATTCCCGTCGATCCTCGGCCTCGGTCATCAAGAACAGTTGCTGACGTCCCAATCACTCGCGTCGACGACACCTGCTTAGAAGACTTCGCTATCGCGCTTCAACAGTCGACTATGAGGGCCGTAGACACAGAGACGGTTTACAACCCCGAAGCGTTCAGCGGTCCAAACAGTAATCCCGGGGCTCTCAGAGTTATCTCGGCCGCCACGCGAAACAAGGACGGCTTAGATCACGCCTGGGTTCTCGATGTACGCGAAATCGAACCTTTGTCTCTCGCCGCAGCATTAAGCGAAGTCAAAGCCGACGCATGGAACGCCGACTTCGATGCCCGAGTACTGGATCGAGATCTCTTCGAACCTGCGCGACAAAACGGCAAATCTCTTGAGTCCATGACATGGTGGGATGCCCAACTCGCGGATGCCTTGTTACATCAAGGACGGACAGGGTTCGGGTTCTACCACGGCCTTGCCTGGGCTACTGAGTGGTACCTCGGACTGCACGTCGAAGGTAAAGGAAGTACGCAGCTCTCATACACCGAAAGTGATCCCCTTACTGTCGAACAGGTGACCTATGCCGCAGCAGATGCGGTAGAGACACTGTGGGTCGCGGAAGAAATAAGGTCTCGATTAGTTAACGCTGGACTAGAAAAAGTCTGCCGGCTCGAGCAACACGCCCGTCCATTTCTGGACCACATGGAGCGGGTGGGACTTCCCTTTGATTGGGTGGGCTGGGAACAAAGACTCACCGAGATGGATCAGCGGCGAGTACAAGTATCTGGACGCTTAGCTGAACTCACTGGAGGCGGGCAGGGCACATTGTTCGGCGAAGCACTAGAACCATCTTGGAATCCCGGAAGTGAACGTCAAGCAAAGGCAACGCTCAACGAATGGAGCAGAAATAACGTCCTCGCATGGTCTTCCAACACCTTCGGCAAACCAAGGTTGCTGCTTCCCACGGACCCACTCACAGCGACGGTTCTCTCTGACATCGGAGGAGATATCTGCCAAGCGCTCCTAGAGTTCCGGGAACTCACCAAAGTTCTTTCAACCTACGGAAATTCGATTCGTGAACACATCGATACCGAAGGTCGAATGCATCCGCAGTATTTGCAGGTCGTGGGGACTAACACCGGCAGATTGGCCAGCAGAAGACCGAACGCGCAGAACTTCTCTCCCAAAATGAAGCAGCACATACGACCTGTCGAAGCCGAACGAGTCTTCGTTTATTCGGACTTGAGTCAAGCCGAGTTAAGATTCGCCACCCAAGTAGCGGGCGATCGCAACCTCCGCAGCGCTTTCGAGGCTGGGGCTGATATCCACTGTGCGACCGCTGAGCGCATGTTTAACGTTGACATGGAGGCCTTAGCGGTATCCGATCCAGAGAGCCATACCGAATATCGCGACAAAGCTAAACGAATTAATTTTGGGATCGTTTACGGTCAACGAGGCGCTGGCTTGGCTCGAAGCCTCTCTCAAGCTGGCGTTGAAACGTCCACCGAGGAGGGCCACATACTCCTCAAACAGTATCTGTCCGCTTACCCACAAATCGCGTCTTGGGTCGCTAGCCGAGATCGATTTATTGAAGATTTGGCTTCATCTCACGACGAGATCGATTGGCAACTCACTCTTCGTTTGCACGAGATCTGGCCTCTTGTCCGTCGAGCCGTCCGCCAGCATCGCGACCAGCACCGTAACTGGCCAACCGCTGAAGATGTAGTTGCCCATCTGGGATCGCCCTGGGAGGTCGACGAAATTGCTTGGACGCTTTCTTTTGAAGCACCGGTAGTGCTGAAGCGAAACACCGAAGCTTTCGGATTTCAGTCCTTTACCGAATCCGGCCGACGGCAGCAGTTCACTTTTCACACGGAAGGTGTTTTGGAACAGGCAGCTCGAACAATTGTTGAATCTAGCAAAGAGGGGCCGGAACGTGTTCGACAGGTCGTCGCCGGCGAACACGGCGTCAAATTCAAAAACGGTGACCAACTTTTGTCATCGACGGAAGTTACAAAATTGCTCGAAAACCGACCCTTGAGGAGAAACATTGTCGATCAGGTCAAGGAACATATGGGGTCAGAAGCAGCGGTTCTTTTATTGGATAAGTCTCTTGCGTCGCGCATATCGCAGATGGCGAACGCCTACAGAAATGCTCCTATCCAAGGTGGTGTGGCGGACGTAATGCTGGAGGCGTACGGGCTTCTCTACTCGCGGCTATCTCGTTTCGATAGCGCTGTCGGTGTGCAAACAGTTCATGACAGTGTCGTCATCGAATGCAATCGCAGTGACGCTCATGAAGTGGCGATAGTGGTGAAGGGCACAATGGAAGAAGCCATGCGAATCTGGTGTCCAGATATCCCCGCTAAGGCAGATACTGATGTCCGGTCGAGTCTCTCCGACCATGACGTTATTGAGAACATTTACTAGGTTGAGTCGCATGAAATTGGTGGACCTTGTAGGTGAGGAGCAGGTTGCGAGGTTCAAGGCCGACGGTGTCATTCACATCGCTCAGGCAGTGGACGGGGCTCTGGTTGAAGAAATACTCCAATCAGTTGATGGTTTAATTGATTCTCCCGGGCGTTTCGGTGGCGATATGACACCCGATGATGGTCCTGGAATGTTTTTTCAGGACCGCTACTTGCATCCCGTTCGTCCCGATTTTCGTCGCTTTGCCGAGAACTCCGGGCTTGCCGCTATGGCGGCGATAGCCACTAATTCAAAGAACATCCGCCTGTACTACGATCACGTATTCGTTAAAGATCCCGGCACGCAGGAACAATTCGTTTGGCATCAAGATCGACCCTATTGGGCGGTTGACGGTACCCAAATTTGTTCAACTTGGTTAGCTCTGACCGACGCGAATGCACAGTCAAGCGCTCTTGAGTTTGTTCGCGGGTCCCATCTTTGGGATCGCACCTTTAGGCCCGAGTACCCAGGTTTAGAAGGCCGTTCTCCGAGAGAGGTCGAACGAGTCCTGTGGAAGGGCGTTGCCGAATACATTGAATCGTTCGAAGATGTATGTCCCGCCTTTGAGGAACATCCAGATCTCTATGATGTGGTTTCCTTCGATGTTCTTCCGGGCGATGTCCTGCTGTTCGATTTTCGGACGCTTCATCGAAGCGGCCCAAATGACGGAACCAATCGGCGCGCTGCCATTTCTTGGCGGTGGCTTGGCGACGATGCTGTCTGGGCTCCAAAAGCCGGGGCGGATCCGATCATCCAAGATGAGGACACGACTTTAGAGGAGGGGGACCTCATTACTGATGATCGAGTGTTTCCCCTCATCTACGGTCGTTGATGGGAGTCGCGCCCGGTCACGGCGGGTCTAGCATCGCGCTATGACCATTGATGTTGCTGACCGTCTAGAACTTCATGAACTCCCTGGCCGTTACGGCGACGCCATTGACGACAGAAACTGGGACCGTCTACGCCAGATCTTCACTGACGATGCCATTTTCGATCTGACAGGTGTTGGGTCTCGTCGCCTCAGCGGCATCGAAGACATCGTTCATTTCATGAATGTTGAGGCGCAGCACCCTAAAACTCACATGATGACCAACATCTACGTTGAGGACCTCGGCGAGATGATCACCATGAATTTTCGGATCGTGGCGTTGCTTGGCAAAGGGTTCGTTGGAACAGCCTCCTACTACGACCAAGTGGTTAAAACATCGGAAGGCTGGCGGGTGAAACATCGGGACTGCATGTTGCAGCGGCGCGATAAACGCGACGCGCCATGCGATAACCCCGCTTAAGGGCAGCCAAACTTGGATTGGTCAATCGGTTCGGTATCGAATCACTTTTGCGTGAATTCGACAATCCGTCGACAAGCTTCGGCGAGTTGAACTTCGTCAACTCCATAAGAAATTCGGATCCATCCTCGCGCCGCTGCCCCGAACGCTCCAGCATCCAACACCGACACTCCTGTCGATCGATACAAATTCCATGCGAATACGTTCGCATCGTCGTTGTGAGCCCTCACATCAGCCATAAGGAACATGCCTGCTTCCGGGACGAGTGTGGGAAGGTTTCGGGCTCCGGCGAGGATCTCCAGCACGAGGTCGCGTCGACGCCGATATGTCTCTCTCGCCCGCGCAACCTCTTCAGAGCCTTCGCGTATAGCTACGTTTGCTGCCTCCATCACAAAGCCCGGTAGGCAGTACAAGGTGATCAAGGTCATGCGCCGAAGATGTTCCATCAGCGCTGGAGGACCCACTGCCCAACCGCACCGCCAACCTGTCATCGCATATGACTTCGAAACGCTACTCACGGTGACCGTTCGTTCAAGCATTCCGGACAGCCCTGCTATCGATTGGTAAACGCCGTCAAACACCAAGTCGCCGTAAACCTCGTCAACCAAAACCCATAAATCGTTGCGGATTGCGATATCGGCTATCGCATTTAGCTCATCACTGTTAAGTGTGACGCCAGTGGGATTTGAAGGATTAGCGAAGACAATCCCGCGAGTCGCTGAAGTGATTGATGCTTCAAGTTGATCAATGTCGGGCCTAAAACCTGACCGCGCAGGTTGCTGGACACGGACTTGGATTGCTCCGGTTGACGCGATACAGGCTTCGTACGTGACATAGGCCGGATCTAAGACCACAACCTCGTCTCCTTGACCAAACAAGCATCGACAGGTCGAATAAAAAGCGTTCTGCGTGCCCGCAAGAACCGTGACTCGGTCGGGCCCAATTTCTACCCCAGAGGTAAGGGACATTTTTTCGGCGATAGCAGATCGCAGGGATGAGCGTCCTTCTAGCTCTGCGTAATGAGTGTCTCCAGCGCGCAACGCTTCGACCGCCGCATCAATAACTAAAGCCGGTGTCTCAAAATCAGGATCTCCGATGCTGAGAATGATGACGTCTTCGCCTCGCTCTTGCGCCGCGCGAGACTCGGTCAGAATTGCCCAAGCTTCAGATCCTTCTCCGCCTAACGAATCAACAAACGGAGCGAACTTCATCGGCGAAGAGTAGCGGTCACTCCGAGCCCACCATCAATATTTCGCTACGCTTTAGATGTTGCTGTGTCTCTACGGAAAAGATCATGAGCGAATCGACTAAACGTCCACCGGTAAAAAACTGGCATTCAGATCTCGATCATTTTGATCCTGATTTTATTGCGGATCCCTATCCGATCTATGAGGAGCTCCGAGGAAAATGCCCAGTCGCCCACAGCGATCGCTACGGGGGAATGACTTGGTTGACGCGCGCGGCCGACGTAGCAGCAGCAGCCAATGCCACCGAGACCTTTAGTAGCCGCAGAACCGTAATAAGCGAGGTACCTACTGATCGTCATGGATTGGTCCTCCCCCCGATCAACATTGACCCTCCTCACCACGCTGAGCGTCGCCGCTTGCTGTTGCCCTTCTTCACCCCTACAGCCACTGCCGACTGGGAACCTACGATTCGACAAATCTGCAGCGGTTTACTTGATGGTCTCGACGGGCGAACGGCGTTTGACGCTGCATCGGAATACGCTCAGGAGATTCCGGGTGACGTCACGGCTCGAATGCTCGGAGTACCACTTGAAGACACCCCCCAATTTCGCTGGTGGCTGCACGACCTGTTGGAACTCGGACCTACCAACCCGACCCTGGCGCGCGAGACAACTACAAGAATGATGGACTACATGCTGGGGCTCATCTCCGATCGTCGGCGTGTCAGCGGGGACGGCGATCTGGTTCAGTACCTTCTCGAGCAGACGGTGGACGGCGAGGAGCTCAGCGACGATGAAATGGCAAGGACCCTATTCCTTTTGCTAATTGCTGGAATCGACACGACGTGGTCTGCTCTGGGATTTTGTCTTCTTCATCTAGCGACACACCCAGAAGATAGGCATCGTCTAGCTAGCGACCCGTCGCTTCTCCCCACTGCGGTGGAGGAATTTCTTCGGGCATATTCCCCGGTGTTCATTGCGCGCGTGGCCGAACACGACACTGACATAGATGGGTGTCCTGTCGTCGCTGGAGATTGGACTGTTCTTGCATTCCCTTCCGCGAACCGAGATCCAGAGCTTTTCGAACGACCGAACGAGGTTCTAATTGACCGTGAGGAGAACCGTCATTCCGCATTCGGTCTTGGGGTTCACCGGTGTCTGGGGTCAAATTTGGCACGGCTAGAAATGCAGATAGCCATAGAGATGTGGATGGAGCGCTTCCCGAACTTTGAGCTAACTGACGTGACAGCAGTTACATATAGCGGCGGTCATGTACGAGGTCCACGTGCAGTTCCAATCCGGATCCTCAGTTAAAACCATTTAGTGTCTCAGTCAGGGCAACTGTCCGGCGTGGGCGAGGGCAAGTCGAACAATGCGATCTTGTCCTCCTGTCATTTCAGCCGAAACCGCTGAGCTGGCTGCTTCTTCGCTGGAGATCCATACAAACTCCAGGGCTTCTTGACTCGGGTGGCATTCTCCTTCGACGGGGACAAGGTACGCGAGGCTCACAGCATGTTGACGGGGATCGTGATATCCCGTGCGGGCGCGGTCTGGCATGTATTCAACCACGGTGAAGGGCGCTGGAGCGGCTGGCACTCTGGCAAAAGCCGACGGACCCAGATCCTTGTCTAAATGACGTTGCAGAGCTTCACGGACCGTTTCTCCCCACAAAACGCGTCCGCTGACAATCGCACGAGAAATAGTGGCGTCAGCCATCGCGCGCAGTAATAGACCCACGTGGGTGACTCGGCCTACTTCATCGAGTCGGACTGGAACCGCTTCGACATAGACCATTGGCACTCGCCCTCGAACGGTTTCAAGTTCATGATCGTCAAGCCAAGCTTGGTCGACAGCAGTGCCTAGTTCATGTTTTCCGAAGCCAGCGGCTTCCGACACGTCATCCACCTTTTTAGAGTGTGCCAGTACAGCCTCTGAACAGTGGTGATCATCCCGGGTCTCAGGATCGCACTCTGCCCTAACAATCAGTCTTTTGATAGCAGAACAATTTGGCAATTCCTCAATCAGCTATCGAAACCGGGACGCGAATTAGAACGGTCGCTCACCGACAAGGGTCACGCGTTCCATTCGGCGATTTTGTCCACCATGATCTGGCACCGCGTAGTGCTGAGTGATGCGATTATCCCACTGAGCCAAGCTTCCAGGTCGCCAGCGAAACCGAACCTGGAGCTCTGGCAGAGAAGCCTGTTCATAGAGGCGGCGGCGTAGCGGCCGGCTTTCCTCGGGGGTCATTCCGTCAATCGTGAGGGTGAAAACACGATTGACAAACAGTCCTTTCTTGCCTGTGACGGGGTGGGTGCGCACTATCGGATGCTTTTGGTCAGGGAACTCTTCCAGAGCCTTTGATCGCTGTTCATCCGTCATCGCTCTCCCAAAGGCCTTCACGTAAGAATGGACGGCATAGCGTCCTCGAATTTGTTCTTTCGTGTCGTCTGGTAATCGTTCGTACGCCATTTCCATATTCGCCCACACAGTGTCACCGCCCCATTCGGGCAGGATTCGGCCAAGTAACACGGACCCGTTTGGCGGACACTCCCTGAATGTCACGTCGCTATGCCAGCTTTGTGCTGCCTGAAATTTTTCTGGTGTTGACTCAAGTACCAAGATTTCGGGGTGCCCGTCTGCTTGGGGGCTGAAGGGGTGAACCTCAAGTTCGCCAAAGGCCCTGCCGTAGGCGACGTGTTGAGCGCGATCGAGTTCTTGGTCGCGGAAAAAGAGCACCTTGTGCTCCATCCAAGCGTCATGCAGTTCCGCGATGATCTCATCATCGAAGTCGCGGAGATCTATCTGTTCAACCTCTGCTCCAATCGACCCGGTCACTGGCGTGACCGAAATTCGGTTGTAGCAGGCAACTCCGGTTGCAGTGACCTGCATGTTCCCCCCCCTTATGGCGCAATCAACCGTCCCTAGGTTATCCATATAATTTTGGTGCCGAGTTAAGCCGAGACAAGCGACCTGACAATCATCTGTGAACGATAAGCAGCATTGATTATCGAGAGCCAAGAGCGCAGTAGCGAAGCGCCATTTCGTTCCCTCCCAGGCGACTAGCACTCCGTTCGTCAACCGTGAACATTGGACACGTTGGCAACGCGATTCCACGCAACGAACGACAGACGTTTGGCGTCAGCGGCTTTACTGCGAATCCATCACGGGAGACCTAAATGAAACAACACCATAGGTCGCAACAACACAAATAGTGATGAGTCCCATGACAACAATTGTCGCTCGAAGGCCCACCACCTCTGCCAGCGCACCCAGAGGGGCTGCCGCAATCCCGAACCCTGCGAAAGCTAGCTGCATCAAAGATTGAACTCGTCCATGATGGGAGGGCTCGGAGATAGCCATAGATCGGCTGGTTGTGAGGACCATAAATCCATTGGTGGCGAGGCCCAAGACTACGACTACGAGCAACGCCAGTAGGTAGTTCGGCGCTAGACCGAAAAGAACGACTGATATGCCGAAAACTAGGCCGCAGCAGATCAGCAGGCGACCAGAATTTGGGCCATCAGCCCGCGAAGCGATAAATGCCGTCATTACAACGGCGCCTACGGCCGAAGCAGTCGTCAAAAAGCCGACGTGACTTTCCGATAGGCCCATCTGCCCTTCAACTAGCGCGGGCATAAACGCCACGTAGTTGAATCCGATGGCGATCGCCAAGATGGTGGTCACAATGAGTCGCCGCAGTTCGGGTCTACTTCGAACGTAACTGAGCCCATCTAAGATCTCTCGAAGCGGGTTTCGAGATGACGGGTTCACGGGCTCTAATTTGGGCAATCGAGTAGTGAGAATGGTTGAAACAACAGAGAACACCGCTGCCACCAAATAGGCGCCGCCAATTCCCACCGTCGCGACGCCGGCCAAAACTCCTGCGGCCGCCGGGGCAAATATCCTTGTCATGCTCATCGACATTGACGTCAAGCTGATCGCGTTCCCTAGATGTTCGTGCCCAACGAGCTCTACTGACGTCGACACCCGGGCCGGTCCTATCAGGCCAAACATTGCACCTTGAGAGAGGCTCGCGACAAGCAACATCCAATACTGTGCGTTACCCGAGATGGCCGCCACTCCCATCAAGGTCGCGACCACCGCAATCGTTCCTTGCCCCACAACAAGCAAGGTACGTTTCGCCCAACGGTCGGCTAAGACACCACCTATCGGGGTAAATATCAAAAGTCCTATTCCAAACGCCAGATACACAACCCCAAGGCCACTTTCACGTTCAGTGAGGTCCCACGCGAGGAGACCTCGCAGAAGGAACTGCATTTGGACACCAAGGTAGGAAAAAACGCCGCTCCACCAAAACAGTCGAAAGGTCGGAACTCGCAACGAAACAAACGTGGCGGACCTAACTGTCTTAGATCCTGGGAGGTTCACCGTTGCAAGGTAGCGTCATCAGTTCGCTCACCCACCCATTTGCGACCTACGATTCGCGGACAAGGTTTGGCGCATCATTCCGAACCTGCCCCGAGTAGGAGTTGAGCTATGAGAGAAGCAGTCATCGTTGATGCGGTGAGGACCCCAGGCGGCAAACGTAACGGCAAGCTCCAAGACTGGCACGCCGTGGATCTAGCAGCCCACGTTCTAAAAGCAATTGAAGAACGAACAGGTATAGACCCGGCGATTGTTGATGATGTCATCATGGGATGTGTGATGCAGGTCGGCGAACAATCACTGAATATTGGTCGGAACGCTGTACTCGCTGCGGGCTGGCCAGAGTCAGTCCCTGCCACCACCGTTGATCGGCAGTGTGGGTCAAGTCAGCAGGCGTTGCACTTTGCTGCACAAGGGGTGATCGCTGGAGCCTATGACGTCGTTATCGCAGCAGGTGTCGAAGTCATGACCAGGACTCCCATGGGAGCAAGCGTGGTCAAGGGGATGGGTTTTCCCTTCAGCGAAACTATGCAAAGTCGTTATGAGGAAACAGGACTTCCCCCCCAAGGCATCGGTGCTGAAATGATCGCCGACGAGTATGGATTGAGTCGCGAGGATCTGGACACTTTCGGCGCCGAAAGCCAGCGACGAGCTGCGGTCGCCACCGCGGAAGGACGTTTCGAAAACGAAATAATTCCAGTACCAGTCGAAATTGACGGAAAAATCGAAATGATGAACGCTGACGAGGGCATCCGCTTGGACACCACAGCTGAATCACTCTCGAAACTCAACCCGGCATTTCGCGAAGACGGCAAGGTCACTGCGGGAAATTCAAGCCAAATCTCCGACGGTGCGTCAGCGGTTTTAGTGATGAGCGCCGAAAAAGCGGCCGAGTTGGGTTTGCGAGCCCGAGCGAGATTCCACAGCTTTGCGTTAGCTGGTGCCGATCCCGTGACCATGCTGAAAGGTCCAATTCCCGTGACGGAGAAAATCATGGCGCGTTCGGGTCTAGATGTAAAAGACATTGATTTGTTTGAAGTCAACGAAGCATTCGCTTCCGTCGTATTGGCCTGGCAGAAAGAACACGACACTGACCTCAGCAAAACCAACGTAAACGGTGGCGCTATTGCTCTAGGTCACCCACTGGGGTCCTCAGGTACCAAATTGATGGCAACGTTGCTCAACGAGCTCGAACGCACAGGTGGTCGCTACGGACTACAAACCATGTGCGAAGGCGGCGGCATGGCTAACGCGACAATTATCGAAAGGATCGATCCGTAATGCCCAGAATGAACCTTCAAGGCAGTTCTTCTATCGTTACCGGGGGCGCATCCGGAATCGGAGAGGCCGCAGCTCGACAACTCGCTGAAGCAGGATCTCGAGTTGTCATTGCGGACCTGCAGGAAGACAAAGGTCAAGCAGTTGCATCGGAGTTAGGCGGCCTCTTCACCAAATGCGATGTTTCAAGTGTCGAAGATGCTCAAGCCACCGTTGCCGCTGCATCTGAAATGGGGCCGCTGCGAGCTCTGGTTAACTCCGCCGGACTTGGTCGTGCAGCTAGAACTATCGATCGCAACAACGTGCCAGCGGATCTCAGCCAGTTCGAGTTCGTGGTGCGGATCAACCTCATTGGCACGTACAACATGTTGGCGCAAGCAGCGTCAGCTATGGCTCAAACCGAACCTTTGGACGAGGACGGTTCGCGGGGATCTATTGTCAATATGGCCTCTGCAGCCGCATTCGATGGACAAATTGGGCAGGCCGCTTACTCCGCTTCAAAAGGTGGCGTCGTTGGAATGACGTTGCCTATAGCCCGCGATCTTTCTGCGACCGGGATTCGGGTGAACACCATCGCTCCGGGCCTCATCGACACACCCATCTACGGTGAGGGTGAGCAGTCGGATCAGTTCAAAGCGCATCTGGGACAAAGCGTGCTGTTCCCCAAGCGGCTGGGGTACGGCGAAGAGCTTGCATTCATGGTGATGGAATGCATTACAAACCCGTACATGAATGGAGAAACCATCCGTTGCGACGGTGGTATCCGAATGCCGCCACGCTAGGCCTAATGCCCAAATTCGTTCGGCTACGCCAGTGATTGAACAAATTTAAAAACTTCTCCGTTAAATGACGCAGGTCGCTCTTGGTTAGCAAGGTGACCGGCGGCTTTGACGGAGGTTAGGACAGCATTCGGGATTCCTTCGTGGAGCTCAGCAGACAATTTCGGCGGAGTAACGCGATCCTCTTCACCATAAATAACTAACGTCGGAACGTTTAGAGACGCCAAAGAATCGCGATGGTCGGTATCGGCCATTGAATTGCAAGCCCATTGGTAAGAAGGCATCCGAACCGACGTGGCAAAAGATTGTTCTATGTCGGACAACACCTCCGCAGACGCGCTTTCTGCCACCAAAAGCGGTGAACGTTGACGTGCAAATTCGGCGGCACCAAGCTCGGTAAGCTTCCCGGCTCTGCCTCGCATCGCTTCTGCCTGTTTAGGGTTTGTCCCTGACCCGACGCTGGAATCAGCAAGCACAAGTGCACTGACAAGATCGGGGTGGCGAAGGGCGAGGCGTGTGGCGGTTACCCCGCCCCACGACACACCAAGAACAGCTGCGGATTGATAGCCGAGGGTCCGAATCAGATTCGACGCTGCATCCGCCCATCCATCTAGTCCAGGATCATCAGCAGGGTCAGGGGAATATCGGTAACCGGGCGCGTCCCAGGCAACTAGCCGGTAGCCAAGGTCATCCGCCAAAGAACGTTGAGGCAAAAATGCGTCCGCGCATGAACCAATCCCATGCATGCACAAGAGAAGTGGGGCGCTTTCAAGCCCATGGGACCAAAAAAATGGGTTGTCTTGCATGCGTTTGACCCTAGAACCCCTGCAACCGGTTGTGTCTCATATAGTCGCTTTGGGGACAGGTACTCCCGCTACGTCAACTCTGGTGCGGTAGATACATCCGCCACGAGACGTTTGACCTCCAGTCACAACGTACAGATCCTGCATGTCGTCGCCACCGAAGCAAACGCTCGTAACCATCGGGTCTGGGATCGCTACTGCTGTGTCTTCCGTTCCATCAGGTTTATATCGCTGAACTTTGCCTCCGTTTGGTTGCGCTACCCAAACGCCACCTTCGACGTCGACAGCTAATCCGTCTGTCGCATTCACTCGATCTTCGACAAAAATCCTCTTGCCGGTAACTGCGTCCCCATCCACATCGGATACCCATACCCTCCCGGGATTGCTATCCGCATGGTAGAGAAGTGAACCGTCCGGAGAGAAGCCGATCCCGTTGGTGAGCATTACGCCGTCATAGATTTCGGTTGCCGTCTGATCTGGACCCAAACGCCACAGCTCACCACCAGGGTTTTGGGCGTTCTCATCAAAGGGATCAATCTTTAGCGAGCCCACATATACGCGCCCCAGGGCGTCGGTATGAAGATCGTTGAAGCCGGGGAATCCAGGGTCGAAAAGTACTCGTATCTCACCATCAACGACGTGTTGGATGTTTCGCCCTCCAACCACTAACCCGCCATCGCTATGAAAAACCATTCCGCCAACTCCCCGTCTTTTGGGAATGACGGTTTCGATCTCACCATCCGCGAGGCGCCTGTATACGCCACCGTTCGGTACATCAGAAAAATACAAACAGTTGTCATCATCGACACGGGGCGCCTCAATAAGACCCCATCCCTCGCTCAGTAGTTCAACCTTGTTCATTGGAGGACAAACCCTTCGTAATCATTTTCGGCAACTTGGTCGCAGCGACGGACATAGCCAGGAAATCCGAGAAGCGGCATAAACACACGTGTCTTACCGGGAACATTCGCCCCGAGATACCAAGAGTTGCAACTTGGGAAAAGAGTTCTCTCCGCTTTGGCGTTGACATGATCAACCCAGGCCCGCTCAGCTTCGGATTTTGCTTCGATGGTCGAATATTGGTGCTCATCTAGCCACGAGATGCAATCACTGATCCATTCGACGTGCTGTTCTATCGAAATAATCATGTTGGTCAGCACCGAGGGGCTGCCGGGCCCCGACACCGTAAACATGTTGGGGAAATCTGGCACCGTAAGTCCGAGATAAGTACGTGGACCTGCTGCCCACTTTTTTTGAATTGTCATTCCGCCGCGGCCCGTTATGTCCACACGCAGTATCGAACCTGTCATCGCGTCAAACCCGGTTGCGAAAACCAAGACGTCGAACTCGAAATCTTCGGACTTCGTAGACAATCCCGACTCGGTTATTCGTTGGATTGGTTCACTTCCCACGTCAACTAGACGCACGTTTGGTCGGTTAAAAGTCTCAAAATAGTCGGTGTCGATCACTAATCGTTTACAGCCGATGATGTGTTCTGGGGTGAGTTTCGAAGCGGTTTCAGGATCGCTCACAATCTCAGTAATCTTTTCTCGCACAAAATTTTGGGCATGCACGTTCGCTGACTCATCTAGCAGCACATCGGTGAATGAGGCAAGAAAGAGAGTTCCACCAAGATCCCACGCTTCTTGCAGTCGTTCTCGGCGTTCTTCGTCCGATACATCGTGTATCGAATCACTGTATTTTCGAACCTCGGACCCTAAGGCCTGCGGCATCGCGAAGTTTGCCTCTCGGAAGTCCCCATATCGGCTCTTTATTTCGTTTTGGCGGTCATCGCCTAGCTCAGCGTTTCTTGCTGGCACTGTGTACTGAGGAGTGCGTTGGAAGACAATTAGCTCGTCACATTGTGCAGCTAAAACAGGTATCGCTTGAACTCCTGAAGAGCCCGTCCCGATGACGCCGACGCGCATACCCTTCAGATCGAGCCCCTTCTTGGGCCATTGACCCGTATGAACCATGGTTCCAGAAAACTCATCTTTGCCTTCTATATCTGGTGTGGCTGCTGAAGAAAGACATCCGGTTGCCATAACAAAGAAGCGTCCGACAGTCAGCGCTTTGTCGCTAGTACGGACAAACCAAGCATTGCGATCTTCGTCGAAAGCAGCTGACTCGACGCGAGTTTCGAAGCAGATATCGCGACGAAGATCGAACCTGTCGGCAACATGGTTCGCGTAGGAGAGGATCTCGGGTTGGCTCGAATAGCGCTCAGTCCACTCCCAATCCTGTTGGAGTTCTTCATCGAAGCTGTAGCTGTACTCGAGGCTCTCAACGTCGCATCGGGCACCCGGATACCTGTTCCAATACCAAGTACCCCCCACGTCTGTACCCGCTTCGAAGACCTGCACTGAATAACCAATCTCTCGAAGTCGATGGAGCATGTACATGCCTGCAAACCCAGCACCGACAACTACCACATCAACATCGGTGGACTCCTCGCGGTCCGAAGAACTGTGAAGGCTTACATTCAATGAATCGACTGGCATATCAAACAGCTTATTCAGGAGACGGGTTTATGACCTGATTGATAGTGGTCGCCCTAGACGTGAGAACAGATCGACAAGCATGCGCAATGTCAGACCCCATATGACTCGCTCACCTTCAATCTTGATGCCAGGCCATAGATCTGACCCCAGTAGTGGATACGGATATTCGATATACCGATTCTCGTCAACGAGTTGCTCCACCGGAATCCAGAGTGCGTTGGCTACTTCATGGTTAGCAGTGATGGCTGGACGCTCACCAAGTACCCAAAAAAGGTGCGGCGTGACCCGCAAACGTTGACGGGTTCCGCGCGGCCCACCTTCAAGGTCTGATAAACGGCCGAGCCCTTTGGACCTTGACAAATCGATGCCCAATTCTTCTTCGGTTTCTCGAATAGCGGTTGCGACACTGTTGGCATCAGTTGACGAGGTGCGCCCCCCGGGAAATGCCATGTGCCCGGACCACGGGTCTCCTTTGTTTGTGGACCTCTCAATGAAAAGGAGTTCAGCGCCTCGTTCACTCTCATGAATCACGGCAGCAACGGCCGCTGACGGACCGTCATATGGATGTGCTGCTCCCGGTAGCAGCACATCTGCCAATTGTTCTGCTGAGAATATGTGTTCCACGATGAACGACTTTACGCAGGGATCTAGGGTCACGGTATGAGTCAAGTTGCTGGGTTACGCGAGGAACACTTCCGCGAGCTTCTAGAGCGGGTGCAAGAGTTTCGTGACAGAGAGATCACTCCTTTCGTTATCGAATGGGAACAAAATCGGATCTTTCCCGTTGAAACCCTTTGTTCCGCGCACGATTTGGGGCTTCTGGGCATGGAGATAGATCCAGCGTTGGGCGGTCTTGGATTGAGCTTCGGGCAAAAGCTCAAGGTTTTAGATCTTCTCTCGGAGATCTCGATGCCTTACGCCTTTAGTTTGGTCAACACCCACAACGTCGCTGCACGACTGGCTCGGCATGGAACGGAAGAGTTACGGGATCGCTTTCTGCCAGATTTACTAGCGGGACGACGATTGGGCTCGACGGCCCTCACTGAACCCGGAGCGGGTAGCGATTTTTCAGCCATCACCACTCTTGCGTCGCCCGACGCCGATGGTTGGCGTCTCAACGGAGAAAAAGCTTGGATAACTAACGCAGCCGCCTCAAACGTGATCGTCGCTTACGTACAGACTGATCATGGTGCCCGAGCACAGGGAATCGCCTCATTTCTTATCGACGGCACTAGCGACGGCTTCGAACGGCTAGAACCTTACGATTTGATAGGAAGCCACTCAATTGGCACAGGCGGATTTCGCCTCAACGATTATTTTGCGCCCCAGGGAGATCTCCTAGCAGTTCCAGGCGAAGGTTTTGCCGCTGCTTTAGCGACGATCAACGAAGCGCGAACATACGTCGCTTCGATGTGCTGCGCGATGGTTGAGGTCTCTCTACGTTCGGCGGTGGGTTATGCGTGTCAGAGAGAAAGCTTTGGTAGGCCGATCATCCAACATCAGGGTCTTTCTTGGCAACTAGCACATGTGGCGAACCAACTCGAAGCAGCGCGAGCGCTCACCGACCAAGCCGTAACCGCGATCGAGCAAGGCGATAGTCGTTCTGCGATTCTCCCGGCCGCGCATGCTAAAAAATTTGCCACAGAGATGGCGGAACCGGCGCTCACCGCTTGTGCCCAAGCAATGGGCGCAAATGGACTAAAAGAAGAGCACCTCATCGGGCACCGACTGACTGCGGCTCGCGTTGCTAATTATGTCGACGGAACAACAGAGATCATGACTGAGCGCATAGCTAAGTCTCTACCTGCGACTTACCATCTGACACCAGCGGCTTCGAAGGCGAGCTAAATTCACCGAGTCTGAACGAGGGAGCCAAATGTCCGACACCCCGACCGCCCCAAAAGACGCCTCGGAACTCACAGTTGCGGCCAATACTGCTGCCTCGGCGATGATTTCTTTCGACGATGAGGCTGACTTCCAAAGAGCCCAGCAAGGTTTGTTAGCAACTCTTCCAGGCGCAACGGTTGCTATTGATGACCATGTCGTTTGGGACTGCGCTCGTTACGACTTTCTCCGTAACACCGAAAAGTCGCCCGACACCGTCCACCCGGGGCTCTGGCGTCAAGGACGTCTCAACGCGATTCATGGGCTATTTGAGGTAATGGACGGAGTCTGGCAGGTACGCGGATACGACATCTCGAACCTCACGTTGATTGCCGGACGTACCGGCTGGATTTTGGTCGACGTATTAACCACTGCCGCAACCGCCTCGGCATGCCTCAAGCTCGCTAACGACCAACTCGGTGAACGACCCGTCAAAGCCATTATTTATACGCATTCTCATGCCGATCACTTCGGCGGTGTCTTAGGTGTTACCAGCGCAGAGGAAGTCGCTCGAGGAGACGTGAGAATCATTGCACCCGAAGGATTTCTCGAAGAGGTCGTCAACGAGAACGTCATCGCCGGAGCGGCAATGAACCGAAGAGCCATGTACCAATTCGGCCTTTTTCTTCCTCCTGGCCCAAGAGGGCACATTGACAACGGGCTGGGCAAAGCATTGCCATTCAGTCCCTCAGGTCTTATCGCTCCAACCGAAATCATTGATCAAACGGGAACTGAACTTGAAGTAGATGGTGTGCGGATCATCTTTCAGAACACTCCAGATGCTGAGGCGCCCGCAGAAATGAACTTCTGGTTTCCCGATTTTCGATTGTTGTGTATGGCTGAGAACTGCACACACAACATGCACAATCTGTATCCGATTCGGGGCGCACAAACCCGAGACGCGCTTGCCTGGTCTAAATACATCAACGAAGCCTTAGATCTATGGGGCGACGAGTCCGAAATCATGATCGCTACACATCATTGGCCTCGTTTCGGAACTACCGATTTGAAGAAGTTTCTCATCAAACAGCGCGACGTTTATCGATGGATGCACGATCAAACGATGCGTCTAGCGAATCTCGGATGGACCCCCAAGGAAATCGCCGAAAAGCTTAAGCTTCCCGACTGCTTTTCAACTGAATCACACGTTCAGGGGTACTACGGCACCGTTAGCCACAACGTGAAGTCCGTGTACAACAAATATCTCGGTTGGTATGACGCTAATCCGGCAAATCTCAATCCTCATCCACCAACTCAGAGCAGTCGCCTTTACGTCGAATTTATGGGTGGCGCTGACTCAGTTCTACGTCAAGCGCGCTCGTATTTCGAAGAGGGCGATTACCGATGGGTCGCGGAGGTCGTAAATCACGTTGTGTTTGCTGATCCGTCAAACCAAGAAGCCCGAGAGCTACAGGCTGATGCGCTTGAACAGCTTGGTTACCAGTCTGAATCGGGAACCTGGCGCAATGCCTACCTTTATGGAGCTCTCGAACTTCGCTCCGGTTCACCAGACTTCATTGCAGGTCGCGGTCGGCAAATCGCTCACGCCATGACTGCGGAACAGCTTTTCGACGCCATGGGAGTTCGGCTCGACTCAGCGGTGCTTGAAGGTCTGGACCTACGCATCAACTGGAAGTTCACAGATCTGGACGAAACTCACGTGTTCGGGATCTCCAACAGTGCCGTCCACCATTTGCCTGATCGTCAAGCCGACGATGCTGTCGCAACAGTGACGCTGACACGTCGCGCTCTCGCCGAAGTCCTTGCAGCCGTAGGGTCAATAGCCGAGGCAATTAGCGATGGGGAAGTTAGCGTCCAAGGAGATGACTCTGTGATAGTTCACCTTTTTGAGTCGATGACTGAATTTAGAATTTTCCCAATCATCGAACCCCTCGCCGAACAGGCGCACTAATGACAAGAGCTACAGAACCGAGCAGCGCAAGACCCCCAAAAGCCTGAGTTAGGGTGATCGCTTCATCATGCAAGGGCCAGGCGAGCCCCACAGCAACTAAATGCATCGCAAGGTTGTACAGCGACGAGCGCGCCGCTTCCAAGTGTCCATGAACCCATGTCATCAAAACGTGCCCGAAGACACCGGTAATGAACGCGACGATCGAAATCCACAGCCAATCACTCCCACCGAATTCCCCCCAATCCGATCGCTGGGTAATGAGCAGCACCGGTAGTACGGTCGCTACGAAAGACCAGATATTGATGCCGGCCATCCATTCGATCGGATCAACCTCGTGACCCGTACGGGCCTGCCGTGTTAGTACAAAATACGCGGTGAAGGTAACCAAAGACAGGCCGGCATAACCCATGCCTGTGAGAGACGCGCTCAAATCGCCACCCGCCCCGACGACGACGAAAACGGCTCCGCCAACTCCAGTAAGAGTGAAGAACAACTGGCGCATCGACGGCCGTTCTCCCCAAAGCGGGCCTGAGAGCACGAGTAGCAACGCGGGCTGCATAGCCATCACCGTCGACAACAAAGAAATAGCGGTTTGCTGAACTGCAGCAAAGACAAAAATCAGGTTAAAACCGAAACAAAGGCCCGGCAGAGCGGTGGACCAAAAGACGCGCCGACTCAACCTGCGACCTCGAACTGCTAGTAGTAGCAAAAGAATCGGCGATGAAATCCCGAAGCGGATGAAAGTGGAAATCAGAGGGGACGCAGTTATGAGTTTTGAAATGGGGGGCCCAATTCCCCAGACGACGACCACTACGGCCATGACTAAAAGGGGTAGGCCGCGACCGTCCTGCCCTGGTAAGGCCGACTTCTTACTATTTGAGGCTGATCCGATTAGGAATACTGACGGGGCACGAGGCCCCGCTCCGGCTACCGCCACACAGCCCCAAACACGTCGTCATAGGCCAGAATTGAGGCAGGTTGACGAGAGATCGGTCCATGTCCTTTACCAATGGGATAGCCAAGGGGCACCATGCCAAGAGTCGCCCAGCCTTCCGGAATTTGTAGGGCAGCCTTCACCTCATCTTCGGCTAGGCAGTGCAAAGTGGTCAAGACACAACCCAATCCCTCGGTGCGGGCGGCCAACATCGCGTTCTGAATAGCGGTGTAGACCGAGCCACCACCAACCATCGAAATTCGATCCAATTTGGCGTCAGTAATTGCCATCATCTTTGGGTCCGCTACGAACATCAGAATGACCGGAGCCTCGTGAATGTGATCGGCGAGGTAGTCACCAGCGACGCGGTTTCTTCGCGCTTTTTCGGCTTCTTCCGAGGGGAGTGCCTCGATCCTCGCGTCGTAACCCTTCGCGTAGCTATACCAGGCGGGTCGGTAGACATCAGCTAGTGCTTGTTTCCGTTCCGCGCTTCGGACTACCACCACACGCCATGGCTGCATATTGCCACCGGTCGGAGCCCAAGCCGCCGCCTGTAAAACGCGGTCTAATACGTCGTCTGGGATGGGGTCGGAGCGAAGGCGACGCACCGCGCGAAGTGTGCTCATCATCTGATAGATGTCATTCATAATTTGATCCTCACAACCAAGTTGACCATTCGTCTACGGGCATCCGTTCACTCCGAAGGCTATTGACTGGCTTGGCGTCGTCACGCTTTCCAATAGCCATTCCACAGAAAAGCATTTCTTGTTCTGGTGCGCCGCAAAACTCTTGCACGGACTGCCAATGATTAGCCCATGCTTCTTGTGGACATGTGTCTAGGCCAGCCTCGACAGCAAGCAACATGAAGTTTTGAAGGAACATCCCTAAGTCAGACCATTGAGCGGCACCCATGTTTCTCTCAATGAAACAAAAGAAAGCTGCAGGGGCACCAAAAAATTCGAAGTTTCGAGCTAAGTGGGCGAACCGTGCCGGCTTGTCCTCTCGCGGTATACCAAGTTTTTCGTACATAGCTTCGCCTAATTCGTAACGGCTCGTTCGGTACGGCTCTTGTAAATTCGGTGGGTAAACCGGGTATTCAGATTCACCAGGTCGTCGGTCCGATATAAACGCGCGAAAATTTGTCATGGATTCGCCGTTCAGAACGTAGACCTTCCAGGGCTGAACATTTCCTCCGGACGGAGCACGTGCCGCAACCTCTAGGAGTTCACGGATTTGTTGATTACTTACCGCATCCGGCAAAAACGACCGTATCGATGCTCGACGCTGGGTAGCTTCGGTCACATTCACTAGATGCTCCTAGATTAAGACGGTGACACGAGTGTGCCCCACCTGAGCGATGGCTGCTCAGGAACTTCTCAACGATTCGGTAGCTCCATCGATGGAAAGCACCTGTCCCGAGACATGCCTACCGGCAGGTGACGCCAGGTAGACAACAGCGCCCGCGACGTCGGCAGCATCCATGAAGCGGCGCATCGAAACCTGTTCTTCGTAACCTCGGCGAAGAGATGAGGCGTCCACTCCTGTGACAGCCGCCTCTCGTTCAATCACCTGGTCCATTCTTGGTCCCCCCACCGAACCTGGACAGACAACATTCACTCGAATGTTGTCTGCGCCTAATTCCATTGCCCAACTACGACCGAGGCCAACAATCGCCCACTTTGCCGCCACATATGGTGACCGGTATGGGTACGGGAATATTCCTGCAGTTGACGCAATGTTGACAATCAATCCTTCGCCAGATGCGCGCAAGAACGGGACCGCTCGCGCTGTCACTCGAAATGTTCCGCCCACATTTACTCGAATCACTTCGTCAAAGGCACCCGCGTCGATTTCGTCGACCAGGCCCGCAGGCCCGGCCACGCCGACGTTGTTCACCAGAATGTCTAACCCGCCAAATTTCTGGTCTACTGCATTGAACAGTTGATCAACTGCGTCGTCATCTGCGATATCGCTCACAAAGTCAGGGCCGGTAGAGGCATCGATATCACAAACAAAAACGTCTGCTCCAGCAGCACGAAGGGCGTCAGCAATTGCCTGACCAATGCCGGATCCGCCACCTGTAACGAGCGCGCGGGTTCCCGGTTTTACGCGTCCAGCGTCGAGAATTAGAGGTTCGCTCACCAACGCGCACCCTAATTCGTGGCGCCGCGATTAGACGGTCAATACTTTGCGGCGTAGACAAAGGACGGCAAAGATCTGCTCAACAGGGGGAACGATGACCGAAGCACCTAAATTTTCGACGGATCTGACGGGTCAAACCGCGTTGGTAACAGGCACTACTTCCGGCTTGGGGCGCCGTTTTGCTGAGGTGCTCGCGGCCTGCGGGGCGAACGTCGCAGTCGCCGGTCGACGAGTTGATCGACTTGAAGAGTTAGCCGACCGTTTGAGAAACGCAGGTGCGAACGTTTTGACCGTCCCACTTGACGTCACGGACACTGACGCCTTGTTCACCTCAGTCAAAAGAGTCCAAGACGAGCTGGGGCCCATTCAGATATTGGTCAATAATGCCGGCAAACCCGATGCAAAGCTCGCATTGAGAATGGACCCAAAGTTCGTTGATGAGATGGTCGCTACGAATCTGACCTCACTCTTCCATTTAGCAAGCGAAGTAACGCGCCGTCTTATCGAAGCAGAACTCCCAGGGCGCATAGTCAACATCGCATCTGGGGCGGCCTACAGCGCCGGTATTGGAACTTCGTGGTACGCGATCACCAAGAGCGCTGTTGTTCGAATGACCGAAATGTTGGCTCTTGAGTTTGCGCGCTACGACGTAAACGTCAACTGCATTGCGCCGGGCGCGTTTGAAAGCGAAATGATGGATGGCATGCTCGAACGGATGGGCGACATCACACGAGAATTCCCACGCAAACGAATAGGGAAACCATCTCAGCTCGACAGCACGTTGCTTTACTTGGTGTCTCCAGACTCTGACTTCGTGACCGGCGCGACTATCCGTGTTCATGATGGTCAAGGTGCCCGTTGAGCGGCCTCCATGGCTCCGCGGAGTAGCCTCCCCAAGTGGTGACCACTGACCTTGACGCGGCGGCTGAAGAATGGCGAACACAAGGGTGGACTGTCGTACATGACTTGGTGCCCGCAGCCGAAATCGACCAAGCGGTAAATGAGCTATGGAAACATTTTCCTACTCCTGCTGATTATCACTCCGGAAATCCCGAAGCTCTCGCTTACTTCGAGAACGAAAGCACTGATAGCCGATACAAGCCTGCGAGCCAAGGCGCATCACACGGGATGAGCCACAAAAGCGACGAGGGGTCCAATTTCCGTTTACGTCAATTTCTAGGACACGTCCTTTTCCCATATGACACCCACCGGCTCAATCGACTGCAGATCCATCCCCGCGTCGTCGAGTTCGCTAAACGAGCCATGGGCGCTGACGACATCCGGCTGTACCAAGCGAGAATCTGGGGAAAGTACACCGGTGTCACTAATTATGAGCAACCCTTCCATCAAGACCGCAATCACAACATTGTCCCGGACCGACTTGAACCGGACTGGTGGAACCTGGAGGGTTTCCTGTATCTATCTGACGTGGAAGATGGCGTCGGTCCGACTGAAGTACTCAGTCTCGGCGATGCTCCTCCGGGCTTGAATCCTCAGGCAGCAGCTGGGCGGCGAGGCTCGTATCTCGCGTATCGTCCCGATGTGTGGCATCGGGGAGTAAATCTCACTAGGCATGAAGGCTCGCGATTTTTGATGAATATCGCGTTTAAACACGCACACCATGAGTGGATTGGTTTCGACGGTTTTCAACAAAATTCCAATCGGGGTCCGTGGTCGAAGTTTGCTGCTAGTTGCACCCCTGAGGAACTCGCCTTATTCGGAGCACCTAGGCCAGGTCACCCTTATTGGACTTCAGAACTCGTTGATGCGCTGGAAGTGCGTTACCAAGGTATTGATGCACGGCCATGGCGAGAGGCTCTAGATAAGTGACTTTGGATCAAACGATCGACACCGTGATTAGTGCCGCTGTGCGAGACAACGTCGTTCCTGGAGCTGTCGCTGCGGTTGTTGACAACCAGGGGTTGCGTACCATCCGCTCCTATGGAGTCAGGTCCGAGATCAGCGGTGATCCTATGACCGATGACACTGTTTTTCAGATCGCTTCAATGACGAAGCCCATTACCGGCGTCGCGTGCATGCAAGCGGTAGAACGTGGACTACTTGCGCTTGACCAACCGGCTGGTGACGTCATCCCTTGGCTCGCTGACGTACAAGTTATTGATCACTTCGATGAGTCCGGACCCGTTCTGCGTGCTCCCCAGAACCCGGTGACTCTGCGCAATCTGCTCACACACACATCTGGTTTCACTTATGACATCTGGAACTCGGATGTTGCCGCGTGGATTGAACATACCGGCGCACCCAGTACCGGCAGCGGCAAGTTGGCATCCTTGCGCCAACCACTTTCGTTCGAACCCGGGGAACGCTGGGAGTACGGAATAGGGATCGATTGGGCCGGGCAGCTTCTCGAAGCCGTGAGCGGAGTGAGGCTCGAAAGTTGGATGAGGTCGGAGATCTTTGAACCACTGGGAATGTCTGATACGGCTTACCAATGCAACGCGACCATGACAGATCGGCTCGCTGCCACGCACCTTCTTGATGGCGAACAGTGGAAGGCATTGATTCCCAGTGATCGGAAGACACTTCCCGAGTTCGATAGTGGCGGCGGCGGGCTGTATTCAACAACGCTCGACTATGCACGCTTTATCCAAATGTTGCTCAACGGAGGCGAGCTTTTTGGACGTCGACTCTTGTCAAGCGAAACTGTTTCAGCAATGTCGTCGAATAACATGGGCCAATTGCGTGTGTCGCCCGTAACATCTCATAACCAGATTTTGAGTGCCGATTTCGAGTTCATGCCAGGGGTTCCAAAGTCATGGGGTCTCACATTCCAACTGAACGAAGAGGCTGTGCCAGAGGGGCGCCAGATGGGGTCGATGAGTTGGGCGGGTTTGTTCAATACCCACTTCTGGGTGGATCCGAAGTCAGGTCTTGGGGCACTCCTAATGACTCAGACACTCCCATTCATGATTCCTCAAGTATCGAATCTCCTAGAACAGTTTGAACGGGCTACCTACGAAGCCAATACTTCTTGACGTGAAGGCCCCGATTCGAATTCAAGTTGAGCGTGAGTTCATCGCGTTCACTGCTCTTTTGAGCACCGCCATCGCTTTGTCGATCGACATGGTCCTACCTGCCTTCGCCGATTTACGTTCTTCCTTTGGCATGGAACCCACTTCAAACCTGCCGGGCCTAACGATCACTTGCATTTTTGTTGGTATGGCTATCGGGATGCCCTTTTTTGGCCCTTTGGCAGATACCTACGGACGTATCCCTGTCTTAAGAGCAGGCATCGCACTATTCGCTTTAGGGGCTCTCGGGTCCACACTGGCCCCAAACCTTGGCTCTCTCTTAGCTTCCAGAGTGCTTTGGGGAATTGGGTGCGCCGCTCCCCGCACCATCAGCCAAGCCATGATCCGGGACAAATTCGAAGGCGATGACATGGCACGCGTGATGGCCATCGTCCAAACCATCTTTTTTGCGGGACCAGTCCTAGCTCCAGTAATCGGAGATCTACTCGTCCGAACAGGAGGGTCTTGGCGACTGACAATGCTTTTTGGTTTAGCCATCGCCATTGTCATCTGGCTTTGGTCTTTCAGAATTACAGAGTCACTAGATAGTGCCAACAAACGAGATCTCAGTTTTTCTGAAACGAAACAGGGGCTCAGAGTCGTTTGGGGGAACCGTCTAACTATTGGTTATGCGCTAACCCTTCTGTTCTCAGGAGGAGCTTTTTATAGCTTCCTAAGTAGTTCTGAACTAATAATCAGCGAAGTCTTTAAGAAGCCAACTTGGTTCGTTCCTTATTTCAGCATCACTATGGGCGTGATGGCTGCCGTCGCCCTGACAGGGTCTCGGGTAGTGGTGCGGATCGGGGCAAGACGTCTCGGGCACGGTGCACTGGCCTTTCAACTGGGAGTCAGTTTCCTGATGCTGGCCTTGGCCCTCTCAACAGACGGCGTTCCTCCGGTAGGTCTTTGGATGGTTCTAATGACAGCTCAAATAGCTGCCATGGTCGTGATGATGCCCACTATGACAACCCTGGCTCTCGAACCTATGGGAGCTCTAGCTGGAACCGCAGCGTCAACAATAGGATTCATAACTCTCGCTTTCGGTGCACTTCTAGGAGCGATCGTTGATCGTCAAATAACCTCAACCGTTACGCCACTGGCCGTCGGCTACGCCCTCTATACATCGCTAGCTGTGGTGGTTGTCCTTACGATGGTTCGGAAAAACAACTCCGAGCATTGCAATCCCGGCTGAGCTAGCCCACTCGAATCGGCACAGAGCGCGGGCCCCGAACCTGGGTACCACCCCATTGAACATCGGCACCTTCCGCGATCGAGAATTCTGGAAAGCGTTTTAACCACTCTTCCATAGCCACAACTAGTTCCATGCGAGCCAAATTGGATCCGAGGCACCGGTGAATACCTATTCCAAAGGCGAAGTGACGATTTTCTTGCCGGTCGATAACCACTTCGTCGGGGTCCTCGAACATTTCTGGATCCCGGTTACTGGCACCGAAAGGAAGAAAGACTTTTTCTCCGGCTGCGACAGGACAACCTGATATTTCAGCGTCTTCAGCGGCTACTCGTGCCATGGTGACGGGCGAATAGGCACGCAGAAATTCTTCAACTGCCGTCGGAATTAGTTCCGGCTCAGCGACGAGACGATGCCGGTCGTCGTCGTGAGTAGCGAGATGCAGCAAGTTCGAGGCAATTGAACTCCAGGTGGTGTCGATACCCGCGACGAGAAGAAGGAAACAGGTGCCCAGTACATGTTTGTCGGTAAGTGGATCACCGTTAGGGAGAGTCTCTGCTTGAAGTTTGCTGATCAAGTCGTCGCGTGGGGCTCGGCGACGATCAGCAATAGTTACAGCGAAGTACTCAAGGATTTCTTTTGTCGCCTGGGTTCGGCGATCCCACTCGTCTGCGTGACTTTGCAAAATATCTACTGCCCAACGAGTAAACATTTCGCAGTCCTCTTCAGGCAAACCGATCATTGATCCGATAACACGCACCGGAAGGTAGCGGGCGTATTCTTCTGCCGCGTCGACTATGTCCGATGGGTCCATGGCATCAAGAAGCTCTATGGCAATACTGCGTGTTACCTCGCGCATGTCCTCAACTGCCTTGGGCGAGAAGTAAGGCAGCAACATTCGTCGGGCGTCGGTATGGAAAGGCGGGTCAGAAGTAATGGGAGGCGCTACTAGGAGACTGGTTCCATCAGGAGTAGCTACGACTCCGACGTCGCGCGATGAAAAGCGTTCGGTGTCGTACGCGATTGACGAAATGTCGCTGTAGGTGGTCGGCAACCATCCCCCGCCATCTCGCGAGGTATGAGCTACTGGGCACTCTGAGCGTAAGCGTTTCCAAACCTTTGGGGCATCTTGTACGTATTCGAACCCGAATAGATCAACGTCTCGTTCCGAGTCAGATACGTCAGCCATGACTCCATCGTAGATCCAGACCTTGTGGCCATGCACGTAGGCTCTCTTCATGAGTTCAAATCACCTTCACGGCGACCTTGGCCCCGGACTCCTTGAGGAAGTGGCTCCGAAGGTCTTCAGCTATGTGCAGCCAGACGGAACCTGGTTCATCAATAACACCGGATTCGTTGTCGGCGAAAGTGCCGTGGTGAGCATTGACACGACCTCAACAGAACTTCGAAACCGCGCGTATCTGGCTGCAATCGCATCGGTAACAGAGAACCCGGTCACCTTGGTAGTCAACACTCATCACCACGCAGACCACACTCACGGAAATTACTTATTCAGCGACGCCACAATCATCAGCCACACCGCTTGTCGGAACGTGATGATGGCTACGGGGATTCCTGACTATCGCGCCGCGTTCCCTGGGGTTGAGTGGGGAGATTTACGGTTTCGTGCTCCTGACCTCACCTTCGAGGGCTCCACCACCGTGCACCTTGATGATTTAGATATCGAACTGTTTGATTTAGGTCATGTAGCCCACACGGACGGCGACGTACTGGCATGGCTACCCGAACATGGCGTGTTATTTACAGGGGATCTCATCTTTCACGGAGGGACTCCTTTCGCCCTATTTGGGTCCATCCAAGGGACTTTGGATGCTCTCGACACGATTGAGCGGCAGGGAGCGGATGTGGTTGTTCCAGGTCACGGACCTGCCTTCAGTGGTCGTGAAATCGGCAAAGTACTCGATGCTCAAAGGGCTTACCTTCGGTTCGTGCAGGCGGCAGCCGCGGAAGGAATCGCATCGGCACGCTCACCTGTAGAACAAGCAGCTGTAACCGATTTAGGCGAGTTCGACCAGCTAACTGACGCTGAACGGCTCGCCGGAAATCTCCATGTCGCCTACCGCGAAAATCCTGAAGCGGACTACGAGTGGGTGGGATTCGAGAATGCGATCGGGGACATGATTGCTTTTAATGGAGGCGTGCTCCCACGTTGCCTAGCGTGACTCTTTTCAGTATTCAGAAAGGTAACGTCAGTCCAGCCCGGGGCCACTCTGCCCGTATCAGCTTGCCTGTGCCTGACAAAGTGATGTAGGCCGTTCGCATATCTGCGCCACCGAAGCAAATATTGGTGCAAATCGGGTCATCTACAGGAAAGAATTCAAGCTCGTCACCGTTTGGGGTGAAGGTACTAATCCCACCTGTCTGAATTGTTGCAACACTCACATTTCCATCAGCGTCCATTGCTAACGAGTCGAATAGTTTCCTGCCTGCCGGACGAGCCAAGAACTTTCCATGAGGCGATCCCGCTAGTTCACCTGGCCCCGAAAGCTCCCAATAAAGGATCGATCCTTGGTGGGTCTCAGCTACGTACACCCTGTCTTGTTGAGGTGACAAACCAACACCGTTTGGTCCATCAAGAGGGAACGCCACTTCTTGCACCAGCGATCCGTCAGCTCGACCGTAGTAAAGCCCCCCGCGATCGCGTGTCCGTGCTCGGGTTTTCCCATGGTCGGTGAACCAAAATCCCCCTGTCGAGTCGAACATGAGATCGTTCGGGCCCTTGAGTGGTTCCCCGTTTACTTCGACGTAGAGGATGTCAACGTTTCCTGTTTTGATATCGATTCGTTCGATACGGCCCGAGGAGTAGTCATCCGGTACCAATCCTGGAACCGTCAGACCACGCGCCTCACCCCAGGTGAATCCGCCGTTGTTACAGACGTAAAGAGCACCGTCAGGACCCACAGCTGCGCCGTTGGGACCACCTCCTGGTTGAGCCACCACATCGATTGACCCATCGGTTGGATCGATTCGAGAAATCGTGCCTCGTTTCACCTCGACAACCACGATCGAGCCGTCTGGCATTACTACGGGCCCTTCAGGAAACTGCAATCCCGTCGCGATGACGTCATAGTCGCTCATCGACTGACCCTAGCGCCGTTGCCGTAGTCTCGGCGAGGGGCCTTAGCGATCAGCCAGCAGAGTGGTGAGCTCCTCCTGGGTCATCAGCACATCCCGGGCTTTGGAACCAATGGAGGGCCCGACGACTCCTCGCTGTTCTAGGAAATCCATGAGTCGCCCAGCGCGAGCAAACCCAACTTTCAGTTTGCGTTGAAGCATTGAGGTCGACCCAAGTTGGCTGTCCACAACTATGACCATGGCTCGCATCATGAGTTCGTCATCATCTTCGTCACCAGACGAGCCTCCTGGAATAACGGCAGATGTGGTGCCCTTCACTCCTTCGACTCCTTCGACGTAGTCGGTTTCAGGCGCTTGTCTACGCCAGTGAGCGACCACATGATGAATTTCAGCTTCGCTCACCCAACAGCCTTGGACGCGTTGAGCGACACTGCTGTTGGCACCTAACACCAGCATGTCGCCCTTCCCTATGAGTCGTTCGGCTCCTGGTTGATCGAGGATGACACGGCTATCTGCGAGGCTTGATACGGCGAAGGCGATACGCGATGGAATGTTGGCCTTGATAACGCCGGTAATGACGTTCACCGAGGGCCGCTGGGTAGCGATCACTAGGTGAATACCTACCGCTCGTGCCATCTGCGCTAACCGAGTTATCGAATCTTCTACGTCGCGTGCAGCAACCATCATCAAGTCGTTTAACTCGTCCACCACGACGACGACAAAAGGCATCCGTTCAAATTCGCGTTCTTCATTGAGGTCTGATGCAAGGCGTCCTTCGTCATATGCCGAGTTGTATCCGGTTATGTCGCGAAACCCGATCTCCGAAAGCACGTCGTACCGGCGTTCCATTTCCTTTACCGCCCACGACAAGGCATTCGCCGCCTTTTTCGGGTTAGTGACTACTTGCGTGAGTAGATGAGGGAGACGGTCGTATTGTCCCAGTTCCACTCGTTTGGGATCGATGAGTATCAGACGTATTTCGTCAGGGGTCGCGCGCATTAGCAAGGACGTGAGAATCGAGTTGATGCACGATGACTTTCCCGCTCCAGTCGCGCCCGCGATCAGAACGTGGGGCATCGACGCAAGGTTTACCATTACAGCGTTACCTGAAATGTCCTGACCCAACGCAACTTCGAGAGGATGTGTTGCCTCGATAGCTGTCTGGCTAATCAGTATGTCGCCTAACGCAACGAGGTGACGATCGGCGTTGGGAACTTCGACGCCGATTGCGGAACGACCGGGGATCGGCGCCAGAATACGAACATCAGCTGATGCCATTGCGTAAGCGATGTCTTTGTGGAGGCTAGTCACTCGGGAAACCTTCACTCCTGTGCCGAGTGACAGTTCATAGCGGGTGACCGTCGGACCTACTTCCATGCCCGTAACTCGGGTTTCGACGCCGTGGCTAGAAAGGGCTGCCTCTAGGTTTCGGGCTCCATTTTGAAGCATGCGTTCGTCCACGTCCTGAACGCCTGACCTCTCAAGATTTTCTCCCGACGGGAGTTTCCAATGCCCAGTAGGGCGATTCCCCAGGTCGATTTCCATCTGTTCAGGCGCAAGTTCGGAGTTGTCTTGTCCTGAGGTGGGTTCTTTATCGTCAGTAGACCAACTGTCAGACGGCTTTCGCAGACCTGGGTGTTCTTTGGGTGATGCATCCCAAGGCTCTGGGTCCTCGGTGTTTTCAGCAACCTCAGCTTCAAGATTCACCGGCTGGGTATCTGATGGCACGGTAGCGGGGCCAAGACCTGGCGCAGAGATCGGCGGCAGCGTCGGTCGATTCCGCAACGAATGTTCAGACGCTTCCCTATCTGACCCCAGGCTCTGGAGGCTGTGGAGCCCCTTACGTAGATGTCTGGCAACGAAACGAACAGCGAATGTTATCGCCGTCAAAACCTGGCGGAGGCCGGTATCGGTCACGATCAATACCCCGAACATGGCTGCGAGCAGCAGAACGACCCATGCGCCCGGATCGTCGACAGCCCTTCGCAGCGGTTCGCCCACGACTGCACCGATCACTCCGCCCGACGCTCGAAGATCATCGAGTGTGGTTTTGATTCCGGCCGCATCTCCGATCAGGTGCGCCATGCCGGACAACGAGAGAGTTGTTAGAACACCACCAAACGCAATCCTCCATGTTCTGTCGCTGCTCTTATCGCGGAGTATCGCGTATGCGCAGCCCAGTAGCGCGAACGGAACGGCGAAGCGGAAGATGCCTACCAGCACACTCATAACGTTCTCGAGCAGGCGACCAGCGATTCCTGCTTTATCTCCGAAAAGCGCTAGGAGTGAAATTAACGCCACAACAACGAGGAGAAGGCCAGCTACGTCGGTTGCTCGGCCGCGTAATCCGGCTTCGCTCATTCGACGGAGCATCGACGGTTTAGTCGAATTGTTTGGTTTAGAAGGATTAACCATACGGCGCGATCTACCAGAAGATCTAGTCCTCTTGGATGTGTCGGTGGGGCGCTTGGATGCCACACTGGCGAGAATACCGAAGCAACCACCAGATGCTGGGTCAGTCGACCGTAATCACCGACGCCGAAATTGGTGGCCGCCGTCGAGTCCTGTTTCCAACAAACCGGCCGGTGATGCGTCGAACTACGCGGTCAAGGTCTTCGAGTCGCTTACCTTCGCTGATTGAAGCCCGAACGGCCCGAGCTACTTCAACTTCTAGTTCTGCTAGAACCACCACGCTCTTGTCAATATCTATCCATCCTTGGGTGGATATTTCTGGATGGCCGATTAGGCCTGTTTTGTTGCTGACGACCACGGTGACGTGAACGAAACCACTTTCGCCCAGTTTTCGGCGGGCGTCGAGTATGTCCGGACCAAGGTCGTCGAGTAATCCGTCGACAAACCGGTAGGGAGCTGGAACACGCCCTGTCACGCGAAGGCCCCTCTCATCAAGGGTTAGTTGCGTACCGTCGAGCACCACCAGGCTTCGGTCAGGTTCGTGTCCCGCTTCTACTGCTACGTCTGCGTTGCGTTGCAACATTCGATACTCACCCTCGATGGGCACGTACCACTCAGGCCTCACAATGTCGTAAAGGTGCCGCAGCTCGTCCCTTTGGGCATGTCCACTTGTATGAACGTGTTCCTGACCATCGTGGACCACCTCGCACCCCAAACGTGTGAGTTGATCAATCATTCGATATACCGGGATTTCATTTCCAGGTATCGGATGACTCGAGAGCATGACTACGTCCCCTGCCCCAAGTGAAAGGTCTGGGTGTGCGCTCTTAGCTATTAGAGACAAAGCAGCATTCGGTTCGCCTTGGGATCCGGTGCAAATTACGCAGATAGCACCAGGCTCGTACAGATCGAGATGCTCGATTGAATCAACACTGTGGTGGGGAAGGTCAAGTACTCCCAGTTCCTGAGCTAGCCGTATGTTGTTCACCATTGATCTGCCGAGGGGGAAGATCGTTCGCCCTTCCTTGATTGCCACATCACATATTTGTTGCACCCGATGTAAGTGGCTCGCAAAACAACTCACAACGAGGCGTCCGCCGTTCCATTCAGGGAACCGACGTTCGAAGGTTTCGCGCATTGTCGATTCCGAGGCACTCCAACCGGGTTTATCGGCATTGGTTGAATCCACCATCAGAACCCGAACACCTGGGTCTTCTTGCAGCTCCTTCAAACGCTTGAGGTCGGTAATTCGCCCATCAACGGGGTGTGAGTCAAGTTTGAAATCCCCCGTGTGCACCATGACGCCCTGATCTGTGTGCAGAACTACGCACAGACTTTGAGGAACTGAGTGAGTTATGGGCAGTACTTCAACATCGAATGGCCCTATTTGAAGTCGTTCTCCGTCGCTCAATATCTGGAAAGACGTTCGATCTTCTAAACGCGCTTCGGTTACTTTGCGGCGAGCGAGACCCATCGTTAATGCCGAGCCATAGAGAGGCATCTGGAATTCTCGAAGAAGGTGGACCACTCCACCCACATGATCTTCGTGTCCATGAGTGATAAGTAATCCGACAATGTCGGCTGCTCGCTCAGTCAGCCATCGAGTGTCCGGGAGAATGACATCGACGCCAGGCATGGTGGCGTCGGGGAACATCAACCCAAAGTCGATTAAAAGCAGCTTGCCGTCCACCTCTATGCATGTGCAGTTACGGCCGACCTCTCCGAGACCACCTAGGAAAGTGATGTTTACGTTGGTTGTTTCCAAATTAAGCCTTCAACCGGGCATACACCTCTCGGGCCGTATCTTCTAGCCCTCGTGGGGTCGGTCCCATCGGCAACCGCGGTTCGCCGACATTTAACCCCAGAGTCCGCATCATCGCTTTCGTTGGTACTGGGTTCGGCGCAGCATCTCCAGTCTCGTAGTCGAAACTGTCGAGCAAGAGTGCGTTAATACGCCTCGCTTCTGATGCGTTGCCAGAATCCCAGGCATTCATCATTGCGACATGTTCGGGAGCTGACCAATGGGCCGCCACACTAATAACTCCGACAGCGCCTACCGCCAAAAGGGGAAGTGTTAACGCGTCGTCTCCGCTGTATACCTCAAACCCTTCGGGAGCGTCTCGCACCACCTTCGCTGTTTCGCCGGGGTTTCCAGCGGCGTCTTTCACCGCAACGATATTTGGCACCTGATGGGCGAGTTGAAGCATCGTTGATGTTTCTATCTTCCTACCAGTTCGGATTGGGATGTCATAGAGAACCACAGGCAGGCTGGTCGATGCAGCAACGGCTTCGAAGTGAGCATATATTCCCGCTTGAGATGGGCGGTTGTAGTACGGCGTTACGGCAAGTATTCCGTCGCAACCTAATTCTTCAGCTTTTCGTGTTTGGTGAATTGAATGTGCCGTGTCGTTTGTCGTGGTCCCCGCAATTACAGGCACAGTGACAGCCTCGGCAATTGCGCTCCACAATTCCCAATCTTCCTCATCGGTTACCGCTGGACCCTCACCAGTTGTTCCCGTAATCACTAGTCCTTCGCTTCCCTGTCCTACCAGCCACTTGGCAAGGGCCACCGAAGCGTCTACGTCTAAAGCATCGTCTTGTGAAAACGGGGTTACCATCGCCGGAATGACTCGACCAAATCGCGCACTCATACGGCCGAGAATAGCCCCTCAAACACTTCCTTCACTCGCTCTGTTGATACCCAATGTTGCGAGCAGATCTTCGTGAAGCTCAAACCACACCGTGTGATAGCTCGGCATGATGGGTTTAGTAAGCCAATCCAGGTCACCTGAAAGAACTTTTTCGAGTGCTGATGCAAGTCGAGATGGGTAGTTATCGAACCGAGAGAGAACACCGATTAGCGGTCGAAGAATCTCTACAATTTGTTGGTCCAACACCACGAGTCGGTCAAGGACTTTGGTGTCGTATTCGCTGTCGCTATGGTCATTTAGCTTTTGCTCTCCTGAGCCGTCATTAATCACCTGCCAATCGGTGCACAGTTGCAGCATCTCAGGATTGAGTTGAAGAAACTTTTCGTACATGGTTTCAACGATCCCGCTCGCACCAACGGCTTTTAGCTCCTGAGCTAACGCCGCTTGGCCTTCTTCGCGCCCCGTCGGGGTAAGAACGTATTTCTCAACAGCTTCGACTTGACGCATCATGCATTTTTCGTTTTCCACCATTCCGCTCAAGATCGCGGCGGTGGTCTCCGCGCCTAATCCATGTACTGATGCAATGGTCCAAACTTCACCGAATCCTTTGAGTCGGAGTGCGAGCGCCACCAACGTTTCTGGGTCCGAGTGATGAGTCATTGTTGATGTCAGGATTCGGTATTCGCGGCTGCTTCAGCCTCTAGCTCTCGGGTGATGGAGAAAGCATCAACTTCTTCGGCTGTGTCAACCCAGTCTTCGTACTGAATAACGCCAATCTCTCCAAACTTTTTGCGGAGCCAGCCGTCGCCACCATCGAGGAGTCCCAATTTCTTGCAGTTAGGAACAATTTTGGTGAAAAGTAACTGCTGAAACTCTTGGCGAAGGGGATCGGCGTACGCCAACGGAATCACCTTCTTCACATCGGCTCCCATACGTTCCCATACTTCTTGTTGAAGGAATCGGTCACGCATGCGTAAAGCCGCCTCGAACGCAAACTCTTGACGATCTCGTAGCTCTGCCTGGGTCATGTCGCTGTAGGCCTCTTTCAACGAAAGCACCCCAAAGGCAACGTGACGGGCTTCATCAGCCATGACATAACGCAATAGTTGTTTGAGGAGAGGCTCCTGAGTCTGTTGGTAGATAAGCCCAAAAGCAGCTAGCGCCAGGCCTTCGACCATGATTTGCATACCGAGGTAGGTCATGTCCCATCGGGAATCTTGGACGATGTCATCTAAGAGCATCCGCAGATGAACGTTGATGGGGTAGGTATCCGACAGCTTCGTGTCTAGGTACTTGGCGAAGACTTCGACGTGTCGGGCTTCGTCTACCACCTGCGTAGCTGCATAATATTTTGCGTCCATCCAGGGCACGGTTTCGACGATTTTTGCCGTGCAAACCAGTGCGCCCTGCTCGCCGTGCATGAATTGGCTCAAAGCCCAGTTCTGGGATTCCATGTTGAACTTGACCCACTCGTTGCGACCCCATGATTCGACGCCGGTACCAGAAAGGTCCATAACATCTCCCGCGCTACCGTTCGTTTCATACTCTTCGACAGCGAGAGCCTCTTGATCGACTTCTGTTTCCCAAGGTAGGTCTGTTTCACCATTCCACTGCCCGGCCTTAGCTTTCTCGTACAGCTTGGCTAATTGCGGTCTGGCACCTTTCTCATAGTCCCAGGAATAGATACATTCAGCATTGTCTTCAACGGAATGAATTACTTCGTTCGGGTCTGTATTAGTCATCGAAAGGATGGCTTCGAAGTCGTTTGGATCTGTCCGACCGATCATCTCTTCTACCGTCGACATAAGACGCTCCTATTTAGCGGATTCCCAAAAAGTAACCCGAAGGTAACTTATAAATCAAGATTAACCAGATCGAGACCTTCGAATTAGCCGATCAAACATCTTCTCCGACAAAATGGCATTCAGCGCCACAGCAAGTCGAGCATCAACGCCTACCAGGCGACGATGCGGCGGATTGCGCCGAGCAACGCACTTCTCAATAACAACAGCTACTCGATCCGGGCTCAACCCTGAGCTCCTAGACCCCGTCAAGTGCTCAACTGCTTTCTCCACAAAGTCCCCATATTCCCGTCGTCCTGCCATAGGAAGGTCATGGTCGATTTGTAAAGATGCCTCTCTGGCCTTGTCCCACAACGGAGTTCGGACAGCGCCTGGTTCGATCATTGTGATTCTCGGCCCCTTCGGACCAAGTTCTCTGCGCAAGGAAGAGGAAAGTCCCACCAGCGCGTGTTTGCTGGCGGCGTATGGGCTGAGCAGCGGCACGCCAACTCGTGAGTTAATCGAACCAACGATGATAATTCGGGGATCATTCGATAGTCGAAGGGTTGGCAGCGCACAGCGAATAGAGGAAGCAACACCGACGACATTGACATCGAACTGTCGCCGCCAGTCCGACGGAGTGACATATTCCAGTGGTCCTCCGACTACTACGCCGGCGTTCACCACTAACAAATCCAAGCCAAGGCAACCGCGACTGTCAGCAATTTCGGCAAATGCCGTTTCGATTTGCTCGTCATCAGTGACGTCGATCCGCAGTGAGGACGCCCCATCAATTCGTTCTATATGAGATGAATCGTGGTCAGAACGAACACCGCCCCACACCTGCCATCCATCAACTGCCAACCGTCGCACCGTGGCGTAGCCGATACCTGTGCTGGCACCTGTAACGACGGCTGCTCGATTAGTCACTGTCGAGGTTTCACAGTGTTATTCGACAACCACATCAACGAAGGAATCTCGGAGCGTGCGTTTTGAGAATTTTCCGGTGGATGTTTTGGGCACCTCATCAATGATTTGAGTGGCGCTAGGCAACCACCATTTGGCCATACGGGGCGTCAGGTAGTCGATTAGCTCTTCATGGCTCAGTGATTCACCTTCTTTGAGAACGACACAAGCCATCGGCCGTTCCATCCATTTCTCCGACGTAACGGCAATGACGGCGGCCTCTGCCACCTTGGGGTGGCTCATGATTTCATTCTCTACTTCGGCCGAGCTAATCCACTCGCCTCCGGATTTAATCAGATCTTTTGTGCGGTCGACAAGACGGATGTAGCCGCGCTCGTCACAGGTCGCTACGTCGCCAGTTCGCAACCATCCATCCTCGGTAAAGGAATCCGTGGAGTCGGGACGCTTGTAGTAACTCGCCGTTACGTACGGACCTCGAACCTGCAACTCGCCACTTGTCTCTCCGTCCCATGGGAGTTGTTCCGTTGAGTCAGGTTCGCAGATCCGAAACTCCACCGTTGGGACGATCGTTCCAACCGAAGCACGCAAATCAGCTTTACTGTCGGCATCAAGGTCCGCTTCCGCGGATTTTATGTGCGCTACGGCAGCCAGCGGACTGGTTTCCGTCATACCCCAAGCTTGCAGAATAGGTAGCCCGATTTTCTCACGGTATGCCTCCGACAATGATTTCGGTACCGCAGAGCCACCGCAAGGGATCGCTCTCAAACTGGAAACGTCGCGACCATCAAGTTCTTCGAGCACCCCCATCCATATCGTCGGCACGCCGGCGGCGATGGTTACTCGTTCAGTTTCCATCAGTTCTGCTATCGGCCCGGGCTGCAACTTGGGGCCAGGGTTTACAAGGGTGGCACCAGCAGCGACGGCGGCGTGCTGTAATCCCCACGAGTTGACATGGAACATAGGCACGACAGGCAAGATGACATCCGATTCGCTCACACCCAAGCAGTCGTTCGTCATCGTTGTAAGTGTGTGTATGTAGGTGGACCGATGGCTGTAGACAACGCCCTTGGGGTTTCCGGTTGTTCCGCTCGTGTAACACATTGAGGCAGCCTGTCTCTCATCTCTAACTGCAAAATCGACTGGTGAAGCGGCTTCAATTAGATCCTCGTAACGAAGCACTCTCGAATCTTCGGGGATCTCTCCCTCTCCGTCATCCATGATGACTAGGTGTCGGACAGTCTCAAATTGGTCAACCAAGGGCCAGAGAAGTGCCATGAGTGAGCGGTCGACGAAGATGATTTCGTCTTCAGCGTGGTTTGCTACATAAACGATTTGATCCGCAAACAATCGAATATTGAGGGTGTGTAACACCCGATTGGTGCAAGGCACGGCGAAATAGAGCTCAAGGTGGCGAGCTGTGTTCCAGGCAAAAGTACCTACACGTCCGTGCTCACTGATACCTAAGTCGGCCATTGCTCCACCCAGTCGTCGCGTGCGATCAGCCCATTCCCCATAGTTGCTTCGTTCGATACCCGTAGCAGTGGCAGTGATCAGTTCCTTGTGCGGAAACAGGCTCTCTGCTCGCCGGAAGAAGAAATCAAGAGTGAGCGGGGTGTCCATCATCGTCGATTGCATGCAATAGATCGTAGGAGAAGAGCTTGCTCGCGGCCACATCCCCGTAGGGTGAAAGTGGCAAATGACAGAATTCAACACATCCAATACAAAACTTGACCCTAAAGACCGCCGAAGGCTCAAACAGCTCGCAGTGGTTCCCCTTGCATTCGCATTGGCGGCCTATGTCGGGCAGATACTTACGGGCGCTCTTCTTTCTTCGCAACCACTGTTGTTGATGTCCTTCAATGCCACTGATCCCATGCTCCTGTTGGCGGCTCATCAGACTGAAGCCGTACCTTTTTTGATTGTCGGCACCGCTCGGCTCTTTGCTCCTGACTTGTTTCTTCACCAGCTTGGTTGGGAATTTGGTCCAGCCACCAAGGACTATCTGAAATCCGAATTTGGCCCCCGCAGCGGTTTCATTCGAACTATTGCCGCCTTAGAACGTTGGTTTCCGAGAGTGGGGTGGTTGTTGCTCTTTGCCATTCCGGGTTATCCGATGTGTCTTTTAGCTGGGATCGCGAAAATGCGAAGAGTGCCCTTTATTGTGGTCAACCTTGCAGGAACGGTGTCTCGCCTTCTATTGATTTTTTGGGTGAGTTCAGTCTTCGAAGGTCCGCTCGGGGCGTCAGTGAGATTTATTGGTCGTTTCTCTTTGCCCTTCACATTCGCCATGGTCGCGTTAGTGATGCTGCAAAGCAGCCGCGGCAGAAAGAAAAACTCTGAGGGCTAGGCCAAATCACACACGATCGATGTCTTGCCATGTGGGCATCCCAGGTTGCGCTCCGGCCGAACTGACCGCTGCTGCGCCTGCCCTAACCGCTATAGCGGCCGCAGCGATTGGGTCACTGGTTTCGACGAACGCCACGGCAAAAGCTCCGACGAATGCGTCACCGGCACCAGTTGGATCTATTACTTCGACCTCTGGGGCATCTACTCGGGTTATTTTTTGGTTAACCCGAACTTCGCATCCGTCAGCGCCCAAGGTGGTTACGAGGATCGGAACGCGACTATCACCGAGCTGCTTTGCTTCGTATCGGTTGACCACAACTACATCAGCCAATGGAAGAACCTGCGATGCAACTTCGTTGAACGGCGCTGGATTAAATACAACAAGGGTCGAAGACGCCGCCGCAAGAACCGCGGCGGTTCGGGCGGCTTCTGCGGCCACTTCACCTTGCAGGAGCAACACATCTGCCGATGCGATCTCAGTAGCCGCTGCTTCTACTCTCTCTCGGTCAAGCTCACTGTTTGCTCCAGCAACCACGACAATTGAGACATCTTCAGGGTCGACAGTGATAAGCGCTAGCCCAGTCGAGGTGTTTACTTTCGACACGTGAGCTCGGTTAATTCCCGCTGCGTCCAGTTCAGCAAGCAAGAAATTCCCTCGTCCATCTCTGCCGACACAACCGACCATGGTGACTTCTGCCTCTAAGCGCGCAGCTGCGACAGCTTGATTAGCTCCCTTTCCGCCGGCGTATTCTTCAACGCGACTCCCATGAATCGTCTCGTCGAGCTCCGGACGGCGAGGAATCCAAGCGGTTATGTCATAGTTCAGGCTGCCTACGACGACGACGCGAACAGTCAATGTCTAAATTCCAAGGTAGGTATCGAGACCAATTGTCACGCCAGGATGTTCTGAAATGACTCTGCAAGCAAGGGTTATTCCGTTCATGAATGACCCCCTGTCTAGGCTGTCATGGCGAAGGGTCAAAGTTTCGCCATCAGCTCCGAATAAGACCTCTTGATGAGCGACCAGACCGCGTAACCGAACGGAGTGCACTGAGATGCCACCCGGACCGGTACCCCCTCGCGAGCCCGGAATGATCTCCTGTTCCGTCGGGTCGGTCCCCCAATCACTGGATGCTTGCGCCATTCGTTCCAACGTTCTCATCGCAGTACCTGAGGGCGCATCAACCTTGTTGTCGTGGTGCAGTTCTATGACCTCCGCTGTGGGGAAAAAAGGTGCGGCCATTTCGGCGAAACGCATTAGAAGAACTGCGCCAATTGCGAAGTTTGGGGCGATGAGACAATTACTGGAACTGAACGCTGAACGGAAAGATGCTGTATCGCTCTCCCCTAACCCACTTGTACCTACGACCGCGTGAACACCGTTGTTTGCACACCACTGGATGTTAAGCCGGGCTGCTTCAGCAACAGTGAAATCGACAGCCACGTCAACATCGGCGGGATCGACATGTTCAAGAGATTCCAAGACGACAAGAGAACCCGTGGGATCCTTTTCACCCGAACACGTCGGATCCACCGCGGCAACAAGGTCTAAGTCATTATCAGCGGCCACGGCTTCGCACACTGCTGATCCCATGCGGCCTGCTGACCCTACGACTACTACGCGCATATGAGCCGGTCCTTCCTCGCTGGCCCACAACGTTGTGAGCCCTGTCACCATTCTGGGCGACAGGGCTCACAGTTGGAATCACTATTTTGAAATAAACAGGTTTTTCAGAGCCTCAGCTGATCAACGACGGCTGCGACGTCGACGTCGTCCTCGCCCGTCATCCTTTGGTTCGGGACCCATGTCGCCGTACACCGCCTCGGCCGTGCCGGAGAAGTGTTCTTCAAACGAAACATATTCTCGAGCGTCGGCAGAAGTGTTGTCATCATCGGAAGATGCTTCCTGCGAATCGGCTGTGTTGACCGCTTCAGGACTCTCCGTTGTGGTCTGACCGTCGCTGGACTCATCATTTGCATCGCCTGACCCTGCTCCAGAATCTGCTCCAGAATCTGCTCCAGAGTCCGCTCCAGAATCTGCTCCAGAATCTGCTCCAGAATCTGCTCCAGAATCTGCTCCAGAATCTGCGACCATTGACAGAGACAGTTTGCCGCTCGGGTCTATGTCGTCTACCAGAACCTTTACGGCATCGCCGACGTTTAATACTTCTTCGACTTTGTCAAGGCGTCGCTTTCCACCGATCTTGCTGATGTGTAGCAAGCCGTCAGTTCCAGGCAAAATGTTGACGAACGCACCGAATTTGGTGATATTGACTACTCGACCGTCGTACTCTGCTCCAACGTCAGCAGTTGGCGGGTTGACGATTAAGCGGATCTGACGTTCCGCTTCTACAACCTTGTCGCGATCTGGTGATCCAATACTGACTATGCCGACAGTGCCATCATCATCAACAGAAATATCAGCACCAGTTTCTTCTTGAACGGTGTTGATAACTTTCCCTCTTGGGCCGATTACTTCGCCGATCTTGTCGATCGGAATTTCGAAGCTGACAATCTTCGGAGCATTACCTCCGACGTCGGGCCGTGGCTCAGGTATTGCCTCATTCATCACCGCGAGTATCTGCATGCGGGCTGCGCGGGCTTGAGATAGTGCTTGTGTAAGAACTTCCGCTGGGATGCCCTCGATCTTGGTGTCGAGCTGGAGGGCGGTTATAGCGTCTTCGGTCCCTGCAATTTTGAAGTCCATATCCCCAAAAGCATCCTCTGCCCCCAAAATGTCTGTGAGTGTCACATATTTACCTTCGGCATACACGAGGCCCATGGCAATGCCGGATACATGACCGCGAATAGGCACTCCTGCATCCATCAGGGAGAGCGAAGATGCACACACTGAACCCATGGATGTTGACCCGTTCGATGAGAGCACATCAGAAACAAGCCGAAGGGTGTAGGGGAAGTTTTCTTTAGACGGAATTGTTGGGAGTAAAGCTCGTTCAGCGAGCGCACCGTGGCCAATTTCTCGACGTTTGGGACCACGCATGAATCCGGCTTCACCCGTCGAAAACGGGGGGAAGTTGTAATGATGCATGTACCGCTTACGGTTGTTCGGGTTCAGCGTGTCAATCAGTTGCTCCATGCGACTCATACCCAAGGTCGTTACGTTCAACACCTGAGTCTCACCGCGCTGAAACAGCGCTGATCCATGGGCCGTTTCGCCGATATAGCTAACCTCAGCTGACAACGGACGAACTTCGTCCGTGGCCCGACCGTCAATGCGGAAACCATCTTCAACGATCCGTCGACGAACGATTTCTTTCGAGATTGAGCGCACCGCTGCACCGATTTGTTTGGCAGCGTCGGCTGTTTCGGCGAATTCCTCTTCGAGTTGGGTGCGAATCTCTGCAGTCACGAGGCTTTGTCGAGCTTCTCGTTCAGCTTTATCGGCGATGGACATCGCCTCGGTGAGCTGTGGGGTTGCGACCGAACGCACCCTTTCGAGAATATCGTCGCTGTAGTCCACACTTGGAATCCACTCGAGCGCTTCGATATCGCCTAGTTGACTCCGTAACGCCTTCTGTAGCTCGATGACGTCGTCAATCCATTGTTTTGAAGCTTCTAGCCCGTCAGCGAGCACCTCTTCGGTGACCTTCGGAGCTCCATCATCGTAATATTCGAAGGCTCGCTCGGTGCCTCCAGCTTCAACCATCATGATGGCGATGTCGCCATTTTCGAGTTGTCTACCAGCGACCACCATTTCGAACGTCGCTGTTTCCCCTTCCTCATACGTCGGGAACGGAATCCATGAGCCATCGGTGCTGTAGGCGATACGCACTGCAGCGATAGGACATTCAAAAGGAATTCCGCTCACCCATAGGGCTGCTGAAGCGCCGTTCAGGGCAACCACGTCGTAGGGATTCTCCCCATCAACGCCAAGGATGGTGCCCACGACATGCGTCTCGTGGCGGTAGTCGCTAGGGAAGTTAGGTCGCAAAGGTCGATCAATCAGTCGACAAGTAAGAATTGCGTCGTCTGAGGCCCGCCCTTCTCGACGGAAAAACGATCCGGGGATTCGCCCCGCTGCATACATGCGCTCTTCGATATCGACGGTTAACGGGAAAAAGTCCGCACCATCGCGGGGTTTACTTGATGCTGTCGCGGTAACTAGGACCTGTGTGGATCCTATTCTCGCTGTAACAGCTCCATCCGAAAGACCTGCAAGTTTGCCGGTTTCGAATGAAATGGTTTTGTCGGTACCCGAGATTGGGCCCGATACGGAAATGGCATCAGCCATAGGTTTCTTCTACTCCTTCGGCGAGACGTTCTCGCCATGATTTACATTCAGTTGGAAGACGTCGCCCACCCGATTTGGTTTGAGGAAGCGACGACCACCAATTGCGATGCGATCTGTGTGCCGGCGAGCTTTGGCCGTGCGCGAAATTGGCAGCATGAGAGCCGCCTAGATCGCTCAGCGACGCAACCCGAGTTTCGTAATGAGCGCCCGGTAACGCTCGACGTCGTTATTATCAAGATAGTTCAGAAGGCGACGGCGGCGACCAACAAGTTTGAGTAAGCCGCGTCGACTGTGGTGATCCTTTACGTGGGTCTTCAAATGTTCGGTGAGATCTTCGATCCGTTCCGTGAGCAACGCAACCTGGACTTCGGGTGAACCCGTGTCAGTTTCGTGATGCCGGTGCGCTGCCATAGTGGCGGACTTTTCGGCCATGTGTTTATTTCCTCGGAATACGACTTCGTGCCGCTAAGTGGTAGGGATTGCGGCTGGGTGGCTGGCACGAGAGTTACGCGCCGAGGAGCATTCTAACAGCGAAGTTCTTGGATAGTGCAGCCCTGGATCGGGTCGACAATTACTCGGAAAGACACTGGGCGGCTTTCGCGACGTCTTTGCCCAGTTGAGCAACTAGCTGATCAACATCTTCGAATCGACGCTCGCCCCGCAAGCGTCGGACAAATCGGACTTTTGCTTGTTCCCCATAAAGGTCTCCGCGAAAGCCGATCAAATGAGCTTCGATAAGTGATCTTTCCGCAAAGTCATAGAACGTGGGTCGTTTGCCTACGTTGACCGCAGCGGGATATTGAGCGCCATCGGGACGTTGATACCACGCTGCGTAGACACCATCAGACGGCACCTGTAAATCAGGCGTCGTTGGCAAATTTGCGGTGGGAAACCCAATCGTTCTTCCTCGCCGGTCTCCGGGCGTCACAATTCCCCGCACTTCGAAGGGTCGCCCCAAGAGCCGATGCGCCTTTTCTACGTCCCCATCAGCAAGAGCCATACGAATCGACGTAGATGAAATTACTTCTCCTTCGCCCGTAATTTGCTTGACTAGGGGAAGTCCGATGACTTGGTAGCCGCACTCATCCCCCACTGCTTTGAGAGTCTCCACGTCCCCTCGGCGATCTTTGCCGAAGTGAAAATCAGCACCAACTACGATTACTTTCGCCTGAAGAGAGTCAACGAGGATTTGCCTTGCGAACGTTTCGGCACGAACCTGTGCCTGTTCCGGTGTGAACTCGACTACCAGTGTGTAATCGACGCCTGTCTCAGCAAGAAGTTCGAGCTTGGTGTCTAAATCGCACAACAGAAGAGGCGCCGAGTCTGGTCTGACTACCGTCGCAGGGTGGCGGTCAAAGGTCACTACGGCAGTAGCGCATCCTCGTTCCGCCGCCATCCGATGCATTTCAGCAATCACGGTGCGATGTCCGCGATGTACGCCGTCATATTCTCCGACGGTAACTACGCTGCCTTGCTCTAGTGACGGCGACCAGGCTATGTCACGAATGATCTCCACCAAGTCAAACTATCGGGAACCCGATCTTAGAACGACTCCATCTTGTTATTCGAAAGCATTCCGCTGGCTTGGTGCGGTCACTGAGCCAGCACCACACCCACGACAACGCGACCCTCCACATTTTCGTGAACGGCAATGAGATCCTCGGATGCGTCGACTAAGGCCCAAGGACCATCTCCTTGGGTGCGATTCGAATTGAGTCTCCCCCCATTTCGCACGAACGACTCCTCTTCTTCACTCAGGACTATCCGATCTATTCCCCGGACCAACTCGATTACGGGCAGCAAGGGCGCTTCTTCGATCGTGCCAGATTCATCGAGTTTGTATATGCCACTAGCTACCCGACGCAGGGAACGAATATGTGCTCCTCCTCCTAGGGCTGTTCCTAAGTCAGCACCTAGTGTTCGGATGTAGGTACCAGCAGAACAGTCAATGACAGCGCTCCAAACTAACGAGTCCGCCGTGGCTTCGATTTCAAACCGGCTGATAGTCACTAGACGCGCTTCGCGCTCTACCTCAAGCCCTTGACGGGCGAGATCGTGAAGGCGTCGCCCCCCGACTCTTCGCGCCGACACCATCGGTGGAATCTGTTGAATCTCGCCAGTAAGGCCCTTGGCGGCAGCTAAGACATCTACTTTTTCGACCGACATTTGATGACGAGCAACGATCTGGCCAGAGGCGTCAAGCGTGTCAGTCTCGGTTCCTAAGACGATCTCCACTTCATATGTCTTGAAAGAGGCCGAAGCGAACCGTAATAGCCTCGTTGCTCTTCCCACACCAACGACGAGGACTCCTGTGGCATCGGGGTCAAGAGTCCCGGCATGGCCTATTCGCCGTTCACCGAAACGTTTTCGTAGGCCAGCCACCACGTCGTGAGAGGTCATCCCCGCCGGTTTGTCGATGAGGAGCATGCCGTGAACGGTCGCTGGTCGCCGGCCCATCAGTCACGTTCAACCTTCTCGTCGGGAGTGCCCAAGCCGAGTTTGTCCAGAATTGAATCAATGCGGTGGGCCTCACCGATCGATGGGTCAGGCGAGAATTGAAGTGCCGGCGTGCGTCGCATTCTTGACTGTCGCGCTAATGCTTGCTGAACACGCTGTCGGTGTTCCTCTAACGCAACCACCACCTCGGGAACGTCTTCCTCGTCGAGGACGTCAAACCACACGGTTGCTCGAGTTAGTTCACGGTCAACATCAACTCCAGTTACCGCTAGCAAAAAGAGACGCTCGTCATCTATCCGTTCGAGTTCCGTCGCCACTATCTCGCGAATTAACCCTCCAACCCGATCAGTGCGTTCATAATTTTGCCCAGCTCGGCGTTGGCGGCCCCGTTGCTGTTTCATAAGGTGGCCTCCCAATTCAGCATCAAGATCAGCTTCTTAGACGCGCGGGATCTCCCGCTCATCGTAGGTTTCGATCACATCGCCTTCTTTGAGATCTGTGAAATCGGAGAGTCCGATGCCGCATTCCATCCCTGCGTTTACTTGAGGCACTGAATCTTGGAAGTGGCGAAGTGATGCAACTTCTCCCTTCCAAATAATTGTGCCTTCGCGTAAGAATCGAACCTTTGCCCCGTCCCTGATAGTTCCGTGTTCAACCAAACAACCTGCAACTGGTCCTACTCGCGAGATGCGGAAGACTTCACGCACCTGGGCTTCGCCAGTGACGATCTCTTCGAATTCCGGTTCGAGCATTCCAAGCATCGCGTTTTCGATGTCTTCGAGTAGTTGATAGATGATTTCATACAGTCGAATTTCGACGTCTTCTCGCTCAGCTGCTTCTCGCGCTTTTCGGTCGGGACGAACGTTAAATCCGAGGATCGTGGCATTCGATGCGATCGCCAACTGGACATCATTTTCGTTGACTCCGCCTACGCCTCTACTGACGAATGAAAGTTTGACTTCTTCGCGTTCCAGTTTGCGCAAGCTGTCTGTCACTGCTTCCAAGGAGCCGTGGACATCAGCTTTGAGAACCAGGTTCAATGTAGCGGCTTCGCCAGCTCGGATTTGCTTGAAGATGTCTTCGAGCTTGGCGCCTCCGGCGCCTGATGAAGATGCGCTGGCCATGCTGGCTTGACGCTGCCAATGTTCTCGCGTGTCGGCCACACGACTGGCAGTTTTTTCGTCAGGCGCAACAGTAAACATGTCGCCTGACCGTGGCACCTCCGACAGACCAAGAACTTCTACCGGAACTGAGGGCCCGGCTTCTTTAATCGTGTTGCCAAGATCATCTGTCATCGCGCGCACTCGACCCCATGCGGCACCGGCGACCATGGGGTCGCCAACTGAGAGCACGCCCTGCTGGACTAGCACCGTGGCGACTGGGCCTCGTCCTTTGTCGAGATTTGCTTCTAGAACAGTTCCAATGGCACGACCGTCTGGCGCAGCGCGGAGCTCTTCAAGTTCTGCGACTAAAACAATTTGGTCAAGAAGCTCCTCTATGCCGTCTTCGGTCATTGCCGAGACGGGAACAGTGATGACATCTCCCCCGTAGGACTCGGGTATTAGGTCACGTTCAGCCAATTGAGCCAGAACGCGGTTGGGATCGGCACCTTCGCGATCCATTTTGTTGATCGCAACGACAATTGGTACCTCGGCCGCCCGTGCGTGATCTATAGCTTCAAGGGTTTGGGGCATGACGCCATCATCAGCAGCGACTACCAGAACGACGATGTCCGTGGCTTGGGCACCGCGGGCGCGCATAGACGTAAAGGCCGCGTGGCCAGGAGTGTCAATGAACGTAAGCGGCTGTCCATTTCTTTCAATCTGGTAGGCACCTATGTGTTGCGTTATGCCACCCGCTTCGCCGTCGACGACGTTGGAAGATCTGATGCGGTCCAAAAGCAATGTTTTTCCATGGTCAACATGACCCATAACTGTGATTACCGGTGGGCGCGGTGCCGACCCTAAAGCCTCGAAATCGATATCTAGGACTTTAAGAATCTCTTCTTCTTGTTCAGCGCCAGGATCGACGATACGTATCTGTGCACCTAACTCAGCGGCAAAGAGTTCAACCATGTCGTCGCTCAGTGATTGAGTCGCGGTAACCATTTCTCCTTGTTGAAGGAGGAATCGAACAACGTCAGCAGCAGAGCGATTTAAATTACCCGCAAGTTCTTGCGCAGTCGAACCGCGTTCGATTACGACCTCACCCTCAGGAACCGGCGCGTCCACAGGCGTGTAGGTAGCAAGCTCCTGGGGCTGTAGTTCCTCGCGCTGACGTCTACGCCGCTTTTGCTTTCGGCCTCGTCGCTGTTGAGGGCCTCCGCGAGGGCCACCAGGACGACCACCAGGACCACCGGGACCACCACCAGGACCACCAGGACCACCACCAGGACGACCACCAGGACCACCAGGACTACCACCAGGACGACCACCAGGACCACCAGGACCACCAGGACCACCAGGACTACCACCAGGACCACCGGTGGAGCGCCCTCCCGAGCGTTGCCCGCTTGGCGAGCCGAGGTTTCCCGCCTGCCGAGAGCGCGGGGGGCCAGGAGGTGGCGGGATTGCCTGCCCAGAACCCGAACGGGGTGGGGCACCAGGTGGAGGGGGAATGGGTTTACCACCAACTGAGCGAGGGGGTGCAGGCATTCGGGCCGATATCGGAGCTGATCCGATATCTCTATTCGTGGGTGTTTCTTCGACCTTAGGAGTCGGTGTTTCTTCGACCTTAGGAGTCGGTGTTTCTTCGACCTTAGGAGTCGCACGCGCGGGTGTTTCTTCGACTGTCCTTCGCGCTGGTTCCTGACCGCTGGAGGTGACTAGTGGTCGTGCCGGTGGCGGAGAGGCAGGAGGGGCTGGAAGGGCTGGAGGGGCTGGAGGGGCTGGAGGGGCTGGTACTTCAGCCTCGCTGAGGGCGGACGCTTCAACTTCGGCTTCATTCGGAGGAATTGTTGCCGCTGGTGGCTTCGTCACCGCAGCGGGGTCTATTGCCGGAGCTTTTTCCTTTGGTGGAGCCTTCTTTGTTACCGCAGCTTTCTTCGGTACAGCGGCCTTTTTTATTGCTACAGCCGTTTTTATTGCTACAGCCTTTTTCTTTACTGCAACCTTCTTTTTTATTGCAACCTTTTTCTTTGCAGGAGCTGTTGTTTGCTCCTCTTCAGGATCCGGAGGCGGCACCTCTCGAATCAACCCTTCTCGGTCCGCTTTTCGGCGGACGCGGTCGGCTTGAGCGACCTGGATACTTGACGAGTGACTTTTGACACCAATTCCGAGCGCGTCACAAAGATCCAGCGTCTCTTCGTTGGTAAGACCCAACTCTCTTGCAAGTTCGTAGACCCGGGGGTTCTTGGGCAAGCGCGTTCCTTGTGTGTCGGTTAGGTCGAAGAGCCGTAGTCACCGGCTCCTCCGCTATCTTCGCAGACGATGGCGGGGATCCAGTAAACAACGATGTGGTAGACCAAACAGCAACGCTACCGGTTATCGCAGCCGCTAGTGCTCAGTTACTCGGCTGTTCCTCTTGTTCTTGGCTGCTTTGATTATCTTGCACTATTTCCGATGAGGCCTCTTCATTTCCTGTTTGCTCACTATCTGGGCCTGCATCACTATCCCCAACGGCTGTTTCTTCGGCCGCTGTAACCCAATCGTCGGCAGACATCGCCTCGCTGCCATCGGCGGGTACCCAAGTTTGGTCACCGGTCTCTGGGTCGGTAACCCACTCCCCTTCGGCCCAATCTCCATCGGCATATGCGGTTTCTTCTTCGAGGATCTGAGTTTCACTCTTGATGTCAATTCGCCAGCCAGTTAATCGAGCAGCAAGACGCGCGTTTTGGCCTTCACGTCCAATAGCTAGAGATAACTGATGATCTGGCACCACTACTTCTGCAACACCTTCAACTTCGTGGAAGCGAACCTCGCGGACCTTCGCAGGCGACAATGCCTTAGCTACGAAGTCGTGCTGGTCTTCTGAGAAGGGAACGATGTCGATTTTCTCGCCGCGTAACTCGTTGACGACCTGTCGAACTCGTGCGCCGCGAGATCCTACACAGGCCCCGACTGGGTCAATATTGGTGTCGTTTGACCAAACAGCGATCTTCGTCCGGTGGCCTGGCTCGCGCGCACATGCCTTCATCTCGACTATGCCGTCGCTAATCTCAGGGACCTCAAGTTTGAAAAGTTCACGAATCAGTCCGGGATGTGTCCTCGAAACGACGATCTGGGGGCCCTTGGCCGTTTTTCTCACTTCGACGATGTAGGCCTTAAGTCGGCTATTAGGCTCTGGCCTTTCGTAAGGCACCTGTTCCGATTGCGGGAGTAATGCCTCGACTCGACCTAGATCGAGAAGCGTGTACCTTGAGTCAGTCTGCTGGATGATGCCTGTCACGATGTCGCCCTCGCGGCCTGCGTACTCATCGTATTTCATATCCCGTTCGACCTCGCGAATTCGCTGGGTCAACACCTGACGAGCGGTCTGAGCGGCAATCCTCCCAAAATTTTCTGGAGTGTCATCCCATTCTTGGACGACGTTGCCCTCTTCATCAATTTCCTGGGCAATAACTGAAATATTAAACGTCTCGTCTATAACGACGTATGCATCATCTGCAGCGTCGGGAGTTCGTTTATATGCGGACTCAAGCCCATTTGCGACTGCTTCAAGTAGGACCTCTGTGCTCATGCCCTTTTCGGCAGCCAGAGCTTGAAGAGCTTCCATCATGTCTGGGCTAGTCATTTGTGACTTCCTCCCTCGTCCTTGGTTTTCGGTTCTTTTTTTCCTGGTTGCGACCCGGGTTTAGGGGTGGGTCCCCATTCAAAAACGGTTCGAGCTTTCTCAATTTCGTCAATAGGAATGCTCACAAGTCCAGATTCAGAATCTTCGATGGTGAGAAGCCCGTCGTCCGCTGAAATTAGGGTGCCTGCTATGCGACGCCGACCGTTCATTCCTGGGGTAGTCCGAATGCTGACAATTTCTCCGATTGCTCCTATGAAGTGGCCAACGTGATGGAGGCGACGTTCAACTCCAGGTGTGGAGACCTCCAAGGTGTAGCGGCCAGGAATTGGGTCATGTTCATCGAGAACCACGGCGACGGTCCGACTTAGGGAAGTCAGTTCATCAACACCTAGAGCATTCTCGCTTTGCACAAGTACAGCGAGGGTTCCACCGTTGTGTCGAAGGTCATAAAGGTGATGTCCCGACGCTTCGATTACGGGCTCTATGAGTGAAAAAATGGGTTCGAGGTGTTGCTGAGAATTTGAGCTCATCAGACCTCCATTCAGCGCTGTGTAGGAGTTGCAAAATATTTGTGGCGAAGAAAAAGGACGTGGGCGAAGCCCACGTCCAGCAAAAATCCCGCTGACCTGTCAATGCAATCGTACCAGCACCTTTGCCCTTCCCAACCTGGGTCGAGTGTCGGTGCGGAGGGGCCTCAGCGTTTTCTAATCATTTCGACAACTTGTTCGGCATGGTTGACATCTTCACCTTGAAGTTCAATCAACGCAGCCCTGTCCGCTTCTGCTTCAGCCTCCGCTGAATGATCCGCTGCTGCCAATGCTCCCTCTACCCCATCAGACATGATTATTTGAGCCCATTCCAAAAGGGCATCAACCATTTCGTCTTCGGGCACAACCTTTACAACCTGCCCTTTAACAAAAAGGTGGCCCCGTTTGCGACCAGCAGCTATGCCTAAATCTGCCCCCTTGGCCTCACCAGGACCATTGACAACACACCCCATTACGGCGACCTGGATTGGCAAACTAAGTTCAGAAAGGACTTCTTGCGCCTTTGATGCAACTGCGATGACGTCGACTTCTGCTCTGCCGCAAGATGGACACGCTATGAGATCGAGTGCACTTCGTTCACGGAGGCCAAGGGCTTCTAGTAGCTGACGGCCGGCGCGGGCCTCTTCGACGGGGTCGGCGGTGAGGCTGTACCGAATGGTGTCGCCTATGCCCTCGTTGAGCAGAGTCGCGATGCCAGCAGTGGCTTTCAATATGCCGCCTGGGAGTGGGCCAGCTTCAGTCACTCCAAGGTGCAGTGGAAAATCGACTGCATCAGCTAATAGGCGGTAGGCGTCAACCATTAATCGAACATCACTGGCTTTGACTGAAATTTTTACATCGTCAAATCCGACTTCTTCGAAGTATCCAAGTTCGCGTTTAGCTGATTCGACGAGAGCGATAGCAGTGAGACCGTGCTTCTGTTCGATATCAGGATCCAGCGACCCAGCGTTGACCCCTATTCGGATTGGCACTTGACGATCCCGAGCTTCAGAGGCGATTACTTTGATGTGCTCGGCTTTGCGAATATTGCCCGGGTTCAGACGCAGACAGGCTACGCCTGCGTCAAGCGCTGCCAGTGCTAGCCGGTGCTGAAAGTGGACGTCTGCCACCAAAGGAACCGGAGAACGGGGCACGATTCGCGCAAGACCTTCGGCAGCCTCAAGCTCGTTGCAAGTGCATCGAACGATTTCAGCTCCGGCAGCGGCCAGCGCATAAATTTGCTCAAGTGTCGCGTCAACGTTGGCGGTCTTAGTCGTCGTCATCGACTGGACGCTGATGGGAGCACCTGCCCCCACAGGCACGCCTCCAACATCAACTCGGCGGGTCGCACGACGCTCAAACATCTTCAGCAGTCTCTCATCTCAGCCACGTAATCCCACTCAATGGTCCCGCGCTCAAAAGCCAAGGGGGTTAGCTAGGTCCAGGTACACGGCTCCTAAGCCAAAGAAGGCCAGAAAGGCCACTACCGCGTAGGTAAAGGGAAGCAGTCGGGTTGTGTCAATCAAGTGACGGCGTCCACTCCTCCCCTCGCGAATCCGCTCGTAAGTGGCGATCGCTACGTGGCCACCGTCGAGGGGCAACAACGGAAGGAGGTTAAAGACACCAATGAAGACGTTAAAGGCGACAAAAAGTTGCATACGTTCGGAACCGCTTAACTGATCGCTCGCTCCAATTTGAACGGCTCCAACTAGCGACACGGGTCGCGTCTCAAGATTGTCGTTTGCCGTTGGGTCGTTAGGCGGTGAAAAGATTCGGTCTACAACTTCGCCAAAATTTGCCACAATCACCCAAATTCCGCGAATCGATTGACCGACCATGGTGCTGAATTCCGAGAAAGTCTTTCCCACGGCGGCAGCAGGGCCCGACTTAGTCAACAGGATCGCCTGCCGCCCTCCGATACCCAGCAGCCCGCCGCCGTCAGGACTTGTATCCAACACTGTTTCGGTTGACAACGTTCTGCCGTCTCGCAAGATTTGGAGTTCAACTTTTTCCCCTGGGCGATTGTGGATCGCCTCCACCAGGTCAGCCCATTCAACCGTCGATTCATTCTCGACGTACACGATTCGGTCACCCGGTTGTATGCCAGCTCTCGCGGCGGCACTTCGTTCTCCATCGATTCCTTGGTTAACGACGGTTCCTACTTCCCAACTTCCTTCTTCGATAACCGGCTCACCCATGAAGCAAAAGAGGACGAACAGACCTATCACCGCCATGAGGAAGTGCACTAGGGAGCCAGCTGAAGCAACGAGAAGACGTCGCGGATAGGTTTGTTGTCTGTAAGTACGAGGTTCATCCTCAGGCGGGACTTCATCCAGGTTGGTCATGCCGACGACTTTGACGTAGGCCCCAGCGATGATCGGCCTGACACCGAATTCGGTCTCTCCTCGGCGAAAGCTGAACAAACGCGGGCCAAACCCCAAGAAGAACTCTGTGGCTTTCATCCCAGTAATCCGGGCTGTAACGAAGTGTCCGAGCTCATGGGCAAAGACGACAAATGCGATGACCATGGCGACGGCGAGCATCGCTTTCGATACCCATCCGAGCAGGATTAGCGATCCAGCTATTGCGATGCCTCCCGCCAAAGCGCGAGTTCGAGAACCGAGGTTCGAGGCAGCAGAATCAGGCACCAGAACCCCCGTGGACGCTTTTCGACTGAACGCACTCACGTCCGCGCCGGTCCGCTCGCACTATGGCGTCCACCGAATCAGCGGTTGCACCATCATGAAGTTCCAGTGCCCTTTCGATTGACGGCGCTATATCTGACCACGAGATCGCTCCACTCAGGAACGCTTCAACCGCTGCTTCGTTGGCTCCGTTCATCCACGCGGGGGCTGTACCTCCGATTCGGCCAGCCTCATACGCCAGATCAAGGCATCTGAAGGTTTCTCGGTCAGGCGGTTCAAAGTGAAGCGACTTGATCTCGCTCCAATCGATGGCACCAAATGGGGTTCGAATTCGATCCGGGTATGCGAGCGCGTAGCCAATCGGCAATCTCATATCGGGTTCGGACAATTGGGCGATCGTTGCGCCGTCGGTAAAGGTGGCCATTGAATGGACAATGGACTCGGGGTGCACCACAACTTCTATTTTTGCGTAGGGAACGTCGAAAAGCTCATGAGCTTCTATTACTTCCAGACCTTTGTTCATGAGCGTTGACGAATCGACCGTGATTTTGGGTCCCATGGACCAAGTCGGATGTTCAAGCGCCTGTTCAACGGTGACCTCTTTCAGATCGGCCGAATTACGACCTCTGAACGGTCCGCCGCTCGCTGTGAGTAGCAACTTTTCCAGATGACGTGGGCCATCAACGTCGTTGTCTGCCCTGAGGCACTGATGTAACGCGCAGTGCTCACTGTCCACGGGGATCAATTCAGCACCTGGCACCAAACGCAGCGGTCTTACCAAAGGACCTGCAGCAATCAGGCTTTCCTTATTCGCCAAAGCAAGACGTCTGCCTGAACTCAGTGCCGCGAGCGTCACTCCCAGGCCAGCAAACCCAACCACCCCGTTGACAATCACGTCGGCGCGAGTTGCTAGTTCTTCGAAGCCAGCCTCACCAACCAAGACCTCTGTACCGGTAGGCACTCCAGCCTTAAGTCGTTTAGCTAAGCCTGATTCACCAATTGCTACGGCATCAGGTCGAAACTCTTTTGCCTGTTCAATGAGTTGGTCAACCGATGACCAGGCCGCTAAACCCGTGATGTCAAAACGATCGGGTTCGGCCCGAACAACGTCAGCGGTCTGGGAACCAATTGATCCTGTAGCTCCTAGAACCGCGACCGTAGTCACTCAGTTACCTTTCAACCCAGAACTAAGTCAGCAACGAAGAACGTCGTCGGCAGTACAAACAACAAGGCATCGAAGCGATCGAATACACCACCGTGACCAGGAAGAAGAGTTCCCATGTCTTTGACTCCCATGTCTCGTTTAATCATTGATTGGGCCAGATCCCCGATGGGAGCGACCACTGCGATTGCCAACCCGAGCCATAGACAATCCATCATCGATTGTGACCACGGGTGAATTCCGGGAAAACGATTCAAAACAAGAGTGGTGACAACTACCGACAGCATCATGCCGCCAAGTAACCCTTCGTAGGTCTTGTTTGGACTGACACGAGGGGCGAGTTTGGACTGCCCGGTGGTACTGCCAATGACGTAGCCACCGACGTCGTATGCCACGGTCCCAATCACAGCACCAATAAGAATCGCGTCTCCATTCGGTTGAGCGAGAATCAAAGCTGCGAACGAACCGAGACCACCGACCCAGCCAACGCCGAGCAAGGTCACTGCGAGGTTCGCTGTCACGTGTTCAGAATCGACGTCGAAGAGGAACCAACACATTCCAGTCAACACCGTTAGGCCGAATACAACTGGGTAGGCCTCATACCCTCTGTGGTAAGCGCCAAGAGATAAGCCCACGACTGCTGCGATTCCGACCAGCGTGGCGGGGCGGTATCCAAGGTTCTGAGCCGACGTGAAGAACTCGGCAGCTGCAAACCCGAGAGCCAAGAGCACCAAGCAAAGCACCGCCCACGGGCCGACTTTGAGTAATCCAAAAAAAGCTGCCCCTAAAGCCAAACCGACTGCAATGGCAACCGGAAGGTTGCGGCCTCCCGATCGACTTGGCGAACCCATTCCCTCAGTTTTACTTCCGCTATGTGTGACCACTCGGTCGTCATCAGTCACTTTGTTTGGCTCCTCATAGTCTCGCCGACCTTCTCTCCAATGTGGTGCTGGCCCACCGAAATGAGTCAATTCATCACCTTCTTCTTCAAGGTTGTCGGGGTTGTCTTCTTTGTCGGTGTTGGCCTCACCGGCAACGAACGGGGTACGGGCCATTGCACGCTGACTCGGCGGAGTGTCGAAAAGCTCGATCACGCGAGGCTGCTGCCGGACGTCATCGAGTGGCGTTTCCTCTTCGCCTGTTCTAACAGTGTGGTCGAAGGAAACAAGTTCCGTCAGACTGTCCGACTCAGTCGTCTCACCATCGGTCGATTCATCTTCGTCATCTTTTAGAAGCAATTCAGCGGTGGGTTCATCTGTATAGAAATGGTTATTGCTGTTAGGGCTTTCACCGTCCGAAATATCAGAGGGGTCCAGGTCGCCTTCGGGTTTGGATATATCGTCCGATATGGCTAGCGGACTGTCCTCGTCTTGGGCATCGTGTGCTGAAGTTGGGCTGGGGTCAGCTTCTAGAAGATCATCGCGTGTCGATGCGACCTCGCTCTCACCTCTGGCTTCTCCTACACCTTGATCCACCGTTCCGGTATCGAAATATGGCGTTTCATCTTCGTCGATACGACCGATAATCGGAGCGTTCTCGAATGCTGCTGCGTCGAATGGATCATCGTCTTCGAAAAGCGGTTCATGGAATAGATCGTCAGTCGAAAGTTCTGTTTGGGAGTATTCGTCCTCGTTCAACTCGGACACCGCTTCCTTGAGCGCCACCATGTTGGGTCCTGCATCTTCTACATTTATCGGCCCGGTGTCGAATAGCTCCACGCCTTCCACAGGCACAATCGTCGGAATAGTATCTGAGCGCAAGACATCTAGAAGTCCTGTGTCTGAAGTGTCAACTAAGTGCGGGTCATCGGGGAGTTGAGGGAAAAGTCTTGAACCGCGCTCAGGCCCAGCGTCTACCTCGGGTGGGTCCGGGCGTTCTCCTCCGTCGGGTAGTTCCCCAGATCCAGGTTCCGACCAATGGGGTATCGGCGTCTCATCGAAGTCAAAAGACAACACGGGCCCAGAGTCGTTCTCGTCAGACATCTCTTCAGGACGTCGGCGTTCAATATCGTCAGCGTCACTATCAGACATATCGACTCCTGACTTCTGACTCAAACCTCAAGCAGCTCTTGCTCCTTGGCGCTGAGCGCGCGATCAATTTCGTCGACTGCGTTCTGGGTGAAACGGTCGAGTTCTTTGCTAAACCGTTCTTTGTCGTCAGACGATATTTCTTTATCTTTTTCGAGGGCATCTAAGTCCTGGCGGGCCGATCGCCGAAGGTTGCGGACGGCGACTCGACCATCCTCAGCCATCTGCTTGACCACTCGTACCAGATCTCGTCGCCGTTCTTCGGTCAAAGGCGGAAAAACTAGGCGCAACACCTCACCATCGTTACTCGGGTTAATGCCCAAGTCCGATTCCATGAGAGCCTTCGATATTCCTTCCATAGCGCCTCGATCAAAAGGCTGGACGACTAGTACACGAGCTTCTGGAACAGAGAAGCTCGCCAACTGCTGGAGAGGCACTCCGGCACCGTAGTAGTCAACTTTCAACTTTTCGACGAGCGCTGGAGTAGCTCGACCTGTGCGAACAGTCGCATAATCAGTTTGTGCGTGTTCTACCGCCCGTTGCATGCGTTCTTGGGCATCATCACACATCTCTTGGGCGAACTCGCTCACCTGACCAGCGTACCGATTGCGGCGCCGCCCAGGATGGACTCAAAATTACCGCGCGCCATCAGGTCAAAAACAACGATCGGCATTTCATTGTCCTTACACACCGCAATTGCCGCGCTGTCCATGACTGCTAACTCTTGGGAGAGAACATCGAGGAAAGAGACCTCTTCGAGCAGCGTGGCTTCTGGATCGATTTGGGGATCAGCGGTGTAAACGCCGTCGACCCCGGAGTGAGTGCCCTTAAGAACTACATCAGCGTCGATCTCTGCCGCACGAAGCGCTGCAGCGGTGTCGGTGGTGAAATATGGGTTTCCAGTTCCAGCTGCAAAAATCACAACTCGTCCCTTCTCAAGATGTCGCACCGCCCTGCGTCGGATATAAGGCTCCGCTATTTGTGCCATACCGATCGCGGTCATAACACGTGTGGGGACTTCTGCTCTTTCAAGTGCGTCCTGCAAAGCCAGGGCGTTGATCACTGTGGCGAGCATGCCCATATGGTCAGATTGTGCTCGATCCATGCCTCCATCCGAGCCGGACATGCCTCTCCAGATATTGCCTCCACCTACCACGACGGCGATGTCTACGGCATGGTGTTCACGAACGGCTGAAATCTCCGAGGCCAAACCTCGAAGAATCTCACCACTGATGTTGTCGGCGGAAGGATCGGCGAGCGCTTCACCTGAAAGCTTAAGAACGACCCGTTTCCAGGGGCTTTCGCCCTCCCAGCGTTGAGCCCGCTCCGACACGTCAGTTGCCGATTTCCACCTGGGCGAATCGACTTATCGTCGCTGCACCCAGTAGCTCGACTATGCCAAGCTTTTCGTCTTTGACAAATTTTTGTTCAAGGAGCGCTGTGTCTCTAAAGAAACCCGACATTCGCCCGTCAACGATCTTTTCGATCGCCTGTTCCGGTTTACCTTCGTTTCGAGTGATGTTTTCTAGGGTTTCGCGTTCAGCGGCGACAAGGTCGGCCGGAACATCTTCTCGAGTGAGGTATTTGGGTCTGCTACTTGCAATGTGGAGTGCCACGTCGTGGGCAACTTCTTGAGTGCCATTCTGAATTTCCACAAGCACGGCGTTAACCCCTCTCCCGTTCTGTTGGTGGACATAAGCGTCAATCACGGATCCTTCAGTTGACGCATATCGAACTATTTGGCCGAGGTCAATATTCTCTTTCAGAGTCATTCTCAGGTTCTCAAGGCCAGTGGACTCTTGAGAAACGGCGTCCTCTCCCTCCGCGAGCACTGAGGCAAGAAGTGATTCAGCTAGCTCCCCAAATTGATCGGATTTGGCCACGAAGTCGGTTTCACACTTCAGTTCCACAATTGCGGCAACTCCGCCTTCGACGCGAGCTACAACAATGCCTTCGCTGTTATCTCGGTCGGAACGACTCGCGCTTTTAGCGATGCCTTTTTCTCTTAGCCACTGTGCAGCGACTTCAGCATTTCCGTCGTTTTCAACAAGCGCCTTCTTAGCATCCATCATGCCAGCGCCAGTTGTTTGACGAAGAGCCTGAACGTCCTTGGCGGTGAAATCTGCCATGGGGTCTGATGTACCTCTTTAGTTGATTTGGACTGGGTTAGTTTTCGGAGCTTTCGGAAGGCTCTTCAGGCGAAGTTTCTTCCGCCGGAACGTCATCTATTTGCGCGGCTGGTTCTACTGGGGGATCAACAACGGGTGTTGCTTGAGCTGCTTGCTCTGCTGCCATTCGGGCCTCACGAGCGGCCCCTTCGGCAAGCGCTTTTTGGGCTGCTTCTGCCTGTTCAATACTTACGCGAGCCTCTTGTTCGGGGCTGCGTTCGTCAGGAGAACTGACAACTACGCCCTTGCTCTGGGCGATGTACCGGCCCTCTCGGACTGCGTCAGCGACAACCCGCGTGAGCAGCTCAGTGCTTCGAATTGCATCGTCGTTTCCCGGAATCACGTAGTCAATGAGGTCCGGATCGCTATTGGAGTCTGCCACTGCAACGACGGGAAGCTTGAGACGATTCGCTTCTGCCACCGCTATGTGTTCTTTGGGAGTGTCTAGAACGAACACAGCCTGGGGGAGCTTTTCCATGTCCCGAAGACCATCAAGGTTTCGTTGAAGTTTGGCGAGTTCTCTGCCGAGGAGGAGAGCTTCTTTTTTGGGCATGTTTTCAAAGTCGCCAGCTGCCTGCATCCGCTCGAATTCGAGCATTTTGTCAACGCGACCTCTGATTGTTCGAAAGTTGGTCAGCATCCCACCTAACCAGCGTTGGTTTACGTAAGGCATCCCTGATGCTTTGGCGTAGGTTTCGATCGGATCTTGAGCCTGTTTTTTCGTGCCGACGAAAAGCACCGTCCCGCCTTTGGCCACGGTGTCACGAACAAACGTGTACGCGGTCTCGAGCAGACCGATTGTCTGCTCAAGGTCGATTATGTAGATACCGTTGCGTTCGCCCCATAGGTAACGATCCATTTTGGGGTTCCACCGACGAGTCTGGTGACCGAAATGAACGCCTGCCTTGAGCAGATCCGACATGGTTACGACAGCAGCCACGATTTTCTCCCCCCACGGTTAGTCTGCTGCGCCAAGAGCGACACCGTTGCGAAACGGCGACCGTGAGGTCGTCTCGGCTGTAAGTCAACTCGGACCCAACCTGAGTCCGCCGCTGAAGTCTAGCGACGCAACTTATAAAGCGGTCTTCAGTTCGCCTTCTGCGGTGCGTATCAACCGCGAGGGTGATGTCTTCGATGTATTTCTCTTAGTTGTTCTCGACTCACATGGGTGTATATCTGGGTTGTGGCTAGGTCAGCGTGACCAAGCAGTTCTTGAACCGCTCGAAGATCCGCTCCGCCGTCGAGCAGGTGGGTAGCGAATGTGTGCCGCAGGGCATGTGGTGATCGATCGGCCAAGCCCTTTGCCCTAAGGAGACCCAGCAATATTCGTCTCACGTCGCTGCGGGTTAATCGGTTGCCTCTGCGATTCACTAATAGCGCAGTTGGGTCTCTTGTACCTGAGACGTAAGCCTGGTCAAAGATTCGGCTTCCTTCGGGAATCCATAGATTTAGTAGATGGCGACTAGGCGCATTTATTGGAACTTTTCGCGTTTTGGAACCTTTCCCCAGCACCTCCATAGCCACTCGTTCCGTACTGAAATTCATGGCGTCCAGCCCGCAAAGTTCCGCTACACGCAGACCTGAACCATAGAGAAGTTCGATTGTCAGCCGATCGCGCAACTCGAGCGAGTTGTTTGGTGTCGTCTCATCAAAGAGCTGGTCAATCTCTCCGCGTTGGAGCACTCGAGGCAGTCGAGCATCTCCTTTCGGAGCACTGATATAGGCCGTTGGGTCCAACTTGATAAGACCACTTCGGTGAAGCCACCCAAAGTAACGCCGGAGTGTGGAGAGCCGCCGAGCAATAGTTCGAGGGGCGTATCCGTCGCCGCTCATCTTCGCTACCCAACCTCTGACCTCGCTACGACCAACGGTTAGGGGGTCGGGACAACCACGGTCTTCGCTCCAGTTGATAAACCCTTTGAGGTCGCGGTGGTAAGCATCAACCGTCGCGGGGGAGGCAGCAGTCAGAAATCGAAGAAACTCGCCCACATGCCACATGTCCACACTCACTCCTATGAAAGGTACCGATACAAGTGAGCTTCAGCCCACTCTGTAGCGCGCCCATGGCCTTTGCATCGACTTGGAGCGGAAGGTCAGGGTGAGCAAATCCAAGTCCTGAGTTATGGCCATTAGGGGCAAGCGTGCGCCGTCGGTGCATACTGCGAGCATGGGTTACAACCCGTATCGGAAGCACAACGTAACAACGGCCGATTACTTATTCTTGTTTGCGGCCGCTTTGGTCGCCACGACACTGGTCGTTTGGGGACTTTTCGGATAGGAACTGATTTGTTTGATCTGGAACCCGAGGACGGATTCGAGGTAAGGCGGGTTCAGCCTTATCAGGCGTTGAAGACTTACGTTTGCCCGGGATGCAACCGCGATCTTCCGCCAGGACTTGGCCATATGGTTGCTGTTCCTTTAGACGCGCCCGACCTTCGACGCCACTGGCATTACGGCTGCTGGCGCGCGAGGCATCGAAGGCGACCCCGTGGTTAGCTAACAGTGAAAGATGTTGGCCTAGTAGCGCTTTTCTTTTACTCGAGCAGACTTACCAACGCGGTCGCGGAGGTAGTAAAGCTTCGACCGCCGTACGTCGCCAACTGCCATGCGTTCTATTTTGGCGAGGGTGGGCGCATGTAACGGAAACGTACGTTCCACTCCGACACCAAAGCTCATTTTCCGGACAGTAAATGATTCTCTGATCCCTGAGCCCCGTCGAGCTATGACATACCCCTCAAAGATCTGTGTCCGCTCGCGATTTCCTTCAACAACTCGAACGTGGACTTTAACTGTGTCACCAGGGCCGAACTGCGGGTGGTCACTTCTCAGTTGGGTTTGATCGACAACATCGGTGCTGTGCATGGCGCACTTGCTCCTGGGGTGGGGTTCCGGATTGGGAACGGCGACTATTCGGGGCAGCGACTGGCCCTCAGGAAGGGCTACGGGCGTCGCAGCTAGAACGAACAGTTATGCTACCGGCCCGTTACTCCGAAACGAAGCGGGGATCCACGCTTATATTGAACTCACTGAGAAGCAGCGATTCTTCTCGCGAAACACCACGACGTTCAAGCAGGTCAGGCCGAAGTTCGGCTGTTCGCGCGATAGCCATAGCTCGGCGCCATCGGTGAATCAACGCGTGGTCACCGCTTCGGAGGGTCTCGGGCACTTCGAACTCGCGAAACAAAGCCGGTCGGGTCCACTGCGGATATTCAAGTAAACCGTCTGCGAAGGTTTCATCTACCACAGAAACCTCGTTACCGAGAACGCCAGGAACAAGTCGCGTTACGGCTTCTATCACCACCATGGCAGCAAACTCTCCCCCGGCAAGTACCACGTCGCCTACCGAGAGTTCATAGTCAACAAGGTTGGTTCTGATACGGTCATCGACACCTTCGTAGCGCCCGCACAGGAGTGAGAAACCGTCCATGGCGGCAAGTTCGATCGCCTTTTGCTGGTCGAACTGAGGGCCACCCGGATCGAGAAGAAAAAGTGGGCGCGGAGGCTCGACTGCCTCAACTGCTGCGAAGGCCGGCTCGGGTTTCAATATCATCCCTGCACCTCCTCCAAATGGCTTGTCATCAACAGTCCGGTGAGGGTCAGTACTTGCCATTCGAAGATCGTGAACACGCACGTCAATTAGTCCGGCACCGCGGGCTCGACCCAAGACACTGAGTTGGGCCATGTTGTCCACTGCTTCGGGGAAAATGGTGAAAACGTCGATGCGCATTTCAAGTCCTCAAGTCGAACAAACCGTCGGGCACATCAACAAGAACAACGCCGTCGACGAATTCAACCACGAAGGTGAGGGGAACGAGGTAGCCACTGTCGAGCTCCAGTAGATCAGAGGCGGGGTTTGCGACCACTGCTTCGACAATCCCGCGTTCAGTGCCGTCGACTTCTCGGACGGTTGAGCTAATCAATTCGTGAACCCATAACGCATCAGCAACATTTAATGCGGGCGCACGCAAGACCCAGCCGCGGAGCTTTTCAGCCTGGCCACGAGTCTTTATTCCATGGAAGCGAACTAGCCATCGATCTTGGTGCGGTCTGGACGTCTCGACCACAAGTTCGCGTTCATCGGCACTCAACTTGCTTCCGGGTTCAAGCCGCTCAACGCGATCGGTGATAAGCCTGACGACCACCTCTCCCTTTGTTCCGTGGGCACGGCCAATGGTCCCAATTTCAAGCAAGTCGCCAACGTTGGACATTGTTACGCCCGAGCCCGAGAACTTTTTTTAAACTCAGTCGCTGAAGTCGACCTCAACATCGACGCCGTCCTTGACCGCTGCCGCCCGCACCAATGTGCGAATCGAGTTTGCCACTCGACCACGCTTTCCAATAACGCGTCCGATATCTTCCGAGCTCACTTTTGCCATCAAACTGATCTTGGTTTCGGTCTCTTCAATTTCGAGCTCTACCTGATCAGGATGTTCTACTAACTGAGCGATGAGGTAGAGAAGCACCTCTTCTGCGGTAGTTCCTTCTTCATCGCTCATGTCTGCTCCTCATCATCGACGTTCACCTCTTGCTCGGCCTCATCTTCTGAAGGTTCCTCGGTTGCTTCGACCTCATTGGCTTCAACCTCGTCCACATTGGCTTCAACCTCGTCCACATTGGCTTCAACCTCGTCCACGCTGTCTTGGGGAGTCGATTCCTCGGTTTCGTCCGCAGAGGTATCGTTCTGCATCTCACCTGAACTTGGCTCCGGTTCTTGTACTGGCTCCGGTTCTTGTACTACGGGTTTTGCCTTAGGCGCAGGTGGAACAGAAGGAACAAATTCTTCACCCTTAAAGTCAGCCCAAGCACCTGAGATCTTGAGGAGCTTTTCAACTGCCTCGCTGGGCTGGGCGCCCTGCTGGAGCCAATGAACGGCACGGTCGTTATCAATCTTGACAACAGACGGGTCAAGGCGAGGCTGGTACGTACCAACAATCTCAATAAAACGTCCGTTTCGCGGAGAGCGACTGTCGGCGGCGACAACGCGATAGGTAGGTTGCTTTTTCTTGCCCATGCGCATCAGGCGCAGTCGTACGGCCATGGTTCTTCAGGTCTCTCCGGGGTCGTCTTGTAAAGTTTTCACCACTCGGCGGTGCCGGCCGTGAGGTCGGTGGAGTGATAAGGGATGGCGTCATTCAAGCCAGTAAGAAAGCCTACCTGCCTGCAGAGCTAACGAGCACGCTGAGCACTAGGTCGTTCTCAACGGCCAGGTAGCGTCAGATCGAGACCGCCTAGATCGAGTTTCGGTACCTGTTGGGTTTCCTTGGGTTGAACTCGACTGCCTCCGGCTCTCCCAGGACCTTTCTTACCTTTTTTGGGGTTTTTGCTCTTGGCTTTTCGGGCTTTGGCCTTGGTACCCAGACCAGCCATACCCTTCATCATCTTGCGCATTTCTTTGAACTGCTTCAAAAGATTGCTTACCTGCGATGGCGTCGTTCCACTTCCATTGGCAATCCGCGCCCGTCGCGAGCCATCAATAATTTCGGGATTAATTCTCTCTTCCGGAGTCATCGAAAGAGCGATCGCTTCGACTCGGTCAATTTCGCGTTCATCGATATCTGCGTCTTTGATCTCCTTGGGAATGCCAGGCATCATCGACACAATGTTGGAGAAATCACCCATCCGACGCACTTGGCGAAGCTGATCAACAAAATCGTCAAGGGTGAAAGTTCCTTCAAGGAGCCTTTGAGCGGCCGCTTCGGCCTCCTCCTGTTCAAATACTTCTTCAGCCTTTTCGATGAGGGTAAGAACATCGCCCATTCCGAGAATGCGTTCTGCCATCCGCTCAGGGTGGAAGAGGTCGAAGTCATCAAGCTTCTCACCAGTTGAGGCGAAAGCAATAGGCCTTCCTACTACTTCTTTAACCGAAAGAGCAGCCCCACCACGGGCATCTCCATCAAGTTTGGTGAGGATTATTCCATCGAGTTCGAGAGTCGCGTGAAACGCCTCAGCCGTGTTCACCGCGTCTTGGCCTGTCATGGCGTCGACTACTAAGAACGTGTAATTAGGATCGATCGCATCCGAAATTGCAGCAATTTCGTCCATTAAGTCTCGATCGATGCTCAAGCGGCCTGCCGTGTCGACGATGAGCACATCGCGTCCTGTGGCTCGGGCCTCTGCTAAACCTGCCCGAGTCGTCTCTACTGGGTCTCCTGGCGAGCTGAAGACTGGCACTTCGATTTGACCCGCCAAGGTTTGTAACTGCTCTACCGCTGCGGGGCGCTGAAGATCAGCGCCAACAAGAAGGGGGTTTCTGCCCTGTGACTTAAACCAGCGCGCCAGTTTCGCTGACGAAGTCGTCTTGCCAGAACCCTGTAGGCCAGCTATGAGAACAACCGTTGGAGATTTTTGGGCGTACGTCAGATGGAGCGATTGTCCGCCCAAGATGACCGTAAGTTCCTCGTTTACGACCTTTACCACTTGTTGCCCGGGCGTCAGACTCTGGGTGATGCCAGCTTCTAGACATCGGGCCTGGGTGCGGTCGACAAACCGCTTTACAACATTGAAGTGAACGTCGGCCTCAAGAAGCGCTAACCGAATTTCGCGCATTGCCTCAGCAACGTCGTTCTCGCTCAAACGACCCTTGCCCCGCAGGCGTCCAAGAATTCCGTCGAACCGGTCCGAGAGAGATTCGAACATAGTGTTGGTCAGGCTACCTGCATCGGTTCTTGACGCTTCGCAGTCCGCTATTCATCGCCGAACAGTGCCTCCACAAATGAACTGGGATCAAAGTCAATGAGATCCCTTTCGCCCTCGCCAAGCCCTACGAGCTTGACCGGTAAACCGAGCTCTCGTTCGATCGCAAATACAATTCCGCCCTTCGCTGAGCCGTCAAGCTTGGTAAGGACTACGCCTGTAACAGCGACTGTGTTAGCAAATTCCCTTGCTTGTGAAAGACCATTTTGACCCGTAGTCGCGTCAATAACCAAAAGAACCTCTGCCACTTGGCCAGGGTCACGGTCCGCTACTCGACGAACTTTCGCGAGTTCTTCCATAAGGTTGACCTTGTTGTGAAGACGTCCCGCTGTATCGGCGAGCACAACGTCCATATCGCGTGATGCTGCTGCCTGCACAGCGTCATATATCACCGAACTCGGATCCGCTCCTTCACTTCCGCGCACGAAGTCTGCTCCACAGCGGTCAGCCCAAGTGGCCAATTGCTCTGCTGCCGCGGCTCGGAAAGTATCCCCGGCCGCCATCAAGACGTTAAGACCTTGATCTCCCAAACGCCGTCCTGTCTTTCCGATTGAGGTGGTCTTGCCGACCCCATTGACCCCAACGAAAAGCCACACCGGTATTTTGCCGTTCTGGGCGATATGCACCAATTGTCGGTCTGTTGCGAGATCGCTCTTCATTTGGTCTTTGAGCGCTTCGAGAAGTTGAGGTCCTTCACTAACTTCTGAAGCGCTCAATGTCGCGCGTAACCGGTCCACAGTGTCCATGGTCGCGTCGACGCCAACGTCCGCGAGAATCAGCAACTCTTCAAGCTTTTCCCACGTTGAAACGTCGATAGATCCGCTACGTATTCCGGCAAGTCGTTCGGAGATCAATCCTCGAGCTTTGGTGAGCTTCTCCCGCATAGACGCAGCGGTCGGCGAAAGTGACACGTCATGGTCGGCTTCTTCTGCCGGTTCGTCACGAAACCCGCGGTCGTCACAAGAGAATTCTTGGGTAGTTGGCAGAGGTATTTCGGCCTGGTCATCCCTGGTTACCCCGCGGCCTGTGGACCACCGGCGATGTACCCAGGGCAGAAGTGCCAAAACAAGCATGACAATTACGAAGATGACAAAGAGCAGGGTCGCGTTCACGTCGCTGGGATCTTACAGAGCACGCTGGCCGGTGAAGGTCAACTGATCTATGACGCCACCTTCTCGCTCAACACCCGAGAAGAACCTGCCGGTGCCATAGAGATCCCGTACAGGACGTCTGCCACTTCCATAGTGCGTTTCTGGTGACTCACGATGACCAACTGCGCCTCTCGGCGAAACTCCGAGACAAGATCGAGGAACCGATGCAAGTTGATGTCGTCAAGGGCTGCCTCAACTTCGTCCATCACGTAGAACGGGGATGGACGGCTGCGAAAAATCGCAAATAGAAACGCTAGAGCGGTCAAAGCTCTTTCACCGCCCGAGAGCAGGGACAGTTTTCGTACGTTCTTGCCCGAAGGTTTTGCTTCCATCTCGATTCCTGCTTCAAGCAACTGATCAGGCTCCGTGAGCTTTAGCCGACCTTCTCCTCCAGGAAATAGGGTTGAAAATATTTGTTCAAAGTTGTCGGCTACATCAGTAAACGCCGACGAGAAAACTTCCACAATTTCGGCGTCTACAGCCGTAATGACTTTGTTCAACTCGCGGCGACCATTGCGAACATCTTGTAACTGTTCTGCCACGAAGTCGTGTCGTTCCTTAAGGGATTCGTATTCCTGCACGGCAAGGGGGTTAATGGGACCCATCCGGCGCAAGTCACTCTCAAGGTCACGCACTCGCGATGCGGGCGTATCGGTTTCGCCGAGTTGAGGTTCAGGGACCGCCATCGCTTCATCTAAGCCAGCCGAAAGTTCGTTACTCAACATTTCGCGCAGGCTGTCGAGCTTGAATCGTCTCTCAGTTTCCGCGATATTTCCCGAGGCCGCTAATTCTCGAATTTCGGCCGACCGTTTTTCAATAGTTGTGCGCTCTCCCCTCAGAATTTCCAATCGGTCTGCCACTAATCGAACTTCTGCAGAAATTTGGGTACGACGCTCGCGTAATCGCCCGACTTCTTGCTCTAGAGAGTCCGAGCGTGTCTGCAGCAGTTCTCGTAGCTGTGCCAATGCGGCAAGAGTTAGACCGACTCGATTCAGGCGGTCAGAGCTTCCCTCGCGTTCCTCGTCGTTTGCTTTTAGCTGCGTCGATATCTCTGCGTGACGGGCTTCGACTCGAGTTTTCTGTTCGCCAAGGACGCTAGCGCTAGCTTCGAACTCCGCGCGTTTAGTTGCGGCGGCCCGAATCCGATCACTCAAATCACGGCGCTTTGTGTAAGCGTCTGCGGCTGCAGATCGTTCAAGATTTTCTGCCACTTCAAGATCGACAAGCCGAGCCTCTAGATCGACAAGCCTCGGACGGTCTCGGTCCAACACTTGGCCAAGTTCGACACTACGTGCCTCTGATACTCCCCGATCTGAGGTCAGGTCGCGCCTCTCACGCTGAACCCGTTCAATTGCATCTGAAGACCGAGTCAGTAAGTCATCATTTTCCTCGAGTTCGACCAGGGCAGTTTCCAGACGATGTCGAGCCTCTCGATGCGCCGACTCAGCAGATGTGCGCGCTGCCTCCGCAGCTTCACGCCGCGCAGTGGATTCCCTGACTCCAGCCTTCGCATCTTCCAGCGCGGCAGCTGTGGCGGCATTCTCGCCCGACCCTACGCGCCATCCGTTGGGGCCACAGCAGTCGCCGGTGGCAGTCACCACAGTCAAGCCCGGTTGCTCAACCGCTAAATCGATAGCTTCTGACCAGCCGCCGCTCACGCAAACGGCATGTTCCAAAAGTACGTCGAGTAACGGATCAATCGCAGCATGTGGCGTGCTTACGTGGTCACGTAGGGGTTTACCGATGTTTGGCAGCCCGCGCGAAGACTTCGTGGCTTTCAACGCGAGAATTGACCCCGCCGAATCAGACTCTCGAAGTCGCTGCAACGCAACACGAGCAGTTTGGACATCTTCAACTACGACAGACGCGAGAGCTCCCCCTATGGCAGCTTCCACAGCCGGTTCCCATCCTGATTCCACCTGAATGAGTTCTCCAAGAACCCCTAGCACTCCCTCTATTTCCTCTATCTTCTGTAATCCTGAACGCGCTCGGGCATCTTCGATTGCCAACTCAAGGGCGTCCGCTCGAGCTCGCCAGGTTCCTTCTTCCTTCAGCGCCAATTGTTGTTCTTGGCTCAGAGTTTCAATCGCACCAACCGCTTTGTCGACTTCACCTTGCGCCTTATCGACTAGTTGGACTCGGTCGCCTTCTGCGCCCGATGCCGAACTGAGGCGAGACTGAAGCTCATCGAGGCGTCTATCGGCATCCTGAATCTGGTCAGTCGCTTGGTTGACACGCGCCATTGAACCGTCGTGTTCTGCCGCAACCCGTTCTACACCCGTCCTCAACGGCCCTAGTTCCCCTCTTACTTCGGCCGCTCTTTTCGCGGCATCAAGTCCCACCAACGGCGCTTCGTCATCCAGCGACTGGGACTCAATGTCGAGTTCGGCCTCAACAACAACAAGCGCCTCTAGCTGACGCTTGATCACGTCGTCTCGAGTATTAAAAGCTTCTAATTCAGCCGCAAGTCGCGAAAGTTCATCTTTAAGCGTCAAAGCCACGTCTTCGGCCACGAGTAGCCCACGATCTCGCTCAGTTGTCCTTGAACGCTCGTCAACCAGTGCAATCAGACCTCGACAGCGCTCGCGTAAGGACTCCACACGAGGAAGTAGATCCAAGCCCTGATCGCCGCCTTCTGCCAGCCGAGCTTCCGAGGCGCCTATCTCTATATCGAGACCTGCAAGTTCGCCACGTAATCGGACTTGCTCTGCATCTAAGTCGCGGCTCTGCTCTTTTGATGAAGATTGGGCTGCTTCAAGCGCTTTCACCTTTTTCCCCGTGAGATATAACCGGAGAGTTCGCAGCTCGTCGGCTACAGCTCCGTGGCGTTTAGCCGAATCGGCCTGTTTCTCCAGAGGACGCAACTGGCGACGCACCTCTCTTTGAAGGTCCTGCAATCGGGTCATATTGGCTTCAGTCGCCGCAAGCCGCCGTTCTGCTCGTTCCTTCCGTCGACGAAACTTGAGTACCCCAGCCGCCTCTTCGATAATCATCCGACGGTCTTCTGGACGCGCGTTGAGAACTTGGTCTATTTGCCCCTGCGCCACTATCACGTGTTGCTGACGACCAACCCCGGCGTCACTCAGAAGGTCTTGGATATCGAGTAGCCGACAAGGCACACCGTTCATCGAATACTCAGAATCGCCTGCTCTATAAAGAGTCCGAGTAACTGTGATCTCGCTGAAGTCGATGGGCAGCGAGCCGGACGAATTATCAATGACGAGGCTCACTTCTGCTCGGCCAAGCGCAGGCAGATCTGAGGTGCCGGCAAACACCACGTCTTCCATTTTTCCTGATCTCACGGTGGTTGGTCCTTGAGCACCCAATACCCACGCGATCGCATCGACGACGTTGGACTTACCGCTGCCGTTCGGACCTACGACAACGGTCACTCCTGGCTCGAATTCAAGCACCGTCGTGTCAGCGAAAGACTTGAAACCCTTCATGGTGAGTGACTTGAGGAACACTATTCAGGACCTACCCGGCGAACGATGAGGTCACCGCTGGTAGCGGTGACACTCCGACATAATGCCCTCTGGCTGGCCTTAGTTGGTTGACCCCAAGGGGGTATTTCGCTTACGCGAAAAGGTCAAGGCTAGACCTGGTAATCGCAGTAGTAGTGAGTAGACCCACCTGATCGGGCAGTCAGAACGTGGCCCCGTCCATTTCGGCTACGTTCACCAGCTCTGCCAAAGACCTCAAGATATTCGTCATATCCGCCAGGTTGGCCAAAGATGTCACAGGCTCCGCCGATGCTGACACCACGATGCTTTACGGCGTTGTGAACAGTTTCAACGATTGCCCGATAAAGCCGTCGTATCTCCTGCGTTATCAACCGACTAGCAATTCTGTCGTGTCGCAACAACGCTGAGTGGAGAATTTCGTCGGTGTATACGGGACCCAGTCCAATAATGAACGACGAATCCATTAGTAGTTTTCTCAATTTTGTGTCATGCATCAGAAGTCGGCGGCCAAAATCAGTCCACGAGATGGGCTCTTCGATTGGGTCGAAGCCGCGCCCTGCTGGTTCAGGGAGCGAGTCGTCTGTTGCGTCACTGTCAACCAAGGTGACAGTCAATTCTTTGTCGCTATCAAGCAGCCGAAGTTGACCTTTTTGGGTAAATCCAATGACTAACTGGGTGCTGCCATCAACCGCTTCTTTGTTGCTAGCTCGACGCAAGGACCCGCCAGAGCCAAGATCAATTGTCAAGATCTGTCCGTTCCCGACGTCAAGGCAGAGTGACATACCTGCCCGTTTCACGCTGGAGATTTTTAACCCCGCTAAGGCCTTGGTAAGAGATGCCTTATTGGGCTGACCGGGAATCACGCGCTTTGGGCCCATTACCTCTATCTGTTTGATTTTCAGGCCGCCGATCTCTCTATCTAGATCACGACGAGCGGTCTCGAGCTCAGGCAGTTCCAGCATGTTCAGGCTTTCCTTGGGTAATTGAGGGCGAGGAGTGATCGTGTTTTTCGGAGGACTCAAGTTCTCGCCAGGCTTGAGTCGCCGCGGCCTGCTCAGCTTGTTTCTTAGAAGTTCCTTGGCCCTTGCCGCGCACAGCCTTCCCAAAAGAAACTTCAGCCAAAAAGCATTTACCGTGGTCGGGACCACTATCAGTCAACGTGTAGCACGGGGAGTCTCCATATACACGCACAACTAGCTCCTGCAATCGAGTTTTCGGATCTCCGACACCTGGGTCAACCGCTACTTCTTCGATCCGCTCGGATAAGGCCTCAAGCGCGAACCGGCCGGCTGCTTCCATTCCACCATCAAGGTAGATAGCCCCTAGAAGAGCCTCGAATGCGTCACCGAGAAGTGAAATTTTTTCGCGTCCTCCCGAACGGTCTTCCCCTATACCGAGGAGCAAAGCTTTTCCAATCCCGTAGCGACGGGCCACTTCCGCCAGACTGGCCGCGTTTACTATCGCCGACCTGGCTTGCGCAAGATCTCCCTCAGCCCAGTCGGGGTATGAGCGATAAAGGTGAGCAGCCACGCAATGTCCGAGTACAGCATCTCCCAGCAACTCAAGTCGCTCGTTCGATGCGGCATCATCATGTTCCGCGCACCAACTGCTGTGAGACAAGGCTAATTCCAACAATTCAGGATCATTGAAGGCATGGCCGACTCGCTCGGCGAGTAACTCAAATTCTTGTCCGACTTCTGGCACGTCAGTCAATTCGAGCCATCACATAATCAATGGCATCGCGAACGGTCTTCAAATCTTCAAGGTCGTCATCTTCAATTCGGAATCCGACGGTCCGTTCTGACAATTCCTCTTCTAGGCCCTCAACGAGCTCTATCAAGGCAAGCGAATCAGCTTCAAGGTCTTCCACGAACGATGACGATTCAGTTACCTGCGCCGGCTCGATCTCAAGGATGTCTGAAAGCTGCTCACGAATTATTTGAAAGACACTGTTTCGATCTGGCTGACTTTGTTCAACGTGTGTTTCGGCGGGCAAGGAGACTCCTACCGTCGGGGCCGTGGTCATAGTAACCATAGCAGATGGGCTGAATTGCCACTTTAAGTAGTATTGATCTCATATTCGACCACTTTAAGTTGTTTTTCTGAATTGGCTCAGTCGGCAATGACTGCAGAACTCAACTCCCCCACTAAATCTCTTTCAACCATGTCTCTAGCCACTTTGCACGCGTTGGTAATGGCTATCGGGCTAGCTGATCCATGACTGATAATGGCAACACCATTCACACCTAGCAACATCGCTCCGCCGACCGCATCAGGATTTAGTTCAGCGGCTACCGGAGCTAAGTGGCTTAAAGCTTGAGCACCAACTTCAGCCGCTCCTTCTGTGGTCAAAGCCGTGATTATCTGGTCTACGAGAAATTTGACAGTGCCTTCAAGAGTCTTCAGGATCACGTTCCCGGTAAATCCATCGGCGACGAGAACGTCGACGTCACCGCTGAGCACATCGTTTCCTTCTACATTCCCGATGAAGTTCAAAGAGGAGTCATCAGCCAAGAGCTGATGGGCAGCTTTCACTAGCTGGTTACCTTTCTCGGGTTCTTCTCCTATCGATACCAACCCAACACGCGGGGCTGTGACTTCATATCTCACCTGAGCAAAAGTTGATCCCATTCGCGCGAATTGGTGCAACCAGTCCGGCTGACAATCTGCCATTGCTCCAGAATCAAGCAGTATTTTGGGCGCTCGACCAGGGATAGGCAAAGTCGTCGCAATAGCCGGCCGATTGACTCCCTTCAGCCGTTTCATCCTCAGTAGGGCAGCGGCAGCTACCGCCCCTGTATTTCCCGCGCTAACCATCGCTCCTGCATGCCCATCGCGTACGCGTTCAGCCGCTCGAACTATCGACGAATCCTTCAAGGTTCGGACTGCTCGACCGGGTTCGTCCGCCATTCCTATGATTTCAAGCGCTGCATGTACCGCTATGTCGTCGACATTTTCGAGTCGGGCGGGGTCCCCAACCAGCTCCACCGGGATGCCCAAGTCAATCGCGGCACGAACCCCTTCGATTATCGCAGAGGGGGCATTGTCGCCTCCCATGGCATCAACGACGATGGGCTGCATTGTGATCCGCTTTGTTAGTCGACTTCGATGGCCTGGCGGCCGGCGTACCAACCACAATTGCCACAGACGCGATGAGGCAATTTGGTTTCAGAACATCTCGGGCACGAACTACGCGACGAGGAACGGAGTTTCCATGCAGCGGCACGGCGGCTGCGGGTCTTTGACTTGGAAGTCTTTTTCTTTGGGACGGCCATCGTCGACCTCAGGGAGTGAGCCCGACCTGTTGGAATCGAGCGGAGCGAACATGGCGTCGACGTGGCGCCGTCCACCTCACACAGGTAAACGACGGCCGATGGCGGCGCTGGGTTGTGTCGGACACATCGACACGAGTACAAGATGTTACCTGAAGAGGTATCGACCTCCTACAACAGATCGATACAGGTGGTCACCCGTTGCTAAGTATCTCTGTGATCTTCTTTCTCCTCAAAAACCAATGCCTGTAGCGGAGCCCAACGCGGATCGACTGCAGGGGACGCTTCAGAATCGACTTCTTCTTCCGTATCGCCCGAATATTCAGGCGACAAGTCAGAACACTCTTCGGTGAGCACACATCGAACCACCCCAACTGGTAGTTCAAGTAAAATCGCGTCGCGCACCATTGGTTCCAGATCTATGAATTCTTCATGCAAGGGATATGACTCCCCCTCGCGGGGATGTTCTTCAAAAAGTTCCTCAACCTCAGCTGTTGCCATTCCTTCAACTGGGCGAAGACATCGAGAACAATCACCGTTCCAAGTCGTGCTGATAGTCCCGGCCGCAACCACTCCCTCGCGAACTTGATCCAGGATCAGTTCAACTCTTACGGTCTTGCCGGCCTTTACAGAAACGTCTCCTACCTGGAGAGGGCCATCACCATCTCGTAAGAGCGACGCGTCAAAGTCAGCATTCCAATTTCTCAACGGCACCGGTCGTTGAAGACGTTCGAGAGGGACACGAAGCTCAGACACCGGGCTCCCAGTTGTCAAGTTTCGTCCTGATCGAAAACTTCAGGACGTGAAGGATCTTCGGGCTCGATAGATGGCTCAGGCTCGCGCACCGGCATAGTCGGTTGAAGTCGCCCTCTAGCGTCTGTCACGGCCGACTGGACTTTCTCCAGGGCTGTGGCGAACTGTTCCAGTCGCTGCTCACAGTAATCGTCGACTTCGTGACGTCTTCTACGAGCCTGCGACTCCGCTTGTTCGACCATTTGGCGCGCCTTGCGTTCCGCTGAACGCACCACTTCGGTTCGTTGCACCATTTGAGCGACTCGGGTTCGGGCCTCTTCGATTACTAGACCGGCATCAATTTTCGCCTTGACAAGAAGTTCTTCGCGCTCTTTAAGGAGCCACCGCGCCTCGCGTACTTCATCGGGAAGTTCCGAAAGTGCCGCCTCGAGCAACTCGATAATTTCGTCTCGATTGACCATGACGGAGGTAGAGAGGGGCATAGGTCTGGCGGCATTGATCACATCCATTACTCGACGCACCAATGCTTCGACGCCAGGACCACTCAAGGGTGCAGCCTCGGTCACTTGGGCATCTTTTCTCGAAGCCGTAAAGCAACCGCTTCCGGCACTAAGTGTGAACAGTCAGTACCAAATCGGGTGATGTCTCGGATGTACTTCGAAGCGATAAAAGCGTTTTCGCCATTCGAAGGCAAGAAAAGCGTTTCAACTCCGCTGACCGATCGGTTCATTTGAGCCATCTGCAGTTCAGACTCAAAATCGGCGACGCCTCGAAGACCTTTGACGATGAAATCAACGTCGAGTCGATCAGCCAAATCCACTACCAGTTCTCCGAACTGCACCACTTCAACATTCGCTAAATGCGCGCACGCTTCTGTCAGCATTTCGAATCGTTCGTCGTCAGTGAAGAATGGATTCGACTTTTGTGGGTTTCGCATAACGGCCACAACGACGTGGTCGAATAAGCGACTCGTCGTGGCACAGACCTCTATGTGGCCATTGTGAACCGGGTCGAATGACCCCGGGTACAGAACCTTGACCACGAGCATCTCCTCGCCTTGCGGTACCGGCTACAAGAAACGGTACCGATCCCCAACAGAATCCTCCACTGTCGATCGCGTAAATCCGTCGAAATCAGCGCAGATTCGTGTTTTCTGGGCGCAATATCGTTACTACTGCCTTCCCATAGCTTCGACTACGGACCACTTCCCACCCTTCGAAGGGTCCGATTTCAGCGTCGCTCTCTGCTACTACACACGCGTTTCTCGCGGCCACTAATAGGGTTTGCCAGTCGTCAAACGCATATGGCGGGTCCGCGAGCACCAGTTCTACCTCTAGCAGCTCAAGCCTTTTCACGGCGTCACCCTGTATCACCTTGGCATGAAGGTCCAAAGAGTCCAGGTTCGCTTTGATGTTTTTGCAAGCGTTTGAGCTGTTGTCGACAAAGATCACATTAGTTGCACCACGCGATAGCGCCTCTACCCCCAGTGCACCCGAACCGGAGAACAGATCGGCTACACGACAACCTTCAGGCATGCCCAAACTGAAAAGCATGTTGAAGATGGCCTCACGCGCTCGGTCAGACGTTGGCCGAATCGTTTCATCTTGCGGGGCACTGATACGACGCCCACGCAATGTGCCTCCGACGATGCGCATACAACGACACTAACGGCACACTATTGATATGGACGTTCCTGAAACAATCATCTGCGTTGACTGTGGAGGGCTGTGTCGTCGAATCAGCTATGAGGAACCTGACGAAGGTTTTCAGCCCGGTGACGTAATCGCGTACAGGTGCAGAGATTGTGTCGATCGATGGGACATCGTTATTGAAGACGAACCAGAATAGTTTCGCGTTCTCACCCTCTCAGAAGATTCTCTGCATCATCATCTCGACGCTCGATAAACCATCGCACTTCATCTTCAAGGGCTTCGTGTTGCTCTAACGACCCATTTTCATTTACGAGCGTTGCTGCGAGATTGCGTGCACGTTCAACCCAGACTCGATCCCTAGCTAACGACGCCAATTTCAGGTCGTTGCTACCCGATTGCCTTTGATCAAAAATCGTGCCCTCACCGCGTAGTTCCAAGTCACGCTCGGCAAGAGCAAATCCGTCGGTTGATTCCTCAAGAGCTCGAATGCGAGCTTCAGCGTCGTCTGAAATCTCGTCTGCGGTGACCAAAAAGCATGTCGATTGGTGCGCCCCTCGGCCCACTCTTCCCCGAAGTTGATGGAGTTGAGCCATTCCGAACCGATCTGCAGACAAGATGACCATCGTCGTGGCGTTCGGAACGTCCACTCCGACCTCGATCACCGTTGTGGCAACCAGGACATCTAAGCGTCCTTCTCTAAAAGCATCCATTGTCTTCTGTTTGTCTGTCCCAGACAGCCGACCATGCAGCAGACCAACTTTGACCCCTGACAGTTCTCCCTTGGAAAGGCGATCCTTGGTGGTCTCTGCCGAATCAGCGTCAAGTTTGTCGCTCTCTTCTATGAGTGGACATACAACATAGGCTTGGCGACCCTGGACTATTTCGGAACGCACGTGTTGCCATACCGTGTCATCACTATCCCCTACCCAAAACGTAGTGATTGGTGTCCGACCCGGCGGCAACTCGTCCAGGGTCGATACATCCAAGTCGCCATATACAGTCATGGCCGCCGTTCGCGGTATTGGTGTCGCTGTCATCACTAACAAGTGAGGCCATTTGCCGTCGGGGCGCCCCCGTTCTCTAAGGATCGATCGCTGCTCAACCCCAAATCGGTGCTGCTCGTCAACCACCACGACACTGAGCGAAGAAAAGGTAATTCCTTCTTGTATTAAGGCATGAGTTCCAATAACTAGGTCTACTGAACCGTTTCCCATTCCTTCGACCACCCGTTGTCGGTCCGTCCCTGTTATTCGGTTCGTTAGCACCTTGATTGAAAGCGGTCTCACACCCATCAGCGTCGAGTCGTCCGATACTTCCAACCCTTCGGCCAGTTCAACCAAACTCAGGTAATGCTGATCTGCCAAGACTTCGGTCGGCGCCATCAGCGCTCCCTGATGTCCATCTGCTACTGCTATTAGCAGCGCGTGTAAGGCGACGAGCGTTTTCCCCGCGCCCACGTCGCCCTGCAATAGTCGATGCATCGGCTGCTCGGTCTTAAGGTCAACTTCGACCTCCGCCATTGTGCGCTGCTGAGCTGCTGTGAGTTCGAAAGGTAAGCGGTCATGGAAGCTCGCGAGCAACTGGCTATCGCATCTGTGCGCAATGCCGGAAGCGTTTTCTAAACGACGCATTTTGCGCAACCGAAGGACCAGTTGGACTCGTAAGAGTTCGTCAAGAACAAGACGATTTCTTGCCTCTGAAACTTCCGACATTGAGTTCGGTTGGTGGATTGCCTTAAAGGCGGCCGTCCGGCCGAGCAACTGCAAATCGTGCAACACCTGGGCCGGGAGTGGCTCCACTATCCCGCGGCGCTCGCAACGACGTAACGCTTCAGTCGACCAACGACCTATGTCCCATGTGGTCAACCCAGCTTTTTCGGACTGTGGGTAAATCGCGATGATTCTGCCCGTTCGATCGCCAACTAAATCAACTAACGGGTTAGTCATCTGGAGTTGATCTCGGTAAAGGTCCACCTTTCCAAACAAAGCGACCGTAAGTCCTTGCTTAAGTTGCTTCGAGCGCCAAGCCTGGTTGAAGAACACAAGTTCCAAACTTCCGGTGTCATCAGACAACGAGACCTCAACTATGGACCTTCGGTTTCGAGTTCTCCGAGACTTGACGCTCTCGACGTCCGCCACCACCATGACCTCTTGCCCAGGGGTAACTTCGCCAAGCTTCGCCTCCCGGCTTCTGTCGACGTACCGACGCGGGTAATGCGTCAACAAGTCGAACACCGACTCAATTTCAACCTCCCCAAGCGACGTTCGTCGCTCTTCGCCAACTCCTTGTAACCGATCGACGCTTATGGCGTCGAGTTCACGAAGAGAAAGTGGTTCCGTCACTCGACCCCAAACAAGTACGGGTAGTGACCTTGGCCGCCTTGATGAATTTCTGTCTCAATATTCGGCCGATTTTCCGCGATCCATTCTGTAATGGCGCGAGTTTCAGCATCGCGGACGCCTTCGCCAACAATTACCGTCAAAATCTCATGATCCTGGTCAACGAGTGCGTCGAGTAATGCGGTAGCTGCGCTTGATGGAGCATCAGCAATAGAACAAACACCGCTTCGGTCAAGACCGACCCAATCACCCGTCGCTACTTCTCCTACCGAAGTGGTGGTTTCTCGCACCGCGCGGGTTACTTCTCCGACCACAACACCTTCAGCAATTTCAGCCATAGATTCACCGTTACTTGCTGCGTCACTTTGGGGGTCATACCCCAAGAGTGAAGCGAAGCCTTCGGGCACAGAAGTGGTGGGGACCACCACGACTCGCTTCGCGCTCTGGCCATCAACGGTGCGCGCTACCGCGACAATGTTCGAGTTGTTGGGAAGAATAACTACCTGGTCAGCAGGCACCCGCTCTACCGCTTCGAGAAGCTCTGCTGCCGAGGGATTCATGGTTTGACCTCCAACGACAAGTTCCTGGACGCCGAGGCTGTGAAAAATTCGACTGATTCCAGGAGCCGGGGAAACGGCGACCACGCCACATGGCACCGGTTCTGGATTTGGAAAGTCATCTGATTTTCCAGCCGCAGTGGCTTCGCGAACCCACCGTTCCTCCATGACTTCTTCCGCTAGATCCGTCACTCTTATCTGTTGCGGTCGGCCGACCTGTATTCCAGCTTCGATGGCCGGACCGATGTCATCGGTGTGAATATGGCAATTCCAAAGCCCATCTCCGCCAACTACAACAATTGAGTCACCTAAACCTGCCCATACTTTTTTGAAGCCCTCAATGGCCTCATCCGGCACGTAGAGCAGGTACATAACTTCGTAGCGGAGTTCAGAACTTTCATCGTCGAAGGACACAGCGGGCCCGGCGAAAGGAAGTTCTACTTGATCGGGCGCGGTCGGAAGCTCACGACCGTCTAATACGTGAAGGATTCCATGAAGAAGCAACAGAAATCCCGCTCCGCCTGCATCCACTACTCCCGCCTCGCGAAGAACCTGCAACTGTTCCGGAGTTCGTTCGAGGGCAATTTGTCCCTCGATAAGAGCATTCTCGATGACTCGGGTAGGAGTTGCGCCTTCTTCTATTTCGCGCGCCCCTCTAGCGGATTCGCGCACGACAGTAAGAATCGTCCCTTCCACTGGCTTCATCACTGCACCATCTGCTGCGATGCTTGCCTCGGTTAATGCCGTGGCAAGTGCGGTTCCGTTGATATCAGCTGAGTTAGAGAGACATCCGCTGATGCCGCGCAATACTTGCGACAGAATCACGCCCGAATTGCCGCGGGCTCCCATTAGCGAACCGTGCGATATCGCAGAACAAACCGCGTTCCGGTCATTGAGGTCAATGCCTTCGAGTTCTTCGAGGACCGATCCCACCGTTAACGCCATATTGGTTCCGGTATCGCCATCTGGCACTGGATATACGTTGAGTCGGTTAATCCACTCTCGATGAGTTTCGAGAGCCCCATGAAAGGCTGACAAAGCTTCCACGAGTTGAGCGGTGGAGAGAACGGAGGCTATTTCCACAGAAGCCGATGATACCTGTGTGTAGCACCATCGATAGGTGACTAACACTAATGCTCGCACTCCACCCGGCAGCTTCTCTTAGTTGCTAAGTTGTGCCCGCTTCACAGACCGTCGTAGGGTCCCTCGAAGCTTGTGTCATAGATCAAACACGATCTTCAGGGTTACTACCGGAGGCCAGCAGTGCAAGGTGTCATAAAATCATATGACCCCCAGTCAAAAACGGGAGCAATAGTCGACGATGTCGGCCGCGCTGAGTACGACTTGGCCTTGGACGCTCTTGAGGGGTCGATCTTTCGGATGGTGCGACAGGGGCAAAGGGTCGTCTTCGACCTCAACGAACAAGGACTGGCAACTCAGCTAAGGCTGGGCAGTGAAGTTGACCTTGGTACACCTGATTGGATCATGTCCGCGGGGGGCGACGCGTGACTATGAACTGGGGACACTCCCCAGTCGACGGCTGAAAGTAAACGGAGGTCAAAATGCCTGGAACGACCACCAACGAAAGCCTTCTTGAGTGGGTAGACAGTTGGGCCAAAGTACTGACTCCTGACTCCATCCACTGGTGTGACGGAAGTCAAGAGGAGTATGACGAGTTAGCCGCGTCGATGGTGGAACAAGGCACTCTGATTCCTCTCAACGAAGCAAAACGGCCAAATAGTTTTTTGGCCCGATCCGACCCTGATGACGTCGCTCGTGTTGAGGACAGGACATTCATTTGCAGCGATGATCCCGCCGATGCCGGAAACAACAACAATTGGCGTGAACCAGCAGCTATGCGAACCGAGATGTTAGATCTCTTCCGAGCTTCGATGGTCGGGCGCACCATGTTCGTAGTGCCCTTTTCGATGGGACCGCTTGGGTCACCGATAGCGCACATCGGGGTTCAGCTAACCGACTCGCCCTATGTTGCCGCTTCAATGCGAATTATGACCCGCATGGGGCAGGGCGCCTTAGACGCTCTCGGCGAAAACGAGTGGGTGCCGTGTGTCCACTCCTTGGGAGCTCCATTGGCTCCAGGTGAAAGTGACGTCACTTGGCCATGCGATTCCGAAAACAAGTACATCGTCCATTTTCCGAGCACGCGAGAAATCTGGTCCTACGGCTCTGGTTATGGCGGTAACGCGTTGCTGGGTAAGAAGTGTTTTGCTCTCAGGATTGCTTCGACGATGGCGCGCGAGGAAGGCTGGCTCGCCGAACACATGTTGATCGTGGGCGTCACCCCCCCCGGGGGCGAAACCAAATACGTGGCGGCGGCTTTCCCATCCGCGTGTGGCAAGACGAATATGGCAATGATGATCCCCTCTCTGCCTGGCTGGAAGGTGGAAACAATTGGAGACGACATTGCCTGGATGAAATTTGGGGCAGACGGCCAGTTATACGCGATAAACCCCGAGGCCGGTTTCTTTGGGGTGGCTCCTGGTACTGGCGAGAAAACTAATCCCAATGCTCTCGCGACCCTTTCAGGCAACTGCGTATTCACTAATGTCGCCCACACCGACGACGGAGACGTCTGGTGGGAAGGTCTTACCGATGAGCCCCCGGCTCATTTGATCGACTGGAAGGGACAAACTTGGACTCCAGAAGTTGAAGCTCCAGCGGCTCACCCGAATGCACGATTCACGGTTCCCGCGGCGCAATGCCCTTCGATAGCGCCTTCATGGGAGGACCCGGCAGGTGTTCCAATTTCGGCGATACTTTTCGGCGGCCGACGCGCCACAACCGTGCCGTTGGTGTCAGAAGCCCTCGATTGGGAACATGGCGTCTTCCTCGGATCAGTGATGTCGTCAGAGAAGACTGCCGCTGCTGCGGGAGCGATCGGTCAAGTTCGTCGAGACCCGTTCGCCATGCTTCCATTCTGCGGGTACAACTTTGGCGATTACTTTCAGCACTGGCTCGATATCGGCAAACATCAGGGTGCGAAACTTCCAAAACTGTTCTACGTAAATTGGTTCCGAAAAGACCAAGAAGGTCGTTTCATTTGGCCAGGCTTTGGTGATAACGCGAGAGTCCTCAAATGGGTGCTGGACCGCATTGCCGGTACAACCGATGCTATTGAAACACCCATTGGAATGGTCCCCAAAACTGAGGACCTTGATGTGGCGGGGTTAGATCTGACTGCGGACGCTCTTGAATCGCTTTTAACAGTGGACGTGACCGAATGGCAGAACGAACTCACGTTGATCGAAGAGCATTACGAATCGATAGGCGAGCGACTTCCAAATGAAATGCGGCTTCAACTCGCCCAGTTAGCCGACAGACTCGCTGGATAAGTGTTCCGTTAGCTTCCCGGTCGAAAAGCAGTCACAGCAGGACCAACGCTCGAATTCCGAGGCCCATGATGAATAGGCCGCCCCACCCGTAGAGCATGTGAAGCCGCTCTCGAAATTGCTGCCGATAGCTGTAAAGAATGCCGACCGTCATAGCAGCTAAAACGCCGTAGAAGACATGAAAGGTTTGCGGCCCACCGTCATTCGCGTTGATGTGGATCGCTGCCAAAGTGACCTGCACAAAAATCACAGCTTGGACGAAAGCTGTGAACCTCCAGAGCTGCGCGCCTCGAAGGCTGGGCACTGGCCCAGATGCCAACGCCCAGGCACCGGCAATCCCATTACCTATGACTAGAAACCAGCACGCGATGAGGTGAAGCGCTGTCAACACTTGACCATCAAGCTGTCTGGTTGGCGAGCAAGTGGAGGAACATGATTAAGTTCTGAGCGTCTGTGTGCCCATCGGCGAGCCTTAATTCCGCTGGAGTCTTGGCTGCTTCATCGCTCATGGCAACGACGTCGAGGGCCCTAAGTAATCCGACGGGTGCGCCCTGTTCGACCAGAGTTCCCACGTCACGCACGATGTGTCGACCCCGCAGGCCTCGGTCTCGAATAACGGCCTGAATAAGGATCCTCAAAATCGCGCAGGCTGATGCTGGTGATTGTTCGACGATATTTTGAGCCTCCACATACAAGGGCGCGAGGTTGCCGGGCAACCCTGCCGGCGCCAGCGCCGCCTCGGAGCCTGATTCGGCTCTCAGGCCACCGCTCCTGTGTCGCGAAGTTTGACGACGTCGTCAGGGTCGTAGCCGACAGAGCGAAGCACATCATCCGTGTGCTGTCCAGGGTGTGCTGGGGGGCTTTGGATCGTGGCCTCGGTTCTACTAAATCGCGGAGACGGGTTGGGCTGGATCACGCCTGAAAGCTCAGTGAAGACTTCGCGGTGCTGGTTGTGTGGATGCTCGGGTGCTTCCGCGAGGGTCAGCACAGGAGCGAAGCAGACATCAGTCGCCTCCATTATCTCGCACCATTCATCTCTCGTCCGTGTTTTGAAAAGAGTAGAAATTCGTTCTTTCAATTCTGGCCAGGAACTGCGTGACAGCTGTGCGGCAAAGTCTTCATCCCCATCGAGCCCAGTGAGTCGCATCAGTTCTGCGTAGAACTGCGGCTCGATAGATCCGATTGATATATACCGGCCGTCGGCGCATTCGTAAACATCGTAGAAATGACTGCCAGTGTCGAGAAGATTGGTTCCACGCTCATCGTTCCAGATGCCTAGGGCGCGCATGGAATGGAACATGGCCATCAGGCTTGCCGCCCCATCTACCATCGCGGCGTCTACAACCTGGCCGTGGCCCGAGCGTTGAGCTTCCACAATTCCACAGGCCACTCCGAAAGCCAGCAACATGCCGCCGCCGCCGAAGTCACCGACCAAGTTGAGTGGAGGCACTGGAGCTTGTCCATTGCGCCCTATGGGCTCGAGGGCACCAGCCAATGCGATGTAGTTGATGTCGTGCCCCGCCGCCATTGCATACGGACCCTCTTGACCCCATCCGGTCATTCTCCCAAACACAAGTTTCGGGTTTCGGGCGAGACATTCTTCGGGACCTAGGCCAAGCCGTTCCATCACACCAGGCCGGAAACCTTCGATCAGAGCATCAGCTGTCTCCACTAGCCGAAGGACAACTTCAACGCCGTCAGGATTTTTAAGGTCGACTCCGATGGATGATCGACCTCTAGCCAGCACGTCAATGGGTGGGTTCTCGGCGTCTCCGCCTACGACATTCCCTGCACGGTCAATTCGGATGACCTCAGCTCCCATGTCGCTGAGCATCATTCCGCAGAACGGCCCAGGACCAATACCTTGAAGTTCTATGACTCGAATTCCTTGAAGCGGCCCCATGCGACTCTCTTTCTAAAGATCAAGATCAACCTAGTAGCTCATTTAAGTGTTGGATCGTGAGAGTTAGCCACTTACCAAAGTTCGGCAAGGTTTCGTTTCTGTGATGTCTTGTCGTATTCGTCTGGGTCGAAGTGGTTATCAATTGTGGCTTGAAGCATTTCGCCGGCCGTGGGCACGTTGGGTTCCACTAATTGATTTTCTGAATCCCAGATACCAGATCGAAACAAGGCCTTCGAACATTGGAAATATGCCTGGTCGATAGTTACTTCGACAACTGATCTGGGAGTCTTACCTTCTACAGAAAAAGAGGCGAGTAGGTCAGGGGCGGTTGAGATAGTGGCTCTGCCATTTAGTCGCATCGTTTCAGATACTCCTGGGACCAGAAATAAGAGTCCGATTCGGTTGTCCTGAACGATGTTTCGCAACGTATCAAGCCGATTGTTGCCCCTCCGATCTGCGAACTGAATGGTTTTTTCATCCACGACCCGAACGACGCTGCCTCGGTCCCCGCGGGGAGAACAATCAAGACCTTCACTTCCAACGGTCGCTACCGCCATAAATGGCGCCGCTTCAACAAAGGCTCGATATTCCGAATTGAGGTGTCTCAGTTCCTTAGTTATCGCTCTGGGCGTCGCTTCGCCATACAGAGTTTCAAGCTGATCGATATCTGTAATGATGTGTTCTTTGGTCATCGTGTTCGATCCGCCAATCGTTGTAAGTCAGCGACATAGTCGTCCCACAAGGGCTCGGGAGTGTCATGACCCATTTGGTCATATACGACTAGTTCAGCGTCAGGTATCAACGCAGCAGTCGCTTCACCACCATCCAATTGAATCAACCGGTCCATCCTGCCATGGATGACCATAGTGGGCACAGCGACAGTTGGAAGTTGCTCGGCTCGCGAGCCTGAAGCCAATATCGCCAACAGTTGCCAAACTTGGCCCTGAGGATGGTGACATCGGTCGTAGGCTGCTTCCTCTAACGAAAGCGCCCCGTCCTTATCAAATAAGGCGCCCCCGTGAAGTTCGCGTGCTGCTACGGCGTTAGCGACGACGCTAAGTCGGTCATCACCTGCCGTCCCTAATCCGGCTACTGCCTCTGGGGTTGCCTGCCCGACCCCAATTTCACCTGTGGTGGACATGACGGTTGTCATCGACCGCAGCCGGACAGGGTGATTGATTGCGAGGGTTTGAACGATCATTCCGCCCATGGACATGCCCCAAACGTGAGCTTGTTCTATCTCTAGGGCATCCAAAACTGCGAGGCAGTCCATAGCCATATCAGACAAGTTGTATGGCGCTGTAAACTCACCAAGCGAATGCTCCCGCGTCAATTGCTCAAAAACTCGGTCAATGCTTGGGGGCGCTCCGGGCGTTTTCGATGACCATCCGACATCACGGTTGTCCATACGAATGACATAAAACCCGGCACGGTTAAAACTTTGGACCCATGCGGGGAGAAAGTTGATCGATTGGCTGCCCAGACCATTGACAAACAGAACGGGAGGGTTGGAGTTGTCCCCGTGTGCATCGAAGTAAAGTTCGACTTCGCCGTTTCGTGCAGTTCCGGATGTTTGTGGCCCCATCATCGACCTCCACCGATCGAGGATTGTAGGCGTTCATCGAGTCGGTCGATTGCAACAGAGGTCCTCGCTCCCCACCAAAAAAGATCTTGACCATCGACAAGCATCACAGGGGCGATGGATTTCAGTAGGTCCAAGTGTCGTTCGCCGAATGGGTAGGGCTCGCTAGGCGCCAGCACCACATCGATTTCAGCCTCCACCAATTGACACTCTTCGACTACCGGGTAGGTGTCATCTGAATTGGCAAAAAGCACGTCGATGCCTAGATGGCTTAGCACCGTAGCCCCGTAGGTATCAGCACCGATGGTCATCCATGGACGTCTCCATATAGGAACGAATGCTCTTACGCCACGACTGGCGCGCCGTGGACTGAGTACGTGCGACCACTCAACACCAACGCGACCGGCCAAGCGCTGCATCTCCGAGCCGACATCGTTCAGCGACGCTACGTGCAACGACTCCACATTGATGCCTCGACTCCTTAACGCTTGATAATCCTCCAGGCGGTTCTCTTCGCGGTCCACAACGACAAGGTCGGGGTTCAATTTTTCAATCGCTTCAACGTCGGGGTCTTTCGTGCCTCCAACGTGGTTAATGCTTGGCTGCTCACAGAACCGAGTGCAGGCGATCGGTTCAATTCCCCAAGAAAGCAAAGTCTCCGTAACGCTCGGTACCAGACTCACAACTCGGAGGGTTGACGCCATAGGTTGAGAGTAGACGTAAGGAACCCTTGGTCCCACCTAGGCGGTAGCGTCGGCTGGATGGGAACATCGCAAGGTAGTGAGGAACCCAGTTTTCTTGCCTCTGCTTCACGCTCCCCGGGTCCCCAGTTTGATCGGTTAGATCCTGAGCAGCAAAAGGCGGTGGATTCAGATGATGCACCATTACGAATTCTTGCTGGCCCGGGTTCAGGAAAAACTCGTGTACTCACTAATCGAATCGCGCGCAGGGTCGTCGACGGGAGCGTCGATGCGCGTCGCGTACTTGCCCTCACTTTCACCCGGCGGGCTGCCAGCCAAATCCGATCACGACTTAACCGAATGGGAATTCGCGACTTAGGGGCGGTCGGCACGTTCCACGCGGTTGCTTTGGCACAAATCCGACAGCACCGATTGGATCGCGAAAAAAGACCACCGGTTGTCCTAGCCGGACGGCGCCCATTGATAAAGGACTTGATCGGAGATTTTCCCAATCTACGACTGAACGCGGCAGTGACCGAAATTGACTGGGCTTGTTCGCAAGCGTTGACTCCCGACGAATACAGAAACGGCCCCGGTCGGGGGCGAGTTGGAGAGGCACAAGCGGGACGGATAGCACTACTACACCAGTCATATGTCGCCTACAAGCGTCGTCGCGGGCTCTTGGATTTCGATGACATTCTGGTCGAATGCACTCAGCTTTTAGCAACTGATCAAGCGTTCCGAGATGCCCAACATTGGGTGTTCCGACACTTTTTCGTAGACGAATACCAGGACCTCAACCAAACCCAGTTTGATCTTCTGCGGGCCTGGGTCGGGGAACGAACAGATTTGTGTGTAGTCGGTGACCCGGATCAAGCAATTTACGGTTGGAACGGTGCGAACGCAGAACATTTAATTAATTTCTCCGCCGACTTTCCTTCGGCGGGAACAGAAGTGCTGGTCACTAACCATCGGAGTCAACCGCAGATCATTCGTTCAGCAAATGCAGTTCTAGGCCGAACCTCAACTGAATCTGATAGCGAAGCCGTAGAGGCTCAACTGCCAACTACAAGCAACTTCAGCGACGATTGGGAAGAGGCACTTGGTATCGCTCGATATCTACGCGAGGAGCGACTCCCCGAAACACGATGGTCTAGGCACGCGGTGCTAGCTCGCACAAACGAACAACTCCAAGTCATCTCCCGCGCGTTGACTCAACTTCAGGTACCGCACAGGCTTCGAGGTCAGGGTGGAATACTCAAACTCCCTGAAGTTCAAGAAGTAATCGATCAGTTATGCAGCGCGGGACACGAATTTGCGACATTAGCGGCGGATCTAGCTGACGAGTTCGATCACGGGCCGCAGAATCGGGTCGCTGAACTGGCCGTCCAATACACCGGGGAACATACCCACGCTGATGGGTCCGGCTTTCGTGATTGGCTTCGCACCTTGCGGCCCGGCGATCTTGACACTGACGAGGACGGCGTCGATCTTGTTACCTTTCACGCGGCGAAGGGTCTGGAGTGGCCTTTTGTGGTCATTGCCGGGGTTGAAAATGGTCTCATCCCAATTCGACCCGACGATCCTGAAGAACGACGCTTGTTCTACGTAGCGATTTCTCGCGCTCAACAGCACCTTCATTTAACATGGGCGCGGGCAAGACACAAGGGCGAAAGATTAGAAAGCCGCGAACCTTCCCCATGGCTTCAACTCATTGAAACAGCCAATCAGCGGCCACCGCGACCTTCCACAAAACAAGCAGCAAACTATTTGGCGGAAGCACGAAAAAATCTCGGCAAAGCGATCGATAGCGAAACAGATCTTCGTTGTCAACGACTCCGAGAGTGGATTGATCGAACAGCGCGATCACGACGGATCCAGTCGGCTGCTCTGCTCCCCGATCATTTGATCGCCAAAGTGGCGACAGCAGCGCCAACTACAATTTCTCAGTTAGAGACGATTACAGGACTGGGAAGATCTCGCCTTGAACGCACCGGCCCAGAGATCTTGGCAGTAATCGCTGAGCCCTAGAACTTGATTCCTACTGGCCTACCCCTGCCCGAGGTAGTCAGAACAACCGACCCAAGTCAGGCGTTCAGCGGGCTAGGCCACAGAGTTGTTCTTAGGGGATCAACAATCAATATCAACATAAACCGGCGCGTGATCTGAGGGTTTTGTCCCTTTGCGCGCCGTCCTGTCCACCAGACAAAACATTGCCCGCTCTGCCAGCTCCTGGCTCACCATCAATAAATCAATGCGGAGACCCATCTTCTTGTGGAAAGCACCATCTCGATAATCCCACCACGAGTACAGACCCTCATCCTCGTAGAACTTTCGAAACACGTCGACCAGTCCCCAATCCTCCAATTTCGCTAACGCAGCTCGTTCTTTTGGCGTTACGTGGGTGCGCGGAGCCGGGTTCGCCGGATCCCAAACATCACGATCGTCGGGACAGATGTTGTAGTCACCTCCGACCAACACCCAACCATTGGGATCGCAACTCATGTCAAGATGCTTTCTTAGGCGAGATAGCCAACGCAACTTGTATTGATAATGGTCGTGGTCAACTGCTCGGCCATTCGGCACATAGACCGATGAAACACGCACTCCGCCACAAGTCCCTGAAATAATTCTCGCCTCTGGATCGGCATCCTCGCCGTCTGCAAAGCCCATCAAGGGGTCTTCTATCCCAACTCGGGAAAGTATGGCGACCCCGTTCCATCTCCCTTCACCACAGTGAACGCTTTCGTACCCTTGACGCGAATAATGGTCATGAGGAAATTGCTCGTCAGACATTTTCGTCTCTTGCAACAAGAGCACATCTGGGCACGCATAGTCGAGCCATTCATCTACTCGCTCTGTGCGTGCGTTGAGGCTGTTGACATTCCATGTAGCGATACGCACATTCTGAATCTAGCGCCCGCTAGTGTCACCGCTCGTGAAGAAGGAACCTTTAATCGATGCCGTGTTATTCGACTTCGGCGGGGTTGTTACAACCAGTCCATTCGAAGCGTTTTCTCGTTACGAGAACGAGATTGGCGCACCTCTTGATTCTATCCGGCGAATCAATTCCACTAACCCCGATAACAACGCCTGGGCAAAAATGGAACGGAGCGAGGTCACCATTTCGGAGTTCTGCAAACTGTTTGAGGCCGAAGCGACAGATTTGGGACTAAAGATGTCCGGCCAAAAAGTACTGGAGTGCCTTAGCGGAAATGTCCGGCCTCAAATGGTCCGCGCAATCGAGATTCTTCAAAAAAGAGTCCGTATCGGCTGCATCACCAACAATATGAAATCCGGCCGTGGTGCGGGCATGGCGAGGACTTCGGAGCAGGCCGCATCCGTCGCTCAAATCATGCAAATGTTCGAAGTCGTAGTCGAATCGGCGAAGGTTGGCATTCGTAAGCCCGACGTTCGGATTTACGAACTGGCATGTTCAGAACTCGGCGTCGATCCGCGAAACTGCGCATACCTCGATGATCTAGGTATCAACTGCAAACCGGCTGCAAATTTGGGCATGGTCGCCATCAAGGTTGTAGATCCCGAAGTGGCGCTAGACCATCTCGAAAGTGTGGTCGGCTTTTCGTTGCGTTAACTACAAGTGGCCTTCCAACCCAACACCCTTATCCTCGGGGGCTCCTAGCGAGGCGAAACCAATACATGGCAACTGAGTTCATCTTCACAATGCGCAACCTCGGAAGGTTTTATCCTCCTGACCGCGAAGTACTTAAAGATGTGACCCTTGCGTTTTACCCCGGGGCAAAGATTGGGGTGCTCGGGCACAACGGCGCCGGCAAATCGTCCGTGTTGAGAATCATGGCTGGTCTAGATGACGGTTTCACGGGTGAAGCCCGACTAGCACCGGGATTCTCCGTCGGCCTTTTGTCCCAGGAACCCAGTCTGGACGAATCCAAAAACGTCTACGAGAACGTGATGGACGGCGTTGCTGAGACACAAGCCCTCATCGACCGATACAACGAAGTCTTAGCGATGTGGGGCGACTCCGACGCCGACCTAGATCAAGTCGGCGCTATGCAAGCAGAGTTAGAAGACCAGATCGAATCAACCAACGCATGGGACCTCGAGAGACAGGTCGAGATAGCGATGGATGCTCTTCGAGTCCCGGCTGCGGATGTCAGCGTCGCGACCCTTTCCGGCGGCGAGAGGCGCAGAGTTGCGTTGTGTAGCTTGCTGTTATCTCATCCAGATCTTCTGTTATTGGACGAGCCCACCAACCATCTAGATGCCGAATCCGTCGCGTGGTTAGAACGATTCCTTAAGGACTACACCGGGACGGTCATGTCAGTAACTCATGATCGTTACTTCTTGGACAACGTTGCTGGCTGGATTCTTGAACTCGACCACGGGAATGCTTTCCCTTATGAGGGGAACTACAGCGGCTGGCTAGAGCAAAAACAAGCCAGGCTGGCATCAGAAGACCGCCAATCCAACGCTCGTCAACGTACCTTGGCACAGGAGCTGGAGTGGGTACGGCTATCACCTCGAGCCAGACAGGCCAAGGGAAAAGCTCGGCTCGCTGCTTACGACCAACTCCTGGCCCAACACGAGTTGGGTGGCCAACGTGATGAAAAACTAGAGCTAAGTATTCCCATGAACCGCCGCCTAGGTGACCAGGTAATTGAACTGAACAATGTTGGCAAAGGTTTTGGTGATCGTCTTTTGATCGAGGATCTTTCATTCCTTTTACCCCCAGCGGGAATTGTCGGCGTGGTCGGAGCAAATGGGGCCGGAAAAACAACCCTTTTCCGAATGATTACGGGAGAAGAGCAGCCAGATACCGGGACAATCACGATTGGAACGACGGTAGATCTCGCCTACGTAGATCAGTCTCGCGATGAACTCCACAATGAGCACACCGTCTATGAAGAAATCACTGGCGGGTTAGACATCGTTCAAGTCGGGAACAGAGAGGTCAATGGCCGCAGTTACGTTGCATCGTTCAATTTCAAGGGACCAGACCAGCAAAAGAAAGTCGGGGATCTTTCCGGGGGGGAGCGAAATCGGGTTCAACTTGCCAAGGTCCTCAAGGCTGGCGGTAATGTGCTGCTACTCGATGAGCCCACCAATGACTTGGACGTGGACACCCTTAGAGCACTTGAGACTGGTTTAGAGGCTTTCCCGGGATGCGCGGTAGTAATCAGCCATGACCGTTGGTTCCTCGACCGAGTCGCTACGCACGTTCTTGCGTTCGAAGGAAATAGTCAGGTCCGGTGGTTTGAAGGAAACTTCTCGGAATACGAGGCCTTCCGCCATAGAGAACTAGGTGAAGACGCTGGGCCGAAGCCCATTAAATACAAGCCGTTAGCTAGATAATCGCGCGTTCCGCGCGAAATATCACCGGCTACGAGCTACCCCCGCGGACGGGAAGAACACACTACGCGCGAGTCATAAACAGATTCGCGCGGTCTGTGCGATATACACGCGCGGATCGCGCGAATATCCACCATCTTCGCGCGGGTAGTGGCTAGATTACCCGCAACGCTTAAAGTGATAAAGCCAACAGGAGACTAGCCATGGCCGCCAAATCGGCAACAAAAACTAAAAAGTTGCAAAGCCGAGCAGTGACCCGCACCGTTGACGCCGGCAATTCCGTCTACTGCGCCGTGTGTGAAGAATTAATCAAGTTTCGAGCCCGAATCCGCGCAGACCAAATCATTTGCAATGTTTACGCCGGCAACAAGTGGGATCGAGTTGAGCACTATCACCCCGAGTGTTACAAAAAGGCTAAAGCGCCTTACGGCGCCCCTGCTGACTGAACATCCACCAAGGGCGACCACACCGACACGATGTCCAAACTCCGGCACGCAACACTCGTGTCTTTATAAAATTTGGCTCAGGAAGAGCTTGGTTCGATCCTCAGTTGGATTAGTAAAGAAATGTTCCGGAGTTCCAACCTCAACTATTTCGCCACCCTCCATGAAGATGATCCGGTCGGCCACCTCCCGAGCGAAACCCATTTCGTGGGTCACGACCATCATCGTGATTCCCGACCGCGCCAATTCTTTCATGACGTCGAGAACTTCCTTAATCATCTCAGGATCGAGAGCAGACGTGGGCTCATCAAAAAGCATCACTCTGGGTTCCATGGCTAACGACCGCGCAATTGCGACCCGCTGCTGTTGCCCCCCTGACAATTGTCCAGGGAATTTTTCCGCCTGCTCAGGAATCCCCATTTGTTCAAGTAACTCCGTTGCTAGGGACTCCGCTTCAGCACGCGGCTTTTTTCGTACCCAAATCGGGGCCAAAGTGATGTTGTCACGCACAGTCAAGTGAGGGAAAAGATTGAACTGTTGGAAGACCATACCGACTTCCGACCGGATCTTTTCGATGTTGCGAAGGTCATTGCTCAGCTCAATACCGTCAACAACAATGTCTCCACCTTGATGAACTTCGAGGCGATTGATGCAACGAATCCAAGTACTCTTACCCGACCCTGAAGGACCGCAAACCACTGCGACTTCACCTTCTTTTATCGTCGCAGTTACGCCCTTCAAAGCCTGAAAATCTCCATACCACTTATCGACATCTACACACACAATCATGTCTTCGCGGTCGGCCAACCTGTCATTGGCCACTGTCGTTGCATCATCGATGCTCATGAATCTCTGCTCCCGGTCTGAGAGTTACGTGGACGTATCATCATCTTTCCCCAAGACCCACCCGGCGTTCTAGACGCTGACTGTATTTGGAGATCGTGAAGTTAAAGAAGAAATAGATCATCGCCACGAGGAGAATGCCCTCTCGTTTGACACCCATGAATTCGCTTTGAGCGGGAATGACCGAATTAGCAACTCTTAAGAAATCAAAGAGGCCAATGATCGCCAAAAGAGAGGTCTCTTTGAAAGTTGCTATCACTTGACCTACAAGTTGTGGAATCGAAACCCTCAGGCCCTGTGGCAAGACAATGAAACCGGTTCGTTGAGCCGCCGTGAGGCCAAGAGCGTCGGCGGCCTCGTACTGGCCTTTGGTTACCGACTGCAATCCCCCTCTTACGTTCTCAGCCAGATACGCGGCAGAGAAGAGGGTGTACCCAGTCAGCACCGCCGCAAGTTCCGCTAGTTCCATCCCATCCGGCAAAAACAGCGGAACCATTACCGAGAAGAAAATCAGCACACTGATCAAAGGCACGCCACGGATTATTTCGATGTAGCTCGTCGACAACATCCGGAAAATGGGGAATTTGGAAGTGCGACCTAAAGCCAGCAAAACGCCGAGAGGAAACGAAAGGAGGACGACTATCACAGCTACAAAAAGGGTTAAGCCGAAGCCGCCTAGAAACTCCGAGGACTGGATGTCAACCGTCGACGGAGTGTTCATCATGGTCGCCATGTAATGAACCAAAGCCATGGCAGACAACCAACCAAGGATCAACTGGCGACGCTTAGCGACCTCACCAATAAAGTTCGGTGCAAGTAGGGCCGCAAGGGCTACTAGCAGGAAGCTGATCCGGGCTTTTTGAAGCATCGGATACAAACCAAAGAACGCAGCAACCCAGTTAAAGACAGCAAACCCCAATAGGCCAACCGCTGTAAGTCGTCCAGCTTCACCTGAATCAGAGCGAGTCAACGCCCATAGAAGCACTCCGCCCAACACTCCAAACGCCAGCCCCATAGGAAGGTCAGTTGATAGCACGTGGGCATAATCTAAAGCTGGGTCTCGTAGCACTACCCAGAACAACGCCATCGGGCTAATCAGCCACAAAAGATTGCTTGAGCCTCTAACAATCCCCTGCCACCGCGTGTCGCGAAAACTTTTACCAACAAAGTACAAACCGAACAGCAATAACCACATAACTGTCCAAGGCATCTGCGTCGAAAACGCAACCGTTCGTCCCGGCACGGCGATATATGTGCCGTCGACGAAAGCGTAGTGACCATAGGGCACGAGCCACAGACTCAACACCAACAACCCGAGTCCTGAGAAAACAACGGTGGTTACGGCAACACTGTTGTTTCGACGATCCGGTTCGCTGCACCAAGCCCAAATAGCGGCGCCCAGTGTTATGAGAACAACAGCAGCAATCCACCAGCCCAGCCGGTCCGTCATAGCCGCCCAAAAAGATTCACGCTGCAGCGATCCTTCAACAGTGCGGAGCACTTTCCCTTCGCTGTCGAGAATGACGCTCGGTTCTCGTAACACGACACAAAGAGCGAAAAGGCCACCAGAGCCCATCAGCCAGGTAGACATCCTTTTGACGGACACTCCGCCCCAATTAGCCCAGATGCCGGCGCTCATACCAGCCAAAGCCATCACGAAACCCACTGCTACCCAGACACGCACATATTGTGACTCCGGATAAGAGAGCGTCATTAAGGCTCGAAGGTTTGTGCGGACCGCGTCCCATTCGCGATTCTCACTGAAAGTGAAATTCAGAACGCCGCGCAACATTAGAAGAGCGGCAAACACCCCTAGCAACGTCAGAATCGCGTTGAACCAATTCGAAAAAAGGTTGGTTCGCAGCCATTGCCTCACGGAAAGATTGACGCCTTGTTGAGGTGGCCCCGTTTCGGCTATGCCTGCCGCAACGTCGATGTCGTTCAGGTCTGGCATATCAGCGTTCCACGATTCGCATGCGAACATTAAAGAAGTTGACAATCACCGATATCGACAACGAACACGACAAGTAGAAAAACATCCATATCGACACGACGGGGAGTGTCTTTCCAGTTTGGTTGTACACCGTTTGCCCAACCTGGACAATGTCGCTATAGCCGACCGCTATAGCGAGCGAAGTGTTCTTCGTGAGATTCAAATATTGATTACCCAACGGCGGCAACATCACCCGCGCTGCTTGGGGAATTATCACCCTGCGCAACGCTGTCGAGCGGCGAAGCCCCAATGCGGCTGCCGCTTCCGTTTGGCCTTTTGGAACAGCGAGTATTCCCCCTCTAACAATTTCCGCTATGAACGCCGCTGTGTAGAAGACAACGCCGAAAAAGACCGCTGCGAACCCAATGGAAAAATTAAGACCTGATGGGCCATAGTTGGGAAATTTTCCGCTTTGAACTATCTCCGGCAAAGCGACGTCTATCGGTCGACCGGTCCGGCCGTCACCAAATTTATTGCCGAGAACGTCAAAGAAATCACTGCCTGAATTGATCATCCAGCTGGCCAAACCGGGCCACAGAACCAAGAAGAATAGAGCTCCTAAAAGTCCTCCTACCGCAGCAAAGATCATGCGGAAGTAGTCATCATCAGTCAGTCTCGCCAGGCCAGCTGGGGTACGTCTGCTATTTAGAAATGATCGAATCCAATACGCGCTGACCGTTATCGAGAGTGCCGCAATCAACAACTGAAGAACATTTTCAGGCAGCGCCGAAATAGCTGATTCCGCTGCATCGAAGATATTGCCTACGAATCCAAAGATCGGGTGAATGAACCACCCCACGATCGCGAAGAACACCACCACGCCCAAGGCGCTTAAAAGCGGATACGTCTCGTCACCTGTGGCATCTTGTTGCGCGTTACGTCGCTTGCGCATGAAGTTGGCGAAGACCAAGCCGATAGCCAAAACGACCACCCACTGGTAAAAGCCGTCGGCTATGTGGACCCTTGGCATCGACAGGCCCTTGTTGGAAATATGAAACCAGCCGTTAATCGGCCCCACATCTGTGGTTACGCGATCCAAGCTCGCAAAAACAGCGCCGTAAAAGAGAATTTGAACTAGCAGTGGCACATTTCGAAGCGATTCAACGTAGACACTTCCCAATTTACGTAACAGCCAGTTATTGGAGAGTCGAGAGAGTCCAACTAACACACCGAAGAGGGTTGCGACCACAATCCCCGCAGCGGCCATACGAAGTGTGTTCACCATGCCGACCCACAGGGCCCGGCCCCCGGTGTCGGGATCCGTGTCAATTCCTGAAGAAAGGTCAATTCCCGGGTTTACGGATAGGAAGTTGTAATCGGTCGGGACATTCGATGCGGTTAAGTTGTCTCCTGCTTGGTCAGCAAGGAACCAAAGAGCGCCTAGGACCATGAGCAGGGCAATAACCTGCACAACCCACTTGACGACTGTCACATCTCGATACAACGGGGGGCGGTCGTGATGGATCGATGGTGGTGGGCTACTTGCCACTAAATACTTCCCTCTCAAAGAAATATGGCAATTTGAAACTGAACGATGTTCAGCCTAGATGTGCTGAAAGGGCTGGAGGTCGATATGACCCCCAGCCCTTTTCAGAATCCCTGCATGGCAGCCTCAGGGCCGCCTCACAGCATCAGTGCAATATCAGCGTGCAGGTGGAGCGTATACGAGACCACCGTCGGTCCAGGCGGCGTTTGCCGACCCTTCGCGGCTCAACCCAACAGGGTTGAGGCTTCGGCTGTAAATCTCGTCGTAGTTACCAACCTGCTTGATGACCTGGTAGAAGGCATCAGATGGAAGACCCATCTCGGTCTGAAGTTCGCCTTCGCCGCCAAGGAGACGAATGGTCTCAGTGTCGCCATTGGCGAGCATGTCGTCGACGTTGCTTGAGTTCAAGCCCTTCTCGTCAGCAATAATCGTCGCATAGACAGCCCAGTTGACTGCATCAGCGAACGCTGAGTCATTTTGACCGTAAGTCGGGCCCAGAGGCTCCTTCGAAATTGGTGTCGCTGGGAAGATCACCCAGTTCTCACCGTCGGGCTGTTGTTTTGCCTTTCGGCCGACAAGACCCGAACCGTCAGTCGTGATGATGTCACATGCGCCTGAGATGAAGTTGTTGGTGACCGTGTCGAAGTCTTCGAAAGTTTGAAGTTCGATACTTACCCCAGCTTCAGATGCGGCATCAGCAATGTTCTTCTCGGTCGTGGTACCAGCGCTGGTACAGATAACTGAACCACCGACATCCGATACCTGTGAAGAACCTGAGAACCCGTCGCTGGCGCGACCCATCAACTGCTGACCGTCGTAGTAAGTGGTCGGACCAAAGTCCATACCAACTGAGGAGTCACGGCTCTGAGTCCAAGTGGTGTTACGCATCAAAAGGTCAACGTCGCCTGTTTGAACTGCTGTAAAACGCTCAGCAGCAGTCAGTGACACAAAGTTCACCTTGTTGGCGTCACCAAGAATGGCTGCAGCGACAACGCGGCAATAGTCGGCGTCAAAGCCGGCCATGCTGCCATCAGCCTGCAGTTCGGAGAACGCCACGGCAGAGCCCGAGACACCACAATTAAGAGTGCCACGATCAATGACTGTTTCCAAGAGGCTTCCGCCGCTAGCAGCAAGCGTTACCTCGGTCTCTTCAGCGGCGCCAGCATCCGAAGCGGTGCTGTCATCGCTACTTGAGTCACTTCCACCACAGGCCGAAGCGGCCAGGGTGATCGCGAATAACGTGGCAAGTAATCGCCACATGGTCTTTTTCCGCATCTGTTGAGTCCCTCTCTGTTGCGGTTGCCGGTCCCGCGACCGGCTTTCTGCTCGGTTGTAAGTGCGTGCACGGTATACGGTCAGCTAGGCAAATAGCCACCTTGTGATCGTTTCGTCACAATCCCCCTACCGGGCAGAAACACTATCCGCTAAACGGTTGTTTAGCCAAAGTGGATCTCGCCCATGTCTAACGACAGATGGAGAAAGCATGGCCAACCCTGAGGATCACGCGATCGCAGCCCGAATCGCGACCCAGGCCGGAGAGTTGCTCGTGGACCTCCGAGAAAAGTTATTCGCCCAAGGTGCAGATAGTTGGACCGTCAAAGACACCGGCGATTTGGAAGCTCATCGCTTCATTGACCGCGCTCTTCGAGATGAGTTTCCAAATGACGGAATTCTTTCCGAAGAGGGCAAAGACGACTTAACTCGGCTGGACAAAGAACGCGTTTGGATAGTCGACCCTCTTGACGGAACCCGAGAGTTCGGTGAGCCCGGCCGATCGGACTGGGCCGTACACATCGCGTTAGCTGAAAACGGCGTACCCACAGCGGGAGCGGTCGCACTTCCCGCAGTTGGTACGACTCTCAGCACGGACCCTCCTCCCCAACTAACGCCGCCTCATGGTGGAAAGCCCAGAATGGTCGTTAGCCGTTCTCGTGCTCCAGCGGCCGCGATGATCGTGGCCGAAGCCATCGGAGCCGAACTCCTAGCTCTCGGCTCTGCTGGCGCAAAAGCTATGGCGGTAGTCCTCGGTCATGCAGACATTTACGCGCACAGCGGAGGGCAATACGAGTGGGATAATTGCGCCCCTGCCGCAGTTGCACTGGCGGCAGGACTTCACGCGAGCCGTTGCGATGGCTCACCTCTCGACTACAACTACGAGGATCCGTGGCTTCCGGACTTAGTGATATGTCGACCCGAATTTGCCGATGATGCGCTGGCCGCGCTACGTCGCGCCATCGAAGGCTGACTTAGGAAAACTCATGGAGCTAAAAGCAACGCTGTTCGAAGTCAAAGGCTCGGTCGCAACGGTGACATTGTGTCGTCCCCACCGCCACAACGCATGGACGGGTCGGATGCACACCGAACTCCGGCATCTCCTTGAACAGGCAGAGTTCGACCCCCAAGTCCGAACGGTAGTCATCACAGGAATGGGAGAGGACTTCTGCGTTGGAGCTGATAGCCAGGCACTTGAAGGCCACATCCAAAAGGGAGGCTACGACTCTGGCACGGGTCCCGAGCTAGCTAATCCTGGATATGGCGTGGCACCTCAATTCGATCAAAATTTTGCGTTCATGTTCGGTTTAAACGTGACCACCATTGCAGCCGTTAACGGCCCCGCGGCGGGAGTTGGTTTCGTCCTTGCGTGCTATTGCGATCTGAGGTTCGCTGCTAATGACGCCAAACTAACCACTGCCCACGGACCGCTCGGCCTACCGGCTGAATTTGGTCTTTCTTGGCTACTACCCAGGCTGATCGGCCTAACCCGAGCTAATGACCTTTTGCTCTCCAGCAGAATTTTATTGGCCAACGAAACCGATGGCTGGGGCCTCTTCAACGGTCTTCTTGAACGCGAAAACTTGCTGCCCAAAGTCCATGACTACGCCCAGAACCTTGCCTCTCGTGTCGCTCCATCTGCACAACGAATGACGAAGCGACAAATCTATTTGGATCAACACCGAGACGTGGGTAGCGCTATATCTGATTCTGAAGACTTACTAGAAACCGCCATGACAGACCCCGACTATCGAGAAGGAGTGAGGGCGTTAATGGAGAAGCGCGCCCCGAGGTGGGATGAAAGCGATTAGGCGTTGCCTGTGACGTTCCACTCGTACCGTAGCGATCTAGACCTCTAGCACCGTCACAACACCAGTATCGCCATCCACTCGAACCCTCGCCCCGTCGGGTATGCGTTTAGTTGCATCCGTGGCTGATACCACGCACGGAATACCCAGCTCTCGACTCACGATGATTGCGTGACTCAAAGCGGCCCCTACGTCAACCACAACGCCTGCCGCGGGCACAAATAAAGGCGTCCACGACGGGTCGGTAAGGGGAGCGACCAGAACATCTCCAGGCTCCAAAGCGGTCGGATCATGACTATCCAGAATTACGCGGGCTCGACCCTCCGACACCCCGGGGCACCCGGGCATACCTTGGATCGAATCGCCGTTGCCGACTGGTTCGACGGTTACGGCATCACGTCGAGTCCATGACGAAAGTGGTTCGGCTTCTCCGACGATCACGAAAGGTTCTTGTCGACTGCTTGCGGTGTCGAAAACTTCTTGGCGGCGTTCAATGATGTCCCGCCACCCCTCAGCATTGTCGATGGCTTGACGTTGTTCTGAGAAACGAAGCATCGCGAAGCTGGTCACCTCGGGGAATACGCCTCTTTCGACCATCCGCCGGCCTAATTCGCGGGCTGCCATCCGTGCTTCTTGAATAAATTTCACACAGTTTGTCTTGGTGCGTTCTCTACCTGGCATCAGCACCGATGCTCCGTGCGCTCCAGCCAAGAATTGGCCCTGGGCCTCTGGGTCACCTTCAAGCATGGCGCTTATCTCACCAATGAGACGTTCGCGGTCTGCTGCGAGATCCGCCTGGTGGCCTTTCGGCGCCGCTGATCCTGGGGATACCCGCATACGATCGATGGCGGCCAAAGCCAAGTCAGGGTCTGTTTCCCAAGTTGGGCACGACATTTCCCATTCATTAGGTCCCCGCGACCCGTAGGAACGCAGGAATAGGTCAAAAGCGTCCACAAATCGCGCGCATTCAGGTTCCTCCGTTGCTCGCAGGCGAGCGTCTAAATCGCTGATGCCTGCTTCGAACACCGCTGACACACTGTTCGAAGACACCGCAAGCCGTCCCAGGTCCCACATCGCCATCGAAGGAGCCGCCGACTCCACGTCCCCTAGCCCCGCCATGATCTTCATCGCATCAGTCGGACGCCCCACGGCCTCGCACACCGCCGACACGATACCCAATGGAACAGTGGTCAAAAAGGTGATGAATATGTGTTGAGCGAATAGCTCTTGGAATCCGTCACGAAAGAAATTTTCGATCCAATCAACAAGTGCGTGATCTCCCAACGACGCAAAGTCAGGACGATTTTCGCGCAGCAAGTTGACTTGCTGCTCCTGTGCCAAGACTTCCGGAAGGTTAGGAGTTGTAAGAGCCCACATAAAAACCTCACCTATGCGAGCTTCAGCCTCGGGGCTGGGGTCGTCAGGGTGTTGTTCATAGGGAGGGATTCCAGGCTGCACACCAAAGAACGCGTCGTCAATATCTTGTGCAGAAAGACCAGGTGCTCGCTCGCCGAAGATCCGCATCAAAGAAGCATTCAGGTAGGTATAGCCTCCAAAAACTCCCAAGAACACAGGGTTATCAGGGTCGAATTCGCTTTCTTCGAACGCGCCAATTCTGATGTAGGCATCGCGAAAACCCAGTTCGCTCATTTGAATTCCATCATCATTTTGGATCGCGAAATCAAAGGTTGACAAGGCGACTGGGTCGGGAAAGACCTCCCCAACATTCGCTCGCGTCCAAAGCGGGTAACGATCCGACGTATTGGTTCCGACGAAGTACTCCTCGGCCATGACTTGCCCCTCCTAGTAAAGCGAACCAGCAGTTGGCCGATGGACCGGGTGACTACCTCCCCCTCTTGGCAGCCACCCGGCCAAATCAAGGCCTCTCACGCCAATCCCCCGGCAGAATTCAAACAATACGATTCGAGGTACGAACGCACCACGACTGCCCGGCACTATAGGCATCGCTACCCCTAGTTATGCAAACGATCAGTAAGGAAATTGTTCGATCGCTATCGAGCCCCCCACTATCGAGGCGGCGTTGAGATACCTTCTAAGCGTGGTTAGGGACGAACGAAACAGTTTCAACTGGACCGAAGCTTGGCCCGATCTAGTTACCACCCCCGCGGCTGCGGCGGCTCAAGTTCGCGATGGGGACCTAGTCGGCGCGAGCTTGCCCGAACCAACAGCATTTCTCTATGCCCTTGCCGAACGTACCGACCTAAAAGAGGTCGCCGTCTTCGTACCTGCACCAAGAAAGGGTGGGGCCGCCATCGCTATGACCGCGAACCTTGAGTTACGCGCACCATTCCTTACCCAAATCCTTCGAGAGACTGGCGCCCACGTTGAACTGGTGCCGGTACGACTCGAAGATTGGGGTCGGTTTAGTAAACGCAACCCACCTCGCGTCGCATGTGTGCAAGTCGGAACTCCGCTCCCTGACGGCACAGTTCCCCCGGGGTCGGCCATAGCGGGGAACGATGCTCTGATTCATCGCGCGCGCAACGAAGGAGATCTAGTTTTTGGCCTGGTGAACCCCGTCGTGCCTTACATTCACGGTGATTCTTTTAGGATCGAAGACTTCGACGGTTTGATTCACGTACCCCTCAGGGGATCCATGCCGATCTTCGATGAAAGAACGCCTCCCTCCGATCTCGATCCATTCGTCGACGCACTCGACGAATTGATCCCTGACGGTGCCACGGTGCAGTCAGGGGTTGGAGGCCTAACTGAAGTAGCGCTCGCTCGGTTAACCCACAAGAACGATTTGGGAATTCACACTGAGGTCATGGGTCAGGGTCTCATGGATTTGATGCGATCAGGCGCTGCGACAAACCGCTTAAAAACGGTCTTCCCTAACAAAACCGTTTTTACTATCGCTCTTCCCGAGACGTTCGACTTTGTCGATGACAACCCGAACTGCCACATTGTCCCGGCACACGTAGCCCTCAACCACAGTCGAATCGCTGCCAACCGGGATATGAGGTGTGTGAACGGCGCGTTAGAGATTGATCTTTGGGGCCAAGTCAACTCCGAGATGATCAACGGTGTGCAGCACAGCGGTGTCGGGGGGGCTTTGGATTTCCTACGAGGATGTCAAATGTCCGATTCAGCGATGTCGATTCATCTGATGCCGGCAACCGCTCGCCGCGGCACCGCATCTCGAATCGTGCCCCAAATAAACGTGAACGCAGTGACCGCCACTCGATACGACGTCGACGTCGTCGTCACTGAATTTGGTATCGCGCGATTACAAGATGCGTCAGTAGGCCAAAAAGCCAATCGACTCATAGCAGTAGCTCACCCAGATCACCGTTCCGAGCTAAAAGAGGCTGCCCATCGGATGGGAATTCTCTAAGCCTTAGCCAGATACCCCTTCGGCTCTTATAAAGGTAGGTTCGCTGGAAGTGCTCCTGTCGGGCGCATACCGGTAGCCCATTTCACCGAAATCGACAATGGAACGTGGATTGTCAATCCGATTAAGAATCAGCCACGAGGCCATCGCTCCCCGCGCCTGTTTGGCGTAGAAACTGATGATTTTAAAATTCCCGTTTTTTTCATCGAGAAACCGCGGGCTGACAACGCTAGCGGAAAGAAGGCTTTCGTCGATTGCCGAGAAATACTCTTTCGAAGCCAAGTTGATTAACACTTGGGAGCGGTGACCTTCGAGATCTGTGTTGAGCACTCTGGTGATTTGATCACCCCAAAAATCGTAGAGATCAGTCCCTCGCTTCGTTTCGAGCCTGGTCCCCATCTCCAGCCGATAAGGCTGGATAAGGTCCAAGGGTCGAAGAACTCCATGTAATCCAGACAAGATACGTAGCGTTTTTTGAGCTCTGGTGAAGTCTCGCTCGCTATAACGGTTTACATCCATGCCGACATAGACATCACCCTTGAACGCTAGAAGTGCCGGCCGAGAATTTTCGATTGTAAATTCGCGCTCCCAATCCTGATAGCGGTCCACATTTAGATCCGCCAAAGCGGGTGATAGGTGCATAAGTTCACCTAAATCTGTGGGTGACTTTTGGACTAGAGCCGCTACAAGCTCCGCTGAGTCATTTACCAAAGTTGGTAACGAATGTTTACTGGTCCGAAGCTCCGAATCGAAGTCAAGGGTCTTAGCGGGTGATAGGACGATCAGCACGTTGGGTTCCTCCTACTTGAAGTTTAGGGAGTGCGGCGGCTTGACTCGGGATCTATCTGAATCCGAGGCATTTCCTCTTGCTTGTCATTCTCTCTCCTCACGATCTGATCGCGACGTCAATTTTCGTTGGAGGGCACTTTGACCTGCCGTCGCGACTACCGTCCAGGCGGTGATTAAGGATCCTGAGCTTGAAGCGCTGCGAGCGGTTACCAAGAGCGACAATGAAGCCATCAAGCACATTCTTGGTACCCGAAAATTCTCTGAAGGTTCGGTCTCGGAAGCACGAACGGGCATAGAAGGAATTCCCCCACAACCAATACTCGACCACGGAATAACAAAAACAATCCAGGTTCCCGGTGGAGAAATTGCCCTTCGTATGTTTATTCCAACAAACCCTCGCGGTGTCTATCTGCATTTACACGGAGGCGGATGGGTCATTGGTTCCGCCTTCGAAAGGGATCCGAAACTTAGCGCAGTGGCGTCTAACACCAACTCGGTAGCTATTTCGGTGGAATATCGGCTGGCTCCAGAATTTCCTTTTCCGACAGCGCTCGACGACTGCGAAGCTGCCGCTCAGTGGGTTCTCGAGAACTCCGAAAAGGAGTGGGGAGTGCGCGGATTGGTAGTTGGCGGTGAATCTGCTGGGGGGCACCTAAGTGCTACCACCGCCTTACGAATTCGGGACCGGCTCAGGGTGCCGGATCGATTAGTCGGCCTCAACCTCGTGTACGGCGTTTTTGATCTGAGTATGACCCCAAGCCAACTAAGCGGGGGCAATCTGCCGCTAATTCCCACCGAAACGATGCGTTGGTTCTACCAGCACTTCCTGCAAGGGGGAGAGGACCCCAAAGATCCTGAGATTTCGCCCCTTTATGCGGATCTAAAGGGTTTGCCACCTTCGCTGATAACTGTTGGGACCAATGATCCATTGCTGGATGACAGCTTATTTATGGCAGCCCGACTGCGGTCCGCTGACTGCGATGTGATCTTGGATATTTATCCGGAAGCTATTCATGCGTTTACAGTATTTCCGGGTGCAGCAGCACAAATAGCGAATCATCGAGCCGATAATTTCATAACCTCGTGTTGGGATCGATCTGAGCAAGCGCTCTAAGCGGAGAACCATGGCAACGACTATTCAGCACTATCAAGATCTTGGCGACTTTGACTATGGGACGTGTGATCAGGTCACACCTCTCGTTCGCAGAGTTATTTGCAAAAACCCGACGCCATTTACCTACAAGGGAACGGGCACGTATCTAATTGGCCACGGCGAAGTCGCAGTTGTCGATCCCGGCCCTCCGCTTTTAAGCCACCTTGACGATATTTTGGACGCGCTAGATCCAGGCGAAGTGGTCACTCACGCATTCATCACTCACACACACAGCGACCATTCACCTCTCACCAAACAACTGAAAGAACGCACCGGCGCGATTTCCTACGGATATGGCCCACATGGGGCGGTGAGGGAGGATGACCCTGATGATCGAGTTGATTTCTCTGAATACATCTCTACCGAGGAACAGGACCAGTACCGGAAAGAATATGAAGAACTTCCGGAAGAGTTAAAGCGGGAAGGCGCCGACACCGAGTTTGTCCCAGACGTATTTCTTGCTGACGGCGACATCGTCCACGGATCCACCTGGACGATCGGCGCGATTCACACACCTGGGCATTGCTCAAATCATCTTTGCTTCGAGCTCAAAGAAGAACGAAGCCTATTTTCTGGCGATCATGTAATGGGTTGGGCTACAAGCGTCGTCGGCCCTCCCGATGGCTCCATGAAGAATTACATGGAGTCTTTAAGGAAACTGTTGCCCTTTCAACATGACCGGTATTGGCCGACTCACGGCCCGGCCATTCCAAACCCCGGTGACTACGTGAGTAGCTTCATCAGTCATCGCGAAGAGCGCGAGGAGCAAATCGTCAGCTTTCTTCGCAAAGGCCCACAGAAGATCGCCGACTTTGTACCGGAAATGTACGCAAAGTACGACAAAAGGCTCTGGTATCCCGCAGCGGGTTCCGTGCATGCCCATCTGCTACACATGGTTGAGACTGGACGGGCAGAGGTTGTCGATGCTGCCGAGGAACCCAAACTCACTGCTACGTATCGGCTTTCTTGATTACATGGCGCCCATCCACACGGGCAGACATTGCCGTGACTAGTTTCGGCCAGCAATGCGACTAGTTATCGCGAAATGCACCGTCGACTATTCAGGGCGTCTAGATGCTCACCTTTCAGAAGCGGTTCGCCTGATCATGGTGAAGGCCGACGGTTGTGTGGCAGTTCACGCCGATGGCGGTGCCTACAAACCTCTTAACTGGATGAACGCACCAAATCATATTCGGGAGTACGAGGAAGATGGTGAGCTGACGTGGATGGTTACCAATGAAAAGAAGGAGCAACTAACCATCAAACTTCACGAGGTTCTCTCTGATTTCACAGAAGAAATGGGTCTAGACCCTGGGCTCCAGAAAGACGGAGTGGAAGCGCATCTACAAGAACTATTAGCTGCAAACGTGGAGAAAATTTCAGCTGGGATGGTGCTGGTGCGAAGGGAGTACCCAACCGATATCGGGCCAGTGGATCTCTTGTGTAGGGACAGTGCCGGGGTCGCCGTCGCTATCGAAATTAAGCGCCGGGGGGAGATTGATGGTGTCGAGCAATTAACCCGTTATCTGGAGTACCTCAATCGCGACGGAAACCTTCGTCCCGTTAGCGGCATTTATGCAGCGCAGGAAATCAAACCACAAGCACGCGTGCTAGCTGAAGACCGCGGCATTAGGTGTTTGGTCATTGATTACGACGAGCTACGTGGTATCGAAAGCGACGAACTTAAGCTTTTCTAAACTTCTCAATGTTTGATCTGCTGATTACTGAACTCAGCTAAAGGTGCACATGCCGTTGTCGATAACAGTTCGTTCCTGCTCTGTGTCCTTTTGGGCGATGGTGCGGTAAATCGCGCTTCCATCCTCTACCCATATTTGGACTGTTAGAGAATCACCCGGAAAAACTGGAGCCGAGAACCGAGAGTCCATACTTCCAAATCGCGCTGGGTCTCCACCACAAAGTGCGTGCAGGAGTGCTCGACCCGTGAATCCATACGTGCACAGTCCGTGCAGTATTGGTGTGGGAAACCCACCTAGCTCAGTCGCGAACCAGGGATCGCTGTGCAATGGGTTGTAGTCGCCCGAAAGTCTGTAGGTCAGAGCCTGGTCTTGTCTGGTTTGGTACGTAATCTCGTGATCTGGTGACACGTCAGGAGCATGTACCTGAGGAGCAGTGTTTCCCTCCTCACCTCCGAACCCGCCCGCACCTCGAACAACTAGTGACCCGCGCAAGTCAAACAGGGATTCGCCTGTTTCTTTCAGAGTGGCGCTGGCTTCAGTATCGATGATTGCGTTCTTTCCTTCGCCCTTATCCCAAATACCGCTGACCTTCTCCTCAATAGCCACAGTTCCTCCGACCGGAATGGGGCGATGCAAGGTGATGCCTTGAGAACCGTGGAGCACTCGACCCCAGTCAATTTCTCCGACCTTTCCAATAGCACCGCCGGCGCCGAAGCCAATTACTACCCCCTGTGTCGGGAAAGTCTGATGCTCGACTCCCTTGGAGTTATGGGTGGTGAATTCAAGTTCCGAACCGAATGGATCTTCAGCACCCGCTCCGATGCCAACCGCGTAGAGGAGGGAATCACGGTACCCCCAAGAACGCTCAGTCGGTTTACCTGCAACACCTACAGCATTGGGGTCGATAGCCATAACGATCTCCTTCGGTTCAGTTGCACAACTAATGCCTAGCTCAGCTAAGCAGCCCTCCGTCAAACGGCTGACCGTCCATACCCGAGTTAAGTTGCGCTTCGGACACGAGTTGTCGGGCCACTTCTGCAATTTGGGTCGGATCGTCCACTGCTTCGACGACCGGACCACGATGCCATCCGTTCGCTACTCCCAGAAGCCGACCCGATGCCTCAAACACTCTGCCAGTCACATCTGCTGACTCCGCGCTTTGCAACCAGGTAACTATGGGCGCGATGTATCGAGGATGCATGAGGGCTCTGTCCTCTTCAGATGCTTCGCCCATCCCGAGATCTTCAGTCATTCGAGTCAGCGCCCCTGGTGCGATGGCGTTAACCCTGACGCCGTATCTTTTTAGTTCGCGCGCAGCTATCACGGTGAAGGCTGCAATTCCCATCTTTGCAGCTCCGTAGTTCGTCTGGCCGGGGTTGCCGTAGAGACCTGACACTGAACTGGTGTTGACGATCGACGCATTTACCGGTTCACCGGCTTTAGCTTTGTCTCGCCAATACGATGCCGCCCAACGCGCCGGCGCAAAGGTCCCTTTGAGGTGGACCTGAATGACAGCATCCCATTCTGCTTCGGTCATATTGACCAACATGCGATCGCGCAGAATACCTGCATTGCTCACAATGCCTGTTAGGTCGCCGAAAGTCTCAACGGCTTGATTCACCATCCTTTGAGCACCTTCCCAATCCGAAACGTCATCTCCGTTGGCGACTGCCTCGCCTCCCATTAGCTCGATCTCTGCGACAACGTCGTCGGCTGGACCCTGATCGGAGCCCGAGCCGTCACGGGCACCACCCAAATCGTTGACAACAACTTTCGCCCCATGCTCAGCAAGCATCAAACAGTGCTCGCGTCCTATCCCTCGGGCACCACCTGTGACGATTACGACCCGTCCTTCACAGAGCTTGCTCATTGTTGACCCCTTATGTCGGCCTGTAAAAAGTTGCGAACTGATCGGGTGACCCTTTTTTGATCTTTCAGAGCACCCGCTCAACTGTCTTGCCTAGCACACGCAGCGCCAATATTCCGAGGAGTCCAACCGCGCTCACTATGTGGCGCTATGGCCCTACCATCCATCTACGTGCGCGAGATACTTCGCCTTCCCCGGTGGACCCTGATGGTAGGACTCCCTCTATTTGTTGTCGCGTCTCTCTTCAGCGCTTGGGCTATTGATACTGCGATTCATCGCGACCGGGTCGTTCGCAACGTAAAAGTCGCTGGCGAGACCGTCGGCGGTTTAAGCGATATCGCGTTGCGAGCGAGAGTAGAAGCGATTGCTAATCGAATTACGACCACGAGAATTTCCATAGAGAGCGAATTGGGTTCTGGGGCTTGGACTGCGGGCGATTTGGGCGTTTCTATAGACGTTGCAGCAACTTACGGCGCTGCGATGAGTACGCGTCGCCAGGGCACTCTCAGCCGACCACTTAATTGGCTTTCAGCACTGACTTCCACCACTTCCGCCGAAATCAAGATCGATGTTGACATATCGAAACTAGAAGCAGTTCTGCATAGCTACCCAGGGTTCCGGAGCGAACCCGTTGAGCCCTCTGTGCATGTGGTTCAGGGTCGTCTTGAAGCGGTGTCGAGTGTCGTCGGCAAGCTCATTGACCTCGAAGAGACATCGCAGGTTCTTGCTGAGGCAATAAAGGGAGGTGGTTCACCAACTATTTGGGTGGGAACGGTAGAACTCTTACCAAGATTGAGTGATGAAGAGGTCGTTGATTTGGTCAGAGCTGCAAACAAAGTTGTTGAGACACAACTGGAATTGCGTCTCAACGATTACCAGACGCTCTTACCGTCACATGTTGTCGCAAGCTGGTTCGCGCTAGACACAACAGGCCAAGAAGCAACCCTTACTATCAACCAGCCTTTAGTTCTTCCATCGCTCGAAGAGTTGCTCATCCCGGGCAATACAGGCGCGGGTCAAGCCCAATTCGACGTTCAAGGCGATGTTGTAAACATTATTTCCTCGGACGGTGGAACCGCTTGCTGTGATACCTCCGCTGTCAACATCGTCTTGTCGGCGCTTGACGAGGGCCCGACGAACGAGATCTATGTTTTGCCTAACCGCCCTGCGGCACCGCGAGAAGCTGTTAACCGTCTTCAAGCCCTGGGGGTAGTCGAACGGGTGTCATCTTTCACGACGTATTACTCGTGCTGCCTAGGTCGGGTCACTAATATCCAAAAGTTCGCGGAAATCGTGAACGGCAAATGGATCAAACCCGGAGGGCGGCTTTCGCTGAACGAAACCGTCGGGCGCCGCACTGAAGAAAATGGGTTTGTTAACGGAGGTTTCATATCCAAGGGCCACTTGGTCGAAGACATCGGCGGCGGAGTCTCACAGTTCGCCACGACCATATTTAATGCCGCCGTTCGAGCTGGGCTGGATTTCGAGTACTACCAAGCCCACTCCATCTACTTTTCGCGTTATCCCTTCGGACTTGAGGCCACAATCTCATACCCTCGCCCGGATCTGATAATCACCAATCCGACGCCATTCGGAGTTTTAATTTGGAATAGTTGGACCGATGAGTCCATCACTGTGGACATTTACTCGACCGTAAATGTCGAAGTGACTCTTGACGAACCGGAAGTGATTCTTGACAAATCGACGGGGGAGGTCATCGATTTTTGTACACACGTAAAAACCCGGCGTAACAGACTCTGGCGAAACGGTACCGAGCAGGCTGACCATTTCTTCGCTACATACCGCCCCGAGGAAGGCCTCAACTGTGATGGCACACCCTCTGACCCAGATCAAACCACTACAACTATCGCCGTAGATGAAACTAATGAAGAGGTTTCAGATCCAGTAGGGGGCGATGATTCCCCGACAACGAGTTCCCCCACCACAACCACGTCGCTCGATAACGGCGGCTGAGACGTCTAGGCATAACTGATAGATATCCTCATGCGGGTGCCTTCTTGTGAAGTTCTAATCGTGGGCGCGGGACCGGCCGGCTGCGCCGCTGCGATCACGGGCCAACGGCTCGGACTAAATGTCGTAGTAGTCGACAAAGCGACCTTCCCGCGAGACAAATGCTGCGGCGATGGTCTGACAACTTTGGCCTTGCGTGAACTTGAACAACTTGGTGTGCATCCAACAGCGACGCGCAGTTGGATGGAAGTAAGCGACATTTTTCTTCGTTCGCCTCGGGGCAAAGAAATTCAGCTACAGCTCCCCCAAACGCGGGGACAATACGCGGCTGTCGTTGAACGTCGCGAATTAGACGCCGAACTGGTGCAAGTAGCCATTGATGCAGGTGTCGAAATCCGCCAAGGGGCAGCCTTCCAACAGATTGACATTGAGGAGGACGGTGCACGCGTTCAACTCCAAGATGGAACAATTTTTTCGGCGAAAAATGTAATCGCTGCAGACGGCATGTGGTCACCCGTTCGTCGAGCGTTGGGATGCACTCCTGCTGGGTACCGAGGCGATTGGCATGCGTTCAGGCAATACTTTCGCGCCGATGGTAAACGAAGCCGAAAGTTGTGGGTTTGGTTCGAGAAGGATTTATTACCCGGTTATGCGTGGTCATTCCCTCTACAGGGTGGCCGAGTCAATGTTGGGTTCGGCGTCGTACGCAAAGAGGGAATCGATGGCAAACAGCTGGCTGCGATCTGGGATGGGCTGCTCCATCGACCGCACCTAAGAGAGGTTCTCGGCAACATCAAGCCGGAAGGCTCTCACAAGGCGTGGCCCATTCCGGCACGACTTCCTAAGGCGCATCTGAGCCGAGGACCGGTGATGTTCGTTGGCGATGCTGCAACCGCTACGGATCCAATGACAGGCGAGGGTATTGGACAAGCTTTGGAGAGCGGACGACTTGCAGCGCAGGCCGTGGCTGAGGAAAGTCAGGCGCATTTGGCAGCACGTCGATACGAAACATCAGTTCGAGTCGCTTTGCAGCTTGATCACCGCCTTGCCGGCTCTCTCAGCAAAGTGTTGGCGAAGCCAGGCTTAGCTGAGACGGCTCTTCGCATCGCAAATGTCAACGACTGGAGCCGACGGAACTTCGCGCGGTGGATGTTTGAGGACTATCCGCGAGCTGCGCTGTTCACTCCCAGCCGCTGGAAGCGTGGGCTATTCAACACCCAAGGGGCGTGGGTAAACACGCCCTAAACGATAGATCAGTTGCGCAAGGCTGGGCTAACGAGACAGTCTTGAGGGGTGTCCGACTGGAACCCGTCTAGTGAGCATCTCAGTTTCACCCGTGCCGAGTGGGCGGCGTTACGAGACGCCACACCTCTAACACTCAACGAAGACGAGTTGAATGAACTCGCTGGTCGCGTGGAACCAATCACAATTGCTGGGGTTCGAGATATTTATCTGCCTTTGTCTCGCCTGCTTAACCTCCGCGTAGAGGCCCAGTACCAAATCCAGAACACAACCGCAGATTTCTTCGGACGAAATTCCTCACACCGTCCGTTTCTGATTGGGGTCGCTGGCAGCGTTTCCGCCGGCAAGAGCACCACCGCAAGGATTCTTCAAGCGATGCTCGCGAGATGGCCTCAACACCCCAGGGTGGACCTGATCACCACCGACGGCTTTCTTCAACCGAATGCGGAGCTCGAGGAAAAAGGTTTGCTTGGACGGAAGGGATTTCCCGAGTCCTATCGCCAAGGAGCGTTAGTTGAGTTCCTTCGAAACGTGACTAAAGGCTTGCCGAGCGTGTCAGCGCCCATCTATTCACACGTCACCTATGACATCACAGACGAGATTCAGGTTGTGGAACAGCCAGATATTTTGATTGTCGAAGGCTTGAATGTCCTCCAAACCGGGTCTCCTTCAAACACGCCGTTTGTCTCAGACTATTTCGACTTCACGATTTATGTTGACGCCGATCCTGATGATCTCGAATCCTGGTATGTGGAACGATTTCAACAACTCCGATCCACCGCATTTCGCGAGCAAAGTGCCTATTTCAGCCAATTCGCTCATCTTCCCGAAGACGCTGCGGAAGCTGTCGCACGCACCATCTGGAGGTCAATCAACCTGGTGAACCTTCAAGAGAATATTTTGCCAACGCGGGCCCGAGCGGATCTCGTTCTCAAAAAAGGCAGCAACCACGGGATAGAAGCAGTCCAACTCCGAAGGGCTTAACACTCCTACCTTTCGACTCGAGGCGCTTCTTTCTCCGAACCTCAGCTACTCTCGCCGGTCGTGCGCTGCCTGTTCTGTTCCATAGCCGAGGGTACGTCCTCCTCAAACACGATCTACGAGGACACGAACACTTTGGCCTTCATGGACATCCTCCCGATGACACCCGGTCACTGCTTGGTCATCCCCAAACGTCACGTACGCGACATTTTTGAATTGGGAGATGAAGATGCCGCACACGTGATGCTCGCGTGTCGAGAAGTAGCCAAGAGGGTCAAGGAAAAACTTGAGCCGTTGGGGATAAATTTACTCAACAACAATGGTCCCGCTGCCGACCAATCTCAGTTCCATTTCCATGTTCATTTGATTCCTCGATACGGGCGGGACCGGTTGCTTCATCCATGGGAGAGGTCCTACGGCAATCCCGATCAGATTCGGACAATTGCTGAGGTACTTCGCGGTGAAAGGGAACTTCCGAGATCTGAATAGAGGAAGGGGAACATTGATGGGGCTATGTTCGGGACCATGACTCACCGCTATGCAGACTTTTCCGCGCTATCCATTACCGGACCCGACGACGACGGCATCTTAGATATCTGTATCGATACGCCGGGCAAACTAAACGCAGTTGATGAGGCGAAACACTTGGCACTTGCCGATGTTTGGAAAGTCGTCGACGCCGACCCAGAAACTCGCGTGGTTGTCATCCACGGAGCCAACGGGACGTTTTCTGCTGGCGGCGACATGGGAATGATCGAGAAGATCATGAACGATTTCGATTACCGAGCCAACGCGCTCCGAGAAGCACGAGACATCGTCTACAACATGATCAATTGTTCCAAGGTGATTATTTCAGCGATCGAAGGTGTAGCCGTCGGTGCTGGGCTCGCAGCTGCGTTTATGGCAGACATTTCGGTCGTCGGACGCAACGCTCGTATTCTCGACGGTCACACGAAACTAGGAGTGGCCGCTGGCGACCACGCTGCCATTATTTGGCCCCTCTTATGCGGTATGGCAAAGGCGAAGTATTACTTGTTGACCTGCGATTCCATGTCCGGAGAAGAAGCAGAAGCGATGGGTCTTGTAAGCGTTTGCGTCGATGATGACCAAGTCATTGAGGAGGCTTACTCTGTGGCTCGCAAGCTAGCTAGCGGCAGTCAGTCAGCTATTCGATGGACCAAATACAGCCTCAATAATTGGCTGCGTTCGGCGGGACCGGCTTTTGACACTTCGGTGGCACTAGAAATGCTGGGATTTACCGGCCCCGATGTTCGAGAAGGACACGCCGCGATTATGGAGAAACGGAAACCAGATTTCGCCTGACTGAGGTTACCCCTAACAACTTTCTAGTCTTCGTTCGAGCATCACCAACGCTGGAATCGGCTGTTTAACTTCGATCGCATGGATGCCGCATGCAAGCGCAGCCTCAACATTGGTGCGATTGTCGTCAAGAAATAAGACACGTTCAACGGGAACACCCAGTTGGTCGACAATATGAAAATAAATCCTGTGCTCAGGCTTTCGCATACCCACAAAAGCTGAATTAACCACCACATCGAAAAGTTCGTCGAGAGCTAACCCACCAGCCACGACTGGCCAAGCCTCGGCAATGTTGTTGCTCAAAAGCCCAATCAAGAAACCGCGCGTACGTAGTTCTGAGATGCGATCCACAACTTCAGATATGACCTTGAGCTGTGGAAAGAGGAAGTGAGGGCTTGACGGATCCCAGATCAGTTCAGCACCCGGCAAATCATTTCGAGACCAGTGGAGGTAATCCTCGAGGATTAATTCACCTCGTTCCAATTTCGCGAACTGGGAATCCGGATCGTCATCCCTGTACCGATCCTGCCGATCTTTCAATTTCCCTTGATCGACTCCGGCTTCTCGGTATAGCCGATTCACAATTGGGCCAGGAGGCACGGTGATAACACCTCCCCAATCGAAGACAATGGCATCAATTTGAGACTGGCTTGCGGTAACCGCCACTCGTGCTCAGACTTCGAGGGGGCGGTTTGGGTCAAGCAACCACTCGCTGAGCGAGCCGTCATATACCGACACATCATTTTTACCTAAGAGTGCACTCAAGACAAAAGCATCCGAGGTAGCAGCGATTCCTCCGCCGCAATAGGTGATGATCGGCCCCGGCGTTCGGGTCGCGTCATCTAAAAGCTCAGCTAGCTGGTCGATAGGGAGATAGCGATGAGATTCTGGGTCGAGTAAATCGACGGCGTAAACGTTGCCAGCGCCAGGAAGATGTCCCCGGCGTCCGTAACTCGCGTCGGTTCCGTCATGGTTGCTCTCTGACAACGCGTTGATAATGCATGTTCCATCGTTCAATGCTGCTTTCATTCTTTCAAGGTCAGCAATTAACTCCGGTCGAGGCTCAGCATGAAACGTTGTTGATGCACGAGTTGGCGTCGGGTCTGAAGTAGTAGCAAAACCATCTGCTACCCAAGACGTCCAACCGCCGTCAAGTACTGCGCAATTATCGAATCCGAACGTTTTCAGCATCCACCAAACGCGAGTTGCCCACATGGTGAATCGTCGATCGTAAAGCACCACACGAGTACCTGTGCCCACTCCGAGGTCTTCCATAGCGCTTGCGAAACGTTCCGCTTTGGGCATTGTGAACCGTAAATCACTATGGGGGTCACTGAGATCGAAGGTCAAATCAGCGTACGCGGAATTAGGGATGTGATCATCCGCCCAAATTTGTCGCATCGAGACCGGAATATACCCCTCAGGCCCAGAGCGCAGGTTGACTGAGCACTCCAGTATGCGAAGTTGGGGATCCTCGATGTTCTGAGCAAGCCATTCAGTGCTAACGAGCGGTCTCAACTTCTTCCTCCAAATGGATTTGAGGTTGCAGAATAGGTTGTGCCTTCGCTAGGCGCTTCCCAAATGCGACCAGCACCAGATCTAACGCTCTTCGACTTCCACAGAGGGCGAAGTCATATCATTGATTACCACCTCTTGCACCCACCTCGGAGACGCAGGCGGAGTTTCGCCCAAAAGCACCGCGAGAGTTCTGATTCCCCGAGGTGCCGATGTGGGCCACGGAGTCCATCCATCTGTTATCACCACAACCAGGTCGGGGCGAGGCCTCGATCGGGTTGCTGCATCTATCCCGACCGTCAGGTCCGTTCCACCGCCACCGACAAGTGTGATCTCAGAGGCGCTTCTGATGAGTTGAGCGGGTCCGGCTTCTGCGTCGCACGTAAAGACGCTCACTGCGTCAGGCCGCACTCCACTCGCTACAAGCAACCCGTCAATTTCGGTGAGAGCTTCGGTTAACAAGCTTTCGTTCATCGAAGCGCTGGTGTCACACACCACTGACAAACGCGGTACGCGTTGCCGCAAACTGGGCAGTATCACCTCAGGTGAACAATATGCTCTGCGACTCGGACGCTGATAGCTGTAATCCACCGCTCCAGATATCTCTGCAACCCCCCGGCGCAACGTCGCTCCTAGCTCTCTTCGCCAATCCACCCGAGGGTAAAGCAAAGTATTCGCCCAACGCAGAAGACCTGCTGGGCTACTCCCGTGCCTTCGCTGATGCGAAAGGATTTCAGATGCCACGCGACGTCGAATTAGATCAGTTTCCTCTTTCCGGACACCATCTATGTCCTTCATCGGCGGTGGCTCTTCCCAACGTCTCGGATCGCCATGGGCAGCGCTCCCACAATCTCGCCGTATTCCTATACGCCGTTCGCCGTCAACGAAGTACTCCTCCGCAAATAGTGATGGTCCGAGCCCAAGATCGATCGGAAATGCCGAATCGACAGGTGTCACATGGGTCTGGACAAGATCATCATTGATTTCTGCGTCTGCTGAGTCGACCCAATGTAAGAGGTCGTCTTCCACAAGTCCGATCTCGCGAGCCCGAGACGCATGTCCCCGCAACAAGTGACCTACTTGATGCACCATCTCAACACCAAGTAAGTCAGCGGTCCAACCAGAGATTTGGTGATGATCAACGTAAACACGGAAATACTCGTCAGCTGCTAGACCACCAATATTTGGGGCGGAAACGAACCGAATGGCAAACAGCGCAGAAGCCAAATAGGGATAGTTATGCGCAGCCCAGAGTCGGGCAGACGCTAATCGGTCCGCGTCAGTCACTCTAAAAGGCCTGCCGCTTTCATTATCGGCACAAATATTGCTGCTTCAGGTGGAGCGCTCATACCTTTGGGCCGCACCTGGGCCAATACTCGCGCTGCCATAGCTCCTACGTCTGGAGCATCTCTGGCCGCTCGCTCCAAAACTTTCCACCCTGCGATCCACCTTTCAGGTGTGGGGTTCGCGGCAACCGCTCCCGCCAACGCCGATAGAGCGGCATAGAGGCGGTCACCTCGATCAGGAAACTCAACATCGTCTGGGTTTCTCAATGCAGACTCAGGGTCAGGAAGATCGAGCTCCTCGAGCCAAGTAAGAAACTCAAGACCTGCGCCATCCCCAACAGAACCGATTACTAGATTTCTTTTAGCTTCCATAGAGGCGTCAACTGCTTGCGCGGCAGCGAGCAGGCGGGACACCATTTCCCATGTTCGGGGACTAGGCCACGCACGCCCAGCCAAAGCACGCTCAGTTGGAGGCGCGATAACCAAAGATCTCCGCACTCCAAGAAAACCTCCAACTACCGCCGCCGCGATGGGAATTTGACTTTCCCATCCGTCTGGAAGCGCCGGAACATCAGGACTTCGAAACCCAGCGACGAGACCTGCGGCTACCACAGAAGGATCGGTCTGCCAGTCAAGGTGACAGAACCTATTAGCAAGCGGCGCAGACAGGTCCCATCCATCCGCGGCCTGGTCGGGCGGATTCGCTGCCGCAACTATCGCTATGTTGTCAGGCAACGCCAAATCACCAACGACTCGTTCTAATACGACGCGAAGCAGCGCCGCCTGCACGGCAGGTGGGGCTGTTGATATTTCGTCGAGAAATAGAACCCCAGTCCCTGCCTCCGCTAGTCGACGAGCCCATCGGGGTGGCGCGAACCTGACGTCGTCGCCATCTATTACTGGCAGACCACCAAAATCACTCGGTTCGCGGATGCTGGCAATAACGACCTCATGAGGGATGTCTAACGATTGGCACATAGCCGCAACCGCCGAACTCTTGCCGGTTCCAGGCGGCCCCCACAACAAGACGGGAATTCGAGCCGCTACCGATAATGACAAGGCTTCAAGAACTGAGTCATCCTGTTTGCTCATAAGGACAGTCTCCTCGAAATACCACTAATCGTCCGGCACTATCGCACTACGCCCTATGCACGGGCCGGATAACGTGCGGGCTGATGGATGAACATCTGACTGCCCACGAGCACGTGACCCCTATGACACAAGGGCCCACAGGCCCTTTGCAAGGGATCCGCATTTTAGATTGCACGCAAGCGATTGCGGGGCCCTGGTCGACCATGATGCTGGGTGATTTAGGCGCAGATGTAATAAAAATTGAGGCTCCGAGAGGCGACCTTCAGCGCCCCATGGCTCCTTATACGCGTGAGGACCAAGAGCGGTCTTATGGCGGTTCATTTTCAACCTATAACCGCAACAAGCGCGGCGTGGTGCTTGATTTCAGCCAAGCTGCCGACAAAGAAAAATTTCTTGACCTTGTTGAAACAGCAGATGCTGTTGTCGAGAACATGCGCGCAGGGGTCATGGACGGGCTTGGCTTAGGTTGGGAAGTTCTGCAGAAGCGCAATCCCCGTCTCGTATACGGAGCGATTCGGGGTTTCGGCGATCCTCGAACCGGATCTAGCCCCCACGCCGACTGGCCCGCCTATGACGTCATAGCGCAGGCCATGGGTGGGTTGGTGGCACAAAACGGGAACGGGCCCGATAACCGGATTCAGGTTGGACCGTTTGTCGGTGACATTTACCCGGGCACAATCGGAGCAATGGGCGTGTTGGCGGCTCTGTTTCACGCTCAACGCACTGGTCAAGGGCAGTTCGTTGATGTTGCAATGGTGGACTCAATAATGGCTCTTACCGAGATGGGAGTGATGCGCTACTCCTACTTGGGGAAACCCGACACTCCGCCAAGCGGAAACAGTAGCGATTTTGCGGTGCCATTCGATGTATTCAAAACGGTGGATGGTTCGGTGGCTATCGCTGCTCCCACGGATAATCACTGGCGAGAACTCGCCGCCGCTATGGGCCATCCAGAGTGGGGAGAAGATGAAGACAAAGCAACTATTCGCGCGCGAGTACGAAACCGCGAGCCCATTGATGAGGCGTTGACCGAATGGGCTCGTAATAAAACCAACGAGGAGATCTTGGACGCCATTGGCGGGAGGGTGCCATGCGGCCCCGTCAACCTACCCGGAGATCTATTTTCTGACGCTCACGTCAAAGCTCGCGAGATGCTGGTCGCTGTCGATCAACCAAGCGGACGTCCTATTGTTCAAGTGGCTTCACCGATCAAGATGACGAGCACGCCGACCGGAGTGCACCGTCGGGCTCCTCGACTCGGAGAGCACACCGAAGAAGTTCTCTCCGAAATAGAAGGGCTGCGCAACCGTTTCGATAGCTGACGCCTGCTCCTCACGGCGAGTGCCTCGGACCGCTAAGTGAATTATGTGGCGCACCCATATGCCGCATCAACCAACGCCTCTCCCCTGGCATCGAGGAGCACAGATTTGCCCATCTGGTTCATCACATAACCCATCGAAAGACCAAGTTGTGGGTCCGCGAATCCGATGGATCCACCAGCGCCAACATGACCGAATGCACCTTCACGAATATTCACAGAATCCTGATCTCCCGTTCGAGAAGTACGATTCTCCATTCTCAACATAAAGCCTTCGGAAAATCGTGTAGGCAACAACAACATCGCATCGCACTCGGTCCCAACAGATACTCGAGACATTCTCTCGAGTTGAGAAGCGCTCACAAATTGGCCAGTAGCGCAAGACTGGTAAATCTTGGCCAGCCCGCGTGCGTTCGCAATTCCCCCACCGCCACCTAATTCCGCTGACCACACCTCGGGTGAGTCTCCTTTTGCTCCTCCTCGATTGCGCCAAGCTCTCCCCTGCAGGCCTGTCGGGTCCGCCAGAAACGCGTCAGTAAACGCTGCGAACGTTTCATTCTTGCCAGGCCGGAATGGTCGCAAAGGCGAAACTCGGTGATGTTCTTCAGTCGGTAACCCAATCCAGAATTCGGCACCTGCTGGTTCTGCCACCTCTTGTCGAAAAAAAGCTCCCAGACTTTGTCCCGATGCTCGACGAACCAATTCCCCTGCTACCCACCCAAACGACATCAAGTGGTAGCCGTTGCGAGTACCGGGCTCCCACCAGGGTTCCTCTGCGGCCACTCGATCACACATGTAGTCCCAGTCCAGAGCCGAGTCGCCAGGAAGATCGTCACGAAAAGCTGCGACACCCGTCGTATGGTTCAACATCATTCGGGTCGTAACCCCAGCCTTCGCTCCATGCGCAAATTCGGGCCAAATCTCAAAGACCGGTGCGTCAAGATCAAGAAGACCGCGGTCAGCTAAGAGGTGGCAAGCAAGCGCAACCCCGCCCTTCGTGCATGAGTTGATCACCGCAATGGTGTCGACCAACCAGGGATTGCCATCGGTGTCACGATCGCCAGCCCACAAATCAACAACCGTTCTACCTTCATAAGTCGCACATACGGAAGCACCTAGCTCACCCCGATGAGCGAAGTTAAACGCGAATTGTTCGTACAGAGGTTCCCAACCGGCGGCAACAGAGCCGTGAATTTCGACAGTCATCCCTGCCAGATTGTCACGTCCCTGTCCCCCCTGTCTCCTCAATCACAGCGACCTCAGGTAGCTTCCCCGTAATGGTGAAGCGTAAAAGACGACGCCCGGCGATGCGACAGCCCCGGCAAAGCTCTGATCCCGTGACTCCGGGTGATGTATCGGTGATGCGATCTGTGCCTAAAGACATTACGCGTCCTGATTACGCGGCAGACGGCGTGCCGATTCTTAAAGCACCCGCGAACTTAATAAAAGATGATGCGGAGCTAGCCCGGATGCGCATCGCTGGCGCTGCGGCCAGGAGAGTGCTCCGCGAAGTCGCTGCCGAAATTACGTCAGGTGTCACGACTGATCACCTCGACGCAGTTTGCCACGAGGCGTGCATTGCGGAGGGCGGGTACCCCAGCCCTCTCAACTACAACGGGTATCCAAAATCGCTTTGCACTTCCGTCAACGAAATTATCTGTCACGGCATTCCAGATAGTCGCGCCTTACGCGAAGGCGACATAGTCAATTGCGACGTCACGATTTTCCTTAACGGCGTCCACGGCGACCACAGCGAAACCTTTGCCGTCGGCCAGATCGATCAACGCTCCGAGGAGTTGATTCGAACAACTCGGGAATGCCTGTATCTAGGTATTGGCGCTGTCCGCTCTGGCGGGATCGTCAGCGACATAGGTAAAGCAATCCAAGGCCACGCTGAACGCACCGGTTTCGGAGTAGTGCGTGAGTTCATTGGTCACGGAGTGGGGGAAGTTTTCCATCATCAGCCAAATATTCCGCACTATTATGAGCCATCCGCTCGCTTCCAATTCGAACCTGGAATGACGTTCACGATCGAACCGATGATCACCATCGGTTCACCCCGAGCAAATTTATGGGATGACGGCTGGACAGCAGCTACTGCTGACTTAAGTCGTACCGCTCAATTCGAACACACAGTTCTGGTCCGAGAAGACGGGGTCGAAATTCTCACTCTTGAGGAACAAGAACCGCAACCATTCCTCGTCAACGCAGACCCGCAAACCTGGCCTTCAACTATTCCGCTGAACCAGAACGACTTCAGGGCCCAAGGACCAGCATCTTGAAGGGCTCCAAATTTTTGTGTGTGGCTGCCGCGTTAGCGCTGGGTTTAACCGCATGCGCGAGTGAACCTAAAGTTCGACCCGTCCCCTCGTCGACTCCTGTTTTGACAACGCTGCGCCCTGAACTCACCACGACAACCACAGAAAAGATCGCCCAACGAATGGCCTATGTGGTGCAGCCTGGAGACACGCTCGGAAAAATCGCCAAGGGATTTGGTGTAACGGTCGCTGACCTAATGACAGAAAACGGGAAGGAAGACACGATCTTGGGAATCGGGGAGACCCTATTTATTCCCCCAGCATCAGACGGAACTTCTGAGTGACACCAATTCGGAATTTCGCCGCCGCACCGTTTGCCATTTTGATATTCGTCCCTCTTGTTGCTTGCACTCCGGAGATAGAACCCGAACCCGCCACTGTCAGTTCGACGATGGTGATAGTTGGTGAGGCTAAACAAGCCGAAGAAGTGTTTCGCGCCACCTACGAAGTAGTTAGGGGCGACACGCTCATCGCTATTGCCGATCGTTTCGATATTCATCTCAACGACCTAGTACGCGAAAACAACATCGCCGATCCAACGATGATCTACGTAGGCCAGATTCTTCTGATCCCGCCTCCGCCTGATAAGGACGACGGCCCCTTGCTCACGATACCCCCACCAACTGATCCTCAATTACCGGTGCTCGAACCAACAACCTCCTTGGGGGAAGAGTGAAGCCTCCTCCGAGCTGCCTGGCATTCATCGGTTTGGCATGCAACTGTGATTGGGTGCACGAGGATCAGCGTCGATGAACGGCAACAGTCCCCTCGGCCCATACGTTGATCAAATCGACGAGCAAATAGATCAATGGTGGGAACGTTGGCGGGGTCGACCATCTATTGATCGATTGTTCTACGCAGCGTCGAATCTCGGCGATTTCAGTCTTCTTTGGCACATCGTTGGCGGCCTTCGCGCGTTACCCCCAGGGAGACAACCCCGCAACTCCATCCGATTCAGCGCCCTTATGGGGTTTGAGTCGCTCCTGATAAATCAGGGCATCAAAAGGTTTTTCAGTCGAGTTCGCCCTGCCGAAGCCGCAGACAATCCGACATCACACCAACTCCGTCAGCCAATCACGTCGAGTTTCCCATCAGGTCACGCCTCAGCGGCTTTTTGTGCATCAGCATTTCTTTCGCGCCGATCAAGTTTGGGATCGTTCTGGCACCTGATCGCTGGGCTCCTTGCTTGTTCACGCATACACGTCCGGTTGCATCACGCATCAGACGTGGCGGCTGGCGCGGGAATAGGAATGATCCTCGGAAAATTAGCAGAGCGGCTTTTGCCTAAGGACTAACCCGCCGGCTCGCGTAAGCGGACCAGCCCAACTCAAGCTTGAGCTGGAACTTCAAGCTCTGCCTCAACCTCGGAAATATCTACGGTGACATCAACTTCCGGTTGACCAATTCGGTTGAGCGCGGATCGAATATCGAGAAGTACATCGGTGACTTCGTTCGATGAGACCAGTTCTCGTCGCATAAAGGTGCCAAGGGCATGGTCAACTACTGCTAGAGCCTCGTTGGCGTTAGCAGGGGCGACAATCTTTACGTCCGGGGTCTCGGTCACCAGATGCTCCTATCTGTAGGGATAGTAAAAGTTCCGACTCGCAATCTCACCCTATCGCTGCACGCCGCCCGATAACGAACATATTCGTCATAAGTCACATGTCCAAAGACCCGAGTAAGTTCCTAGCAATGAACGGTAATTCTAGAATTCCCCTCGGTGTGACCTACGGCAGTCTCGGAGTTCTTGGGCCATCGGCAGTAACAGAAGTTGCTCAATCGGCTGAGGCAGCTGGTTACCAATCTTTTTGGACAGTAGAAGCATCGGGCACTGACGCTTTCAGTCTCCTGGGGGCAGTGTCGCACGCTGCTCCCGGGCTTGACTTAGCGACGGGCATAGTGCCAATTCAGTTTCGCGGTCCCTCGTTGACTGCCATGACCGCCGCAACGCTTCAGGCGCTCAACCCCGTACGAAACGTATGGATTGGCTTGGGAGTATCGGCCCCAGGTGTTCTTCGCCAACATGGCATTCAGGCTCCTGATCGTCCGATAGCCATGATGCGCGAATACGTTGCCTTACTCCGCGAATGCCTGTCGGGAGAGTCTGTGACATTTGAGGGTGATTTTTGGCAACTTCGGCGGTTTAGGTTGGCGGTTCGGCTAGAAGAACAGTCCCCCAAGATTGTGATTGCCGCGCTTAATCCTCAGATGCTCAAGCTCGGCGGAGAGATCGCCGATGCGGTTCTCTTGAACTACATCCCTGCGGCCCACGTAGGGGAAGCAGCGCAACACATCCGAGCTGGCGGAAACGCAACAATTATGAGTTACGTGCACGCAGCGGTGGGTGATCTGTCAGAAGTAGCTCGCTCCGCCCGAAAAGACTTGTTTAACTACGCGATGGCCGATGGGTACGCCAACATGTTTCGCTCTGCGGGATTTGGAAGTGAAGTCGATCAATTACGTTCACATCAGGCTGACCGAGACCGTGAAGGCGCACTCGCCTCGGTGACGGACCGAATGATTCAGGCCATCAACTTCGTCGGAAGCCAAGACGAGGTTGCAGGTTTTATTCGCAATTACATCGACTCTGGTGTCGAGTACCCCATCTTGATGCCAATGCCATGGGGCGCCGACCGTAGGTTAGTTACGCAGTTAACTTTGGAGGCCGCAGCTGTTGCGGTTTCCTAACGACGAAATAGATCTTCGGAAGAGAAGGACCACCTGGATCCCTTCTCTGCTTCATTCTGTTCATCAGCAGTTTCCCGAAGGTCACTCGATCCATTTCGTGTTTAGCCCTCGTTGGAAACCCCAGCGGGTGTCAGACGTATTGGTCGGTGCCGGATTTTCGCTTCAGGCCCCAAGCCGTGACGCTGACTCTATTCGCGTCACCGCCAAACCTATTCGAACCTTGTCTGACACCGTCAGCTCGAACATGCGGCTACTTCTCGTGGGATTAAATCCCAGTTTCCATGCCGCGGATGCTGGATATGGATTCGCAGGTCCCAGCAACCGCTTCTGGTCTGCTGCACTTGAAGCTCAGATTGTTAGTAAGGAACGCGATTCGATCCACGCCTTACGAATCGATCGGGTCGGTATGACCGATCTTGTCAAGAAACCAACTTCGAAGGCCTCTGAATTGACTGACGCGCAGTTCCGTATCGGGTTGGCGAGGGTCAGTCGTATGTGTGGTTGGCTACGGCCAAAGGCCATATGTGTTCTCGGAATTACTGGATGGAGAGCTGCTCTAGGGGACTCCAAGCTGTCGCTTGGCGCGCAGATAATTCGGTTGGGGGGCAGGCCGGTTTATGTGTTGCCCAATCCCAGTGGGTTGAACGCGCATACAAACCACGGAGACATGGTGAAACGATTCCGAGACCTGTTGGGTTCTGTCTAAGGGCTCAGCTTTCAGTCGAGCGAAGCGATCCCAGTCGGACAGGTCACACCCGTTTCGCCAAGTCCGCAATATCCGTTAGGTACTTTCTGCAGGTATTGCTGGTGGTAGTGCTCCGCGTAGTAGAAATCGTCGACCCCTAAAATTTCGGTTGTTATGGCGCCAAAGCCAGCCTTAGCGAGCGCTGGCTGAAATTCTTGGCGACTTGCTTCTGCAAGTAGGCGCTGTTGTTCGCTCGAAACATATATCCCGGATCGGTATTGAGTTCCCAAGTCATTTCCTTGTCCCATGCCTTGGGTCGGGTCGTGGTTTTCCCAGAAAAGCTTAAGAATTTCGACATAACTGATGGCGTTAGGGTCAAAGACGACAAGAACCACTTCGTTGTGCCCCGTAAGCCCACTACAAACTTCTTCGTAGGTTGGGTTGCGCGTGAACCCTCCGGCGTAGCCGACCGCTGTTGTCAGCACTCCGTGCGCCTCCCAAAAAATTCTCTCCGCACCCCAGAAGCAGCCCATGCCTAGCACTACGTTTTCGCTGCCGTTAGGAAACGGAGGGATCAGCGGTTCACCCAATACTTCGTGGGCGGGCGGGACCGGCATTGATAGGTCGCGACCCGGGAGCGCGTTCTCCGCCAAGGGGATTTCAAGTTTCCTAGACCAAAGCGACATCGTTCTAACCTCTCTTCCAGATTAGATCATCGCGGGCAGACAAGGCATAGCCTCACCTACCCTTAGTGCATGTCGAGTTCCCTTATTCCACCAGAATCTTTAGCTCGCGTCGGCGAAGTTCTCGAAGGTCCTGTAACGGTCCTGATTGATCGTCGCGAAGCGCAGCGTTACGCCTACGCCGTAGGAGACGAAAATCCGGTTTATTTCGATGAGGTCGCCGCTCACGCGGCGGGATATCGAACGGTCACGGTTCCGCCACTATTTGTCACTCACGCTCTCGTGCCGCCTAAGTCAGCACACATGCTTCGCGAAGACGGGTTATATCAAGACGCCACGAGCATTAACCTCGAAGTGTCGAGGATGATGTTCGGTGGAGAAGAATGGGATTTCATTGAACCAGTGTGTGTCGGTGACGAGATCACAGCCACGACGCGGCTCGCTGATCTCGACCAAAAAGAAGGAAGCAAGGGGCCCTTCGTTCGGCTCGTTCGCGAAACAACCTTCGTGAACCAGGACGAACAAGTGGTCGCAAAGTCGCGACAGATTGGTATTGCTCGATGAACAAATATCCGAGTTCCGGGTCAATAAATGTGGGCGATCAACTACCCGTAGTGCATAGAAAGGCCAACGAAGCCGAACTTTTCTTATACAGCGCTGCAAGCTTTAATCCGCATCGCATTCACTACGACCGCGGTTATGCGCATCACGAAGGCCACCAGGACACTGTCGTTCACGGGCCGCTTCAAGGATCGTGGCTTACTCAATTCGTGACTGATTGGGCCGGTCCCAATGCTCGGCTGATATCCATCGAATGGCAAAACCGCGCCAGCGCCTTTGTCGATGAAGAGGTTCAATTTTCAGGCACAGTCGTAGCGCTTGACACACTCGAGTCGATAGTCGAACTCGAGATTTTCGAACGAAAAGCTGATGGAACAACTCTTATGCCCGCCAAAGCCCTCGTCAGATTAGAAGACCAGTAGATGAAGATAGCCGTCGATTTTCCCTCGGTGGCGTACCGAGAAGGACCCGAGAAAGTTCTCGCCTTGGCGTCAGCTATTGAAGAAATCGGTTACGACGAGATCGCGGCGTTCGATCACGTCGTTATGGGCCATCCCGGAGAAGGTCGCCGAACCATTTATTCAGCAGACATGCCCATTCTGGAAGCGTTGATGTTGCTCTCAAACGTTGCTGCTGTCACTACTCGAGTATCCCTCTCGACTGAGGTGCTCGTCTTACCTCAACGTCAACCCGTGCTGGTAGCGAAACAAATAAGCACCTTAGACACGCTCTCGAACGGGCGTGTTCGGTTAGGCATAGGCGTCGGTTGGCAAGACAGCGAGTACGACGCTCTGGAAGAGAACTTCTCCAATCGGGGCAGGCGTATGGATGAAGCGATTGATGTCCTGAGAAGTTACTGGTCAGGTGGACGTATCGAATTTCGCGGGAGCTATTACGACTCTCACGACATGGGCATGGAACCAGTTTCACCTCAAGGAGCGGCGCTCCCTATATGGGTGGGGGGAGATAGTCCTGCGGCTTTGAGAAGAACGGCCGAGAAGGCAGACGGATGGATGGCCTCAGGGATTACAGATGAACAAGCCTTGTTGTGCGTCGAAAACATACGACAGCAAGCTGAGGAACTAGGGCGAGGCGCCGACGAAATCGGCTTCCAACTCATGTTGCAGCCTCCGCCACGTACCGACGAGGACAAAGTCTTCTACGCCGATCTCGACGCAGTAGCGGAGCGGGCCGCCGTAGTTCGCGCAATGGGGTTTGAGTGGACGTCGGTAAATGCGACTGCGGTTTTTCAGGCTGGTGCGCGGTCGGTTGATGCAATGATCGAACAGCTAGATGTCATTCACGGTCGCATCAGAAGCGAAGTTGGTTGAGTCGTTCATTTCCTGTTGTTGAAGAAATTTCACCAAAGCAATCAAGTCTGTCATCTTCTTAATCTTGTGGTCAGCGAGACTCAATGCCCCCTGGTTATTTCCGATCGCGACTGTGGTAGCGCCTGCCGCTTGGCCCGCGAGGATGTCGTGAACCGAATCACCGACCATCAAGTAACTGCCTGGAGTCGCTCCACACTCTTCGACCGCGGCCAGGATCATGCCAGGACCGGGCTTCGCTCCGTGCCCTGAGTCGTACCCTTTGACGGATGTAAACAGTTGCGTCCATCCGAGGGCGCTCACATGGTGACGCGCTACCCCTTCAGAGTCGTTTGTAGCTATCGCGAGTTTCACCCCGCTAGCGACCAATGTTTTAAGTGTCGCGGTGGCTTCGCTACTCGGCACGACATTCAATCTTGAAACTTGATTAATGGTGCGTTCAAAGGTTTCTACATCAATGAGATCATTCACTAGACCCATGACAACGTCGTTGCTCTCGCTGACGAAAGGCGAATGGGGCAACACTGTTCGCGAGGCCAGGTCATAGCCGAACATATCGGCGGCGGTCTCGCGGGCATGCGCATCACTTATCTGGTCGAAAGCCGCGCCGACCGCTTCGTTCCAAGTTGCGTCAAAGTCAAGCAAGGTTCCATCCTTGTCAAAGACGATTGCCTTAATCACGCTCGTCCGCAACCAGGACTTCACAACCAGTTCCGTCTATTAGTTGTTTCACCGACTCTTGATCCTCGCGCGAAAGGTTTGCGAAGGTCTCGCGCAGCCACATCAAGCACTTGCGTTGATAAGGAAATGGGGCTTGGCGGTATTCAGCTCCTCGGATCGAACAAATAACTTCTTCCTCTTTAGAAGCAAGCGCTCTGTCATTGGCCACCATAAATGGGGCATAGGTCTGCCCTATTTCACAGAGCAGGTCGTGGAGTGTTGTCGGCAGGTTCTGACGCGTCAACCACCCTTGGTCTCCTCCCACGTCGTGAGAAGACAGGTCATCGACCTGATATGCCCAAATGATGCTGCGCGGGCTCTGCGATGCCGCTATTAACGCCGAATCAGGTTCCCAAAAAAATAATTGGCTGCACTGACCAAAGATTCCAAAGTCGCCACGACCGGGCCGATCCCCGAGAAGGAACTGGTGGTCGGTCAAATGCGTCTCCATAATCCCCAGTAGCCGAATGAAGCTCTCTTCGATTACGGGGCGGTTTTGCTCAGTTGATCCCACCAAAGCTGTCCGATTCGTCTGCCTGTCCGTGATGAATGCCTTCATCTGATGATGCTGATCGGGATCCATCTGATTGTTGGACATCAACGGCAGCATGCTTCCCGCTTTCCCAATCGCGTCGGGATATAGATGGTGCCATCGGTAGTGATACATCATCTTCGTTACCCACTCATCGCCATAATCCTCAATCACATGATCCAAAAAAGCGACGACGGGGTCGGTCGGTAGCAAACTCCGTCCTTGATACACATCTTCTAAGCGCATGATTTGCGGAGACGAATCCACCATGGCCTCTGAGTAGCCGCCGTCTTCATCATGAAAAACGAGGACGGGAATAATTGCGACTGGTGGCTCGGGAAGACCTCGGTCTTGGCTGGAGTTCCGCACGATCCAGCGGTGTGCGATGTGTCGGTAGCGAAGTACCGCCCGCATTTTCATCGAATACGGTGAGCCGTAGGCACCAACCAGAGTTATCTGAGAAGAGTTCATCCAGTTGCTCCAAGCGTTTAATTTTCGGGGTGTTCACTAAATGCTGTCTTACGGGGCTTCATTGATTTGACAAAGCATGGCACGCAGACTGCCCAAGGTTGGAGCGATCACCACTACGGTTGACCTATGAGCCAGCGCGAACTCACCATCAACAACCTTGACGCATGTTGGACCACCGTCGTGGATTTTTTCAGCAATCTTGACAGCCAGCAATGGGACACCCGGTCGTTATGCCCTGAATGGAGCGTGAAAGGCATAGCTGCTCACATGGTCTCAGTCGAGCAAGTGTTGTCAAACTGGATGCCAAGCGGACTCGACACTCCGCCGCCGTTCCAAGACGTTGAGGGTTACATGAACGCGGCACTGAATATGTCCGAAAACGATCTAGTTGCTCACATGCAAAGCACTTTCGACGTTAGACGAGCGAACCTGGCCGAAACTACCGACGAGGACTTCGACACGGCCAGCATCACACCGGTAGGCCCAGGTACTTACGGGCGCTTTATGGCGATTCGCGAGTTCGACTTTTGGATGCACGAACGCGACTGCCGGATTCCTCTTGGCATGGAAACCTACAACGGTGGGCCGACAGCGGAAATGGCGTTAAACGAAGTCCACCTGTCCATCGGGTACATAGCGGGCAAGAAAATCGGCTTGACGGAAGGCCAGTCAATTCATTTCGACATCACTGGGGCGGTAAATCGCGACATCTATGTCGCTGTTGAGGGTCGCGCTTCCGAAACGGAAACGCTGAGCAATCCATCGGTCACTCTCCACTGCGACTCAATGGCCTTCATGAATCAAGCATGTGGACGCATCGATCCTGAGATTGCTATCGCGGATGGTCAGATCAGCTGGTCCGGAGATCAAGTTATTGGCGCGCACGCAGCGAGAAACCTGCGTTTCACGATGTAGCTAATGAATTCCGATTAATCGGTGAAGCTTGAAATTAAGGTCGGATTCTCCAAATTTGCTAGCTGTTGGTTCCGATGCTCTACCTCGGCAAGTAATTCCGGGTGGCTCAACACCCAGAACCTTCGTTGGTACATGGCGTCCACAACCTGAGCTGCGACATCACCCGGGGGCATCCCCTTTTCTAACGCGGCCGCTATTGCGGCGTTGCGAAGCCGGGCTTCGTCGGGGGCCCGAGCACTTTCGCTCACGGCTTTGACTCGTTCTCGCTGCAGATGCGTAGGCCGATTTCTTTGTGCTGTCGCGATGTTCGTTTTGACCACCCCAGGACAAAGAACTGAAACGCCAACATCTGATTCCGCATCTCGGGCCATTTCGTGATGCAAAGTTTCCATGACAGCCACAACCCCAAATTTCGCAGCATTGTAGGGAGCAAGACCTGGAACGGCCATTAGACCTGCCACCGATGCGGTACTCATCACGTGGCTTTCTTCAGCCTCAATCAGGTGGGGCAGGAAGTGGTGGAGCCCGTGGATGACTCCCCACAGGGAAACGTCAATAACCCATTTCCAATCCACCAATTGCAGATTCTTGATGAGGCCTCCTCCGCCAACTCCCGCGTTGTTACAAAGAATGTTGACGCCACCAAAAGTTTCAAGCGTCATGGCGCATAATGCGGCAACGGAGTCGGAGTTCGTGACATCTGTTTTCACTGCAAGCGCAGGTACTCCGAGTGCCTCCACTTCTAGTTGTGCTGCTTCAAGTGCCTCCTCCTCAACATCTGCAAGTACAACTTTCGCTCCCTCACTGGCAAAGGCGAGAGCGAGCGCTTTACCAATACCTGATCCGGCACCGGTCACCACCGCCACGCGTTCGTTCATTTTCTCCATATGATCCCCCTAACCTTCGGCGTCCCCGGTATCAGGCACGCGAGTGATTCGAGAGCGACTCACGTGTTGAGTTGCTCGAAGCGATCCATTACGTCGAGGTATTCGGTAATCATGTCCTCAACTACGCGGGTTGCAGAAATCGACTCATTCATGGATCCCACTATCTGACCCACGAACCAGTTCGCGAGTTCCACAGCGCCTCGGTTCTCAGGATTCATCGCTGCACGGTCGACTCTTCGGCTCGACTGAGCAATCAACATCGGTTGGAGCGGCATTGGCAAAGTTCCGGGTGAAGATTCTCCCTCCCACTCATCTGTCCAAGCTGAACGGAGCTGGCGAGCGGGTTTACCGGTCCGTGACCTAGAGCGCAAAGTGTCCGAGGAGGTCGCTGCTAAGAACTTCTCTTTGACAACGGGGTGAGTTTCAGCTTCCTGAGTAGTGAGCCAAACTGACCCACACCAAACACCTTGTGCTCCCAATGCAAGCGAAGCCGCTACTTGCCGTCCGCTTCCAATTCCACCGGCCGCGAGCACCGGAATTGGAGCAACTGCGTCAACGATTTCAGGCACCAAAACCATTGTGCCGATATCTCCAGTGTGGCCACCAGCTTCGTGGCCTTGGGCAATGATGATGTCAACGCCAGACGCAACGTGACGCACGGCATGCGACTTCTTTCCAGCCAGCGCGCCGACGAGGACACCGCCAGCATGGGCCCTCTCAATCATGTCCGGTGGTGGCGGTCCTAAAGCATTCACGATGAGTTTAATTGGATGTGAAAAAGCGACGTCCATGAGAGGCACCGCTTGGGCGTATGTCATCGGCGGTTCCGAATCTACAAGTAAGCCTCTGAGACCCTCCTGACCATCATTCTTCGGTAACGGTGGAACGGCATAGCGTTCCATCATGTCCTCGACGAAATCTTTGTGTTCTTGTGGAATCATCTCAGTCAAATCACGTAGAGATTTCCCACCTTCCGACGAACCCTCATATTTCGCGGGAACGATAATGTCGACGCCGAACGGTTTCTCGCCGACCTCATCTCGGATCCACTGCAAATCGATATCGAGCTGCTCTGGCGTGTGCCCTGCGGCACCGAGCACGCCAAAGCCGCCCGCCTTCGTAACAGCAGCAACCACATCTCGACAGTGAGTAAACGCGAGGATAGGAACATCCACGCCAAGCATTTCGCAGACAGATGTCTTCATAGCCGAGAACCTACGCCGTAGACCCACCTCGTGGCCACTGAAAGTGGTAACTCGCTATTGATAGAAGAAATGTTTAACCGGTCCAGACGTGTCCAAATCTCGACGAATTCAATCATTAAATAGAAACCGGTTGAGTATCTGCCCTCAGCACTGCGAAAATACAGTCATGAGCATTACCGCCACTGGCCATAGCTACATAGATGTCGAGACGGGTACCCAACTTGACGTCTGGTATCCCGGGGAAGAAGTAGAACCCACCAGATCTTGTCTAGCCGAACAGCTTGGCATTATCAGAGGGCAGCGAATTGAAAAGACGATCGAGGACCTCAACGCGCCAGCTGTCGACCTAGCTGATGCTTATCTGCGCCTCCATCTCTTAAGTCGACGCGAGATCCGTCCACACGGCGCAAATTTCGATGGCATCTTCGGCTTGATGACCAACTGCGCATGGACGAACGCCGGGCCCGTCCTACCCGAACGCGTGGGTCACCTTCAAGCCCAGGCTGCTTCCAGGGGCATCAGCATTTCCGTCACTTCCCTGGACAAATTCCCTCGAATGACCGATTACGTCATTCCATCAGGTGTGCGAATCGCGGATGCTGACCGGGTAAGACTGGGAGCACACCTTGCAGACGGAACCACGGTCATGCACGAAGGCTTTTGTAACTTCAATGCCGGAACTTTGGGGCCCTCAATGGTTGAAGGTCGAATCAGCGCCGGTGTGGTCGTGGGAGCAAACAGCGACATCGGAGGTAGCGCCTCCATAATGGGCACCCTGTCAGGGGGCGGCAAAGAAACCATCGCCGTGGGCGAGAATTGTCTTTTAGGAGCAAATTCAGGTATCGGGATCTCTCTCGGGGACAACTGCACGGTAGAAGCCGGCTGCTACGTGACAGCCGGCAGTCGTGTCACCCTTCCCGACGGCTCCGTTGTCAAAGGCAACGATCTATCCGGAAAGTCAGGAATGTTGCTGATACGCAACAGCACATCTGGCGCAATCGAAATGCGAGTGCTCGATCCCGCAAAGTGGGAAGGCATTAACGAAGCACTCCACGACAACTAGCTTTCGACACGTGGATACTCCACACCACTACGATTCGGTCACTACGTGGAGGAGCCAGTAGTGCCGTACGTCGAAGACCGAGTTATTCACGATGCCGATTCGCACACTATGGAGCCGCCCGAGTGGCTTGACGAATTCGCGTCTTGTGAGGTTCGAGAATATGCACAGAAAAATTTCTCGATAAGCGAACAGACACCAATATTCAAAGAAATTGATCATTGCCGATCACTTCAGACGGACCCAGAATTTCGGGCAGCAGCCGAAACAGAAATCATGCTGCGGAAAAACTACCGAGCCCATGGGGCTTGGAACGCCGCAGATCGCAGCGAGGCTCTCAACCACATGGGTTTCGCAAGCCAACTCATCTTCCCAACCATGCCCAATACTCTCCTCGAGGTAATGGAGCATGATGCGCCAGCAAGACTTACCTACGAAACAGCTTCTGCCGCCAACCGAACGCAAATATCTTTTTGTAGCGATGATCCTCGCCTTCTTCCAGTTGCCTACATTCCACTCCAGGATCTAGATCGAGCAGCTCCCTGCGCCAAAGAGGCACTCGAGGAGGGCGCTTCTGCTCTCTTGATACCGAACCGCATGCCGAAGAATCATGCGCACAGCCACGTCGCGTTCGACAACGTCTGGGCTCAAGCTCAAGAGGCAGGCGTACCGGTCGTGATGCACGTAGCAACGCCGGAATTGGTGATGCCGCCCCAGCACCGCAACAACGGTCAACCACCTGAGCCAGACTTTCATGGTGGCGGCGAGAACTTCCGATCAGTGTCTTATATGGCGATATCCTCGCCGCCCATTCAGGCACTTTCCACGTTGGTTTTCGATGGCGTCTTGGAACGGTTTCCCGAACTGAAGATCGGCGTGATTGAGCTCGGCGCAGCTTGGTTGCCTTCGTTTATGCGCCAACTCGAGGCAGCATTCGATGCTTTTGAACGGCACGAGCAACGGTTGAAAAATCTGAGTTTGCGGCCTTCCGAGTACGTGCGGCGGCAAGTGAGAGTCACGCCTTTCCCGACCGAACCAACTAAGTGGATCATCGAAAACACCGGAGAAGAGATTTGTATGTTCAGTTCAGATTTTCCCCACGTCGAAGGGGGACGAAATCCCCTACGACGCTTCGACACAGAGGTCAAAACTCTTTCCACGGAGACACAGGACCGGTTTTTTCGAACGAACTTTGAGGATTTAATGGGGCAGGGAATACCACAACTACTCGGCAACCAGGACTGAAATGGGTATACGGCTCGACAAACCTTGGGAGCGTCTTGATAGCGACTCCGTGTCATCTTTACAAGCCCAGCTAGGCGTGTACCAGGTCGCGGATGGCGACGGCAACGTTTTGTCAGTGGGTTATGCCGGCGCAAAACATCCTTTCGGTATACGAAGTGCTCTCGAACACGAAATCCGGTTGCACGGCAAGAAAGCAACGCTCTTTCGATACGAATTCACCTCGAACTACCGGAGTCGCTGGGACGAACTCTTGATGCTGCATTTACATGACCACGGCCAACTCCCTGACCATCAAAGAGATGAAGAAGGCCGAGTAGGCCGATTATCCCCCAACTGAGAGACCGAGATGGATTTCAGCCTTAACGAAGAACAGCAAATGATCGTCGATACGACGAGACGTTTCGTCCAAACCGAGATCGTCCCGTTAGAGGATGAGCTTGATCCCGACGCGGGTTCACTAGCTCCAGATGACCAGGACCGACTTACAACAATGACTCGGTCGATGGGCTTCTACGGGCTCGACATTCCTGAGGAATACGGCGGTCCAGGTCTTAACACCACAACGCGCGCGTTGATGGCCATCGAAATGTCTCAGCACCGGGCCGGCTTGTACAACCCGTGTTACGGAGTCTTCGGTGGAGCAGGCCTTGCTCAGTTATATGAAGCCACAGAGACCCAAAAAGAGCGGTGGCTCTACCCGACGCTGCGAGGCGAGAAGAAGGGTTGCTTTGCACTGACCGAACCCTCGGGAGGTTCTGATCCAGCTCGCGCAATTCAAACCCGAGGCTTTCAGGATGGTGATGAATGGGTTCTCAACGGCTCAAAGCTTTATATTTCCGGCGCAGACAAAGCTGATTATGCGCTTGTGTTTGCGCGCACATCCGACGACCCGGGACGCAACGGTGTCACCGCTTTTATTATTGATACTGACACTCCGGGCTTCCACGTCCGCCGAGTGGTCCATACCTTGCGGGCCACCCATTACGCGACCGAGTTGCAGTTCGAAGAATTGCGGGTTCCTCAAGAAAATATTCTTGGAGAAGTCAACGGAGGTTTTGCCATCGCGAATGATCGGCTGAGCCGACAGCGGATTCCTTATGCCGCTGGCTGTATCGGGCCAGCGATTCGTGCCCAAGAAATGGCAATTGACTGGGCAAAGAATCGCGACGCATTTGGCTCCGCGTTAGCCGAGAAGCAAGCAATCCAATGGATGATCGTTGACAACGAGATCGATATCCGACACGCCCGGTATTGCGTCTTGGAAGCGGCGCAAAAGGCAGACAGTGGAGAGCGGTTCCGCACCGAAGCCGCTATGGCAAAACTGATCGCTAGCGAGGCGAGCAGCCGGGTTGTCGATAGATGTATTCAAATCCACGGTGGAATTGGAGTCACGAAAGATCTACCCCTTGAGCGTTGGTACCGCGAGCTACGAATCCGGCGAATTGGTGAAGGTCCTAGCGAAGTTCAACGACTAATCATGGCCCGAGACATTCTCGGTGGCAGCTTCAAGTGAATGCCAACAATCGCTCTCTCCCGCTACACGGAGTCACCGTCCTCGACTTAGGTCAGATATATCAAGGGCCATATGCCGGCTTTCTCCTCGCTATGGCGGGCGCTCGCGTCATTAAAGTGGAGCAGACCCGAGGCGAACCGCTGAGGGCAAGAGGTGATTCTCTCCCTTATGCATCATTGAACTCTTCTAAAGAGGCAGTCACGCTAGACCTCAAGTCCGTTCAGGGACACGAAATGTTCCTTGGCTTAGTAGAGGCAGCGGACGTCGTTCTCGTCAACTACGCCCCAGGAGTTCCTGAGAAGTTACAGATTGATGCTGAGTCACTCTGGAAGGTCAACCCGAGACTGGTTTTTGCCCATGCATCTGGCTTCGGGCTGAGTGGCCCCGACTCGGCTCAAACTGCCATGGACATAACGGTGCAAGCTCATATGGGCCCCATGAGCGTCACTGGACACCCCGACCAGCCGCCTGTTAAAGCCGGCGTAGCGTTCGTTGATTTCTTGGGTGGCGCTCATCTCTACGGGGCAATCGTCACTGCACTGTTAGACGTCGAACGAACAGGCGAGGGTCGGTTAGTTGAAACGTCAATGGCTGAAGCGGCCTATCACACGCTTTGCTCAAACATGCTTTCATGGCACCAGACTGGGACAGCCCCTCGAACTGGCAACAAACACGCGGCTATGGGTGTGGCCCCCTATGACGTGTACCAATGTTCCAACGGCCACGTCGCATTGATCTCTGTTACCAATCGACACTGGCGCTCAGTCCTCGAAGTGATCGACAGAACAGACCTGCTAGAAGATCCACGATTTCGCCACAACACGGACCGTGCTGAACACATGAGCGCTGTCGATGAACTTGTTGAAGAGTGGACTCGCCAACGGTCGAAAGAAGACGTCGCTGCGTCACTCGCAGCGGCTGGAGTTCCCATCGCCATAGTTCGGGGCGTAGACGAAGTAGTCAAAGACCCCCACTTAATTGAGCGGCAATTCTTACAGTGGGTTGACCATCCCACCCTCGGAGAGATACCTCTCCCTCACAGTCCTCTTCGTTTTCACGGTTCAACGCTGCGCCAACTCGACCTCTTCCACGCCGTCGGCGAGGACAACGAAACCGTCTACGGCGAGTTCCTCAATCTCAACCCGTCTGAAATTGAGGTGCTCCGAGAACGCGGTGTGGTGTGACCCGTTTGACAGTTCTGCTCATTCACTAGCAACGCCAACAAGCCAACCGAAGACTGGCTCAAGTTCAGCCAACATTTCTGGGTGCCATTGGACACCAAGCACTTTGCTGCTTTCATGTTCGACCCCCTCAACTGTTCCATCCTCGGACCGCGCTGTTATCTGTAGCGCTGTCCCAGGCTGATCTACAGCTTGATGGTGGAACGAGTTAACCATCATTGTTGGCCCATACAAGTGGTGCAACATACTGCCGGGGTCACAGTCGACGCGATGGCGACGCTCGGTACGATCTCGAGTTCGCTTCGAGTGACCATCACCTTCGGCCCACTCAAGATGGGGCACCAAGGTGCCACCCAAAAACACATTGATGACTTGAAGGCCGCGGCAGATACCCAAAACAGGTACGCCGGCTTCCAGCGCGGCCTCAAGCAATGCGAATTCGAATTCGTCACGCTCCGCCGAAACCATAACTGAACTATCGCTAGGGCCTTTCCAGCGTTCGGGATCCACGTCGCCCCCTCCAGTGAGCAGTACGGCGTCGAGCCGTTCAACAAAAGCAACCGGGTCATCAATCATCGGTAACTCGATAGGCAAACCGCCAGCTTCGCGAACACGACGCGCATACTCACCAAAGAACCAATCCACCGGGCTATCGGAGAGATGAAGGCCTCCGGGCGCTAGAACAGCTCCCAAAGAAGTTCGGCCAGTAATACCCACAAGCGGTGCCACAAGAGGCACGGTACGCAAAACTGTACCCATGTATCGAATTTTGCATCTGGTGTCGCGACTCGAGGCGGCTAGTTATCTACTCCTTCTCGTCGCGACCGCATTGAAATACGGGGCGTCTTACGAAACAGGTGTGACCGTTGTGGGCCCCATCCATGGTGTTCTTTACCTGATATATGTGGCGGCGCTCTTCCGCTGGTTTTCGCATATGAGTTGGAGCTTCTATCGCGCGTTAGTGGCCATGGCACTCGGCGCGCTCCCGCTCGGCGGATTTTTAGTTGACCGTTGGGTCAGCGCAGCCAACCAAAGAATTTAAGTTACAAGTCGCACTATTCGCCGATGAAGTTCGGACTGCGCTTCTCCACGAAGGCCGCTATTCCTTCCCGACCATCGTGGGTTCCCATCGCGGCGGCAATGGTCACTCCTTCAAGCTCGCCAGCTTGTTCGAGTGGGCTATCAAAACCCGCGTAAACAATCTGTTTTGCGTGACCAAGCGCCCAAGAAGGGCCATCAGCTAAAGATTGTGCGAGTTCGGCGGTCACGGTATCGACCTCATCATCTGGCACTACTCGATTCACTAAACCCCAAGCTTCAGCCTCTTGGGCGGAAAGCACGCGATTAGTAAGGGTGAGGTCCAACATTCGCCGGACTCCAATATGGCGGGCGACGAAATAAGTGGATGTGCCATCAGGGGTGACGCCAGCTCTCGTGTATGCCATCGTGAATTTCGCGGACTCGCCAGCGACGACTAAGTCGAATGCGCTCACGATCGAGAGCCCGGCTCCCCCTGCAGCGCCGTTCACGCCAGCCACGAAAGGTTTCGGCATACGGTTCATTTTGTATATGCCGCCGTGGAAGTCAGTGAGCATCCGGCTAGTGAGTTTAGGTAAGCCCGCTCCCGCTTGATTGAACTCCTTTAGGTCTCCCCCGGCGCAAAAGATTTTGCCCTCTGCAGTAACTGAAACGGCCTTGACAGCGTCGTCCCATTCGATCTCGAGCATCACGTCACGTAAGTCGCGAGAGAATTGAGGGTTGACCGCGTTAGCGCCAGCAGGTCGAGCAAGCCGAACGTGTCCTACTCCATCACTCACTTCGTAGTCGATGGTCTCTAGTTCCATGCCGTCTCCTTTTTCAGATTTTCTTGCATTTAGGTGAAGTATCTCAACGTGCTGCTGGAGCTAAATCTCTAGCAGCCTCGATCGGATCTATGCCCCCAAAAGGCATGATCGATATGGCAGACGTCGTGACGCCCATGGCGTGGTACCGATCAATGTGCTCGCGGCATTGTTCGGGAGTGCCGTGCACAATTAACTGGTCAACGACTCGGTCAGGAATGGCATCCAGAGCTGCCTTACGATCACCGGCCGCCCAATAGTTCCACATTCCTTCGAGATCCTCGGAGCGTCCAAGCCAACGATGAAAATCCGCATATACCGGGACATTCAAATAAGCGGCGATGGCTCGTTTCGCCTCTGCTCGAACAACCTCGGCGTCAGGATTTGGGCAACAAAAGATGCGCGCGACGATTTCTTTCTGGGCGCCCCCTTCTTCAACGTAGGGCTTCACTGTCGCGACGTCTTCCGCCGATAGCCAATTGATTATGGCCCCATCCCCTTCCCTTCCAGCAAGTCGTAGCATCCCCGGCCGGAGAGCGGCTATCAAAATGGGCGGCTGTTCTCGAGGCACTCGACGAAGAGTGAAACCGTTCACTTCGAATCCATCGTATTTTTCTGAGACTTTCTCTCCGGTTAAAGCTTTCCGCAAGAAACGAACCATGTCGCGCGTTCGTTTGTAGGGCTCTTCGAAGGGAATCCCGTTCCAATTTTCGACGATGACATTCGATGACGAACCTATTCCCATAACAAAACGCCCCGGGGCTGCCTCACATATAGAAGCAATGTGTTGCGCCATCAGCGCAGGTCCCCTCGTGTACGCCGGAATGATCGCTATCCCAAGGCGCAACGTGGGAGCCCATTGGGACGCGAGAATCAGGGGGGTGAACCCATCCGTTCCGTCGGCTTCGGAACTCCAAAGATCGGTATAACCCAAGTCTGCGAATTCCTGATAGAGATCCGCTTGTTCGTTAAGAGGAGCATCAAAGGGAACGGTGATGCCGTAACGATCAGTCATACTTCCTCATCTCCTTGGTTCATCAGACGTCCTCTCCTGACACTAGTCACCAAGCCCAACACGACACGTGACAACAGCGCACCTAGCTACAACCGGAAATCTCGATGTCTCACCCCAGTCGCAAACTTGATCCATGACCCGGCAACTCCGACTCATCGAACACCCAAAAAATAGCGGATCAACTTCTGGAAGTCGGAAGCTGAACAACCAGACTCGCGATCTGGGGCGCAAAGGAATAGCCGCAGCAAGAGATGCTCTTGCCGCAGCAAGACAATTACCCGACATAGATTTAGACGCCGCGTAGCGATACCTCCAAAACATAGGCGGCTCGAATTGCCCCGACTTGCTCGTTTCGCGCGGTGGTTTAGCGCAACCTTCGGTATCGCCTCGCAAGGCTGACTAAAGTCGAGATATGTCCGACATCGTCATCGTTGAAGCTGTCCGTTCGCCCGTTGGCCGACGCGGCGGCGAATTGAGCAACATCCACCCATCTGACCTCCTTAGCGAAATACAGACTGCGCTTATCGAACGAAGCGGCGTCGACCCGGCCACGATTGGTCAGGTAGTAGGGGGCTGTGTAAGCCAAGCGGGTGAACAAACCGCCAATATCGCGCGCACAGCGTGGCTCGCCGCTGGCATGCCATTGAATGTCGCTGCAACGACAGTCGACGCTCAATGCGGCTCGAGTCAACAGGCAATCTCCTTGGCTTACGGATTAGTAGCGTCGGGCGTCGTCGATAGCGCGGTCGGATGTGGCGTTGAGTCAATGACCCGCAACCCGATGGGTTCCTCATATAAGAAGGGCCAACTTACGGCGACCCCTCGCTACAAAGAGAACTACGAGTACACGAGTCAATTTCAGGGCGCCGAGCTAATTGCAAAGAAGTGGAGTATCACGCGAGAGGAATGCGACGAGTTTGGTCTTCGCAGCCAAGAAAATGCCGCTCGTGCCTGGGACGAAGACCGCTTTGCTACTCAAATAGTCGAAGTTGATGTTCCGGTGTTGGATGACGAGGGAACCGCTACTGGTGAACATCATCGAGTAACCAAGGACGGAGGGCTCCGCCCGACCACTCTTGAAGCTCTTACCCAACTCAGTCCCGTTCTTGAAGATGGAGTGCATACAGCGGGTGCGTCGTCGCAGATTAGTGATGGCAGCGGAGCTGTTCTGCTGATGACTGCAGACAAAGCACGAGAGCAAGGGCTAGAGCCGATTGGCCGTGTCATCGACACGTGCCTCGTCGGCAGTGACCCTGTGTTAATGCTGACAGGTCCCATTGAGGCGACTCATCATTTGCTTGAACGTAACAAAATGGCAATGAGCGACATTGATGTAGTGGAAATCAACGAAGCGTTTGCTTCAGTTGTGTTGGCTTGGGCGCGGGAAATGAGCCCAGATATGGAGACCGTGAATCCCAATGGAGGGGCAATCGCTCTAGGTCACCCCCTCGGTGGCACTGGTTCGATCTTGATGACAAAAGCCGTGCATGAGTTACATCGCTCCGACAAGGAATTCGGGCTGGTGACAATGTGCTGTGGCGGCGGTCTTGGAACCGGCACAATAATTCAACGCTTGTAGATCCGACCACGTTTGGCTAGAGCGCCGTTAATACGTTTCTTCGAACATTTCGGCTGGACCGCGGACTAGAACGTCGTGTCGCCTGCGAGTTTCGACTCTCCATCATCTGTGATGAGTTTTCGCCATGCGGGCAACAAGTCGAGCCACAGCGCCATATCTCCGCTCATTTTGAGCCGGCCCTTCATATATTCCGCGGCAGGGTCCGCTCGGCGCAGGAACAGTTCAACAGCTAACTCGTAGGGAATTTTCAGTTCTAGATCGCGACCGCGCCCCGAACCTATGTATGCACTCACTATCAAGCCTTCGGCGAACTCGACAGTCAATGAAATTTTCTCATCTGGGCCACCATCGATTTTGATTACAACAAGCCCTGATCCCTTTCCCAATGCAGGACGGTCGACTGCTCCCCATTTCGAAACAAACTCATCACTTAAGAAACGCATCAGTTTGTAGCGGGATCAAGATGTCGTAGCCCTGCGAAAAGGTCGTCCTCGATCTCATCGGTCGGGATTCGTGAGCGAAGCAAAATGTACTCCTCGTAAGGATGTATTCCATCTTGCACTTCATCTGGTAACCCAAACCAAAACGGAGATTTGGGATCGACTTGGGTTGCATGAGCAAGCAAAGCTTTTCTCCGCACTGCGTTATCAACCGGAATCATCGCTGAGATACGGTCATCGCGGTCTTTGCCCGACAACCATTTTTCATCGAACGGTGACTCGAGATCACTATCGAGAAAAGCCTGATGGGTTAGCAGTAGCCGCTGCTTCGACCAGATCGGAGCATAGAGCTTTATCGGCTCGTGCGGAGGTCCTGTCTCGGGGTACCAATCTGGATCTCCGGCCCTTTCAAAAGCTGGGATGCTGATGGCAGTGACCTGAAGGTGGTCTGGATGCGGGTAGCGGTTCTGCACCTCGGGGTAGGTCATGATTACCTGAGGTCGGACACGACGAATTATTTTGACGAGCCGAGCTACTGCGACGTCCGGTTCCGCGTTGGCGAAGGCTTCCGGGTGATTGTTGTCGTCGCTGTCGGGCATACCCGAATCTCGGTAACCGAGCATGACCACTTCGTCATAGCCAATAATCGCCGCAGCAGAATCAAGTTCAGATCGACGAACTGAGGTCAAATTCTTTTTCACTTCGTCGCGATCCATCGCTGGATTGAGAATATCTCCCACCTCTCCGCCGGTGCAGCACACCAATGTGGTTCGAATGCCTTGCGATGAATACAAGCTGATAGTTCCCGGCCCTTTTGAGGATTCATCATCCGGGTGGGCGTGAATTGTAAGGATCGACAGCGACATCAAAGCCAAGCTAGCAACCGGTTCGCCTTGGGCCCGTCTATAACTCGTTCGATTTAGCGTGACGGAGTTAAGTCAACCATTCCTGTTTCTTCATCCACTGCGATGGAGTAGCCACACAAAGCAGCCAGCCGTTCTCGGCCTTCTTCGGGACCCGACGCAAGTAATTCGTCTCCAGCTTTTAGAGTGACTGTTTTTCGTGGATTGTAGATATAGCCAGTTGCCCTGCGAACGGCCAGAACGTGATAGCCCGGGTCGACAGCGAGGCCTAGCGAACCCAGTGTCGCATCGTCGGCGGTGGAGCCTGGAGCGACTGGAACCTGGACCACGACATCGTCGGTGTCGCCTAGAGCAAGCGCTAAGACTGGATGCACATCTTCTTGATCAAGTACCAGGGAAACGATTTGAAGTGCCTGATCACCAATATCTGCAGCTGCCTCGGCCAAATGCAGTAAGCCTCGAAGCTGGGAAGGGTCCACGTCGTCGGCTGCCGCGCGAAGAACCCACGTCTGTAAGGAAACTTTCATCCCATCGAGGCGCTCTTCCAGCGCTCTCACTTCTCGAGCAAGGGAGAGATCTTGAAGCACTAGTGCTGAGTAAGCAAGACCAATGGCGGTCTCGGAAATGTTTTTCATTTCGACAAGAGTGTCGACTGCGCGATCTAGGTCGGTGAGAAGGTCAGAAGTGTCAGCCTCTGGTGGAACCCAAGGTGGAGCCGCTGCGAGTTCTCTGAGTCGAACGATGCCTGCGGGCTCGCCCCTCATAAACAGCGCATCCCCAGGCTCCACAATGTCTTCACCTCCAACGTCGGTCAACCAACGTCTGCCCCGCTGAATAGCCACTACCCGCATTCCGACAACGATCGGCAACTCCATGTCCGCTAGTGGACGGTTCGCTAAATGGCTGCCGTCAGCCACAACGAGTCTGTGCGAAACTTCAGCAGCTTGGGCGAGGTCGACGACGAGAGCTCGAGGTATGCCGATTTGTCGGAGAACGATCTGCGCTATGTCGACTGCAGCGTTCGCTATTTGTTCGATAGAAGAAACAACCTGTAGGACTGAGCTCATCCCGTCAACTTCGCGCGGATGCCGAACCGCAAGCATTGCTAACGATCGCATCTCGTGAACGAGATCGGACATTTCTTCTTCGAGACCGAGAACTGATTCAGCTATACCTTCGTCGTCGAAATACAAAGCTGTGTATGCAAGATCAACCATTAATTCCGAGGCATCTTTGGCTTCGGCTAGCAGAGTCTTAAGATTCCGTGGTTTGTCATCCATGACGTGTCTCACAGGCTAGGCAATAGAGAAGGGGTGCAGTAACAAAATTCGGTTGGGGAGCATGGCACAGTCTTAATTTTTTGAGGTTCCGTTGGATCATGACAAACCAAACCAACCGATCGTAAGGACCAGCGCAGCTGCCCCTCCCAAGTCAACGGAGCTCGTTACTAGGGGCATGCCGTATGTATCGGGATCGACGCCCGCTCGAACTGCCAGCGCCGTGCCGTAATAACCAATCGCTCCCGCTAACAGCGTGGCGATGCTTCCTCCGATCACTGAAATCCATAGGAGAGAGACAAATCCCGGTGATTCAAATCCAAATAAGGCGCTCACAACGTGCGCCAATAACCCATTGAAGATAAGTACGGGCACTGCAAAGGCCAATCCTGCTATGAGATCTCGTCGCGCTGGGCGTCCGGGGACTGCTGTTGGTTCGATAACGCCGAGGTGGAACTTTGAAGAAAGCCGACCTGAAAGAATCCCGCCAATAGCTCCAGCGGATGCGAGGCAAGCGGGAACTAGGACAAGTACCGCACGATTAGTGACGAAGGTAGCTAACTCGTGTTCGATGACAACCCCAGCTATTACTAAAAGAATCCCAGTTGCAAAAAGGATTGGAAGCGACTCGGAAAGCACTTGGCGCATAGTGGTCAACAAACTGCGGCGGCTCCACCAAAGGCTCAGCAAACCCAAAAGGACGAAAAGCACTGCAAGACTCGTCGTCAGTACATCTATTTCGAGCAGGAAACTAGAGATAAATAAAGCTGGAAGCGTGACCACGTCACCCACCGCCGAGACAAGTGGAGCATTGACGTCGTCTAAATCCCAGCCACGATGCGCAGAACGAGCTGCAAGACCAAGGGTGACAACAATCAAAATTAAGAACGAGAGAAGGGAACCGACAACAGAGAGAACAATTAAGTCAGAAACTGCAATTACAGAATCAAGGCCGAAGATCGGGGAAAGAACTTTCGCGAGCAACGCGAGCATCACCGCTGTCACTAACGACAAAACTCCGGAGGCAAGCACATTTTGGGTCACTAAAGCCTCGGACCGACGCGACATACGGAAGGTGCCTGCGTGAATGGCGGTGGCAAGACGGCTTCCAAGCGCCCCGAAAATATTTCCTCGCATTCCAATCGCTGCCGGAACCAGCACCAGAAGACCGGGATACCGTTCAAGAGTGCCCGTCATGGCTGCGAGGAATCCCCCAGCCACTACCGCTGTGAGGCTGCTAAAACCCAGGGCGACCAAGCTCTGTCGTATGCCGACGCTATCTGGACCGAGAAGATCACGTCCGCGTGCCAATCTCCGAGCTCGAAAATAAGATCCTTCTTTACGGACGCGGCCCGAGTGGCGCGACAGTTTGGGAAGGCGGGGCATAGCCCTAGGGTGGCACCTGACTGGCCCCGAGGCGGGACTCCTTTTGGTTTAGATGGCTAAGCGATCAAATAGAAGTGCCAGCCAAACGCTTCATGGCCGATGAAAGTTGATCGGGACCGAGGTTCCCGCTCATGCGAAAAGCCACCCTTCCGTCAGCCTCAATGAACACGAAATACGGAACAGACGTAGCGCCGAAGGCTTCCGCGATCGTCATAGACGCCGTGTCTGGAATGACAGGATGTCTCCAACTTTCGTCCGATAGCCACTTAGCCGGGGGGTGATTTCCGCGTTCTGGCGCTTCGAAAGTCGAAACGGCAATGAGATCCACCATTGTTGGCAATTTGTTTGCCAAAAGCCATTCTGTGAGCACTGCCACTTCTCGCTGACAGTGCGGGCACCAATGAGCAAAGAATGCGACCACAAGTGGTCGCCCAGAAGGCGCCACGAGAACGCTTTCACCGGTCAAAAGATCAAGTCCGCTAACGGATGGAGCCGGTTGACCAATAGCAGGGTCTTCCTCAGCGCCATCAAAAGGGGCAAGCGCCTTTCCCTCTACCCACGACTCATTATTGGGATTTTGGTTATTGACAGTTGATGGCGGCTCAGAACCTCCACGGCAAGCTCCTGCAATGACCATGGGGACCAGCACGGCGGGGATTAACCAGCGCTTCACATCCACGACCGTAACTGAGGAACTGGCTCAGACCTAAAGTCGTTCGAATTTTCTTTCACCGGTTACTCCATCAGGCGCTGGGAGCAGTATGCCGATCTGGCGCGAAAGGACTAGCAGTTGTCCGTCAGGAGACCAGATTTCTCCCGATTCATCGAGGAACCCTTCCCGGCCTGATAGCTGGCGGAACACCACCGCACAATAACTATCCGCAGACAAGTCAATAGTTCTGGGGTCAGTCCGAAAGTGGACGGTTAATTCCAGCGTCGGCGTGTGCACCGGCAAGCCGCTATGCACCATTACCGCTGGAACCCACGCATCTGACATGGCTGCTAGCACCGCTTCGTCATAGATCTCAGGTTCCGACAGTCGGAGCCATCCACCTGCCTCGTATCCCCCATTTATGGTCGAAGTTTCCGGTAGACCCGGAACACCTAAACCCCAACGTTGGTCCCATCGACGATGCAGCGGAACGTCCACTGATTCCGAGCTCATGATCCACGTGTCATCAAGAGCAGGAAGGTCAGGGAAGCGACGTTGTTCCCACTCGTGTAAAGAGGATGGAACCTCGGCAGTGGCAACGAGCGCCGTAGCTATGTTTCGGCCATCTTGAACCATTCGAACCGTCGCAAAACCGGCAACTCGTCCGAGTCGGTCAACACTTACTTCTATTTCAGCCGACCCTTCGGTCGGAACCGCTAGGAAGTGCGTGGTAACGGTACGTACACACCTTTGAGTTCCTAGGCGAGCCTGAGCAGCCCGAACCAGGAGCGCCACAATGATCCCGCCATTAGGCCCACTAACAACCCACCAAGAACGATCGAAGGTGACAGTGAATCGGCCATCGCCGCCTTCGGTCATCGTCATTGCTTCGGAAAAGCGCATCGAATTCCTCTTAGAGGGAACAAATCACGAGCACGTTATCGTTCCAACTGCGAACATTGCAGCGAAGCGACCCGTGCGAAGGGCATCTCAAGTGGCACAATTCATTCGTGGAGATTAAGCAACTCGAATCGACTCGGGGTTTCGTCATTTATGACTTACCAGGGGCCGAGACCTACGTAGGGCCAAGCCGACTCGGAGCCAAGTTGGTACCTGGTAATGCCGAAATGCTGGTCCGACACCAGACGTACCTGTTTGCGTTGACTGAACAACGTAAGAGTGGCGCGACCATCGGCTTGAAAGTCGACCCGGAAGAAGCCGACATCGCTATTGAAGCGCTGGCCTCCGAGCTATCGGATGAGTTCTCATCCCATCGATTACTCACGAGTCCTGGTCTACGACTCAACCCGACATCGCTTGAGCCTGTGCTTCGTTACGACAATCGCAACCCAGTCGCTGGCGAAAATCGAGACGGTGTCACATTCGAGCAAGAATTAGTGGCCGTGGGGGCGGCGACCTGCGCTTCCTATTTAGCGAAGCCATCCGATGGTTGGCGAGTTGCTATCGAAGGTTTCAACGAAACAGGCCTCGCTATTGCACGAGAAATCGAGACTCGTGGCGGCAAAGTCGCCAAAGTCTCAACTGCGAAAGGGTGTGTGGTGGGAGATTTTGATAGTTCCACTCTCGCCGATGCATGGATGGACGCAGGTCCGAGCTGCGTAGACAGCTTGGGATCTGCCAGCAAGCCTTGGGAGATCTGGAAGTCAGACGTGGATGCCATATTTGTAGGTTCGAAGCCTGGTGCTATGTCTGGCGAAGGTGCAGGCAGTGTGGGTACCACTCCTATCGTTGCCACTTCTGCAGCGGCGATTTCTTCGAAGGCTCTCGCTATTTTGCGACGAAACAATACCCCGGTCGGCGCAGATTTTTTGAGCGCAGTTGGCCCAACATTGATGTGGTGGTCACCGGAGGAAACGAGTCTCGATGATCTACGTTCCTCAACGGCTAACGCTGTGTTGGCGTTGCTTGAAGAGACCGCTGATCACGAAGACGGAGCTTTTATGGCAGCCTGCTATAAAGCTGAAGCTTTCCTCGAGAGTTGGCAAGACGAACGCCCATTCGGGCGTCCACTTGGCTAACGCAGACTGAGTTGTTTAACGAAAATCTCGGCTAGGTATACCTGAATCGATCTCAAGTTTCTCGATTCGTTCAGCGATCACATTGGTTACACCTTCATGCCGTTCAAGTCTGCCTTGTACTACAAGCGCAGGCTCAGAACGAACGACGGCCCGGAACCGTAACCAGCACCCGCGCGAAACCACAACATTGATCAGGCCTGTTTCGTCTTCAAGGTTGACGAATACAATCCCCGCTGCTGTGGCTGGACGTTGACGGTGGGTGACGACACCTGCCACCTTCACCTTGCCAAGGTTGCAACTTGAAAGCTCTTCAGCGGTTATTACACCTACTTGCTTAAGTTCTTCTCGTAGAAAGCGAGTTGGGTGCCCATTAGGCGCTACGCCAGTTGCCCACAGATCGGAAACCGCCTCTTCTTGTAACGACATCCCTGGCAGAGTTGGAGCTGAAGCCCCAGTAACAATGCCGCGGAGGCGCCCCGGACGAGACTGGGCAGTCGCCCCTACCGCCCACAAAGCTTCGCGACGCTCCAAACCAAAGCAAGCAAAAGCACCTGATGTGGCCAGCGCCTCAAGTTGCTTTTGCGATATCGGCGTGCGGCGTGAAAGTTGCTCTAAATCTTCATAAGGTCCAGAAGCGGCAATTTGGAATGCTAAATCTTCGCTGAACCCTCTAATAGATACAAAACCCAGCCGCACAGCTACGCCACCCGCTGACCCATCGAAAACTTCAAGTGTGGCTTTATCTGACGAAGCGTTGACGTCTGGGGTCAAGACCTTCACACCATGGCGTCGCGCATCTTGCACTAAGGAGTGCGGTGAATAGAAACCCATGGGCTGAGAGTTAAGCAAGGCTGCGCAGAATGCAGCCGGGTAGTGATATTTGATCCAAGACGAAGCGTAAACAAGGTGCGCAAATGACACCGAATGGCTTTCAGGGAACCCATAATTGGCAAAAGCAGCCATCTTCTCCCAGATCTGGTCGGCGACCTTTTGCTTAATTCCACGTTCAGACATGCCTTCGTAAAGTCGATACCGAAGGCGGTCCATTCGTTCACGCGATCGTTTAGAACCCATAGCTTGACGCAGTTCATCAGCCTCTGAGGGAGTAAACCCAGCCACGTCAATCGCCATCTGCATGAGCTGTTCCTGGAAAAGAGGAATGCCTAGAGTTTTAGAAAGAGCCGGCTTGAGCAGTGGGTGGAGGTACGTAACAGCTTCTTCTCCGTTTCGACGTCGAATGTAAGGGTGAACTGAACCCCCTTGGATAGGACCCGGACGAATAAGCGCCACTTCTACCACCAAGTCATAAAAGCAACGGGGACGAAGCCTGGGAAGAGTCGCCATCTGCGCTCGTGACTCCACCTGAAACACACCAATTGAATCAGCTCGGCACAACATTTCATAGACCTCGTCTTCTTGAGGTAGCGCACCGAGATCAACTTCAACATCATGACCACCGGCAATGAGATCAACAGCGTTGTGCAGGGCTGACAACATCCCCAAACCGAGCAGATCGAACTTCACTAACCCAACTGAAGCGCAGTCGTCCTTATCCCATTGCAATACTGATCTATTAGCCATTCGCGCCCACTCAACTGGGCAAACTTCGACTATGGGACGGTCGCAGATCACCATACCGCCCGAATGGATACCTAGATGCCGTGGTGTATTTTCAATCTCAGAAGCCAACTGGAGAACATCTTCAGGTATGGAGTCACTGTCTTGCTCACCAGCCTCTGGTTGAGAACGAGACCGAATCGACTCATGCCGATCAAGTGACTTAGACCATGCGTCCTGTTGGCCAGAGGCATACCCCAAAGCCCGAGCAGCGTCACGTATTGCAGATCGAGTCCGATATGTAATGACATTGGCGACCTGTGCTGTGTGTTCACGGCCATAACGATCAAATACATACTGGATAACTTCTTCACGCCTACTACTTTCAATATCAAGGTCGATATCAGGAGGTCCGTCTCTCTCCGGTGAGAGAAACCGTTCAAACAACAATCCAAGTGACACGGCGTCAACATTGGTAATACCGAGGGCGTAGCAGACAGCAGAATTAGCCGCTGATCCCCTCCCTTGACAGAGAATGTTGCGAGTTCGACAAAAAGAAACAATGTCCCAGACAACGAGGAAATAACCGGGAAAGCCGAGCTGTTCAATTAACACAAGCTCATAGGCAATTTGTTGCCAGGCTCCCGCGATTGTTTCAGCAAACTGAGGGCCATATCGACGTTCAGCCCCTTCGTCCACGATTTTGCGCAAGTAAGACATTTCGTTCATGCCGTTAGGACACGGATATGGAGGAAGGTTCGGAGCCACTAGCGACAAATCAAAGGCGCATTCGCGTCCTAGCTCCGCTGCTGCTTCGACAACTCCGGGATAACGAGAAAACCAACGAGCCTGTTCAGAGCCTGACCGTAGGTGAGCAGAGCCATGTCCTGGAAGCCAGCCATCTATCTGATCAAGAGATCGGCGACTCCGGATTGCCGACATCGCCCAAGCCAAGTGACGGCGAGAAGGGGTCGCGTAGTGAACACCGTTAGTGCAGAGCAGCCCAACTTTTTGGTCACGTGCTAAATCTGCTAGATAATCATTACGAGCGTCGTCGGAAGGGTCGCCATGGTGCCACAACTCCACAAACACATTGTCATTTCCAGCGGCTTCAACCAGTCGGAAAAGTTCTCGCTTTGCCCCCGAAATTCCTTCCACCATTAACGCAGCCGGCACTGCACCTCGACGTCCTGAAGTAAGTAAAGCCCAATCTCCACGATGACGGTCCACTGCACTAAGTAACTCGGGCATTGATATACGCGGCGCGCCTTTTTTCCCTGCCATCTGACTTTGCGAAAGAAGAGCAGCTAGCGACGCATACCCATCAGGGTGACGAGCCAAGACGATAAGACGTTTACCTGGTGGGTCAGTCGTACCGACACGAGAAGGATCCTGAAGGTCTCTATCAAGAGCCAATTTGCCCTCAGGCTGCCAGGCATCGACAGTAAGTTCAGCACCAAAAACCGTAGGAAGGCCAACTTCTCGAGCAGCTTCTGCGAAACGCACGACACCGTAGAAACCTCCGTGGTCAGTAAGAGCCAGAGTTTCCAACCCAAGTCGTGCAGCTTCGAGTACTAACTCTTCAGGGCTCGAAGCACCATCAAGGAAGCTGAAGTGCGAATGAGTATGCAGTTCGGCGTACGGGACAACTCCCGCAGAACGACGAACGCCATGATATTCAAAAAGAGTTCTTCTCCTCGACCAGGCCTTGCTGTCACTTTGATCTGACTGACGAGAAGAACTACTGGTCAGTTCTGGCTCTCGGTCTGAAAGCCGTTGCTCAAGTTCACGCCATGGCATGGCCGGGTTATTAAAGCCCATGTTATAGATGATCGAACATATGTTCGGTGTTCGTCAAGAGCAGGAGCTTCTTTCGGGGTACCTTTCCTCTATGCAAAACGCAATGATGGACGGCGTCGAACTCGCAGGTCTCATAAAAGCAGGTAAGGCCTCGCCGATTGAATTACTTGAGGACGCAATCACCCGAGCTAATACCCTAAATCCCCAGCTAAACGCGATTATTCACCGTTTAGATGAACAGGCTCGAGACAGAGCTCAACGAATGGTTGACTTGTCTGCCCCCAAAGAAGCGAGTCTGTGGGGAGTGCCCTTCCTTACGAAGGATCTGACCGTCATGACCAAAGGCGATCCTTACCATGCAGGCAACGTGGCCCTCCGCAATTCGGATTACCGAGCTGAATATACGACGCATCTAGCGACGATGTTCGATCGTTTAGGGCTGGTGAACTTTGGTCGAACCAACACACCTGAGTTCGGCGGCACCATCACAACTGAACCTACTGCTTATGGGGCCTGCAAAAATCCATGGGATTTGAGTCATTCGACCGGTGGTTCAAGTGGCGGGTCCGCCGCTGCCGTAGCTGCAGGGATCGTTCCTATCGCTCATGCAAATGATGGTGGGGGGTCTATCAGAATTCCCGCTTCGGAATGCGGTTTAGTGGGCCTAAAACCCAGTCGGGGCCGGGTTTCATTTGGTCCCAAGATCGGAGAATCGTGGGCGGGTGCGGCGATTGATGGCGTTGTTACTCGAACGATTCGCGACAGTGCACGAGTATTGGATGGAATCTCTCGACATTGGCCAGGCGACCCATATTGGGCTCCAATGCCTACGGTGCCATTCGAGGAAGCTTCTTCGATTGACCCAAGTCCACTAAGAATCGGATTCGCTACGCGTTCAGCCTGGGGGCCAGTTCATTCTGATTGCGTAGACGCCGTCGAAAAGACAGCGCTACTACTTGAGGGTCTCGGTCACAAAGTTGAGTCCAACAACCCCGTCGGCCTTTTTGATGACGATCTATTTGAACACTTCAAGATTGTGATGGCATCAAACGAGGCTCACTCGGTGGCCAAGCTGAGCGAAGCGATAGGAAGGGCGTTCGAGCCCGACGACATGGAGCCTGATACGAGAGCTCTAGTGGAGTTCGGGCGAAGCCGCACGGCAGCCGACTATTTAGCTTCAGTTGAGTGGTTTAACTTGTACACAAGGCGCATGGCGGAGTGGTGGAACGAGTTCGACATCTTGTTGACGCCCGTCCTTGCTGAGCCACCGCCAAAACTCGGAGAGCTTCGGGACCCCAAGCTAGGCACCAAACGGTTGCGGGCAATACTTCTCTTCACCGCTCAGTTCAATATCACCGGGCAACCAGCAATTTCGCTCCCCATCCATATGAATGACAAAGGCCTACCAGTGGGGGTCCAGTTAGTTGGTCCGATGCACGGCGAAATTTCGCTACTACAACTGGGCAAGCAACTCGAACTCGCTGCACCATGGCATCACCGAACACCGGGCGTGTGTGCGCAATGAGGCAGTCTTGGGAGGAACTCGATGAGCATGCCGGCCGGGCACGTTCGTGAGTCGCCGTTCTTTCGCCGACAGCGCCTTGTTATCTCGTGTCCTAGGCACGGAGATTCGGGCTGGTGTCACAGTTAGCGATCCCTGCTTAGTACCTGTGCAACGTAGAGAACTGGTAGCGAGATGCGCTCTGTGCGCCGCTGGGTTTGTACTGGCGTCCTTATGGGAAACTCTTTTACCTTTAGCTGTATCAGCGCTAGCGGGATGGGATCATTTTGCGCGTCGAAGACGTTCGGTTCTGGCGGCGACGGCAAGTGGGCTTCACCTCGTTTCCATCCGCGGCCAGAGGGCAGAGTTGGTTCGCGACTGGAAGGTCAATGTCGAAGCTCGACTGATTCTACGTACCGATAGACCTGAGGTTCCCCTAGAGCTTCCGGAATGGGTCGGCATCATTCATGGAGCGGACATTGAACGCGCCGAACGCACCATCAGAGCAGGCGGCGGCGAGCCAGTCCGGTTGATTCGTGACGATTAGAGACGCTCTCGAACCTTGATCGCTGCGGTTGCGAAATCTTCGGTTACCTGTAAAGCATCCAACCCGGCAGCCAACGCTGCTTCAACATTTCCGGGGTAATCATCAAGAAAGAGGCAACTGCTGGGAGCTACACCAATGCGGTTGCAGATAAGCGAATAGATCGCAGGATCGGGTTTTCGCACACCAACTTCACACGAGTCAATCACCGGATCGAAGTGCTCGATCGGTATACGGTCTCGCCACTTCCGCCACTCTTTGACATTGTTGGTAAGAATTGCAGTACGAATACCGCTGTCCCTTATCTCCTCAGCCAGTTCAATCATGATCGGAATAGGTTCCGCCTCGGCGAATGGGTCGAAGTCGGACGCCGTCAGCCCTCTGGCTTTGTGATCTTTAGGTAATTCAGGTCCCAGGATTAGCCCCATATGTTCTACGAACTCGGCAAGCGAAACGCGACCACATTCCACTTCGTGCCACATCGGAGGCTGTTCACCCGGTTGGACGCTTCGAGAATATTCCCCGAACAGCTTTTCTAGCGCTGCTTGGGGAAGGTCCCAATCTTTCGCCCATTGCAGAGCAGCAAGAAATGGCGACCCTACGAGAACTCCGCCAACATCGAAGATCACAGCTTGTGGACTCACCACTGGAACGTTAGCCACAACAACCTCAGGCCCTTCGTCATCGCTAGGGTCATGAGCGTGAGACTTCTCAGTTTTCGAATCAATGATGAACGTCACTACGGCATTGGAACAACCGAGGGGGTGATCAATTTAGGCCAACGAATGAAAGCAACTAATTTGAGAGACGCGATCGGGGAAATGGACCACATACGCGCTTTCGAGAATGTGCCGGTTGATCACTCTTGGGACTCCATTTCTTTTGATTTGCCAATTGCAGATCAACATCGCTTGCTTTGTGCCGGTCTCAATTATCACAAGAAGTATCCACTCGGCGGAGAGGTAAAAACCCCGAACCAACCGGTGTACTTCAACAAACCACCGGGGTCTTTAGTTCCTCACAACGGCGAATTAATCCGCCCGATCGCGTCAGTGCAGCTTGATTATGAAGTTGAACTTGCGGTGGTAATTGGTCGTTCAGGCAGACACATTTCTGAGTCTCAGGCATTGGAGCATGTTGCCGGGTACACAGTTTTGAATGACGGTTCGGTTCGAGATTGGCAAAGGCATGCTGTAGCAGCGGGAAAGAACTTTTATCGATCAGGGTCATGTGGTCCGTGGATTGTCACCAACGATTTAATCCCCGATCCTTCGAAGCTTTCAGTGATGACTCGAGTTAACGGGGAAGAGCGACAGAACGCGAATGTTAAAGAAATGATCTTTAGCGTTCAGGAAATCATCGCGTACCTGTCACAGATAATGCCGTTGGAACCAGGCGACATAATCGCGACCGGCTCACCTGAAGGCACAGGTGGATCTATGGAACCTCAGGTGTGGTTATCCCACGGTGACACAGTCGAATTCGAGGTTACGGATCTGGGCATTCTCGCCAACACGGTTATAGACGAGATTATTTAGTTAAGGGCGATACCCAAAACCCACCATTGATAGGTACCTTTGATCGACAACCGTCAGAAAAAGGATTTTCGACCTGCCACGTGCATTTCGCTTCGCTGCATCGGCAATCGCCGTATTGCTAATGGGCACTGTTCTTGCGGTTCCTAGCGCCAACGGCGCTGGTAAGAGCAGCGCTCAGTTAAGAAAAGACAAGGCAGCGCTTGAGCAGCAGGTGAGGCAACTCAGAAAAGAACGTGACGTCTTTCAGGAAGAAATTCTTAGCCACGCTCAGGTAATTGACACCGCTACGGCCGGGGTCTCCGAGGTAGAGCAGGCTTTAGCCGATCTTGAGCTGCTAGTCGCTGAACAACGAGACGATGTCACTCGCGCTGAAAGAGCGCTAGAGGGGGCGGTCCTCGCTGTCACCGCAGCGGAACGTAAATCTGTGGAGCTCGCCGACCAACAGACAACGCTGAGGGCTCAAGTTAATGATCTGGCTTTTCAGACATACATCGGCCGAGATTCCACAGTTGAGGGATCTTTTGGCTTGGCACGTACGGGAGATATCTACAAGGCAGCTCGCGTGCAGACGTTGATCGGAGCCGCGTTCGGAGACATCAACAACACTTCTGATCGACTTCGAGCCCTTCAGATCGATACGCAGGTGGCCACTAAAGCTTTGGATGAAGCCGCTGTTCGACGTGAGTTACTTCGGTCCGAAGCAGAAGCCCAGCTGGAACAACTCTTGGAGGCGGTCGGCTTGCAAGCACGCGTCGTCCTTGAAGCAGAGGAACGCCTTGAGGTTCGTCTCTATGAGGCTGCAGCTTTAGCGGAGCTTGATGCTGAGATGGCAAAAGAAATCGAAGCGGAGAACAAAAATCTGTCTCGAGTGATTAAGGCCGAAAAAGCTAAACGAAGGGAAGAAGAACGTTTACGACTTGAGGCTGAACGCAAGCGCAGAGAAGCTGAGGAAGCGCGCCAACGACGATTGCTGGGTATTGCCGGTGCCCCGACTTCCATCAATTTCGACAGGTCTGAACTCTCGACAGTTTGGGGCATCCGAGTCCATGAGTCGATCGCCGACAAACTCCTCGCTCTTTTGAAGGCCTCTTCCCGGGACGGTATCCGCCTGGGTGGAGGCGGGTACCGTAGCTCGACGTCGCAAATTTCCTTGAGGCGAGCCCATTGTGGTACCAGTAACTGGGCCATTTACCACAAGCCTTCTTACCAATGTCGTCCACCAACCGCGCGCCCTGGAGCCTCAATGCATGAGCGCGGTTTGGCGGTGGACTTCACGCAAAATGGACGAGCCCTTTGGAGTAATACGTCGGGCTACCGGTGGTTGAAGCGAAACGCTGCCAAATACGGATTCCGTAATTTGCCAAGTGAACCTTGGCACTGGTCTGTTAACGGTCGATAATCGCGTGGCAAAGAGTGGCTACCGTGTTCTTCTTGGTCACTCATAGGACGCCTCAAGCCACCACTTTTCGCTCTGAACCACACAAAGATGGGCTGTCCCATCGGCAAGCAATAACTGAAATCTTGCCTGTCGGTGTTTCTTAGCAGAATCCCACCACCTCTCATCGAGGAACCAGGGGCCTCCCCAACCAACAATCGAATGTGATCCCAATAGTTCTCCTTGGGTATAAGCCGGGTCTCCTCCGATTTGGCCTCGGCCATTCACTCGGACTGGTTGTCCATCAGCATCTGTCACAATTAGTTGCTGGGCTTGTTGGAAAACTACGGCGGGTAGAGGTGCAGGTAGTCGACCCGGCCATGGCGCAGCCATTGTCTCAGGCGTAGCGACACTTCGGTCGGGATCGAATCCAGCAACTGTCAGCGAAACTCGCTGTTCGATATCTGGTAAACGTCGGCCTTCTCGATGTTCAACTACCGTTACCGCATCTGGGCCCAACATTCCTTGGATACGCGCTAAAGATCGCACTACTCGCTCGTCGCTGGGTGTTTCTCCTCCCCAAAACCCCAACTGGCGACCATCATCTGGGACCACTTCATCGGCTACCAATCGCACCAGGGACAGCCGCCCTGTAGGGCCACTTGTTGGATGACACCATCCTTCAAGCTGCCAACGAACCCGGTCGGTTATAGCTGTTGGAGTGAACTGGTGTTCATTTCGCCAATATCGACTGCAAGTTTCACCATGTTCGGATTCCACTTCGATCAATATTCGAGCGCACGCTAACCCTTCGCTGGATAGACGTTTGTGAATTGCATCGGCCAGTGTTTTCGCGAGGAACACAGCTGTTTCTGTGCCTTCGGCTGGGGGTTCAATTTCGCTTTCCTCTATCACTACATCTGAAATCAGATGGGTTTGCGAAATCCGACTATCTACCCCTAGAGATAACCGGTGCGCCAGTAATCCAGGTGAACCGAACCGTGCAAGTAAGTGGTCAGCCGGTAAAGAAGCAACGTCACCAAGCGTGCGCAAGCCGAGCCGCCGAAACACATCAACAAGGTCCGCAGCCTCAGCCAGCGGTGACTCTTTATTACCAAGAGTGTCCACTGGAAACGGAGCCAGAAATTTAGAGTTAGTTCCTGGCGTAACAATTTGAATGAGCGGAAAATTTTTGGGAAAAGCTGCCAAACACGCTGTGAAATGACTATCAGCTACGCCAACTCGGGGTCTAATGACTCTAGGGATCTCAGCCACACCCAGCGTGTTACATAAAGCCTCCAGGGCTCGTTCGGCAACTAGCTGAGCGAGAGTCTCATCACCACCGAAATAACGCGATGGGCCCCGAGTTGGAAACGAACACCACCCGCCTGTTGAGACCTCAACACGAGGAGTTATCGACTCAAGCGCTGCCACGATCAAATGAAACTTACGGGCATTGCGAGCTTCATCGTTGTCGATCATTTCTAAATCCGGGCAAAGTCTTTGAGCTTCGCGACGGCGAATGCCTGCTACGACCCCATGCTCAACTGCAGCAGGGGTCGCATCAACAACTCGATTCATATGCGTTACAGCTGCAGGGCAGTTGTAAGCGACTCCAGCGGCAATTACTGACCAATGGGGAATTACCAGCACCAATGTTCGAGCATCTGTCATCGCTATTCCCGAAGTGACCTAACTAGCCCGGAGAGTTGGCTCAGCTAACTCGGAGAACACTTTTCTATTCTCAGCGCGTATGGATCTTGATGAATTTCTTAGTCCTTCATTTCGGTCGATGACGCTTAATCGACCTTTCCTATCGGGGAGCCACAGAAGTTGTTGGCGGGGGCTCGCGTTAGCACCTCGACCAGTGGCTTCTATCTCTACCCTGCGAGAAATTAAACGACCATGACCACTACCGATACCAGTCCACGCAGCTTGTTTAATTCTCAAACTGACATCAACGCGCGAATCGAAAAGGTGAGGATTGCCAACAGCAATGACTGAAGTTCCCCGTTCACGCATGCGTGCAACGATTCTGCGACCATGACCAGTACGCAATTTGATGCCAGGGCCAACCAAAACCAGATCAACGTTTGCCGCTAAAGCATGTATGACATCTCCCGCTTGGTTGCCAGGTCTGTCTATGAACGCCCACCTTGAAAGTTCAGCCCCTAGCCCAGACGCCGCCAGCGAACCGACAGATGGAAGCCCAACTGCTACCACCCATCCTCCAGAACGAGATACTCCAACACTTAAAGCAACAGCAAGACTGACTGCTGCATTCCCAGCAACTCCAATAGTGGATCCTCGCCGTATCCCCCTGTCCGCAAATAACCCAGATAATTCATCAACTATTGGGAAAGTTCGGTCACGAGCCAAAACTATGGGCTCAACTAGTTGGTTTACCTTTCCCAGGGAAGAAACAACAGAGGCTGAACGAGTCACTCTTCAACTTTAACCGAACATATGTTCGATCAAAACATCAAAGGAAGATACTCTCAAAAGCTCAAGCTTAGTAATGGGCGAATAAGCCAGTGATGACGTCGACGATTCCTTCGGACGTGTATCCCTTTGCTAGGTCGACTGTTACTACGTTGCCGTAAACGTGCAGGTAGTCAATGCCACCACGCTCAAACAGTCGAGCCGCGAGAACATCAGCCGGATCTTCATCACTTAAAGCATCTGACGCGCTGCGGTAGTAACGATGACCCATCCCAGTCAGTGGTCGGTTGGTTTCGAACCGGATGGTACCGGGACTAGTGGGAGATATTTTTTCAGCAACTCGAACGGGTTGACCCATGACTATGAAGAGTAGTCGTGTCACGGGCTAGGTTGAGAATATAACCACCACTTCTGAACCGCTCTGGAGATTTCAGATGCCTGAGATGACCGAAGAACAATTCACAGCAGAAGCTGCAGCCTTTCTCGACACCCATGGGTCTCGCAAGGCTGAGCAGAAAGCTTTCGTTTGGGGAGAAGGCCCAGACAACGCGGCAATGTTTGAGGAGGTGGACCGAGAGAAGGAACAACTAGATCTTGCATCTGCAAAGGAGTGGCGCGCCAAAAAGTTTGATGCAGGTTTTGGCTGGATTTCGGGTCCGGCTGAACTTGGCGGAGGTGGTCACCCTCGCCGCTTCGAACGTACGTGGGCGAATCTAGAAAGCCAGTACGACGTTCCGGATGGCGGTTTCTTTGGCATCGGTCTTGGCATGGTGGCGCCGACAATTCTTGCTCATGGAAATCCTGAGGTTGTCGCTGACCTTTTACCGAAGATGTACCGAGCAGATCTGATTTCTTGCCAGTTGTTCTCAGAGCCAGGAGCTGGATCAGACTTGGCCAGTCTGCAAATGCGGGCCGACAGAGATGGGGAGGAATGGATCCTCAACGGACAAAAAGTGTGGACCTCAGGTGCTCAATACAGCGATGTGGGAGAGGTAATCGCACGATCGGACTTTGATCTACCCAAACATCAAGGATTAACCGGGTTTGTTGTTGATATGCACGCACCTGGCGTCGAAGTGAAACCGTTACGTCAAATGACAGGCGGCGCAAACTTTAACGAGGTCTTCTTTAATGATGTCCGCGTTCCAGACTCTCACCGCTTAGGCGACGTTAACCAGGGTTGGAGCGTCGCGCTCACGACGCTAATGAACGAACGTGCCTCTATTGGTTCAGGTAGTGGGGGTACCGGGGGCAGTTACACCAAATTGAGTGCGATGCTGAATCACTTCGGACTTGAGAAGGATGCTCTGAGTCGTCAACAGTTGATGAACATTTTCATATACGGAAAAGTTCTTGGATGGTCAAACCAACGAACTTTAGATGCTCTGAAATCCGGAAAAACTCCCGGCCCTGAAATGTCGTTAGCAAAGATGGGTCTAACACGACAAATGCAAGCAACCTGCAATTTTGTTTCAGATGTACTTGAGGCCCGATTGATTGCCGACACAGGCGAATGGGGGACTTTCTCATGGGCAGGTTATGTACTCGGCCAACCTGCAATGCGCATCGCCGGGGGATCAGACGAAGTGATGAGGAATATTGTTGGTGAACGCGTTTTAGGACTTCCCAAAGAACCAGGCATAGACACCACTAGTCCATTTCGAGAACTCAAAGTCGGAACTCAAAGGATGGACTGACTAACTTTTTCTCGACGGCCTCATGCGCCGCTAATTCTGAGCGGTCACGACCCAAACCGCTCCCGGTAGTCGAACAATGCCGTTGTGCTCATGTGGGGCCAAGGCCTTCACTATTACATCGATTACTTCATCGCTATCAACTGTGGGAGCAAAGTCAAGTGCTGCTTTCACCGGGCTGAATTCGAACGCGTGCAGCGCAGCGGAACGCACATCCACCCCTCCCCCGAGGGGCACTTCCGTCTGGAAACTTCGTATGTCAATGTTTTCCCAACCAGCTTCACTCAAAATTCCCTCGACAGCGCCCGGGTTACTAAAGGCAAAAGGATCTGCTGCTTGTGGTGCCCGAGGCGGTAGGTCCACAAGCGCCATCCCCGCTCTATTTGGCACTGTGATCCACGGGTTTTCTTCGGGACCCTGCCAACATACGAAGCTCAACTGGCCAGACTCGATAGTCGAGGCGCGCAAATTAGCAAAAGCCGCAACAGCGTCGCTAAAAAACATGACTCCGAACCTTGAGTACACGGCGTCGTAAGGACCGCTTAATGGATCAACCTGGGCATCTGCCTCTAAGAACTCAACCAATCCCCCGCTCCGAGTTCGGGCAACTTCAAGTAGCGTCCCGCTGATATCGATTCCAAGGACATGACCATCGCCAACTCGTTCATGTAGCTGGAGGGTCGTGTGGCCGCATCCGCAACCGACGTCTAGAATATTTGCTCCCGAGACATCACCGAGCGCCTCCATAGCTGCGACGCCAAATGAATTGAGTTGCATGTCCATTTGCTGTTGTCGCTCAACCCAAGCTTGGCGGGTGCGCCAGTAATTACGTTGATACTCATTTGGGCTGGTCATGCGTCAAACAAGGTGCTTTGGTTGATTTTGGAGCGGTCATAACGGGGAGAATCGGTCCATGGTAAATCATCCATAAACGCCCAACTCTTCCGATGAATGACGCAGGGACCGTAGCCAGCCAGAGCCATACGGTGCTGGGGTGCAGGGTATCCTTTATTCTTTTCGAAGACGTAAGCAGGGAAGTCAGCTGCAGATGTCGACATAATGCGATCGCGAACGACCTTAGCCATTATCGAAGCGGCCGCTATCGAAAGGCATGTCTGATCTCCTTTTACGATCACGGTGCTCGGAAGCCAATCTATGTAGTTCCAGCTACCGTCGAGCAGCACGCGATCTGGGGTGACTGAAAGTCGACCTAAAGCCCGGCGAGTTGCAAGTCGTTGCGCATCGGACATTCCTAATTCGTCACATTCTCGGGCGCTTGCATGTCCAACCGACCATGTCGTTGCCCAGTCTCGAATTCGGACGAAGAGCCGTTCACGGGCCGCTGGACGAAGCATCTTTGAGTCTCGGATCCCATTCACCCGCCCTTTCGAAGCCAACACGACCGCTCCAACGGTGAGCGGTCCAGCCCAAGCTCCCTTACCTACTTCATCAACACCTACGACGGTTGATTCGCCGCGCTCCCAGCATTGGCGTTCTTGATTCAAATTTGGCGGATCGCTGACGGCCACAAACGAACCGTACTCCGCGAGCGGAGGTTCTTTGGCGATCTCGCCTTACATGAAAGACCCAGAAGAGGGAGCGTCAGGTGCGTCACCGTTTTCCAGCACGTCGGCACTTCGGTGCGGCACTGACGCGAGCAGTTCTTCGCCCACCGGTCCTTCCCCTTGAAAGTTTGCATCCAAACCGGGGGCCTTCACTACCAAATCGGAAGGGCCTTCTTCCACTTCCCACAGCAACGCTGGGCGGTCCCCATGCCAACGAACGGCCCAGGAAACAGACCCATAACGCGATGGCACTCGATGGACTTCAACTCCTTGCGCGTGCCATTCATTCGGCCATACCGCTGCAACGCGGAGGCAGTCTTCTCTGTCATCTACCAAAAGACGAAGCACTGATCGGACAAACCACGCCGTAACAGACAGGTCATGGCCAGCGCCGCCGGTTCCCATTCGCGTGCTTGGGTTAATGCGCGAGGGCCAGTTCAACGTAGGCGACGCAAAAGAAGCCAGCTCTTCAAGAGTGGACAAAGCCTTGCTCGGATCGATTCCTGATAGCTCAAAGGCCGACCTAGCCAACTTCACTACATCAATATTTTCGCCATAGGCGACGGTCGGCGTATCCGATTCAACGTTCCATGGAAGCAACTCAGATAGCTCATGCGCGGCTTTTTTCGCACCTACGCGCACTAACAGGTTGTGAGCGGCGACAAGCGCCTCGGACACACCATCAGCGGGGTTCGCGAGCATCCACCGGGCTCCATCCGCAACAAACTCTGATAATGCGTGGGCTAAAGCTGGGTCAGGTGCGATTTCTAACGCGCGGTCCGCAGCGGTAATAGTTGCTGCTGTGACGTCCAGGTTTTGATGAGTAACAGCGCCAAGTCGGTCTTGCCGTTTTGCGCGAGAAATGAGTATCTCTCGGACGGTGGCGCGGTAACCCGACTCTGCCAGCGCCATCAGGACCGCTGCCTCGTCGACCGCTCTATGGGGAGGGCCACCCGGGGCGGGATCCACATCTTCGCCAGTGGAAGCTAAAAGGATGGACTGCCGAGACGCGTCAAATAGATCGTTGATGCGCCCTGGAGGCAATACAAACCGACAAGCATTGACAGCATGGTTTCCCCAACCGGCTGCAACCTGTTGCCCAGATGGAAGCCGAGAAATTACCTCATGATCGCTCGCTTCCTCCATCGGAATCGCTCCTCGAAAAGTCGATCCGTGAACGAGCGGCACGATGATGGCCGCACTGGCCATCCCCACCTCGCATTTGACCGAGCAATCTCCGGCAATTACGTCGTCAAGCAACCCAGCAGGATCAATTCCACCTGCACCAACGATTAGTCGTCCAGGGGTACGCCCACATACAAAGGCAACCCTGCCATCTACAAAAAGAACTTGATTATCGAGTTCGATTTCTTCAACTCTCCCGCCACCCAAAAGGTCGTATGGCCGGACAGCGAACCCGAGAGCAACGGGTCTCGACGCCTGATTTTCCACCTCAACCACGGTGTAATCAGTCTGGAGTCTCGCCCCGTACACGCGATGAATAACATCACCACCTGCAACACGAATAACAGTCTCGACCACTGGAGCGCCATCAACAACACGCTGTCGAACTGCTCCGTGCTGCGCTGGAAAGATCCAGGCTTCATCTACTCGCAGCCACCAGTCAAGAGACCAAAATCCTGGTCTAACCGATATCAGACCACGCGGATCCACAGCGACTCTGAAGATGCTCTCAAGGTTGCCTGTCAGAGTCCAAGACCTCGCCACGTCATTTGATTGAGGGAGTTCAACTTCCGGATTTTGTGTTTGTTGCCTGAAGCGTTCAATCCACCACGGCTGGACCCAGTCGCTAGGCGGAAGTTGATGTCGCACTTTTATTTGGCGAGAGCGGAAAGACCGGCGCAGAATCTTCATCAGTACGGTCAGCGTAGAGCGCTAAGTTGCAGAGACCGACATTCGACCGCCCATCTCCACAAGGTGTCACCAAGAAGAACAATAGAATCGCTTCTGATGGCAAACCCGATTGCATTCGATGACCAGGTCACAGTGGTACTTGTACCGATAAAAGACTTTCGGCAGGCAAAAAACCGTCTGAGCCAACGCCTAGATGCCGACGCTAGAGAAACTTTGGCGCGATCGATGGCTCAACGCGTCGTTCAAGCTGCAGGCGATCTTTCGATTTATGTTGTTTGCAACGATCGGGAGGTTGCCAATTGGGCGCAGTCCGTGGGAGCCGAAGTGGTTTGGGTCCAACAGGATGGCTTAAACCCAGCAATCACTGAAGCAGCGGCACAGGTAGCAGATCTGTATCCCCACATGATTATCGCTCACGCTGATCTACCGCATGCTGAATCGCTAGACGGAATAGCTCGCGCAAATACAGTGTCCATCGTTCCCGATCGCCATCGGCAAGGCACAAACGTTCTCAGCCTGCCGACTGGCACAGCATTCGAGTTTCAATATGGTTCGGGGTCCCTCTACCGTCATATGGCCGAAGCTGTGAGCTGCAAACTCAATCTGAAGGTGCTGCAGATCCCTGAACTTCAGTGGGATATCGATACCCCCGAAGATCTTGACGCATTACAAGAAATGTCCGATCCAGGGCACTCATCATGAGAAGCAACCTTCCAATACCGAAATCTGTTTTAGTTATCGCCGCGCACCCTGACGACGCCGAATTTCAATGCGGTTCCACGCTTGCAAAGTGGGCAGCAGCCGGAACGATCGTCCATCACCTTGTTTGTACCGATGGATCCAAAGGGACATGGGATCCCGATGCTGATCAGTTGCGCCTGGTCGAAACTCGAAAGTCAGAACAACGCGCTGCGGCTGCCCGTCTTGGAGCTACAGGCCAGGTGGTGTTCCTCGACCAAATAGATGGTGAACTAACAAGCGATTTGATTACCAGGTCAGCTGTAGCAAAAGTGATACGGGAACTCAAACCACAGGTTGTCCTCGGCCATGACCCGTGGAAGAGATATCGCCTTCACCCGGATCATCGTCATGCCGGATTACTCGCAATTGAAGGAGTGGTGGCCGCTAGGGACCCGTTCTTTTTTCCTGAGCATGGTCTCCAACCGCATCGCCCAGAACTTTTGTTGCTATTTGAGGCCGATGAACCCGACCACGCGGAAGACGCCGACGGGTGGGCGGCAGCCAAAGCTACGGCGTTGTTGGAACACAAAAGTCAGTTCCTCACCACACATAAGATCGACGATCCCCAGGATGAAGCTCAAATCAAGGCGTTTAAAAACCGGGTAGAAGAGGATTTGGCTGCTGCCGGAGAATTGAGCGGCCTGAAATCAGCGGAGCTCTTCAAAGCCATTTTCGACCTCTAGAAACCCTGCCAGCCATTATCGACACTGTGACGCGAACTATGGGCCGGGTCACACCCGGCCCATCTAAGTTCGGTTTTATCTGAGGCGATGCCTCAGCCGTTCATTCGGTCTTTAAGCGCTTTGGCAGCTGAAAATTTAACGCTGCTGCTAGCCCTTATTTGGATCGTCGCCCCAGTTTGCGGGTTCCGTCCCATTCGCGCTGCGCGATCTGAGCGTGAGAACTTACCCACACCAGGCCAGGCGACTGCATCACCCGCTTTCGCAGCGCCTTCCACGCATCCAAAGAATGCTTCGATAATCGCCTCTGCATCCGCTTTGGTGCAGCCAGCACTACCAGCTACAGCGGAAAGCACATCGGACTTGGACATGTTGGCCATGCGAGTCTCCTCATTGCCGGACATCCGCGCAGCACACGCGAATGTCATCAGTGTTATTTGACCCTCCCTACGGCCCTAGGTCAAGCATTTCCGGGCTTTTACACATCTAAACATTCGCTGCCTTCATTTAGGTACAGTGCCACCTGGCCTCTCCTACGAACGATATTTGGGGCCCTAGAACACTTTGGAGTCAGGAAAGTAGTGTCCGGCGTAGAGCTACTCATCGTGGGCTTAGCGGCTCTGTTCGGTTCGGCGATCACGGCGGTCGCAGGGCTAGGTGGCGGAATATTGCTCCTGTCGGTCTTGTTGCAATTCTTAAATCCTCTCGAGGCGATCCCAATACACGCAGTAATTCAACTGGCATCGAATTCGTCAAGAGGACTGATTTTGCGGCGCGACGTTGATTGGGGCGTTGTAGCTAGGTTCTCGTTACTGTTGCTGCCCTTTGGCGTCCTTGGGCTGTTCGTCGCCGGCGCATTTCCAGTGACGTTGGGGCGAATCTTTGTTGCCCTCTTCGCCTTAGTTCTTGTTTGGTGGCCACAGGGACTAGCGAAGATCAGTTCCCTTTTAGGTGGTGGCCGTCGCTCGTTCGTCCCGCTTGGAGCGATCGCCGGATTCCTGAACATTCCGTTCGGCGTGACAGGTCCCGCGATTGCACCGGTCTTTCGACGTGAACTCCCCGTGCGGACCGCGATGGTCGCAACTTTCGCAATGGCTCAAACCTCCGGGCACTTGGTCAAAATTCTGCTTTTTGCAGGTACCGGGTTCCTCTATGGAGATCAGCTCGGTTTGATAGCTGTAGGTGTGACGTCGGTGGTTGTCGGCACTTGGTTTGGAACCCGCGTTCTCAAGCAACTAAGCGAAGTATTTTTCGGTCGCTTATTTCGCCTCGCGTTAACTGCGATCGCCCTTCGAGTGCTTTTCGTCGCACTGTTGGATTAAGTGGCGAAGGATCAACTCTCGCGAAACAGCGGAGCGAATTGGATCTGAGCACCAATCAGATCAACGGGAAGGTCATCTGCTGTGTACACGTGCAAATGCGTATAGACGTCAACTTCGATACCCATGAGGTCGATCCAACCAAGCACAGCATCGCCCCAACGTTCATCTAGAAGAGCTGCCTGAACGAACTTCATATCGCTATCAGCTAGAGCATTTGCTGGAGTTCGAGCTACCAGTTCAGCAGCAAGCACTCGATGCAATACGTCCACATCAGTGGCTAAGAAAACTTGTGGGGGTTCTGACCTCACGACCGCGTATGCAACTCCGGGCATTAGCTCAGACCGGATGTAATTTCTTTAGCTTTCCAAAAGCCCGGTAAGGGTTCAGTCATCCCACCTGCGGCATAACGGGTTAAACGCTCTACAGCCTCTTCGTCGAACATGGGAACTGCGTCGAACACCGTGTAGGGCCCCACCGCGCGCAGGGCCTTATCGCCCTCGCTGCCTGGCCGAGGCAAATGAGCCGTCAGGACGATGATGCGAGCCCCGGAATCGTGTGCCTTTAGAACTGAGGCGCGTCCCAAGGTCTTCCAAACCGTATCGATTCGTAAAAGCCCAGGACGCACTGTCGTAAATGCGCCCGATACATCTACCCACCATTCGGCACCTCCTGCGTCTTCGACTTTGAAGTTGTATTGAACGCCTGCCCGGGGAACCTTCGCGTCTTTCTGCAACAAGGAAAAACCGCAACGCTCTAATAAGTCAATCGCTATGTCTTGAGCCTTTTTCCCTTCTTGAGTAGCCCGTCGCTGAAAATCATCAGCGGCGATTTCTTCGTCCGTGACTTCCAACAACGCTTCCGCAATCTCGGGGAGTGGTGGTTGCTCTCCTGCGGGTTGCCTATGTGCCCATACTCTGGCATGAGCTGCGGTGACTCGCTCACGGGCCACTTCAACATAACTCGGATCTAAGTCGTATCCGATACCACGCCGCTCAGTCAGCACAGCGGCGACCAGCGTTGTCCCTGAACCCATAAATGGGTCGAGGACTGTGTCTCCTTCGAAGGTGTAAAGGTCAATTAGCCGGCGCGGTAATTCAACCGGAAAAGGTGCTGGGTGCCGAACCCGTCGTGCACTTTCAGCATGCATGTCCCATACGTCGAGCGTCGCTTCCATAAACTCGTCGGTTGGCAAAGTGCTTCGGTGCGGAAGCCCAAGTTCAGCTCTTGAAGCGGGTGACTTCGCTCGATCGAAACGGCCTTTGCTAGCCACAATGATGCGCTCGGTGGTGTCACGCAGCGCCGGGTTGGCAGCGCTACGAAACGATCCCCATGCGCAGGACCCACTGCTGCCCCGACTTTTCTGCCAAATGATCTCGCCCCGTAGGAGCAAACCCAGGTCTTCCAAGATTCGGATTACGTCAGCGGAAAGGCTCCGATACGGTTTTCTGCCCAAATTCGCCACATTGACCGCCATCCGGCCACCGGGCTCAAGAACTCGGACACATTCGGCGAAAACCGAGTCAAGCATGCTGAGATACTCGAAATAAGTAGTAGGAACCCGATCATCGGTGTCCGCCGCCAGGGCATCCTCATACTCCTTCCCTACGAAGTAAGGAGGGGAAGTGACGACCAGTGCCACACTCGAGTCCGGAAGGTGGTCCATCGCACGCGAGTCGCCTACCAGACAACCATCTCCGAGCTCTGGGGCAGAATTAACCGTCTCGTCATTGGAGAGTACAGGCGGACTAAAACGAGCATAAAAGGCTGAAGCGTCATGTCCTTCGCGTCGAGACACGCCAAAGGTTGAGGTTGAGGTTGAGGTGCGTTGCCGATTCTCGGTCACGTCAACTACTCCCTAAAGTTGCTTACCAATAAAAACTCAATAGCTCACTCGACGTCCTGTTGGCGAGTGTACGTGGGCGATAGGACACCGAACAGCAATCAGCAGTTTGGGTAAGCCAAAATTAAAGATCAGCAGCCTCTGCCATCGCCATTTCCCGTAAACGCACTTTTTGAATCTTGGAACCGTTGGCGCTGGGCGTTACCGGAAACGCGTCGAGTTGCAGAATTCTCAAGGGAACCTTGTACCCAGCAAGCGCAGTTCGACAGCGAGTCCGTAACGCTTCTTCATCGATCGCCACTTTAGAAATAACAAATGCAACTGGTTTAGCTCCGCCTGGTAGATCAACCCCGACTACTTGCACTGCTTCGATAGCTGGGTCCTGCAGTAAGCAATCCTCAATTTCAGCGGGATTTACTAAGAAACCGCCAAGTCGCAGTACATCACCAAGTCTGGCTAGGTACTCGAAGGTTGTCAGATCTTCCATCTTGGCTAAATCACCAGTCCGAAACCAGCCGTCAACAAAATGCTTGTCCGTTAGCTCTTGATCGATTTCTTCTCCACCAGATGCTAAATAACCCGCAAACATTGAGGGGGCTTGAAGTTGTAACTCGCCCTCCTCTCCACCAGCAAGTTCTTCTCCAGTTTCGGTATCCACAACGCGTGCACGGGCACGAGACGAGATCAGTTGGCCACCCGGCGCGTCGGAACGTTCTCCGGGTTTTGTTACACGTTGCGCGAATACGGCGTGCACTTCACTCATTCCGTACAATCCGACGGCATCAACGCCGGCTTCAGCCGCTGCAGTCACAACACCTTCAAGAGCGTTGTTGAAACGGGCGTAACCCACCGGTCCCAATGAACTCAGGTCATGGCCAGTCTCAACGATTCGAAATAACATTTCGTCAGAACCGTGGAATGTCGTTATCCCGTAACGCTCGATAGCGGCGGCCGCTATTCCTGACTCGAAAACAGGCATCGTTATCAATTCAGCTCCGCGGCCCATTGCGCCCAGAAGCATCGTGTAGCCAAACACTCCGCACAGGGGAACCGCGGCAAGAACTGATGGCCCAAACCAATTTTGAAGATCGCAAGCATGTTGAGTGGGCGAATCTTGCCTATGGAGAACAAGTTTTGGGGCGCTCGTAGTTCCCGAAGTGGTGAACACGATCCAGGGGAGGGCCGGATGAGATCGGTCAATATTCGATGGGGCCGCAGAAATCAGCTCATCCCACCCAATGGTCGACCATGGTCCTTTGATTGGTCCCCCAAGGCTGACCACCGCCTCTATGGCCAGGTTTTGTGGGTCGAGGCGAGTGAGAATGCCAGCAAAGTCGATACCCAGGAACGAGGGATCAACTACCAGCAGTCGGGCACCGGACCTGCCGACGATATCTGCGACTTCGCTGCTGCGAAACCTAGTGTTAACTGAGACGATGACCACACCCAACCGAGCTGCGGCCCAAAGAAACGTGATGTAAGGAACTCCGTTGGGGAGCCATACCGCGATGCGGTCTCCACGACGGATCCCCCACTCTTCGAGTCCTCCACATAACCGGTCTACCTGCTCGCGCAAGGCTGACCCCGATAGGTTGCTGTCTCCGTCGAAATCACATACCACGACCCGGCTCAGACGAGAAAACAGTTGAGGCAAGCTCAGCTCGTCGAGATTCTGAAAGTTCATACCCACAAGCCTAGGAGAGCCGGTTACGGTGACAAAGTGCGCATAGTGACCTGGAACGTGTGGTGGCGATTCGGAAATTGGGAACCTCGCCAGGCCGCAATTTTACGCACTTTAGAGAACCTCGAAGCTGATGTCGTGTGCTTACAAGAGGTTTGGAGTGCCGAGACTGGTGAGGACCAGGCCAAGGAACTTGCGATGGCATTGGGCATGCACTACGTAAGGACCCCGGAACGTTGGTGGAAGGGCTACTCCTTCGGTAACGCAATCCTGAGTAAGTACCCCATCATCGAATCGGAATCTACTCAACTGCCCCCTATCGACGGGCCTGGCGCAAGATGGGCTTTATCAGCTTTACTTGACCGCGGTGACTCAGAGATCCCTGTCATCTGTACCCACTTAGATCACAGGTTCGATCAAAGCCAACGCCGCCAAGAACAGATAACAGCCATCTTCGACTTAATAGCTGCTCGTCACGTTCCCGAGCAACACCCAGTGGTTTTGGCTGGGGATTTCAACTCGACACCAAACTCAGATGAAATTCGGATGATCACCGGCGAAGCACCCACTCCTGTCCAAGGTCTAGCCATGACCGATGCATGGCCCCAGTGCAACGACTCACCTGGTTGGACATGGGAGAAGAGCAACCCCTACCTGAGTGTTGCAGCATGGCCTCAGAGGCGACTTGATTACGTTTTTGTGTCATGGCCGAGGCCCGTCCCACTCGGAAACATTTCGTCCGCATTTCTCGCGGGGATCGAACCTATAGCCGGAGTGACCCCCTCCGATCATTGGGCCGTGGTGGTGGATTTGGTGGAATCAGGGCTCTGACGATGCCTAGCTCTCGGGGCGCGTCCAACCGGCGCCGTTATGGAGCCGAACCACTTTCGCGGGGACACCGGCGACAACTGAATACGACGGAAATTCACCTCTAACCACTGAATTAGCAGCCACTACGCAATTTTTTCCCAAGCGAGCCCCTGGTAACACGACTGCTCCAGATCCGATCCAGCTGCCAGATCCTATGACTACCGGATCATCTTCAGGATCCTGGATGCCGATCGGTGCCTCTATGTCCTCGTATCCATGGTTTTGATCAGTGATGTACACATTCATGCCTGTGAAAACGTCGTCACCAATATCGATGCGGTAGTGACCAACGATCGCGCTCCCCCGTCCTATCAAGCATCGGTCCCCAATTATGACTACGGGGTCAGTCATCATTTGTTGCCCGGGCATCATGCCCGCCGACAAGGTCACCTGACCGGCAATCATCGTGTCATCGCCGATGCTTATCCATCGCTCTCCGTACATGTTTCCCGTAGGCCAGTTAATGATTGAACCTTGCCCAAACCGTTTATAACGACGAGCAGGCGGGTCATAAGGGCCAATTGATGCAGCTCGATTCAAAGATCTGGAGAGGCCTCGGACCACGCTCCCAACCGTTGATCGGCATCGGGAACGGAGTCGAAGCATGGCTGGATCCTAGTCGCGGCTCAGGATTTCTTATAACGAAGCAGGAGACGTTCGGCCACGTCCGAAGCCACATCTTTGAATGAACCGTCGCTAACTATTCGAGCTTCAGGCCCAAGTCTAAGCATGAGGCTTTCCAAGAAAACTGTGCTCGAAACTGGCAAATCGATCACCAATTTCTCGGCATCCTCGACTATTTCGACTGGCAGCGGTTCGATCATCCAGCGAGCATTGGCGGGTACTTCGATTCGGGCAACCGGAGCTTCGTTTCCTACCGTAAATGGCTGATTTCCGGGATCTGTCCGCGAGTGAGTTTCACCCGTCAGTTCAACTGTTTCAATCCGGTCGATTCGAAACGTTCGGTGATCATCGCGAAGTTGACAGTGGGCTCGAAGGTACCAATCACCCGCAATGTTGATCGTTTCGTACGGTTCAACAGTGCGAATCGACACTTCATCCGTCCATCGTGCGTAGTACTCAATTCGCATTCTTTCTAGGTCTCTAGTTGCGCGCCGAATGATGTCGAGGTGCTGAGGGTCCGAAATTTCAACGGCGAGATTAGAACCAATTCCCAGCGCGTCTTCCAACTTCGATACTGCAGTCTTCAAAGAGTCAATATCAGTGCCGGGAAGTCGCAGGGCAGCGTTCGCTGCGGCTAGGAGCCCTAGAGCTTCGCCGCGCTCAAGGCGTCTGGGACGACCAAAAAGAGGATTCATCTCGAAGAATATTTCGCCATCGTCTTCTATGACAACACCTAAATTGTGAAACTCGTCGTTTACGGAAACCTCAATGCCTTGAAGGGGATACAGCTCGCTATATGCGTCATCAGCATCAAGGCCAAATTGAGCGGCGACCTCCGCAACGGCGACAGGTTGATGCTCGTGCGCCCAAAGAATCATCGATAACTGCAGGGCTAGCCGCTCTTCATTTGTTCGCCTCTTCCTCACGTCGCCCTCCCTAACGTCTGAAGCCAAGAAATCACATCTTCTACTACCTGTGGAGGGCTAAGAACCACGGCGTGATCTCGCATACCAAAAAGCCAAGAACGAAAAGCTCCTGGACTGCGAACATCAACTTCGACCACGACCGATCCGTCATCTCGTCGCTCAACTACACCACCTCGGTCGCGTTCGACCTGTCGAGCTAAGACGGCATCGATTAACACGCGAGCAAGAATCCCCTTGTCAGGTCCATACAAAAGGGGATCTTCAGACATTGCTTCCACAGAATCTGGCACCTCATAGCTCGAAGCCGAGTTATCTGGGCCCTCTATAACGCCGCTCTGGAACCGGTCGACTCTAAAGTTTTTTGCGATTCCATTTTGGTAACCGTGGACGTACCAGCTACCCCGACGCCAAAACACCAAAGTGGGTTCGACCTCACGGGAAACACCTCCGTACACGAAACTGATTTTACGCCTCCGATCCACGGCGTCGTGTAGAGGTACGAGCTCTTCGGGCGCACTTAATTGAGCTCGCAGCGGGGGTGGCGATGGCAAGGCACCAGCGCCCAATTTTGCCAGCGCATCCATTTCCCATGCTGCGTCAAATTGAACCATCGTCGCGGCCATTTCTAGGGCGAGACCTTCATTGGCTGAAAGTTGGAGGTTCAAAAAAAGATCGGCATCTCGGATGGCATATCGCGTTCCGCCTGCAGCCTCATCGCTACCACCAATGTTTTCAGTGTGGATTGCTATACCGCAGTTCCGCAGATCTTTCTTATCCCGTTCAAAAGTCTTTCTGGAACTCGGACCATCGTCCACGTACAGGTCGGTGTCTCTGACGATTTCCGCCCAACTCACAGGGGCCAAGCCGGCCCGCAGATACATAAGTAATTTCCATATACGTTCGTTCTTATCCACTGCACATGACTCTAGATTCCAACGAGATCAGATTGTTCGATCTATGAAAGCCGTAACCTGCAGTCGTGAAAGATGGTCGGATACATCGGGGCCAGAGCGACCCGGCAAATGACCGTTTAGGTCCCGCGCATCGACGAAATGCTCTGAGTCGATTATCGACTGGACACGTGGACGTGCTCGTCGTTGGTGGCGGTATTACGGGCATCGGATGCGCGTTAGATGCTGTGACACGCGGACTGACTGTCGCTGTTGTGGAGCAACGAGACTTAGCGTCTGGCACTTCGAGCCGCTCCAGCAAGCTCATCCATGGTGGACTGCGATACCTCGAACAATTGAAATTTGGTTTAGTTAAAGAAGCTTTAGCTGAACGCGGACTGCTCGTGTCACAACTGGCACCTCATTTGGTTCGGCCAGTTAACTTTCTGTACCCCCTCACAAAGTTCTGGGAGAGGCTCTACGTCGGCCTTGGGATCGGCCTTTACGATCTAATGGCAAGCCGTAGCGGCAACCCACTGCCTCGACACAAACATTTGAGTCGTAAAGAAGTCCGCCGTCGAGCTCCCGCTTTAGCGCCTCACTTATATCGAGGCGCCGTTGTCTATTCGGATGCCTCTGTTGACGATGCCAGGTATGTCGTTTCAGCGGCGCGCACAGCAGCTGGACTGGGAGCGCTCGTGCTGACATCAACAAAAGTCACGGGAATTGTCCGCACCGAAAACCGGGTATCTGGAGTGGAAGTCGAATGCTTGGAAACCGGTAACAAATTCGAGATTTTGTGTGGGACCGTGGTCAATGCGACCGGAGTTTGGAGCGGTGACATCGAAGAATACGCGGGTGGACACGGTGCAAAAGTCAGAGCGTCTAAGGGGATTCACCTGCTTATTCCAAGGAACCGGATCCAACTTGAGACCGGTTTAATACTCCGCACCAGTGAGAGTGTCTTATTTGTCATTCCTTGGGATCAACATTGGATCGTTGGCACCACCGACACGGATTGGGATCTAGATCGAGCTCATCCGGCGGCGAGCCAAAAAGATATCCACTATTTGCTTTCGACCTTGAATGAGGTTCTCAACACTCCGCTGCATTACAACGACATCGTCGGGGTGTATGCCGGTCTTCGCCCTCTCCTCACTGGTGAATCAGAAAAAACAAGCAAGCTCAGCCGCGAGCACGCGGTCTCAATATCAGCTCCGGGACTGGTGTCAATTTCTGGTGGCAAGTACACCACTTATCGGGTCATGGCTGCCGACACTATCGACGCCGTCGGTATTGACCAGAACCTCGATCTACCGGCTTCTAAAACTGCGTCTGTTCCCCTGATAGGCGCTGTGGGCTACCACCAGACCCGGTCCGATGCGGAGAAACTCTCTCGAGACACCGGCCTGAGTTTGAAGGTGATCGATCATCTCATTTCCCGTCACGGAGATCGGATCGGTGAAATTTTGGAACTCATTTCCGTCGATCCGAAGCTAGGTGAACCTCTCGCCTCAGACCATCCTTATCTCCGCGCCGAAGTGGTACACGCTGTGAGAAGCGAAGCAGCTCTCCATCTAGAAGACGTCCTAACCCGTCGCACAAGGCTGTCCGTTGAGACCAGAGACCGAGGCACCGAGTCGGCTCGTGAAGTCGCCGAATTAATGGCTCCTGAGCTCGGTTGGGGCGAAGCCACGGTCAACCATGAAGTGGACCATTACCTGAGGAGGGTCGCTAGCGAAAGAGAAAGCAACAACGAGCTCAACGATCAGACCGCTGATGCCAGGCGTCTAGGTGCACGCGACATTCGTAAAGGCATGTCTTAAAAAATTGGTTGTTCCTGCAATCGGTGTTTCTGAACTTTTCCTAGAGCATTTCGAGGAAGCGCACCGATTCGGTACGTACGTCGCGGGCGTTTGTAATGAGATAGTCGTTCACCGACGAAATTTTTGATTTCATCGTTCGTAAGATCTCGATCAGCCACAACAAAAGCGACGACGGTTTCTCCCCATTCATCATCGGGCTCGCCCACCACTGCGCATTCTCGGATTGCTTCGTGTTGGGAAATCACGTCTTCGACTTCTCTTGGGTAGACATTAAATCCGCCAGAAATGATTAGTTCTTTTGCCCGGCCGACGATGGAGAGATAACCATCAGCATCAAGCGCACCTAAGTCTCCAGTACGAAACCAGCCGTCATCGAAGGCTTGGCTATTGGCGTCAGGTCGTTCCCAATAACCTTCGAAAATATTGGGGCCTTTCACCAGTATTTCCGGCGGTTCACCCTTGAGTAGCACTTCCACTCCAGGTAATGGGAAGCCCACTGAGCCAGGACGTCGTTCCCCTTCATAGGGGTTGGAGACGAGCATTGCGGTTTCGGTCATGCCGTAACGTTCTAAGACTCGTTGACCACTCACTTCTTGAATCCGTTGATGCAACTCGGCCGCCAACGGCGCTGAACCTGATACGCAAAGCCGCAGTTGACTGAGCTCTGGTGCTCTAGGGGACTCAACCAAGCGGTTGTACATCGTTGGCACTCCGAAAAACATACTCGCGTCGAATTTCTCGATGGAATCGAGAACCGTGTTGACTTCGAATTCAGGTAGCAGCACCGCTCGGGCCCCCACTGTTAACGACCCGTGAAGTCCGACTCCTAGACCGTGCATGTGAAACAGGGGCAGTGCGAGAATCAGAGTGTCTTCAGCCTGCCAACGCCAGGCAATCTCTAACGCGCGAACTGAAGACAGCAGGTTTCCGTGTGAAAGTACAGCTCCTTTCGGGCGGCCGGTAGTGCCCGACGTGTACCCGATGAGCGCTGACGCTCGAGCGCCTATCTGGTCTAATTGGACACTCGGTCCGTCCTCCAGGTCCACTGATGGATTGGTCACTAGGACGGTCGGGTCGCAAGACCGGATCCATTCACTCCACTCAGGTCGATCTACAATCGCAATCTTTGGTCGGGCATCAGAAATCACATGGGTCACCTCGTCGGCTCGGAACGCGCCGTTGGTTGGCACGACAACGGCACCCAACCGAAGCGCGGCCGCGTGGGCCGCGACAAGTTCGACCGAACTTGCTGCACTTAAAAGCACTCGATCGCCGAGTTCGACACCGACGTTCGCTAATCGCCTAGCTATGACTTCAGACCTATCCAACAGATCGCTAGCACTAATCCAACCTAGGGAGGGGTCGTGGATCACGGTTCGTTCCGGTTGGTTTTTCCAATTGGAAACCCAGACAGCCGGAAGTGTTTCACCCGATGCGAGTTCGATTTCGGACGGGTCTAACTGTTTAGGAAGGTGTCGATGCCAATTGCTCATAGGTGCGAGGCTTTCCTATCAACTTGGACACTGACCGTAGCGCCTCCCAGGTCACTCGAACCTGAAGATGACGTAATCAACAACCGCGAATTTGTCACTAAGTGTTTGTTCCAGTTGTAGAAAAAACTATGTAGTACCCCCAACGGGATTTGAACCCGTGCCGCCACCTTGAGAGGGTGGTGTCCTAGGCCGCTAGACGATGGGGGCCGGGTCGGAGACCGAGACCCCCGAGCGAAGGGTCAGCATAGCGAACCCCTGAGTTAGGACAAAGAGGAGTGCCGAATCCCTTGCTTAACATCCTAGGAAATCAGGGGTAAATCGCGATGAATTTTCCGATGTTGGATAGGACCAATCAACGTTTTTGGACATCAGCAACTTTATTGACTTCCGATTTACTGCTCCGCTTTAGGGACAGTAGATAATCGATTTACCCGGTGGTTCGTTTTGGGCGCTTGATTCCAGCGAGTCCCCGAGGAAACAAGAACGTCAAAAGAATCAGTCCGAGACCAAAGACAAACGCCGCTTCGTCAAGGAGATCAAAAAATTCCCCAATAGGGCCGAGGCCATCAGCGCCAGCTGCTGCCTTACCAGCCGCCCCCACAGCGGTGCGAGCGATTACTCCTAATACCGAACCCCAAATGGTACCCAGGCCACCTATAACTGCGGTGGCGTATATGACCAGTGACTGTTGCGGCGTATATATTTCTTGCGACACGAACGGCACCAGAAGTACCTGAAGCGCCCCACACAATCCAGCCAAACCAGCGCTGACCGCGAAAGTCTGCAACCGTGCCGAAATTAGGTCCACTCCGTAAATGGCAGCGGCGGTGTCGTTGTCCCGGAGAGCTCTCATAGAGCGACCGAACCTACTGTTGACAACGTTCCAAGTGACCCATAGCGCAAACGCTACGATCACAATGCAGAAGAGATACCGGTACACGGCTGTGGCCATTCGAGTGTCGCCGGGCCACCATGAAGGCGCCACAAACCTGGCTTCGATGCCTTTGCCGCTGACACCGCCCGTGAATTTTGGAAAGCGTTTACTCAGGGGCTGAAAGACGATAGCGAGACCCAGTGTGACGAGTGCTAAGTGGATTCCTTTGATGCGAAGAGCTGGCAGTCCTACTAGCGCTCCAGATAACGCCGCGGTCGCCGCTCCGAGTGCTATCGCCAGTAACCAGGGAAGGCCTAGACCGTCGACGTAGTACCCCGTTGCGAAGGCACCGACTCCAATAAAAACACCATGCCCAAGACTGATCATCCCGCCGTAGCCGGTGGCCACGTTGACTCCCAGAACTGCAAGAACTGAGATGATGATCTGGCTGGCCTGACGGAGACCGGTAGTGGAGGTAACAAAGGGGATGATGGCAAGACCAACCATTATGAGCACTACGCCAAATATCCCCAGTCGACTGAACCTCTTTGGGGCGAGACTCGTCACACCCGCTCTATTCGCTTGGTTCCGTATAGGCCTGCGGGTCGAACTAACAGGATCGCTACCATTGCGATCAACGCTGGTAATACGCTCAACTCAAATCCGATAAACGGCACGTACGCGGGAATGAGCGTCTGGCTTAAGCCGATAATAAGTCCCCCGATTAGCGCACCTTTAGGCGAGTCGAGGCCACCAAGTGTCGCCGCGGCAAATGCGTACACGAGGACTCTCAACATCATGTTGGGCTCTAAAAGCACCGAGTTGGCACTCAAGCACGCGGCGAGGGCTCCAAAGCCAGACGCCAAGGCCCAACCGTACATAAGAGTGGGCCCGACACGCACTCCGACAAGCTCAGCATTCGATGGGCTAATGGATACCGCCCGGAACGCCAATCCGGTTCGAGTGTGGCGCAATAACAAAACGAGGAGCACAAGGACGGTTAGCAAGACAGCCCATACCCCAATGGTGGAATAGCGAAGTCGGGCGCCAAGGATGGTGAAGTTTTGTCCTGCTCCGCTGGGAAAGACTGCTGGAAACATCCGCGGACCCGTGCCCCACCACTGTGCCATGAGCGAGTTAGTTGCTAACAAAATGCCGATGGTGATGTTTACTAAAGCTAAATCTGGTGCCCGCCCTAAGGGCCGAATTAAGGCTCTTTCGGTTATCGCGCCACCTGCCATGCCGCAAATCACAGCGCCGATAATTGCTAACGGAATCGGAAAAGGCACCCCTGGTACAAGACCCGCAAGCCCTCCTCCGGTTAGACGCGGCTGCGGCCCGGAGAGAAAAATGAAAGCGATATACGCGGTAAACGTCGCCATTTCGCCTTGTGCGAAATTGAGGAGCCCCGTTGATCGAAAAATGATGACGAGCGCTAGAGCCAACGACGAGTAGATCGCGCTGTTGAACAGCGCGTCAAAGATGCGTTGGAGTAAGAGAACCAGGTCCATATTTAATTAGGAGTTGAGACTAGCAAGTACCCCGAAAGAGTGGCGGGTATCCGGGGGGCGGATGCCACCCCGAATACCTGCACTTTCGAGAATTCGAATCGCTGCTCTATTAGTAGGTAAGGATGAACCGTTGAAGTGCGTATCCAATTACGAACAGAAAGCCAAGAGCGCCGAGAGTTCGAGCCATGGATGCCGGGCCCTTCACCGAATCAGGGCGGTTGCCTTCGGCGTGTGCCTTCAATTCGTTGGAACCTACGAGCATGGCGACAGGTGCCACCAGGATCGTCATGCGCAAACCAAATGCAAGCACACCAACAATCAGGTTGTTCACATTCATCAGCAACCAGCCAACCCCTAGCAGGACCGGTCCGGCGATAGATAATTTCATCGCTGCGTTGGCGCGTGTTGATTCCATACCCGGGTCGAAACCTGATACCGGTTCGATTGGATCACCCGCAGGAGTCAACGGAACAACATGGATGAGTTTGGCATTGATCATCCGTGCCAGTGACACGATCCCGCCCGGTGCGAAGAATGTGAAGAGGATAAGGATCAGACCGAAGATGGCTTTTGCCAATGGGCCATCACCGTTAAGGGTGTACAAACCAAGAGGTACTGAAATTCTCTTTGTGAGGTCGTTGACCCAGACGACAAAGAGACCTCCGACTAGCGAGCCTTGGAGAGTTCCGACGCCTCCAAGAACTAGTCCAATGATCAAGTCAACCGCTAAGAGGAACGTGAAGTCCTGGCCAGCTACGAAGCCTTTGTCCAGGCACCACATGAGACCTGCCAGAGATCCAACAGCCGCACTGATCGCGAAGTTCATGGTTTTGACGATTGGAAGGTTGACGCCGTAGACCGCTGCACCGGCTTCGTTGTCACGAATTGCCAGCACTGCGCGGCCTGGGCGGCTACGGAGGTAGTTGGTAATTAATAACATCGTGATACCGACCATCAGGATGATGATCCAGAACCGGTAGGCAGAACCACCGCGAGCGCCGTCTACTCCGGGAAGCCATTCGAGATAACTCGGGGCAATAACTTCTTCGGATACGCCTTTGCCGTTCGGTCCACCTGTGCGTTTAGCGATACCAAGTTCGTCAATATTGACCAACGTTGGGAATACCGCTGCCTGTGCGATCGTTACTAGAGCGAGATAGAGACCTTTTACTCTTAACGCTGGAAGGCCAATAACCACGCCCATCAAGAAGCCGACAATTAGGACAACCGGTATTACCTGCCAATAGTCCCAATTTTCGTCTTGCACCATGGACGCTGTGACGAAGGCTCCGATACCCATGAACGCCGAATGACCAAGCGCCAACATCCCGTTGAAACCAACGACCAAGTTGACCGCCAAAATGGCGACACCCATAATCAGGGCCCGGTTCATTTTGCCGATTTCAAACGGCTGTAGAACCAGAGGTGTTAGGAGCAAAAAGCCTGCTAAGTAAGCCCATTGGACGTACTGCCATTTTTTATGTTCTGCGCTGTTTTTTGCAACAACAACTAGTGATCCACTCATTTTTGAAACTCCTCTTTGTTGTTGACTCAGACGCGTTCGACTCGGCGGGTACCAAAGAGGCCCGAGGGTCGGAACAGTAGGACGATAAGGATGACAAGGAACGCTGCAGCTAGCTGCAGAATTGACATGTAGAGCTGGCCGAATACAACAACGCCGCCCCAGGTAACTGCGACAGCTTGAATCAATCCAACCAAGATGCCGCCGAGAACCGCGCCTCCAAGGCTGTCAAGACCACCAAGCGCTGCGCCTGCAAGAGCGTAAATAATGATGGTCGCCATCATGTTGGGATTCACGCCGCCAAGTTGCGGTGCTACCAGCACTGCTCCCAAGGTACCGAATGCTGAAGCTATAGCCCAACCGAACCCGAGGGTGCGACCGGTGTGAACTCCAACTAGTCGTGCCGACTCGACGTTGCACGAAACGGCTCGGAAGGCCAACCCTACTTTGGTTTTGTTCAGGAGCAATCCGAGAACGACTAGGGCAACCGCGAGGGTAAACCATATACCTAGGGACTGATACTTCAGTCGGCTACCAAAGACGATGATGAAACGGTCGCCGCCGACGCTGGGAACCCAAGAGGGGAACTTCCCGAATGGATTGCTGAGAATGCGCACCTGATAGTTCCAGATATCGCCAGCGACCGCATTGATAATTAGGAATAACCCAAGTGTGATCAGTACGACCGGTAAATGGTCCGAAGGGTCGAATGGTCGGGTCAACGACCGTTCAATTAGGACCCCTAGGCCCGCACTGAGGCCCATGGCTATCAGCATGGAGAGCCACAACCAAAGGCCTTGCTCCATGTGAAGCACGTACACGAGGAAAGCGCCAAGCATGGCTAACTCACCCGTCGCGAAGTTAATCAAGGTTGTGGCCTTGAAGATCAGTACCAAAGCTAGAGCCACAGTGCCATAAATTGCGCCGAGGCTCAGCCCGTTAAAGATGAAGTCAGGAAGGATATCAAAGTTCCAATTCATTGCTTCTAGCCCTCCTCAGGCACCCAAGTACGCTTCCTGCACAGCAGGATCGTTCTTGAGTTTGTCGGCGGATCCGTGCAGGGCGATCTCGCCTGACTCGATGACGTAGCCGTAATCGGCCATATCAAGAGCGAGATTCGCATTTTGTTCAACGATGAGCATCGTAAGGCCCGTCTCTTTGTTCAGAGTGGCGAAACGTTCGAACAGGTCTTCAATGATGAGCGGCGCCAATCCGAGCGACGGTTCGTCAAGAAGCAGAAGTCGTGGGCGAGCCATCAGAGCGCGAGCAACAGCAAGCATCTGTTGTTCACCACCAGATAATGAGCCCGCCATCTGAGCGTGACGCTCAGCGAGACGTGGGAAGATTTCGAACCATCGGTCCACGTCATCTTTGACTTCGTTGTCTTTTCGGGTATACGCGCCAACCAATAAGTTGTCCATCGTGGACAACTCAGAGAAAGTGCCACGGCCCTGAGGTACGTGAACCATTCCCTTTCGGACAATCTCCGCTGTTCCGGTTCGGCTGATGTCTTCATCACCAAGAATCACGGTTCCAGTGGTGTCGCACATGTTGCAGATAGCTCGGAGTGTGGTGGTCTTGCCGGCGCCATTAGCGCCCAGTATCACCGAGACACCTCCCGACGCAACTTCAAAGTCTAAGCCTCGCAAGACCTCTACAGCGCCATATGAGGCGTGCAGATTTTCGACCTTCAGGCCGATTTCGTCAAAAACGTCATCAACCATCAAGAACTCCCTAGATAGGCCTCAATGACCTCTGGGTCGTTGCGAACGACATCCGGGTCACCGTCGGCGATTTTTCGACCAAAGTTTAGTACGACCAGCTTTTCTGAAATCCCTAGAACCATGCGCATATGGTGCTCAACCAACAGAATCGTCAGGTTATGACGGTCCCGCAGGCCTCTGATGTCCTCCGCCAACGAATCAACCTCTTGGTGAGTCAAACCCGATGCTGGTTCATCAAGCATGATCAGGCGGGGATTCGCGATAAGGGCACGAGCAAGTTCGATGCGCTTGAGCGTTCCGAAGGGAAGACCCGCAGCGGGGTGGTAGGCGACGTCTTGAAGGCCAATTTCCTCGAGTGCGGCCCATGCTCTGTCGCGAAGTTCGTTCTCTTCTTTTCGCATCGAGGGCAACCGCAGAGCGGAAGTAATGACGTTGGCTTTCGTATTGGTGTGATCACCTACCATCACGTTTTCAATTACCGACATACCTGGCCACAACGCCAAGTTCTGGAATGTTCTGTACACCCCAACTCGACTGATTTGGTGAGCAGACATAGCCAACAGGTCTTGACCGTCAAAGGTCACCGATCCTGCCGTCGGGTCGTAGATTCGACTGACCACATTGAACAATGTGGTTTTACCAGCACCGTTGGGTCCGATGAGCCCGAGGATCTGTCCTTCATCCATCGTGAACGACAGGTCGTCAAGCGCGCGGATTCCGCCAAACTGCACCGATATCTCTGAGACTTCGAGCAAAGCCACGCGTTGCACCCCCTCTCTCTCTACGCACAGGCGTCATGCCCAGCGAATGCGCAAGCTACCAGCCTGAACCGGCGGCGCAAGTTTCCTTTGGTTTATTTGTTCTGCTTTCATAGCCCAAATGGGCGACAAAATCATTCGTTGCGGGCATCTATTTTGAAAGAGGGCGTCTTTTGTGCCTCACCAAAAACGCTTCTTTGGTTCGGGGAGGAGGACTCGAACCCCCAACGACTGGACCAGAACCAGCTGTGTTGCCAATTACACCATCCCCGACCGGATGGGCTCGGTAGAGCGAAAGGGTCAGGGTAGCGCGCTCATCTGATCTAACAAACAACGCTTCGGAGTCCGAGCACGTGATTATTTTTTTGCATCAGCGAGCATTTGTCGAGCAACAGCGATTCGCGCCAACACAGTTTCGCGTCCTAGGGCATGCATCGATTCAAACAATGGGGGACCCACAGATCTGCCGGTCACTGCAACCCGAACCGGCGCTTGCGCCTTACCTAATTTCATTTGGTGCGATTCGCCGATTGTTCGCAGCGCGTCATGCAGCACATCAACTTCCCAGTCTGTGTCAACAAAAACTGTGTGCACCGATTCAAGGATGAGAGCCGCTTCTTCCTTGAGCATGATCTTTTCCCAAGCGTCGTGATCAATCTCCGGTGACTCCATGAAAAAGAAATCGAGTTGCGGCGGAGCTTCAGAGAGCACCCGCGTGCGTTCTTGAACCAATGGGGCAACTTTCGCTAACCGAGCTGGATCCACCATGTCACTCCAAGGTTGATCCTCAATCCAGGGTTGCAAGGCTTGAGTAAAATCTTGCGGGTTCATCGCACGTAAATATTCGCCGTTAATCGCTTCGAGTTTTTTTGCGTCAAACATGGCCGAAGAAGGGTTCACATCACCGAGTTCGAAAAGTTCAATGATTTCCTCGACCGGGCGGATTTCGATGTCGTCGGGAGGACCCCATCCCAGAAGCGCGAGATAATTGATCATTGCGGTAGCGAGAACTCCTCGGTCGCGGTAGTTCTCAAGTGCTACATCGTCGCGGCGTTTGGAGAGTTTTTTCCGTTGTTCGTTGACGATCAAAGGCAAATGCGCAAACTCAGGCACGTCTGTTGCGCCTAACGCTTGACGGAGCATGATCACCTTTGGGGTGACATTGACCAAGTCTTCGCCTCGCACGACGTGCGTGATCTCTAAGTCAAGATCGTCTACGGCGTTAGCGGTGAAGAACGTTGCGCTTCCATCACTTCGACGCACCACGAAATCCTCAATGTGGCGATTTTCAAAGACAACGTTGCCACGAACGGCATCTTCCCAGGACGTTGTGCCTTCATTAGGGACGCGAAATCGAACAGCTCCGTCATCGATGTATGCCAGGCCATCTGCAAGCCACTGTTCCACAGCATCGTTGTACAGATCGGTTCGTTCGCTTTGACGGACAGGCTCGCCGTCAAAATCAATTTGGAGCCACTCAAGCGACCGGTAAATGTTATCGATGAGTTCAGGCCGCGTGAGTTCAGCGTTTGTGTCCTCAATCCGTAAAACGAGCTCGCCTCCTGTATGTCTCGCGTAGAGCCAGTTGAAGAGAGCAGTTCGCGCTGAACCGATATGGAGCGACCCGGTAGGAGCAGGAGCGAAACGAAGGCGGTTGGTACTCACGAACTTGAGGGTACGAGAGTAAATCGCCGCTTCAGACTTCCCGTCCGAAGATCTCGAGTAGCTGCGTCTGCGGATCGGCATCAAACGCCGACCTGATAGCTGGGTCAAACAGCTCGGGCATTTGCGCCATTTGGTCACGTCGCCCTTGAGCCCAACCAAGCGCAGCAGCTACGACTTCTTCGTCAATCCGTTCATCTATTGCCAGACCTACCGATAAATCCCAAGCATGAACCGACAGATCACAGGCGCGTATGCGCAAGAATTCGACTGTAGGTATGACCTGTTCGCCGAGCGCAACAGTTCCTTCTAAATCTGCTTCGGAGAACGCTGCAACGGCGTTACGCCACGAAACTTCCCAAGCCATTTCGGGATCTTCAACAACAACTTCCCTGTCGACTGACATCACTTGTTCAAACGATGCTCCTTCAAGGATGAGCGGAACACGCATGTTTTCGATCACGCAATGGGTAACTACTTCGTACACGTCCCACTCCGCGCAAGGAGTTGACGCTTCCCAATATTCCGGAAGAATTTGGCGAATTCGATAATCCACTTCCGCTGCGGCAAGCTGATGTATCCGAAGCCAGGCCGTTGCCTTAGGGATGTCGCCTAACACTGTCCGGTGCCACAAGACGGATCCGATGGATCTATCCATAGCCCTGGAGAACGGCCGTGCTGAGCGAGCAAGCGAAGGATGGGCGGCGTGGACAGATCGAAGTCAAGCGGCTCGAGCGACGGCCAGATCGTCACCTGTGGCTCGACAATCGATATTCGGTCAACAAGTAAATCGTCGAGGCCGGTCCCAGCCTTTATCGCCTGTTGAAGGTCGTAACCCAATAACGTCAGTTCAACTATCCGCCGCCACAACAACTCGCGATGCTCTGGACTGAAACCGGCGCGATGGTCCAACGAAGAGGCAACCGTCAACACCGTTCGTATGGACTCCACAACCACCTGGGTTGGTTCCACCCCAAGATCTACGGGCCCGGGCACAAGTTGCCCAGCCAACTCAGCCGCTGCTCCTAAGTTCCCATCAACAACTTGACAAAGCAGATCCCGGACGGTGAGTTCATTCATCGGCGGAGCGAGCAACATCGGAAGGTGTTCCCATGCTGGGAGGCGCATTCGGGCCGCGAAGTCTGTACAGGCTCTGCGGTGAAGCCGCAGGATCTCTCGATCGGGCGTGAAGTCGTTCACGACAACTCCAATAACGATGCCCAGTCAGCGACGTGACGGTCTTCGATCTCGCCTGGAGTCATCATGAGAACCTCGTCTCCAACAGTTGCTACTAACGCGCGAGCGTCGACGTAGTGATGTGCCTCAGATACCCCTTCGAATCGCTGCTCTCGGATTTCGATCAACCCAAGATCTGCTTCGTCGTCAAGAAAACCCCAGATTCGATACGCAATCTCAAGGTCGTAAATCACTGGTGCACGACCAAACAATGAAGCGCGTTTCAGGGCAATTTGCACGCAGCCGCGTTCTACGTCTGTGAGGTCTTCTCTTTCGGTGACGTGTAATTGGTCTCGAAAAACGCTGCAAAGACGTAACGCATAACCCTGATCTGGGCCCTGGTGACCCATCGGCCCGCCGCTGGGCTGCTCAGAATTAAGATCTCCTGGGCGTCCTGTGCGCCAAGAATTTGGAACAACGTCGGGCGAACGGTAAGTACGCGATTCAGTGATCGGCGATACCGGTACGTATCTCGGAGCTCCCATACAAAGTCAGTTTAGGGAACCGTCGACGTCAACGCGGTACCGATGCAAGGCGTAGATCAATGCGTCACGCAGAGCCAACCATGACGCCTCAATGATGTTTTCCGAAACTCCTATCGTGGTCCACGTCGACTCAGCATCGCTGCTGTCAACCAAAACACGTGTAACCGCTCCCGTGCCGCGGTTTGTGTCAAGAACACGAACTTTGTAGTCAGTTAAATGAACCTTGCTGAGTTCGGGGTAGATATCCAGTACAGCGTTACGGAACGCGTTATCGAGCGCGTTCACTGGCCCATCACCTTCGCCGACGGTAATGATGCGCTTGCCATCGACCACTATTCGCAGCGTCGCCTCGGTATCGAACTCTCGATTTTGGCCCCGCTCAACTAGCACGCGAAAAGATTCAACATCGAAGTAATCAAAACGTTCACCAGCCGCTCGACGCATCATGAGTTCCAATGACGCATCGGCTACTTCAAAGTGGTAGCCCTCGTGTTCTAGGCGTTTCATTTCGTCGACAACTTGAACCATTTGTTGGTCCTCGAGCTTTACCCCAAGCTGTTCGGCCTTTAACTCCACTGAGGCCCTTCCCGAAAGGTCCCCGAGAAGAAACCGGGTTTGGTTCCCCACCGCACTGGGATCTACATGCTCATAGGTATCGGGGCGTCTCGCAATTGCGCTGGTATGGAGACCTGCTTTATGCGCAAAAGCGGAAGTACCGACATAAGGCTGCTGATGCTGGGGCGGCATGTTCATTAGCTCCGCTACATGATGAGAGACAGAGGTCAGTCGTTCGATATATCCCAATGGCAGCGTCTCAATGCCCATTTTGAGCGTCAGGTTCGGGACCAACACAGTGTTGTCGCAGTTGCCTGTGCGCTCGCCGTAGCCGTTAATCGTGCCTTGCACATGTGTGGCGCCAGCAATCACGCCGGCTACTGCGTTGGCCACAGCACAGCCCGTGTCATTTTGTGTGTGCATCCCGATTTGAACTCCACCGAAGTGACGCACAACTTCGGCGACGATTACCTCAACCTCGTGGGGAAGTGCGCCACCGTTGGTATCGCAGAGGACCAAGCAGTCGGCGCCTTGAATGGCGGCAGCCTCCAACACCCGTAAAGCGAACTCGGGGTTGCGTTTATAACCGTCGAAGAAATGTTCTGCATCAAAGAAAACGCGAAGCCCTTCCGATTTCAAAAACTCCACAGAATCACCGACCATCGCGACTCCCTCGTCTAAAGGTTGACGCAACGCTTCGGTGACGTGATAGTCCCAGGACTTGCCGACAATACAAACCGTCGAAGTGCCAGCCGATATTAACGACGACAATGTTTGGTCTTGATCTACTCGGCCTTTGGGACGGCGCGTGGAACCAAAAGCGACAAGGGTCGAGTTCTGAAGTTCGAGTTCCGTTGTTGCCCGTTCGAAAAATTCTTCATCCTTGGGGTTCGATCCCGGCCATCCTCCTTCGATCCAATGCACTCCAAGCAGGTCAAGTTGACGAGCTACTTTCAGCTTGTCCTCTGAGGAAACCGAAATGCCTTCGAATTGGACCCCGTCACGGAGAGTCGTATCGAAGATTTCGACTTTTTCCGGCCAGGACGAATCGCGGACCCCTTGACGGTTAAGAGCGGGAGAGGAACTTTCTTCAGTCATGTTTGATCCTGAACGAGGTTCTTGTGGATAGCTGACGCTATTTCTTCAGTCCGTCCACTACTAGGAACTCCTTCACACGCCATTCGCACACGTTCCGCTATTGCAAATTCTCCGAGGAAGTCAAGCATCATGGCACCCGACAGCACGGCAGCGGTCGGGTTAGCGAGTCCTTTACCCGCGATATCGGGAGCTGAACCGTGAACCGGTTCGAATAGAGAGGGAGCCATCCGTTCAGGGTTGAGATTGGCAGATGAGGCAAGCCCGATTCCGCCGGAAATAGCGCCACCGAGGTCAGTGAGGATGTCCCCGAAGAGGTTGTCAGTGACAACTACCTCGTAGCGAGTTGGATCCTCAACAAAATAGATACATGCGGCATCTACGTGGTTGTATGCGGTTTCTACGTCGGGATATTCGGTGGAGACCTCTTGGAAGGTGCGATCCCAGAGATCGCCTGAGAAAGTCAACACGTTGGTTTTATGCACCAGAGTGAGATGTTTCCGGGTTCTGCTACGGGCCAGTTCGAAGGCATATCGAATACACCGTTCCGCTCCTTTTCGAGTGTTCACTGACCCTTGAGTAGCGATTTCGTCGGCCGTGCCTTTTCGTAAAAACCCTCCCTCACCAGCGTAAGTGCCCTCGGTGTTTTCTCTGATCACCACGAACTCATGTCCGTCGGGGAGGACGAAGGGGCGCAGGTTGACATACAGATCAAGTTCGAACCGAGCCTTGAGCAGGAGTCCTCGTTCGATAACACCTGGGGGCACCTCTGGAGTGCCAACAGCCCCGAGTAATATTGCCTCATAACGACGCAGTTCTTCGAGGATCTCGTCTGGAAGAATGACGCCATCTTCGAGATAGCGAAAGCCTCCTAATCGAAAGTCAGTGGTGTCTAGATCAGCTCCAGCAGCTCTCATGACATCGAGGGCAACCGCGGTCACCTCGGGTCCAATGCCGTCTCCACCTATTACAGCAATCTTGTGCGGCACGTCGATTCTCCTAGGGTCGGTATTCGGGGTTGGTTAGTTGATGCCGCTGCAATTTACGGCTCTAGAACGGCAACGACCGTCCCTGAGGGACGGTCGAAAGGCGCACACGGTTACCGTGTGCGCTACGAAATAATGATGATGACGGTCAAGGATGCCCTCACAACCCCCATTTTCGACAACTGGAGGCCCTACGTCAAACTGAGTTTAAAAATCAACAACAGATTTATCTCTCTGTTCTTGCCCAGGCCCAAATTCGATACGCTCTCAGAATGGCCGAAACGCATCACCTTTCTCCTGAAGCGCACGCACGCCTTGCCGCGGAGTTCAAGGATCTCACTACTCGGGGCAAAATTGAAATTGCGGACAAGATCGAAGAGGCTCGCTTACTTGGCGATCTGTCCGAAAACGGTGATTATCACGCAGCGAAAGAAGAACAAGGAAAGATGGCGGGACGCATACTTCTTCTGACGTCAGTCCTCGAAAACTGCGAAATTCTTGAACAGATATCAAATTCTTCCGTCACACCTGGCGTGGTGGTCGAGATCAGATTCGAGGGTGATGAAGTGACTGAGAAGTATCTTTTCGGTTCGATCGAAGAGCGTCGAGAAGGGCTGGAAGTTATTTCGCCGGGTTCCCCGATGGGACAAGCTCTAGAAGATGGTCTCGTCGGCGCAAAGGTCAGTTACCAAGCCGAAGCGGGCTCCTTGTCAGTAGAGATCGTCTCCATCGAGGCTTGAAGGTTTCCCATGAGTGGCGACCCAGCCATTGCCCCCAGAGAGGCTTCTCAAACCAATGACCGTCGAAACCGTGTGGTGCTTCCACGAGGGCGCCACTACGACTTGCCGGGCCGAGGTCGCACATTCGCACGGGTTCTCCAGGCACCCCCAGGGGCTCCAACCGTCTTGTTGCTCCATGGTTGGACTGCCACCGCAGACTTGAATTGGTACAGCAGCTACGCGGCCTTAGAAGGCAAATATGGTCTTGTCGCCCTTGACCACCGAGGTCATGGTCGCGGAATTCGTTCTTCGAGACCATTTCGGCTAACAGACTGCGCTGATGATGCTGTCGCCCTTCTCGACGAACTCGGAATCGAAAAAGTTGTCGCCGTCGGTTACTCCATGGGGGGTCCAATCGCTCAACTGATTTGGCGCAGACACCCCAAACGAGTGGTGGGTCTAGTGATGTGCGCGACCGCAGCATCATTCAGTACCACGCGACAGGACCAAGTGCGCTTCGCAGTGATTGGCACTCTGGCTCAGGCTGCACGAGTTATCCCAAAAACGTTGCGTCAACTCATCGGGAGTCAGCTTCTGACCGGAAAGTCGGGGCGTGATCTTCGCCAATGGGCTGTAGGAGAATTACGTCGTCACGACCCGCTCAAGTTGATTCAGGCCGGACATCGCATCGGGTTATTCGATAGTCGTCGATGGCTTCGAACCATTGACGTTCCTGTCGCCGCCGTAGTGACAAAGAACGACGAGGTCGTCTCGATCGCACGCCAACGCGCCATGTTAGAGGTAATTCCAGGTGCAACGTGGCATGACATAGCTGGTGGTCACACCGTCTGTGTAGGACAACCCGAAATTTTTCGCGAAGCACTTTTAGCGGCTATCTCAGACGTTCTCACAAAGTCTGGTTGGACCGAAGCGGGCTCGAGATGACACAGTGACTAGTGCAGTTGAAGTACTCAGCGCAAGCAGAATAAAGGATCTAAATGTCCGGTAAGACCCTTAGCGACAAGGTTTGGGAACACCACATAGTCCGAAGCGGCGACGGACTACCCGACCTTTTGTACATAGATCTACATCTAATTCACGAAGTGACATCCCCGCAGGCCTTTGATGGGTTACGGATAAGCGGTCGCGGTGTGCGCAGAGCAGACCTCACGGTAGCTACCGAAGATCACAACGTTCCCACTGAAGATATTCATCTTCCAATCTCCGACCCGATCAGCAAGAAGCAAGTTGAAGTTCTGCGGTCAAACTGTGAGGAGTTCGGAATTCAGCTGTACTCGATGGGTGATCCTGGTCAGGGAATAGTGCACGTCATCGGCCCCGAGAAAGGTCTCACCTTGCCCGGTATGACCGTGGTCTGTGGGGATAGCCACACATCTACTCATGGCGCATTCGGAGCCTTGGCATTTGGAATTGGTACCTCCGAGGTGGAGCACGTCTTAGCGAGTCAAACCCTTCCGCAAAGCCGACCTGGGACCATGGCTATCAACGTTGAGGGCGAAGCACCCCCAGGAGTAACGGCGAAGGACATCGTTCTGGCAATCATTGGCCGTATCGGAACCGGGGGCGGCATCGGACACATCATCGAGTATCGCGGTTCTGCAATCCGCTCTCTATCGATGGAAGGCCGCATGACTGTTTGCAACATGTCTATCGAAGCTGGCGCGAAAGCAGGACTCATAGCTCCCGACGAGACGACGTTTGCCTACCTACAAGGCCGCCCTCACGCTCCGTCAGGCGAGGACTGGGACGCGGCAGTAGCCGATTGGGCCATGCTCACCACCGATTCTGATGCCTCGTTCGATCAGTCAGTGGATATCGATGCAACTCAGCTGGAGCCTCACGTAACTTGGGGAACGAACCCGGCTCACGTCATTCCTATTAGCGCTCCTATTCCTGGTCCTGATGCTTATTCCGACCCTGTTGCGGCCGGCACTGCGGAGCGTGCTTTGGAATATATGGGACTTACCGCTGGCAAGAAACTCGGTGATGTAGCAGTAGACACCGTGTTTATCGGCTCGTGCACCAATTCTCGTATTGAAGATCTTCGGTCCGCTGCTGCGGTGGCAAAGGGACGCAAGGTCAAAGAAGGCGTACGAACCCTTGTGGTGCCCGGCTCGTTTCAGGTGAAGGCTCAAGCGGAAGCGGAGGGACTGGACAAAGTGTTCACGGATGCAGGTTTCGATTGGCGTGAACCAGGGTGCTCTATGTGTCTGGCGATGAACCCGGACAAGTTGGAACCAGGCGAGCGGTCAGCGTCTACCTCCAATAGAAACTTCGAAGGCAGGCAGGGGCGGGGTGGAAGAACTCACCTAGTCTCACCAGCTGTAGCTGCGGCTACCGCTATTGCGGGGACGTTCGTTACTCCCGCGGATTTGGACTGAAAGAGGTAGGCAGATGCAAGCAGTTCGTGTTCACGAGGGACGGGCAGTGCCGCTTGATCGGAGCGACGTCGATACTGATCAAATTATTCCCAGCGATTGGCTAAAACGCGTCGAGCGCACCGGATTTGGCAAGGGATTGTTCTCCGAGTGGCGAGATGATCGAGAGTTCATTCTGAACGATGAAAGTTACGCCGGGGCATCCATTTTGGTAGCTGGTCTGAACTTCGGAACCGGCTCTTCTCGGGAACACGCTGTGTGGGCTTTGATGGATTACGGCTTCATGGCAGTGATCTCGCCCCGATTTGGGGACATATTCAGAAACAACGCGACAAAAAACGGGCTCATACCCTGCCAGATCAGTGAGGAAGCGGCGACGAGGCTCAGAGAGGCTCTCCATTCAGACCCTGAGCTTGCAGTAACAGTTGATGTGGAACGGCTAAAGGTGATGGTGCCGGCCATAGGACTTGAAGAAGATTTCCCGATGGACGCCGCAACCCAGAATCGTTTCCTCGAAGGGCTGGATGATATTGGGATCACTCTTCGCAGTGAAAAATCGATCGGGAGTTTTGAAGGAACCCGCCCGGGCTGGTTGCCTAGCACCCGAAGCTAGACAAACGACTGTCAACTAGTCGAGTTGAACGAGTGAGGCTGACCGAATACCGGGCTCTGCGTTCAAGGTCTCTAACACGTCGTCAGCTATTACTTCGTCGGAAGCCAATGCCATTAAGGCGTGGTCGCCGCGCCGATCGCGTCCTAGTCCCATAAATGAAACATTGACACCGGCCGTTCCCAGAATGGTCCCCACAATTCCAATCATTCCGGGCTGGTCATCATTCCTGATGACCAGCATGTAGTCAGCCAATGGAACCTCGACCGAGTGGTCATCGATCATTACTATCCGCGGTTCATTCCCCGAGCGGACGAGAGTGCCTGCAACGGAATGACCACCACCGCGCACTTCGACCAGGTTGCGGAATTCACCGGCATCTTGCGACCCGACATCGCGAACTAACACACCCATCTTCTCGGCGTGTTCGAACGCATTCACGAAGGTAACTGGGCTACTTACGATCCGACCCAAAATTCCTCGGAGAACCGACAAGACAAGAATTTTTCGGTCATATCCGCCTATCTCACCAGCTACTTTCACCTCTATATCATCTGGTATCCCGCGAACTAAGCCGCCAAGGAAGGCTCCTAGTCGTTCGCCGATTCCTAAATATGGGCGGAGCGCATCAGAAGCGTCTTCAGCGGCAATATTGACTGCGAAGGGAACAAAATCTCCATCAAGTGCCAACGCAACCTGTTCGGCGATGGTCACACCCGCTCGATGTTGCGCCTCATGGGTGCTGGCGCCTAGATGCGGGGTCACCACCACTTCGGGTCGACCGAACAGTGGCGACTCCGTCTTGGGTTCTGTGTCGAAAACGTCCAGAGCCGCGCCTCCAATTTGTCCGTTCTCTATTGCCGCCGCTAGATCTGCTTCCACAACCACTCCCCCGCGCGCCGCATTGACAAGGCGGGCCCCGGGTTTGAACTTGGCGAATCTTTCGGCATTAAAGAGACCCACAGTGTCCGCGTTTTTTGGCAAATGGATCGTTACAAAATCAGAGTGACTTAGTAGTTCGTCAAGTTCCACCATTTCCACGTTGATAGCGCGTGCTGAATCTGCGCTCACGAAAGGGTCATAGGCCAGAAGCCGTACGTCGAAGCCAGCTAAACGCTGGGCTACAAGTCGGCCGACTCGCCCAAGCCCGACGATGCCCACGGTTTTGTGAAGCAACTCGGTGCCTGCCCATAGTCCGCGTTCCCAGCGCCCATCAGTAAGAGCAGCGTGAGCTTGGGGCAGGTTGCGCGCCAACGCTAGGAGAAGACCCACTGAATGCTCAGCCGCTGATACCACGTTTGACTCAGGAGCGTTACAAACGAGAATCCCACGCGACGTTGCGGCCGCGGTGTCGACGTTGTCCAAACCCACGCCGGCACGTCCTACGACTTGAAGCTGGACTCCAGCATCGAGAAGTTGGGCATCAACCACTGTTGCGGAACGAATAATTAGGGCATCGGCATCACTGACTGCCGATTGAAGCTCTGTAGACGTGAGACCGAGACACACGTCAACTTCGTGACCACGTGCTCGCAAAAGCTCAAGGCCCGCCTCTGCCAGCTTCTCCGACACCAAGACACGGGCCATCTCAGCCTGCTACCAGCTCAGCAACGCGATTGATTCCCTCGACTAGATCGTCGATACCCAACGCAAAAGAAAAGCGGGCGTAGCCAGGTGCCCCGAAAGCTTCGCCTGGCACAAAGGCCACGTTCGCTTCCTCCAAAACGATCGTTGCTAAATCAATAGTTGAGTCGACTTGGCGGTTTGCAATTTTGCGCCCAATCAATCCGTGCAACGACGGGAACGCGTAAAAGGCTCCCTGCGGTTCAAGGCACTCAACTCCTTCGATTTCATTCAACATTCGGTGGATCGTGAGACGACGTTCGTCAAAAGCCGTACGCATGACGTTTACGTCATCAAGACTCCCAGTTAGCGCTGCAGTTGCTGCAACTTGCGCCACGTTACAAACATTGGAAGTTGCATGACTTTGCATATTTGAAGCTGCCTTGATGACGTCAGAAGGGCCCGCCATCCATCCCACACGCCAACCTGTCATCGCGTACGTCTTTGCTACGCCGTTCAACACGACGCATTTCTCCAAAATTTCGGGGACGACAACTGGCATCGAATGGTGAACCGCTTCGCCGTATACAAGGTGCTCGTATATTTCATCGGTAATCACCCATATGTCGTTGGCGACGGCCCAACGGCCTATGGCCTCTATTTCTTCTCTCGGGTAGACGGCACCGGTCGGGTTCGAAGGGGATACGAAGACGAGCGCCTTTGTTCGCTTATTTCTTGCTGCTTCAAGTTGTTCGACGGTTACGCGAAATCCTTGATCAGCACCCGCAAAAATCTCGACTGGAACACCACCGAACATGCGAATCGATTCAGGATATGTGGTCCAGTAAGGAGCGGGAAGTAACACCTCGTCGCCCGGATCTAACAAGGTCATCATTGTGTTAAAAACAGCTTGTTTCCCCCCGTTGGTCACTAAGAATTGGCTGGATGGAATATCCAAACCCGAGTCGCGCATCGTCTTTGCTGACAGTGCGTCCTTGAGCTCCGGAAGTCCACCGGCTGGCGAGTAGCGGTGATGTCTGGTGTCGGCACAGGCGGATATAGCGGACTCGACTATGTGGGCGGGGGTGGCGAAATCGGGTTCACCGGCGCCGAAGCCGATGACATTGTGTCCTGCTGCCTTCAAAGCCTTAGCTTTAGCGTCAACGGCGAGTGTCGCCGATTCGGCAATCTGTCCTACGGCTGACGAAATTCGATTGGTCATGGATAGGCTCCTGAGTGATCGGGACGTGTCGCAAACGTCCGACGGACATAGTGGCAGGCAATGACCGCGACTGAAAATTCTATTTCTCTTCCCGCTGGATTACGCCCCAAAGATGGGCGTTTCGGATCAGGCCCTTCCAAAGTCCGACCTGAAGCTATTCGCGCTCTTTCTAGCCTTGCTCGAGACTATTTGGGGACCAGCCACCGCCAGGCAACTGTTAAAGACCAGGTATCGAGACTACGAAGCGGACTTTCAAACTTATTTAATTTGCCAGATGGGTGGGAAATTATTTTAGGTAACGGCGGTACGACTCTGTTTTGGGATGCGGCTTCTTTCGGTTTGATCGAATATGTCAGTCAGCATTTGACCTTCGGTGAGTTCTCCTCAAAATTCGCAAAGGTGGTCCAGGCTGCTCCCCATCTCGCGGAACCTCAAATCATAAGCAGCGAGCCGGGCACTCACCCGATGCCAGTCAAGTCAAATGTCGACAGTTATGCACTTACACACAACGAAACGTCAACTGGTGTGTTGGCAACCTTGAGTCGTCCCAGCGAAGATGGGTTGGTTCTAGTAGATGCAACTTCAGCCGCGGGGGCCATCTTGTGGAACCCGTCCGAGGTTGATTGCTATTACTTCGCCCCACAAAAGGCCCTAGCTTCCGATGGCGGTTTGTGGCTTGCAGCCTGTTCCCCTCGCGCTGTAGAACGCATCCAACTTCTTTGTTCCGCAGATCGATGGATTCCTGCAAGTTTGGATTTGGGCATCGCTCTTACTAACTCTCGACAAAACCAGACCTACAACACTCCGAGTCTGGCGACAATTCTTCTGGCGGCCGAAACTGTCGACTGGATTAATGAGTCAGGCGGCCTTAAGTGGGCCGAAGCTCGATGTCGCGAAAGTAGTGACACCATTTATCAATGGGCTGGCGAAAGATCCTTCGCTCAACCCTTTGTCACCCAAGCGAGTCAACGTTCGCCTGTTGTGTGCACTATTGATTTCGATGGAGTTGAGGCAGACGCGATTAGCAGAGTGCTTCGAGTCAACGGCATCCTTGACACTGAGTCGTATCGCAAACTTGGTCGAAACCAACTCCGAATTGCTACATTCCCAGCAATCGATCCTGATGATGTGCGTGCACTGTGCGCGTGCATCGATTACGTCGTCGAATCCTTGGCGTAACCGGCGTGGCGGAAGTCTTTCAGCTACCTCAATTCAGATATGAGTGATCGGGGTGGAAAGCAATGAGTCGCGCCGGGGAGTTTTGGCGACTCAGGACACGACTCCAACAATGGAACGGATCTGAAATCAGATCATCAGGCTCCGAGTCAAAAACCCACCACGCGCCTTCTTCTAGTTCAACCTGCAGTTGACCTCGACTCCAACCTGAATAGCCCAAATACAGGCAGACATTGTCTCGGTCTTCTTGGGCTACGTCGAGTTCTTCTTCTATATCCAACAGCGCGATTTGCTCGGTAACAGCGGTCAAGCCTTTCCAGGTAGCCGATGTGGGAACCAACGCGACTAGCGCGTTTGTTTGGACCGGGCCACCCAAAAAAAATCGTGGAGTGATTGCACGGCCCTCAACCCATCCGGGAAGAACTTGTTCGGTTGAAACGTCAGATGGGCGATTGAGAATGACACCCAAAGAGCCTTCCTCTCCATGGTCGAGGACCAACACCACTGAACGCCGAAAGTTCGGGTCTTCTAGCTGGGGAGTTGCGACGAGTAGACAGCCGCGTTGTGGAGCGCTGATGGGGGTCACCATAGGGTCGGCCACCGAGTCACTCCTTCCTACAGATGTTGATCAGAAGCAATCGACACCATCGAACTGGCTTAGCTAATGTCGCCGCCTGATGCTTCAGTAACGTTCTGCTTACCTGCAGTGATCCATGGCATCATCGCCCGTAATTCGTTTCCCACGGCTTCGATGGGGTGCTGTTTTCCTTCCTCCACAAGCCGCTTGTAATTGGGTAATCCATTTCGATTCTCGTCGATCCATTCCTTCGCGAAGCTGCCGTCTTGGATCTCAGCCAGAATCCGTCTCATCTCTGCTCGTGTTTCATCAGTGATGATCCGAGGTCCTCGAGTTAAGTCACCGTATTCGGCGGTGGTTGAAATTGAATAACGCATTCCCGCGATTCCTGCTTCGTATATGAAATCTACGATCAACTTCACTTCGTGGAGCGTTTCAAAGTAGGCCGATTCAGGCTGATAACCCGCGTCGACAAGTGTGTCGTAGCCCGCTCGAATTAATTCGGTCAATCCACCACAGAGCACAACTTGCTCGCCGAATAAGTCGGTCTCGGTTTCCTCTGCGAACGTCGTGTTCAATACCCCGCCGCGAGTACCTCCAATGCCCTTGGCGTATGCGAGAGCATCGGCTAACGCGTTGCCAGTGGCGTCTTGGTGAATTGCGACAAGCGCTGGCACACCGCCGCCCTCGGCGTAGGTCCGGCGAACGTTGTGTCCCGGTCCCTTCGGCGCGATCATCCACACGTCGACGTCGTCAGGAGGCTGAATTTGATCAAAATGAATATTGAAACCATGCGAAAACGCAAGGGCGTTGCCAGCAGACAGATTGGGGGCAATTTGTTCTGCATAGACCGCGGCCTGGTCGGTGTCGGGCAGGGCCATCATCATGACGTCAGCTTGCGCCGCAGCTTCAGAAATGCTGAGCACCCGTAAGCCCTCTGCTTCAGCCTTCGCAATTGACGAGGAACCGTCACGAAGGCCGACAACCACGTTGACTCCACTGTCGCGAAGATTCAGAGCGTGGGCATGCCCTTGTGAGCCGTAGCCCATGATTGCGACAGTGCGCCCCGTGAGGCGCCCTAAATCAGCGTCGGCTTCGTAGTAAATAGTGGCTGGCATCGATGTGCTCCTGATGGAAGAAACCGCAGTGCGGCTAAAGGTGGTCCGTTTCTAGAGATGATTCTCAGCCACTGAGGCGGCCTAACGCAATCCGACCCGTTCGCTGTAGCTCGAGAATTCCAAACTTGTGGAGTGCAGTTTCGCAGAGATCGAGTTGGTCAGGGTGCGCGTGAAGGCTGACTATTAGCTCTTCACCGTTGGAATCAACGATCGATCCCCCATATTGCGTCAGCAGTTGCTCCACCGCTTGGGCGTCTTTGCCGGACACTCGCGCCAGCATCAATTCACGTTCGATCGAAGAAGCGGGCTGTAGTTCGGTGATTTCGAGAACGTTGACGAGCTTGTCGAGTTGCTTTGCTATCTGGGTCACATCGGTATTGTGGACGTCCACCACAATGCTGATTCTGCTGAGCGATACGTCGTCAGTGGGGGCGACTGCTAGCGAAAAGATGTTAAAACCTCTGCGGCTGAACAAACCCGCTATTCGAGACAGAACACCGAACCGATTCTCGACAAGCACCGTGAGGATATGAAGATTCTGCTGAGCGTCAGCACCAGGAGCTTCGGTCATGATGGCGCCGTACCTTTAGCTTTAGCGTCTGCGTCTCCTTCGGGACCAAGAATAATGTCGTCGTTGGATCCCCCGGCAGGAACCATCGGATAGACCTTTTCGAATTGGTCAACTCGAAAATCAATAACGACGGGGCGATCGTTGATGGAGTTTGCCTTTTCGATGGCGGGGAGAACTTCTTCGGCGGATTCGACGCGAATTCCGACACACCCCATCGCCTCGGCCCATCCGACATAGTCAGGATGATCAGGGCTCAGGTAAACCTCGCTGTAACGCTTTTCGTAGAACAACTCCTGCCATTGACGCACCATCCCCAGATAGGCGTTATTCAAAATCGCTATTTTGACCGGAATTTTTTCCGCGGCGGCAGTAATGAGCTCCTGCGCTGTCATCTGAAAGCACCCGTCGCCATCGATGGCCCAGACAGTTCGTTCAGGTTGTCCGGCTTTCGCACCTATTGCAGCTGGGACAGCGAATCCCATGGTTCCTAACCCACCTGAGTTCACCCACGTATATGGATAATCAAATTTCCAGTATTGGCTCGCCCACATTTGATGTTGGCCCACGCCAGCGACGACGATTGTGTCGTCGGGAGTGTTGTCACGTAATTGCTCCAGAACGAACTGTGGTTTTAGCGGGAACCCACTGTCAGCTTGGTCGTATGTCAGCGGGTACTGCTCCTCCCAGCCGCTAATCGTCGATTTCCAGGCCGATCGGTCGGGACTAGGTAAAGCTGATGCTTCAAACTCAGCGTTTAGAGCCTCTACAGCCACTTTGGCGTCACCTTGGATGGCGACGTCAGGTTTTCGTACCTTGCCATGTTCGGCAGCGTCAATATCGACGTGAATGATCTTGGCATCTGGCGCGAAATACTCTGTGTTTCCGGTGACTCGGTCATCAAAGCGAGCGCCAAGGTTAATGAGCAGATCCGACCGCTGGAACGCCATCACCGATGCATAGTTCCCATGCATGCCTGGCATTCCAAGACAAAGAGGGTCCCGATCTGGGAATACCCCTCGCGCCATCAGCGTGGTCGCAACATGAATACCTGTTAGTTCAACGAACCGTTTCAGCACTTCACTAGCGCGCGCTTTAAGCAAGCCACCTCCTGCGTAGATGACTGGTCGCTCAGCCGCACAGATCAGTTTTATTGCTTCAGAAATTTTTTCTGGGTCAACCTCTGTGTTCGGTGCATACCCGGGAAGATCGACCTCGTCAGGCCAGTACCACTCCATCATCTGATTGCTGACATCTTTGGGGACGTCTATGAGAACAGGCCCTGGGCGTCCAGTCGTGGCAATGTGGAAAGCTTCTTTTACGATTCTCGGGATGTCCGAGGGGTCGGTTACGAGGTAATTATGTTTTGTGACGGCCATCGTGATTCCGGTGGTGTCACATTCTTGAAAAGCATCAGAACCAATCGAACCGAGGGCAACTTGTCCGGTGATTGCGACCATCGGAATTGAATCCATGTATGCGTCACACAGCGGAGTGACGATGTTGGTGGCTGCTGGTCCGCTAGTCACGATCGCGACACCCGGTTTACCCGTCACATGCGCATATCCCTGCGCCATATGGCCTGCCCCTTGTTCATGCCGGACAAGCACATGACGAATTTTTGAGTCGATGATTGGGTCATACACAGGGAGGATCGCTCCTCCGGGAAGGCCGAACATCACCTCAACATCGCACATCTCAAGACTCTTGATGAGGGCTTGAGCGCCGGTGAGTTTCATCGGTCTTCTCCTATTTTGTGAAGTTTGTGTGAGTTGAGTTTTTGGCGAAGGCTAGAAACGGAAAAGGTCCCCTGTGGGGACCATGAGTAAGCGGAATCAAACAACCCGCTTATACGGGTACTACGAGGAAGAGAATGACGCAGGAGCGGTCTGTCTGTGATCCCATGCAGCCATTTTGGCGGCGAGCGGTGCTCGTCGCAACCTGAGAAGCCAGATCTCGCGTTTCTGTAGCGTGCGCAACGGTAGATTCAACGCTTAATGGCACGGCTTTCGAGGACCACGCGCGTCATCGTTTTAGCTGTGACGGCAGTCTCGAGCATTGCTCTGTTACGGGTTCCTGATGAGAACTCCAGCTACGGGTCTGGTCGTCGAGATGAAATTCGATGGCGGGTACCGACTAAGACTTCGGTTCCTTTTGAAAAAACTAGAGAGTTTGATCTGTCGAACGAAAGTTGTCCCGCTGGGCTTCCTCAACTGGAGCCGACGCAGGTCGATTCGGTCGATCTAGAGCTATCTCTCTTTCTTGATTTACCGGGGGCTATTTCACTCGTATTTCTCAGTGACAGCAGCGGGTTTGTTGCCGAGAGGAAAGGTCGAGTTTATTTCTTTGAGTCGGGAAAGGTCTTGGCCGAGCCAGTCATCGACCTCGCCGCAGACACCAGCACTGACATGGACCAGGGACTATTAGGGTTGGCGGTTTCTCCCAACAAAAAGTGGCTGTATCTCAATCGGACCGATTTGAGCGGTTCCAGCGTCGTTACGGCTCATTCATTGGCCTCAGGCATCCCCCACCCCGGTAACGAGGTCGAGATCATCATCGTCGATCAACCGTCTGCGATGCACAACGGCGGTGATCTCCTATTTGGCCCTGAGGGATACCTTTTTGTCTCCTTCGGTGACGGAGGCGGCCTGGGTGACCCACACGGACACGGTCAGGACCTGTCCACACCCTTGGGATCTGTGCTGCGGCTCGATGTGAACCCTGACCTGTGGCCCCCTCATAAACCAGCTCCAGGAAATCCAGATCTTGGCCCTGGTTCCGATCCCCGCATCTGGGTCAGCGGAGTTCGAAATCCTTTTCGTTTCTCTTTTGATAAGGCCACCGGTGACTTGTGGCTAACAGATTTAGGTCAGCAGTGCATAGAGGAGGTAACAGTTTTGACGCCGGCTGAGGCGGGCGCCAACTTAGGTTGGAACCTCGTGGAAGGTTCCCGGCCATTTATGGGTCAAATTGAATCATTTCTACGGGGCCCAGATTTCGAGTACGCCCATGGGCGCGGTCGTTGCGCGATCATTGGTGGCTTTGTGGTCCATGGCGGACCTCATCCAATTCTCGAGGATCGGTATCTGTTCACCGATATGTGCGGGGCTCAGTTGATGTCCCTGCGTTTAGGTGAGCAGCCGTCAGTACTAGCGCTCCCTTTGCACGTAACTCATCCGGTGGCGTTTGTCACCGGCCCTGCTCGAGGTCTGTACGTCGTTGATCTTGCCAGCGGCGTTTGGCGTATAGGCAGCAAGGACTGATTGAGATTGTTTCGCCGAACCTCACATGACCGCGAGATCCTGATTCTTGCAGTACCCGCATTCGTTGCGTTGATCGCTGAACCGCTGTATGTACTGACAGATACAGCGATCGTCGGTCACATCAGTACCGAAGCCCTAGCCGGTCTCGCTGTCGCCGCCGCAATTTTATTGACCGTCTATTCGATGTTGATCTTTTTGGCTTACGGCACCACAGGAATCGTCGGTCGGCTTCTCGGGTCGGGTCAACAACAAGACGCCGCCGCCCAAGGCGTCCAAGCGGTTTGGTTGGCCATTTTTTTGGGTGCCGTGGTGACGGCCGCTCTCGCTCTGTTCTCCGGAACTTTGGTGGACCTCTTCGAGCCGAGTTCTCTGGTCCGTAAGCACGCATTGACCTACCTGAGAATTAGCTTGGTTGGTTTAATTGGACAACTCATCGTGATGGGAGGCACCGGCTACCTTCGAGGATTGCAGAACACGCGTACCCCATTGGTGGTGGCTCTTACGGGGGCGGTAATCAACCTGGGGTTGGAGCTCATTCTAGTTTTTGTCTTTGATTTAGGCATCGTGGGATCAGCTTGGTCGACCGTGGTTGCTCAATGGTTATGCGCTTTCGCCTATCTGAGAGTTATTTCAAAAGCATCGTTGAGACTCCGGGTTTCTATATGGCCCAACTTTCCACGTCTCGTGCGCTACGCCAGCGTGGGCTTCCATTTGTTCGTCCGCACCAGTGCGCTTCGAGCCTCTTTTCTTTTGGCAGCCGCTCTTGCCGCACGAAAAGGCACGACCGAACTGGCTGCCCATCAGATCGGCATCGAAGTTTGGAGCCTGCTTGCGTTGGGTTTGGATTCAGTCGCAATCGCGGGTCAGGCCTTAATCGCCAAATTTCTCGGAGCTGGTGAAGTCATAACAGCGAAAGCAGTGAGTCGCCGAATGATCGGCTTAAGCATTCAAGTTGGTTGCGTCGGCGGCGCGACGCTTTTAATTGCCCGATCCCCCATCGCCCATCTATTTACGAATGACGTGGCGGTGGCAGAACTAACTGGGTTTCTATTTGTTTTCGCCGCGCTAGCTCAACCTTTGAACGCGCTGGTATTTGGCATAGACGGAATCTTGATAGGTGCGGGCGACCTGCGATTCTTGGCTTGGGCAATGATTGGCTCTTTCGCTGCATACGCAGGCATCGCACTGAGTACAGCAAATCTTGGAATGGGCTGGCTTTGGGTATGTTTGGTTGCCTTGATGGTCTTTAGAGGTGGAGCAGTTTGGGCCAGATTCAAACACGAGGGGTGGATTCGAGTGGGTGCCAATTAGTGATCCACCGACCGCTAGACCCCATCTAGTGCTACAAACTTGTACCGCAACCAGAGACAGAGGTACCTATGCCATCGATCGAGGCGATCGAGGACATTGGCATTCGCCATCAAGCACGTCTAAAGGCAGCAGATCTGCGTTCCTGCCGAAGCCTGTTAGAGGCTGGGGCCACCAAACGCGGACGAAAGGTGATATCTGAGACGGTGGGCGTCGCTGAGAACAGAGTCCTTGAGTGGATTCACAAGGCAGACATGATGCGTGTCAATGGAATTTCCACTCAGTACTCAGAACTCCTGGAAGCAGTGGGCGTTGAGTCGATTCGCAAACTTCGTCGAAGTCGGTCTGTGCAACTACACAAGGCCCTGGTTAACGCCAACAACAGCCATCGCAAACCACTTGTCAAACGCATGCCGTCACAAGATCAGCTGAAAGATTGGATTGAACAAGCTAAAGGTCTGTCTCACATCGTCAAATAGCGGCGCTGTAGCCAATCATCCTCTTCGCTGTCGAAGAATTGCGTTGACAGCCTTGCCGTCTGCTTGACCTTTCGAGGCCTTCATGACTGCGCCAACGAACACGCCTTGCACTTTGTCTTCACCCTCGCAGAACTTGATCCAGGCTTCAGGATTTTCGGAAATAGCTCGCGCGACGAGCGTTTCCAGTTCGTCGGATTCCATCGCTTCAAACCCGTGAGTCTGAGCGATTGATGCCGGATCAAGCCCGGTGTCTACCATTTCTGAAAGCACCTGCTTGGTTTGCGTAGCGGTCAAGGTGCCTAATTTTTCCATGTCGAGAAGTTCAGCGAAATGGGTTGCATCTAGCGCAGCGGCGCCGTCTATCGAAAGATTTTGAACTGCATGCATGGTCGCTCGTTGGCCATCGGCACCGGCCTCTATTGCAGCAAATACTAAGGACGACAAGCCCCGATTTACCACCGTGGCGGCGATTTCCAGATCTATTCCAGCGCTGGCCACAAGTCTCACCCGTTCCTCCGCGGGAAGCTCAGGCATTCCAGCCACAATCTCTTGAATCCACTCAGAATCGGGGTCGAGGAGCACTAGATCAGGCTCAGGGAAATAACGGTAATCATTCGCTTCCTCTTTAGAGCGCAGGGTATGAGTCCTGCCGTCTTCTGACCAATGTCGGGTCTCTTGGCGCGGTGCTTCGCCTGCCTCATACAGGCCGATATGTCGCTGGGCTTCATAGCTAATGGCCCGTTGCAAAGAACGGAGCGAGTTCAAATTTTTGATCTCACAGCGAGTGCGTAATTCATTTGAGCCAAAAGGTCGGACGCTTACGTTGGCGTCAACTCTCATCGACCCTTCCTCCAAGCGCGCTTCTGATGCCCCAGTAGCTATCAGTATTGCTCGAAGCTCCTCAACATAGACCCGAGCATCATCGGCCGATCGAATGTCGGGCCGAGAAACGACTTCGAGCAGGGGAACTCCCGCCCGGTTGTAATCCACCAACGCCTCGGAAGCCCCATGGATTCGCCCGTCTTCACCACCTAGGTGGGTCGTCTTTCCAGCGTCTTCTTCGAGATGGGCGCGCTCAATACCTACGCGTGTGCCGTTCGGAAGATCAAGAGAACCATCGATGCAGATGGGTTGGTCATATTGACTGACTTGATAGTCCTTGGGCATGTCGGGATAAAAATAGTTTTTGCGATGAAAAACCGACGGCTGGATCTCACACCCAAGTGCAATGCCGATAGTCATCGCCAATTCGACAGCTTTTCGGTTCAGCACCGGTAATGAACCGGGTAAGCCCAGACATACGGGAGTGATGTTTGTGTTCGGGTCATCACCAAAACGATTCGGTGCGTGCGAAAACAGCTTCGTATTGGTCGCCAACTCCACATGTACTTCTAGACCAACCACAATTTCCCATTCGGTCACGGTGTACCCCCAGCAGGAGCCTGCGACTCGATAAACGATGCGGTTTGGAACATGAGCGACTCTCCCAATTGAGGCGCCATAACTTGAACACCGACGGGCATGTCGTATGCGCCAGTTCCAAATGGAATGGACATTGCCGGATCACCCACCAGGTTGCTTGGAACGGTACATGTGTCGCAGCGGTACATAGTCATGGGGTCCGAGCGCTCCCCAAATTTGAAGGCAACGGACGGAGAAGTTGGCGACAAAAGAACGTCGTGATTCGCGTAAGCGGCATCGAAGTCACGTCTCGTGAGGGTGCGCACCTTTTGAGCTTTGCCGTAGTACGCATCGTAATATCCGGCGCTCAATGCAAAGGTGCCGAGCATCACCCTCGCAATCACTTCATCGCCAAAACCACTTCGGCGTGTACTCGAGTTCATGTGTTCTACGTCAGCGCCATCGGCTCTCATTCCATAACGAACACCGTCATAACGAGCCAGGTTGCTTGATGCCTCGGCAGGGGCGATGAGGTAATAGGCAGTTAGTCCGTACTCCACCGCAGGCACAGACACAAAATCGACCTTCGCACCTGCGCTACTAAACAAATCAGCTACTTCGTGCACCCGCGACACCACGTCTTCATCTATACCTTCGAGGAGCTCGCGAACTAGCCCCACTCGCAGGCCTTCGACACCGCGATCTAAGTTCTTCGCTAAATCCGGTACCTGAGAGGGGATCGAGGTGCTGTCGAGCGGATCGTGACCTCCGATCACTTCGAGAGTTAGGGCCGCATCAGCAACATCGTTTGCGAATGGCCCAATCTGGTCAAATGAGGAAGCGAAAGCGATGAGTCCATATCGGCTGACTAACCCATAAGTTGGCTTCACGCCCACAACGCCGCACAGAGATGCTGGCTGTCGAATCGACCCGCCTGTATCGGAGCCCAATGCAATAGGAGCGAAACCCGCAGCTACAGCTGCTGCCGATCCTCCACTTGAACCTCCAGGAACTCGGGTGAGATCGTGGGGATTGTGTGTGGGGCCAAACGCTGAGTGTTCGGTCGAACTACCCATAGCAAATTCGTCAAGGTTTGTTTTTCCAACGACGATGGCTCCGGCGGCGGCTAGGCGTTCCACCACCGTTGCATCGTAAGGCGGCTCCCATCCCTCAAGAATCCGCGATGAACATGTGGTGGCTAGGCCTCGAGTGCACAAGTTGTCTTTTAAGGCGACCGGGACTCCTGCAAGAGGTCCCGGATCGCGACCAGATGCAACTGCCTTATCTATTTCTGCAGCGGCCTCAATAGCTTTCTCGCGCGCGATCAGGTTGAACGCGTGCACCTCCGACTCGCGCGATTCGATCACCTTGAGGTGCTCTTCGAGAACGGAGACAGCCGTTTTGCGACCCTCTCGAACATCTGAGGCCAGACTCTTTGCTGAGCTCAAGGTAATTCTCCCAACACCGGCGGTACTCGAAATTGGCCCTCAGAAGCGTCTGGGGCTTGAGCCAAGACTTCTTCGCGGACAATGGTTGCCCCTACAGAATCATCTCTCAACACATTCGATAGGGGATATGGGTGTGACATGGGCTCCACCGATTCAAGGTCAAGAGCTTCTAATTGACTCACGTGTTCCAAAATTTTCTCAAGATGCCCAGTGAAGTGAACGATTTCTTCGTCGTTGAGTTCGATTCGTGCCAACGATGCAATATGAGCGACGAGGTCTCGTGAAAGAGGTTGGGTCATGTTGCTTAGTCTCCAAAAGAGTTCACACGTAGGGGTCGTTTGCGCTCAAGGGTTCTTCCCACCAACCATCGGGCGCTGGTTGCCACTCACCAGCGGGAAGAGGATAGATGCAATCCACGGGACAGGGTTCGAGACACTTGTCACAGCCCGAGCAAAGCTCCGGAAGAATAACGACATCAATACCGTGGTTGAAAATGGCACCGAAATTGGGTGGACAAGCTCGCAGACACGCATCGCAATTTATGCATTGTGACATGTCTATGTACATAGGAACGTTCGGCCATTTGCTGTTGCGTTCTCTGCTCTCGATACGCGACAGGCGCGCTGGGCTGGTTCCCGATGCCATTTACAGAATTCTATGGGGCCACGTTCGGTCCGAATCGACAACCGCGGGCAAAGGCCAAGATACTTTGGGGCGCTGCTGACACTCAACTTGTGCCATATCGCGTTTCCATAGCTGCGCGGCATGGTCGAGCCGGTGGCCTGATCGTTCGTATTCAGACACTTTGGGAAGGCTTCACTGAAGGAATTAATTTGGTCAGTGTCTTGCCTATGGGCATGACACAGCCAAATGGTGGGCAGAAAAGTCGGGTGAATCAGTCTTGCAGCGGCGCCCAAAGAAGAATCGCGGTACCCGGCCGCAAGAACGTCCCAGCCGCTGGTTCGGTACCCTGAACTTTGAGACCATCGCCTCTGATCTCGCCAACTTGGAGCCCTACTTCGGCCAATCGCCGCTCCGCGTCAAACACAGTCAATCCACGCATATCAGGGACTTCTTGCAAATCTGGGCCTGAGGAAATGGTCAATGAGACCTCGGACTCTCGATCCACGAGTAGTCCCGGCGTCAAACCTTGGCTTAAGACGGTGCCTTCACCGACAGTCTCGCTGGGTTCCAACTCGACTGGTCGAGCAACCCGTAGTTGAAGCGCGTTCAATACTTGTTCGGCGTTAGTAAAATCCAACCCAACCAGTAGTGGAATTGTCCGAGGGACAGGCCCCCCGGATACTACGAGCACGGCTCTCGTGCTCGGCTCCCTTAGGCGACCACCCAATGCCGGCTCGCCATCAATCAGCACTTTGATGACTTCACCCGCAACGATCTTTTCGTCGTACAACGGTTGAACAAGGTCAACCTCAAAGCCCTTGGTTTCAAGCCGAGCTACAGCTGCAGCTGTCGGTAACCCCAAAACCAACGGGGTCATTCGAAGGCGTGGACCGCTCGCGACTTCAACGACAAGCATCTCTCCCTCAGCTAATCGGCGCCCAGGCGCGGGTCTTTGAGCCAAGACAATTCCAGTTGGTACATCGTCTGTTCGCACCTGATCTTCATCGAGAACCCATGAACGTGAATCAGCGATAGCACGTACTTCGCCGACCGTACGGCCCGTGTATTGCTGAACAAGATGAGCAGGGAGTCCCTGAGGCTGAACGCTGCTCACGGCCCACGCAGTCCCAGCGGAAAGCAATGTAAACACAAGGGCGACGGTGGCTGCGAGCTTTCGAACCGGGCGCCATTTCGGCCGCAGAAATTCGTTGGAACGAGCAGCGTTAGAGCCGCCCGGGTCGTCGTCAAATCCGGTTAAAAGGAAGTTGGGGATAGCGATATTCGCCGGCTTCGTGAAACCTTTCGTCGCTTCAATTAAACCCTCGGTCAACGAGATGGCGTCACAGCGAACCTTCGACTCAAACCGGCCACCTTCGCTCAAAATATCCTTAGCTCGCTCAAATTCGGCTGGAATCTTTAAGTCTTGATCTCGTTCTCCATTCGAAAGGTTCCTCCGTATCGTTTCAGATTCACCACTTTCGTCGCTGATTGAGGCAACAAGGCTAGCGACCAACGAGTAAACGTCGGATTTTGGCCCGCCACCTCCCGACAACGTTTCGGGGGCTCCAAATTTCACCGATGGTTCCATAAGGCCAGTTCCGACCACGGAAAGTCGACCAGCCTCAGCAGCACTAAACGCGTCCGCTAGAAAAAAACCAGCGAGTTTGCTTGATCCGTCAACGCCTATAAGCAAATTGGAGGGCGAAATGTCGCCGTGACAAAGGTCTGATTGGTGAACGGCATCTAATCCCGATGCAATTTCGAAGCCAAGCTTCGTTGCTTGAGCGGCGGTTAACGGGTGACCTCGATCCAAAAGCAACTGCAAGCTAACGCTTCGAAAGGTTTCAGTAATCAAGTAGATGACTTCACCCGACCGACCCCAGTCAAATACGCGTTGCACATGCGGGTGAACGATGAAATTTGCTGTCGCGATGTCTGATGTCAACCGCCGCAAAAACTCGACGTCTTCAGAAATCGAGGCGCTCAAAATTTTGATTAGGACTTGATCGTTAGTGCCTAGGTCTCGCGCGTGGTATTCATCCCAACCCCGTCCGCGGGTGCTGTAGGAAAGAATCTGATAACGGTCGTCTAATACTCGTCCCGTCCAGTCGTTTGCCTCACCTAGCTCCACATCTCGACAGTACTGCCACAAATGCAAGCGCTCATGGCGCTAAATTCCAACAGCCGCGGAATTCGGCCATGATGTTCCGGTGAATGACTCTCAAAACGGCGACTATTTTGCGGACCACGCCACAGTCAACTGGACACTACGAAGAGGCCTTGCATCAGCTGTGACAGCCATTGTCGTTTTACTGCTAGGAATCCTCATTTGGGTCGCGTCAACAACTCGAGGGGCTCCACAGGTCGCAACTTTTCCTACCGGTCTCCTGGCAGTGATCCCACAAGAAGGAGATCAGGTTCCCCGCCAAGGTCTAGTAGGTGTTTCGCTAAGCCCAGGGTGGCATCCCACGCTAACGATCGACGGGGTGACAATTCCCGATAATCAATTAGGAGCGGGTACTCGCCAGCTTGGGGAATTTTTCTTCTCGCCCGGTGAGGGCTTAGCCATCGTTGAGATGCGCACCGGCCAGGTATGTGCTCATGTAGTTGCGGTGCCATTGATGGACATTGAGGTTGACAACATTGACTACCAGTGGTGTTGGGCATCGTTTTAAAACGCGGAGCCTAAAGCACCTGTCCGTTTTCCAGGAGTTGACGAAATTCTGGCTCACCGAGGATAGGCACCCCAAGATCACTAGCTTTGTTGAGTTTGGTTTCGCCCGCCTCTCCCCCTACGACCAATGCGTACGTGCTTTTAGAGACGCTGCCCGGGGATTTCCCGCCTCGAGCAACAATGGCCTGTTTCGCTTCTTCTCGCGTAATAAACCATCCCTCTAAGGAGCCGGTAACAACGATGGAGCGACCCGCCAGAATCTGTGGGACATCTACTTCTCCCTCGACCAGATCGAGACGAACTTCACTAATTCGGAGCTTTTCGACTACGGCTCTGTGATGATCGTCCGCGAAAAAGTTTGTGACGCTTTTTGCTATGACCGGTCCGATCCCGTCGATCGCAGCGATCTCGTCGACCTCGGCGAGTGAAATCGCGTCAATATCGCCAAACCGACGAGCCAGCAGTTCAGCGGTGCTCGGACCTAGATGTTCAACGCCTAGTCCGATGAGAAGATTCGCCAAAGGACACTCACGTGCTTGATCGATGGCGGTCAAGAGATTCGTGACAAGGGTTTCATTGCTGGAGTCGCTAACCAAGACCTCTAGAAGCTGTTGTTTCGTCAACGCAAACAGGTCACCGACGTCCTCAACAAGCCCCTCTTCAACGAGAAGCCGCACGGTTCGTTCCCCTAAACCTTCGATATCTAACGCGTTTCTGCTGGCGAAATGACTGATGCCTGTTTCTATTCGCGCCGGGCACCGCCGGTTGATGCAGTAGGTGTTTGCGTCACCTTGGGATCGTTCGAGGCTCTCCCCACAACTCGGGCAAACCTTCGGAAATTCCCAGGGTGTTGACGCAGCCGGTCGATCGGCGCGGACCGGACCGACAACCTCTGGAATCACGTCACCCGCTTTGCGGACAATAACGGTGTCGCCTGGTCGTACGTCTTTAGCTGAGACCTGATCTTCGTTATGTAACGTTGCCATTCCTACCGTGGATCCCCCAACAAAAACTGGTTCCAGAACGGCGAAGGGCGTTGCCCGACCAGTGCGCCCAATGGAAACTTTAATGGTCATCAGTCGCGTGGTTTTTTCCTCGGGTGGGAATTTGAAAGCTATGGCCCAACGAGGCGCCCGGCTCGTCGATCCCAATATTTCTCGTTGAGCTAGGTCAGCAATCTTGATCACCACTCCGTCGATTTCGTAATCAGGGCTATGCCGATTCGCCATCCACGCTTCGCAGAATTGGCGAACCTCAGCGAAGTCCGAAAATTGCTGAAGTTCAGGGTTTACCGGTAGCCCAAGCCGTTCAAGTAAATCAAATGTTTGCTCAGACGATTCCATCTTGGGGCCACCAACAACTTCGCCGAGTTGGTAGCTCCAAAAGGCCAGTTTCCGTGATGCTGTTACTGACGGATCTTTTTGACGAAGGCTGCCAGCGGCGGTGTTTCTTGGATTCGCGTAGAGAGCGTCACCTTTTTCGAGTTGTTCGTTATTGAGTTCTTCGAACCGTGAGATTGGTAGATATACCTCTCCTCGAACTTCTAGGACCGTGGGAGCGTTTTCGATGCGATGAGGGATGTCGTTAATGGTCTTAACATTCAGAGTTACATCTTCTCCGGTTCGACCGTTTCCCCGTGTCGCCGCTTGAGTCAAGTCTCCATTTTCATAACGAACCGATACGGCCAGACCGTCGAACTTCAACTCGCAAACGAACTCATGGGTCTCCGTTTCACCCAAACTCTTGATGATCCTGTCGTGCCACGCGCTCAGTTCGCCAAAGTCCATAGCGTTATCGAGCGACATCATCGGGACCCGATGTTCGACTGATGAGAAAAGCTCGTTCGGTGTGGCTCCTACCGCAAGGGTTGGTGAGTCGACAGTCACAAGATCTGGATGGCGGCTCTCAATTTCTTTTAATTCGCGTAGCAGTTCGTCGTAGGTGGAATCAGGCACGCTGGGCCGATCACGGCCGTGGTATGCCTCGTTATGAGCCGCTACCTGAGCTCGTAGTTCAGCCGCCCGATCATGGTCTGAATCAGATTCACTCATGACAAACCCGACTCTAGCTAGCTAAAGGCAAAGGATTTGCGGTTCTAATACATCAATAGTTAGGACCAGTGACTCCAAATAAGCCACGATTGAGGTGTGGACGTTCGAACACCGCTCAGAATCTTTGTCGGTCTATGGGCGTTATTTCCGTTCACGGTGGGTGCTGTTATCGATACTGCGTTGAGTAATCAGCCCGACCTATTTAAGGTCTGCGTGTCGATCGGAGTGTGGATCCTGTGGGTTGTGGTGCTCGGGTCTTCCATGATCCGCCGACCTTGGGGATTAACGGTGATGCGAATTGTCGTTCCATCGGTGATGCCCGCGTTGTTGTTTGCCACCTCGGGTGGAAATATTTCGATTGTCTCTCTTACATTGGCGATCGGACATGCTGCGGCGGCTTGTGTACTGGCGTTACTGCCCGAAACTGGAAATGTCATGGTTGATGGTTTGAGCTACGGCAATGAGCGCCGTTTCTTACTTCGTGCACCCGGAGCAATTCTGGTTGGTCCGCTTCCTCTTGTCTGGGCTCTGGTTGTGTTCGGGGCCACCTCAGGTCCCTTGTTGCTAGCGTCCGGCAAATGGCTGATAGGGATCGTTTTGACGGCAGTGGGGTGGCCAGTAGCCGCACTTGGCTTCCGGTCGCTGCACCAACTTGCGCGCCGGTGGGTCGTGTTCGTCCCTAATGGCTTCGTCATTCACGACTACCTAGCGGCGAGGGAACCCTTCTTGCTTCGAAGTCAGGATTTATCTTCACTCGGGCCTGCTACGGCTGACCTCGACATCGACACCCCTGACTTGATTGACGTCAGTCAGTTAGCACCAGGTCCTGTGCTCCAAGTCGCGTTGCACGGAGAAGTGGAAGTCGTGCCGCGCACTCGCGGCATTAGCGAGGTGAGGGTAGTGAAAAGCATCCTGTTCTCACCTACGCGACCCGGAGCGGTACTGCAAGAGGCTCGGTTGAGAAGGCTGGTGCGTTGAGTTTCAGCTGGCAGTCGCGCCGCCAACAACAACGTCGTTCAAATAGAAGACCACGGCTTGGCCGGGGGCAACTTTTTTGCGGGTTTCAAACCAACGCAGCGAGCCATCGGAGTTGAGTTGCGCTGCAGCCGGGTCGCCGTGAGCACTGATTTGAGCATCGATTAGCCCAACATGGGCTTGGCCTACCCACGTGTGATTAGTAAGGCGCACCGTTTGTGAGAGGAGGTCCTGGGCGCCGCCTACCACTACACGTCGAGAAGGAACATCAACGTTGACCGCGTATGAGCGCTCCGCATTACCTCCCAAATCAAGCCCTTTTCTTTGACCGATGGTGACTAATTCGACCGCGTCGACTGAGCCAAGAGTTTTTCCTTCTGTGTCGACAATCTCAGCCGGGTGCAAGTCGAGACGGTCAGATAGGAAGTGGGCGCGTCCTTCTGACGCGGTGATGAAACAAACATCTTGGCTGTCCGGCTTGGTAGCAGAACGCAGGCCCAGGCTTCCGGCTAGCTCTCGAACTTGTGGCTTGGTCATTTCACCGACCGGAAATTTGAGCATCTCCAAGTCGTCTTGGGAGATCATGTAAAGGACGTAGGACTGGTCCTTTGTTTCGTCGACTCCTCGAGCAATTCTTAGTCCGCCATCGGTTTGGACAATTCTTGCGTGATGACCGGTAGCTAAGGCATCGAAACCCAACCTTCGTGCTCGATCCAGAAGGGCATCAAATTTGATGTGTCGATTGCATTCGATACATGGGTTAGGTGTGAGCCCCGACGCGTGAGCGACGACATATGGTCGGACCACGTGTTCGTCGAATTCATCGCCATAATTAAAAACAAAATGGGCGACATCTAGTTGTTGAGCGACACGGCGAGCATCATCCACATCGGAAACCGAGCAGCAGCCTTGGTCTTGAGGACCGCCCCAAAGCTTGAGCGTCACACCGGTTATTTCGTGTCCTTCTTGTTTGAGGAGTGCAGCGGTTACAGCGCTATCCACGCCTCCTGACATTGCCACTAAGACTCGACTCATGTCGAACCGCGCACTTGTTCAACACACCGCGGCACGACTTCGAGCGCATGATCAATTTCCCACTCTTCGCTGCACCAACCAAGCGACAATCGTAATGAGCCGGCAGCAGCCGTTCGGTGAACGCCCATGGCGGCCAGTACGTGTGATGGGTCCATGGCACCGGATGCGCAGGACGCCGCCGCAGAGGCCATCAAATCAAAGCGCTCCAGCAGGACGAGCAAGGCTTCGCTTTCAACGTCCTCAATAAGAAGTTGAAGGAGACCAGCAGCTCTTCTCGACTTTGGGATGGTCTCATGACAACCAGGTATCGCTGCGACTAAGCCTTCGGCAAGACGGTTACATAGCAACCCGAGTCGGTGAATTTCATCGATTCGAGATTCGTCGAGGGCCTGCAAAGCGCATCCTAGAGCCACGATTCCTGCGGTGTTGTGGGTTCCGCTTCGACGTTCCGCTTCCTGTCCTCCACCTAGTAGCTGCGCGTTCAACTCAACGTGGGGACGAGTCGCGAGCACACCGACTCCTTTAGGGGCACCAAACTTGTGTCCGCTGAGCGACATGAGGTCTGCTCTCGCAGCGGCTTTAGCTATGTCCATCCAATTGACCGCTTGAACAGCATCTGTGTGGAGAAGCGCTCGCGGCGCTTGCCGGTCACGAACCTCCGCTATGGGTTCGAGATCAATCATCCGTCCGGACTCATTGTTGACCAGCATCACCGACAGAACCGACACTTCGTCGTCAAGGATCGCTTCAAGATGTTCAAGGTCCACATCGCCCTCGGGAGTGACTTTGATAATCCGTCCTCTATGCGACTCCACTGGATATAGAACTGCGTGATGTTCGGTCGCGGGGCACGCAGCTATGCCCGAAGAACCACAGACACCATGAATTGCGAGGTTGTCAGATTCCGTTCCGCCGCTGGTAAACACAATTCCGTGAGGGTCGAAACCAAGCAACTCGGCGCACACCTCTCTGGCATCGTCAATCGCTCGTCTCGAAGAGCGAGCCAAACGATGAGCACCTGATGGATTACCAAATTGGTTGGTTAGGTAAGGCATCATGGAGTCAAGAACAACCGGCCTCACAGGGGTAGAAGCCGCGCAGTCCAGATATGCCAACTGGTCTAAGTTCGTGCTCTCCATCCCACTTAGGCTAGGCCCCAAATAGAGGTGGCAGCGTGGCGCTATCCAATACGCCGAACTATCAAAGTTCAACTTATGGGGATGGGTTCGCTGATATCTATGATGACTGGTATCAAGATGTGACCGATGTCGACGGCACAGTCGAGTTCATCATGAGTCTTGCCCAAGGAAAAAAGATCCTTGAGTTAGGCGTCGGAACGGGACGCCTTGCTCTACCGATTGCGTCGACAGGCGCTCCGGTATCCGGTGTTGACTCTTCCTCTGCCATGTTGGATCGTCTAGCCAGAAGAGATCGCTCCCATTTGATCGAAACTCACCTTGCGGATATAGCGCACTGGCTGCCAACGGGCCCATTCCAAGTGATTTTCTGTGCTTACAACACCTTTTTTAATCTGGTGGCGTCGAATGCCCAGGAAAGCTGCCTCGAACTGGTTGGACAGCGACTTGAGCCCGACGGGCGATTCATACTTGAAGCTTTTGCGCCATCTAACTCGCCTGATCTTCCAACCAGAGGAATCGAGTGCCGACACACCGCCGATGCAACCGTGTTGAACATAACTATTCGAGAACAGACATCAAGACTGATTCGTGGCCAGAGTGTGGAAATTAGTGAGGGGGAAATCACACTTCGTCCTTGGCGTATCCGTGTTCGAACGCCAAGCGAGCTTGACAATTTTGCAGGACGTAGTGGCCTCAGATTGCTGGAACGTTGGGAAGATTGGCACCGAACCCCGTTCACGAAGAACAGTGACCGCCATGTATCGGTCTACGCTCCGATTCGTGCGTGACTTTACCGATAGGGAGACAGGCATAAATGGAAATTCGAGTCGTAATTAATCTTCCGGCAACTCCAAATGAGGTCTGGACCTATCTAGCCGATGTAACCAAACACAGCGAATGGATGATTGACGCAGTACGCGTAGAAATCACATCGAAAATTTTGGAAGGCCCTGGACTCACATTTGACTGCCTTACCGCTGTGGGCCCATTTCGACTCCGCGATCATATGAAAATTCTTGAGTGGCAGCCCGATCATGTGATGGGCGTCGAACACTCAGGAATCGTTACCGGTTTCGGTCAATTTACTCTTGTCCCCAACACGGGGGGGACTCAATTTTGCTGGGATGAAGCAATCCAATTGCCATGGCACTTTGGCGGCAAATTAGGAGAGCGGGTAGCCAAGCCCATTTTGACCGGTATCTGGAAACGAAATCTGAGGGGGCTCCGAAGGCGCATTATTGAGCGTCAAGAAGCTGGGCTCGGTCTGGAGCCCGGTGGTTTAATAAATATTGGTTCGGAATGGGAACTTCGCCATTACGGACCCGAGCACGTAGTTCGAACCAGCACTCAAGGCGTGAATTTGTCGCGAGAGGCGGAAGCGCTCGTCGCTGTCAACTCCGCTGGCTTTCCAGCTCCTGTGTTCGTGCAACAACTGGACCCTTCATCGATCGTTATGGAACGCCTGGATGGACCCACAATGCTTGAGGATCTCACGTCGAGGCCTTGGACTCTGAGCAGACACGCAAAGAACTTGGCGAGGCTGCATCGAGCGCTGGGAACGGTTGCTGCTCCTTCCCACTGGGAACGAGTAAGCGAAGGGGAGTCCGTCGTGCATCTTGACCTTCACCCCGGGAATGTCAAAATGAGTTCGCGCGGTCCAGTGGTCTTGAACTGGAGCCGATCGGCCCGCGGCTCTTCAGCGTTCGATGCTGCTGTCACTTACGTGATTCTTCGGACTGGCACGTCGCGCGATGGGCGGTTTGCCCGATTATTGATTGGAACGTTAAGAAAACGATTTTCTAATATTTTCTTGAAGGAGTTCGGAGCAAGCGAAGTGTTAACTCGCGTGCGTGAGGCCGCTGAACTTCGACTCTTGGATGCTGATCTGTCATCGCACGAGAGAGAAGCAGTGTTTGCACTGGCTCGCGATGAACTTGACTAGGGCTCAGTCACTCTCATCGATTTCGAGAAGACGCTCCGCTGCTGCATAGGGATCAATCTCCCCGCTCTCCAGTTTTTCGTGAAGCTCTGCGCTTTTCGGACTGTCCAAAATTCTTTGCACTCGGACTTCAAGGCTCCAGTTCAGAATTTTTGACAACTCAGCTTTGATTCGGTTACGTCGGCGCGATGAAAGCTCGCCACTTTGCGCAAGGTAGGAGCGATGTTCTCCAATTGTGGTCCATAGCTCTTGAGCACCATCACCCTCGGTACCCACCGTCATGAGGATCGGAGGTTCCCAATCACCCAACGAGGAGAGCTCCAGCATCTGTTGAATGTCACGACGGGTGTCGTCTGCGCCTTTGCGATCGGATTTGTTAATCACAAAAATATCGGCGATTTCCATTAGGCCAGCTTTGTTCGCCTGAACAGCGTCACCCCAGCCAGGATTCACAACAACCACGGTGGTGTCAGCAGCTTCTGCTATGTCTACTTCGATCTGGCCAACACCGACGGTTTCGATAAGCACCCACGGCCAGCCAAGCGCATCAAGAACTCGGACTGCTTGGGGAGTAGCAAGGCTTAACCCTCCCAAGTGACCTCGAGTGGCCATAGAACGAATATAGATACCCTCGTCAGTTACGTGATCTTGCATCCGCACTCGATCACCCAGGATTGCGCCTCCAGTAAAAGGTGAAGAAGGGTCAACAGCTAAAATCGCCATCCGCTCGTCTATGGTCCGAACAACGGTCGCGAGCGCCGCAGTCAACGTGGATTTCCCTGAACCTGGAGCCCCCGTCATTCCCACCGTGTGAGCGCGGCCGGCTCGTGCAAACGTGTGGGCACCAAGTGTTCGTGCTTCTTGGCTTCCGCGCTCAATGATCGACATCAGTCTGGCAAGCGCGAGTCGGTGCCCATCGCGTGCTGCCTCGAATAAGGCGACGGGGTCTGTGCTCAGCCGGTTCATCGGGGATGGTCGGATCGCGGACAATAGGTCAGGTCCTCGTGACTAGCGCACCGACCGACGAGAGTTTACCGGCCAAATCTTCATATCCCCGATCGACGTGATGCGCATCCGAAATGATGGTTTCTCCTTCCGCCGCCAGCCCGGCGACCACTAAGGCAGCTCCGGCCCTGATGTCATGAGCTCGCACAGGTGCCCCAGAAAGCCGCTCAACGCCGCGTACCACAGCATGTCGACCCTCAGCCCGAATCTCGGCGCCCATCCGCACTAACTCATCTATATACCGAAATCGGCCGGCGAAAATGTTTTCAGTCACCATTCCAGCACCTTCAGCTACGCATAGAGCCGTCACTAAAAACGGCTTGTAGTCGGTAGCCAAACCCGGGTAAGGCAGAGTCGAAATATCAACCGCTCTAAGCCGGTTCCTAACTTCAACCCGCAGTCCCGATGGCTCAGCCGCCAAACTCATCCCCATCTCTTCGAGTTTGCGAATCAACATTTCCATGTGGCCCGGACGAGCGCCTTTGAGTAATAGCTCACCTCCACATACCGCCACTGCTGACAAAAAAGTGGCGGCCTCTACGCGATCTGGGATCACCGTGTATGTCGTCGGCCGCAAAACTTCAACACCTTCGACTGTGAGACGAGACGTACCCAACCCGTCGATCGTCGCGCCCATTTGGGAAAGAAAGTTTGCTAAATCTGTGATCTCAGGCTCACGTGCCGCATTTTCAATAATTGTTGTTCCTCTGGCTAGAACCGCCGCCATCATTAAGTTCTCAGTCGCGCCAACCGAGGGGAATTCAAGTAGCACTTCAGCACCGACGAGTCGATCAGCTTTGCCAGTGATATCGCCATGTTCATGAGAGAAAGTCGCACCTAACTGCTCGAGGCCCTGAAGATGCATATCAATTGGTCGTGAACCGAAGTCGTCGCCGCCTGGCATGGCCACCCTGGCACGCCCAAGTCGCGCTAACAGAGGTCCAAGAACCACAATTGAGGCCCGCATCCGCTCGACCAAGCTGTATGGCGCCACGGGGTCTAGTTCCGCCGGCACATCAATATCGATGCGATTGCCAACTCGCTCAATCTGAACACCCATCGCTTCCAACAACTCACCCATGATGGCTACGTCGGCGATATCGGGGACATTGAGGAGGGAAGTTGATCCCTCAGCCAACAACGAAGCTGCCATTAATTTCAGCGCACTATTCTTCGCTCCGCCGATGGGAACGACCCCATTCAAAGGTCCACTTCCCTGCACAAGGAATCTCTTCACCTCTCCAGTATGTTCACCGAAGTGGCGAAGGACACATCACTCTCGTGGCTCATTTAAAAATCATCCACTATCTAGATGACCAAGAGCTTCTCCGCGTCCGTGCCCCAAGGACCGACCTTGTTGAAGAAAAAGCACTAGGCGACGACCGATTTTCTTTGGTTGATGGTCCTTTCGACTATTACGAACGTTCCCTCGAAGTTAGGTCGGACCCAAACAAACACACCGTTACCGAGGAATTCAGCTACCACTTGTCTGTCCCCTGGTTTGGAGTCCTTTTCCGATGGCCAGTGCGTCATGCTCTACGCAACCGCCGCTACGACGGAACTCAACCATTCTGGGCTGCGCCCGATCGACTAGGGAAAAGAGCTGCGACAATTTTCGCCACTCTGTGCGCGATTGCCGTGCTCTCAGGGTTTCTCTCCAACGCGCCAGCTGAGACTCATACCTACGCTGCGGACGAATTCAATGTCGATCAGTTAAGCCAGGGCGTGCTTGGCGCTCTAATACGGATCGGAACACTGTTGGCCATAGCCTGCGCCGTAATTGCGGATCGTCATGGACGCCGCCGAGTTCTCGCATGGGCCATGGGATTTGGGATCGCGGCCTCGTGCGCGGCGGCGTTAGCCCCATCGCTGGGCATATTCACCATTTGTTTGGTGGTGGTAAGAACCTCTAACGCCACTCTCGCTGTGATTGTCATGGTTTTTGCATTAGAAGAACTACCTGCTGGGAGTCGAGCCTGGGGGCTATCACTCCTGGGCATGTCAGCAGCTCTGGGGGCAGGTTTCGTTGTCTGGGCACAGCCAATCGCTGGTGTAGCTGAGTGGTCGTGGCGCCTGATTTTCCTGATCCCGGTGCTTATGATTCCAGTCGCTACTGGAGCGATTCGACAACTACCCGAGAGCCGGCGCTTTCGAGGTCATGTTCCAGGAGCAAAGCTACGAAACTATTGGCCTCGAATCGCTTTACTAGGTGGAGCATATTTTCTTCTCGGTCTGTTTCTCTCACCCATTGACTGGTTCAGAAACGAGTATTTACGCGACGAGCATGATTTCACCGCTCTCAAGGTCAGCCTCTTCGTAGTTATTACTGCAACTCCAGGAGGTATTGGTCTATATGTGGCAGGCCGTGTTGCAGATTTACGAGGGCGAAGAATTGTGGTGGTGGTAGCAGCCATAGCCGGGCTTGGATTAACAACTATTTTCTTTAATTCTTCTGGCGTTTTTCTTTGGCCCGTAGCGTTAACTGCAGTCACCTTGGCCAGCGGCCTACTCCCAGCGATGGGTGTTTATAGAGCTGAGATGTTTCCTACAGCTGTCCGAGCGCGGGCTGCGACAATTGTGGGAGCGATCGGCGTGGTCGGCGGATCAATTGGCATTCTGGCCGCCGGTTGGCTGCGAGTTCGTTGGGGTTCTTTTGGGCCAGTGATGTTTGTTCTCTGGGCAGGTCCCATACTGGCGGCAGTTTTGGTGTGGCGACGCTTTCACGAAGGCACTCGACAGGAGTTAGAAGCGCTAAACCCAGAGGACGCACCCAGCGATTAGCTGTACAAAAAGTTGCGGATTAGGGAAGTGCAGCTAGCCACTCACTCACGGCTTCAACGATGGTTTCTCTCTGACTGCGATTCGATGGGTCGTGCCGACCACCTTTGAGAAATTTCGCGGAGACATCACTGTTAATTCGATCAAGGTATGGTTCGAATTCAGTCGGTGAGCCAAATGGGTCGTTATCTCCAGACACAAATAGACAGGGCACGTCGATCGCACCAAAGTGATCAACTCGGAGTTTGTCGGGCTTGCTCGGTGGATGCAGGGGATAGCTAAGAAGGATGAGGCCAGCCGCCGACATTCCCTCCGCTACCGCCATGGAACAGACTCGCCCTCCCATGGACCGGCCACCAAAAACGAGATCGGCAGGGTCACAGCCAAGTTGGGCAGATATTTCTTGGCAATCTTCGAAAAGCTCAGACACTAGTTTCGGCGCCCGGGGCGGGGTTCTTTTCCCTTCCCGTCGGTAAGAAAATTCGTGCCGGACTACAGGAAGCGGTGCCAACGAGTCCTCAAGGGCGCGCAAAGTGGGGTGTTCTTTCGTGCCACCGGCGCCCGGCAACAACACCACTCCCGCGATCGACGGCACAGCGATACCTCCTGGGGGCAGAATAGGTGTCGACCTTGGCTGGAGAGGACAAAACATGACAACTACGGAGTTCGGTAACGGAACGGTACTGAGCGAGGTTTCCCAAGGTGTCGGGGTGATTACCTTAAATCGGCCGGAAACTCGGAATGCCCTCAGCAGCGAGGTCTTGAAGGGGCTTCCAGAAGCCATTCGTTCGCTTGAGCAACATGTCGAAGTCAATGTGTTGGTTTTGACAGGAAACGACCCGGCTTTTTGCGCGGGCCTTGATCTTCGAGAACTCGGCGAATCAGGCGGAAATATCGATCCAGATCAATCCTCAACGTTTCGCGGTCCTTTCCCTAAACGGATAAAACCACTGATCGGTGCCATCAACGGGGTAGCCGTAACCGGTGGACTGGAGTTGGCTTTGGCATGCGATTTCCTCATCGCGTCCGAGAGAGCCAAGTTCGCAGATACCCATGCTCGAGTGGGTGTGATGCCTGGTTGGGGGCTGAGTGTCCTTCTACCGCAAGCAATCGGCGTTCGACGCGCCAGAGAAATGAGCTTGACAGGTAACTACCTCGACGCCGCCACGGCAGCAGAATGGGGGCTAGTCAACCGTGTGGTACCCCACGAGTCCCTCATGTCGACCGTCCACGCCGTAGCTCAAGACATTTGTTCCAACGACCAAGAAGGGGTACGACAAATGATCAACACATATGAACGCACCTCTGGCGTCACTGTTGAGGACGGCTGGGCACTTGAGTCGTCGATGGGTGAGGAATGGTTGCAACGCACCGGCTTTACTCCCCGAAAGGTTGCTGAACGTAGAGCCGATATTCAAGGTCGAGGCAGGGCACAAAACAGTTAGAGATTCATCCCTCACGGGCGTCGATCATCTGAACAATTTGGTTTGCGATTTCTAGACTTGCAGTTGCCGCGGGACTAGGCGCATTCAGGACATGCATGCTGTTTCTTGCCTGTGTTATTGCGAAATCATCAAGCAATTGGCCATCTGCGTCCATTGCCTGAGCCCGCACCCCAGCCGGGCTTGCTTCTAGATCTTGTGCTCTGATCTCAGGTACTAGTCGCTGCAAGGCTCGAACGAACGCTTGCTTACTCAGAGATCGCCAAACTTCTCCCGCGCCAGTACGCCAGTATTTGCGCGCCAGCTTCCACAAACCTCTGTTCGTTACATGTTCAAAGACTTGCGATGCGCTGACGTCTCGCCAGCGATAGCCCTCTCGATCTAACGCCAAGACCGCGTTCGGTCCTGCATGTACTGCTCCATCTATCATTCGAGTCAAGTGAACGCCCAAAAAGGGGAAACTTGGGTCCGGCACGGGGTAGATCAGACCGTTCACGAGGTCGCACCGTTCGGGAACTATTTCAAAATATTCGCCTCGAAATGGAACTATGCGGTTCCCACCAGATGCTCCGACCATCTCGGCTACTTGATCACAGCGAAGCCCAGCGCAATTAACAACTAGCCCTGAAATTATTTCGCCGGCTGACGTGGAAATCCGGGCTCCTTCGCCAGAGTCTTCTATCCCTAAAACGTTGGTTTCGTATTTGACGACGCCGCCAGCCGTTTCGATCTGACGACTGAGAACCTCGCAGACCGCCGCGTAGGAAACTATCCCCGTTGAGGGGACGTGGATGGCCTCGATGCCCGCACAATTCGGTTCAAGTTCAGTTAGCCGATTGCGATCAATAAGTTCCGCGTCCAAGCCATTCTCTTCTGCCCGAACGTGGAGGGCACGCAATCTGTCGAGCTCGTCGGGGCGAGTCGCCACGATGACCTTGCCGCAGACATCATGTTGAATCCCGTGTTCTTGACAGAAGTCAACCATGGCCCTTCGACCGGACACCGCAAGTCTGGCTTTCATAGACCCCGGCGCGTAATAGATACCTGAGTGAAGTACTCCGGAATTACGTCCCGTCTGATGCCAAGCTGCACCAGGTTCTCGTTCAAGTACCAGCACAGATCGCCCGGGATGCTCAACGATGTATTGGTGAGCGGTCGCGAGCCCAATGATGCCTGCACCAATAACGACTAGATCAACTCGATTCGATATCAATAGATCACGCGCTTCTTCGGTCAAGTAAAATATTGCGCGCCGCGGTCAAAGCGTCAATCCGACTACCGGCTTCTGATGCTGCTCCACCGTGATCTGGGTGGGCGCTGCGGAGCATTTTCCTGAAGGTTCGGCGAACTAAACGCGAGTCGGGTATGTCAGTAGGTGGTTGCGTCGGAAATCCCAAAACTTCAAGGGCCCAGGCAACTGGGTCGACAATTTGATTTCCGTTCCAGGGAACCTCCGATGAATCCCCGGTTAGATACCGAAGCAAATCTCGACTGTCTTGGCCTTGCCAACGCCGAGCGGAACGCAACAGGGTGAGCAGGCTTCTACGCGTCGGGGAGGGTTCGTGGCCTGCCCTATATAGGGCGGCTAACACGTGTGGCTCCGGGCGATCGCTGGGAGCTAGCTCAAGTGAAATATTTCCATTGGCGAGGGTGACAAGTCGGTGAGTTGAACGGGTCAGCCCAATGCGGTCTTGTTGCAGGCGGTGTCGGAGTCGCGGTTGAGGAATGCGCGCACCGATTTCAAGTTTGTTCAGCAGTTCGTTTAGGTCGGCGTTTCCATCATCATCTAGCTGCTGCGAGTAATTTGCGACCACCGCGGCGAGCAACAGTCCGCCGGGGCCGGGGGTTGGCTCGAAGTTCAAATTGTCATCGCCTAGAGCAACCCGCCGGGTCGGTACGGCAGGCCGAGAGTGCCAGACATTTAGCTCGGCCAGAATCACACACGGGACGCTACTAGCGGAACCGACTCACGGCTCATACTGGAGAGCTTCCAGGAGCTAGGGTCAACCCCTATGGCAGACGCCCGTTCCGAGCTACCTGATCGCAATTTGGCACTCGAATTGGTGCGCACAACCGAGGCAGCGGCGCTAGCCGCTGCTCGCTGGATGGGCCGAGGCGACAAGGAAGGCGCTGACGGAGCTGCAGTTGACGCGATGCGGATTATTCTCGGTTCAGTTCCAATGGACGGCATAGTTGTCATCGGCGAAGGAGAAAAAGACGAAGCTCCGATGCTTTACAACGGCGAAGCAATAGGTGATGGCTCGGGCGCTAAGACCGACATTGCTGTTGATCCGATTGATGGCACAACCTTGACCTCCCTCGGCCGCGGCAATGCTATTTCAGTGATCGCTGTCGCTCCGCGGGGAACAATGTTTGATCCTGGTCCGTGCGTTTATATGGAAAAAATTGCGGTCGGACCCGAATCAAAAGGTTTGGTGTCTATCGAGAAAAGCCCCACTGAAAATCTCAATGCAATCGCGACAGCAACTGGTCGAGGCATCCGCGACCTGACAGCTGTGATTCTCGACCGTGATCGCCACGCTGACTTGATCGACGAGGTCCGCGAGAGTGGGGCACGAATCCGACTGATACCTGACGGCGATGTTGCGGGCGCAATAGCTACAGCGACTAGCGACGGGGCCGACGTTCTTTTCGGTGTCGGCGGAACCCCCGAGGGCGTAATTTCAGCAGCCGCATTGAAATGCCTCGGCGGAGAGATCCAAGGAAAACTTTGGCCTCGAAACGGTAGCGAACGAAAAGCGGCGACCGACGCCGGCTTCGATCTCGATCGCGTTCTCCACACTGATGATCTAGTCCGCTCCGACGACGTATTTTTTGCAGCTACAGGTATCACCGACGGTGAGTTATTGCGGGGCATTCGGTTTACCGCCGAAGGCGCAATCTCAGATTCTCTAGTGATGCGTTCGAAAAGCGGCACCGTGAGACGCATTGAAGCAACACACAACATCGGCAAGTTGAGCGAGTTCGTATCAGTCGATTTCACTTGAATAGGTGACACATTTTTGTGATCTCGCCGCAGTGACACGAACACCTCTATGCTCAGTTCTATGTCCGACGCGAACGACTTAGAAGAAGGAACGACCCAACAACTGGACTTCGACAAAGTCGGGAAGATAGGTCGAAATGGACACCAAGTGCTTCCCGTCGTGCTTCAAGAAGCGGACTCTGGTGAAGTGTTGTTTGTGGGCTATGCAAACGACGAAGCGTTCCGCATGACCTTGGAACTAGGAAGCGCAGTGCTTTATTCAACGTCGAGAGACGAGGTCTGGCACAAAGGAGCAACTTCGGGCGACACTCTGTCGTTAGTGGACGTACGAGTGAACTGCGAACAGAATTCGCTGTTGTATCGCGTGCGGCGAGACGGGGGTGGCTCCTGTCATACTTTGGACGAAAATAGCGCTACTAGGTCAGGCTGCTACTACCGAATCGTGACTAGTCCAAACGAACTTACATTCGGCGGCTGAACAACAGAACGTTCAGATTGCTAACGTTTCCGTCTCTTTGGGCCTCAAGGGAATAGACGATCAGGAACTTGCGGCTACCTGTATACGAGTTTGGGCCCATTTTTTTGCGTTGGCAGCGTCCACATCCTCCGCATCAGAGGAAAGCGCTTCTTCCGCGACCGCTAGATCTGACTCAGCTTCGGCCAGGTCAATATCTCCAGCGGCCATCGCACCGTCACTGAGGATCGTTACGGCATTTCCGCTCACCTCAACGAAACCCCCATTTATTGCGAGGGAGATAACCCCATCATTTGCCCACAACTGAGCCTGACCAATGTCAAGCGCGCCAATGAACGCGGCGTGGTTCTCGAGAAAAGCGATATCCCCGTCAACTGTGCGAGTGACTACTTGAGAGCACTCACCCGAAAAGAGCACTGCTTCAGGAGAGACAAATTCAACCTGCATGTGTGGGCCTCTCTGTAGAAATTAGGACTGCTCGAGTTCGCGGGCCTTAGCCATCGCTGCTTCAGCATTTCCTACGTTCAGGAATGCCTGTTCGGGAAGGTTGTCGAGTTCTCCGTTGCAGAGCATTTCGAATGATTCGATTGTCTCATCGATCGGAACGAAAACCCCGGGTAGACCGGTGAACACTTCAGCTACGAAGAACGGCTGAGACAAGAAGCGTTGAATTTTCCGTGCTCTATTAACGGTGATCCTGTCTTCTTCGGACAATTCATCGAGACCGAGAATCGCGATGATGTCTTGGAGTTCTTTGTATCGCTGCAGAATTTCTTGAACTCTGCGAGCGACTCCGTAGTGCCGATCTCCAACAACCTCTGGGGTCAGAATGGTTGATGTCGAAGCGAGCGGGTCGACTGCAGGGTAAATACCGAGCGAAGCAATCTGACGGCTCAATTCAGTCGTTGCATCCAGGTGAGTGAAAGTAGTGAAGGGCGCTGGATCGGTGTAGTCGTCAGCAGGAACGTAAACAGCTTGCAACGAGGTGATCGAATGTCCCGCCGTCGAGGTAATTCTCTCTTGGAGTTCGCCCATTTCGTCGGCGAGATTTGGCTGGTAGCCCACTGCTGACGGCATTCGCCCAAGCAAGGTCGATACCTCAGATCCGGCTTGAACGAAGCGAAAAATGTTGTCTACGAAGAGCAGAACTTCCTGCCCTTGAACGTCGCGAAAGTACTCGGCCATCGTCAAAGCAGATAAGGCAACGCGGAGTCTGACGCCTGGGGGTTCGTCCATTTGACCGAAAACCAGAGCCGTCTTTTCCAAGACGCCTGATTCTTCCATCTCGAGATATAAGTCCGTTCCCTCGCGAGTGCGTTCTCCTACCCCAGCAAAAACTGATACCCCGCCATGCTGGGACGCAACACGGTTGATCATCTCTGTGATCAGAACTGTTTTCCCAACACCGGCACCGCCGAATAGTCCAATCTTCCCGCCTTCGAGATAAGGCTCAAGAAGGTCAACTACTTTAATTCCTGACTCGAACATCTTGGATTTGGGTTCCAACGTGTGGAAATCAGGCGCGGGTCGATGTATCTCCCAACGGTCGGCGACCTCTCCTATGTCGTCTGTATCGAGAGGTTCTCCAAGAACGTTAAAGATGTGACCGAGAACGCTGTCCCCCACTGGAACCGTGATGCCGTGTCCGGTGTTTCGTACCGCTGTGCCGCGAGTCAAGCCGTCGGTCGCCTTCAAACAGATAACGCGTACTCTGCCTTCACCAATTTGCTGGGCAACCTCTCCTCCAATAGTCACCAACGAGCCTTCGAGGTCTACATCCATCTCCACGAAAGTATTGATCTCGGGGAGCGAATCACGCGGAAATTCAACGTCGACCACTGGGCCAGCGATGGCAATGACTCTGCCGTCCTTGGTTTCAGTGTTGTCTTCGGTCATTGTCATTTTTGGGTCTCCTGAAGACTCAGGCGTCGCTTCGGTCGGGTATGAGGGCTGCGAGCGAACCCTCTAAAGATTGTGTGATGGCATCCTCAAAATCATGGTCATCGTCGTCGCCCATTGCTTCGGATCCACTGACGATCTCCATGATTTCGGTGGTAATCGCCTCTTGGCGGGCACGATTCATTATTCGCGTGAGATTAGTTTTTAGGTCCTCTGCGTTGTCCGTCGCTGCTTTCATTGCACGTTGACGCGCTGCGTGCTCTGATGCCGATCCTTCCAACAACGCGGCGTAAAGCCGGGCTTCGACGTAACGCGGCAGAAGCCGGCTGAGGATCTCCGCTGGTTCCGGTTCGAATTCGTAGCCGCCTCCGGCAGTGTCTTCACTCGCGTCCGCGCCGATTTCAGACGCCTCAAGCGGCATAAATTGATCAACAGTTACTTCCTGACTACCCATCGAAAGGAACCGCGTATAGGCGAGACGGACCTGCTGAACATCACCGCTCTCAAAAAGCTCAGCTACTGATTCGGCCATGGTTTTGGCGTCGCTGTAGTTCGGTTGGTCAGAGAATCCTTCATACGCCGCGTGAACCTCATATCCCCGGAAGGAGAAGTAGCCGACAGCTTTTTTGCCTGAAAGAACTAACACATACTGTCGACCTTGTGCCTGGTCAGCTGCGATCGCTCGCTCCACTGCTCTAAGGACATTGTTGTTGTAGCCCCCGCACAACCCTCGATCTGCGGCGATTACGACGTACGCGACTCGGTTTACTTGATCTGCTTGTGTGAGGAGCGGGTGGTCCACACCAGCACCACCACCAGCCAAATTGGTGATTACGTCTGTAACTTTTTCAGAATATGGCTTAGCGGATCGAACTCGGCCTTGCGCTTTCACAATGCGCGAGGCAGCGATGAGTTCCATCGCTCGCGTGATCTTTTTTGTGGCGTCAATCGAACTAATTCGACGCCTAAGAATACGCTCCTGACCACCTGCCATTTTAAATCAGACCTCGGAGTCGCTCTCGGGGGCATCCACACTTACCTGGAACGTTGCCTTGAAGGTTTCTACAGCTGCCTTGACTTGATCTTCAGGCAGCAAACCCGTAGTGCGGATCTCGTCCAAGAGTCCTGCGTTACGGGTTTTCAGAGCCTCTAACAGTTCGGCTTCGAAACGTTGAACATCTTCAACTGGCAGATCGTCCAGAAGACCATTGGTACCTGTGTAGAGCGAAATCACCTGCTCTTCGACGGGCATCGGACTGTTGAGACCTTGTTTGAGTAACTCAACAAGTCGATATCCACGTCCTAGCTGAGCTGCGGAAACGGCATCTAACTCGGAACCAAAGGTTGCGAACGCTTCAAGGTCTCGGAATTGAGCGAGATCAATTTTTAACGTTCCGGCAACGCTCTTCATTGCTTTAGTTTGAGCTGCGCCACCGACTCGTGACACCGACACGCCCACATCAACCGCAGGGCGTACACCTGATTTGAAAAGGTCATCTTGAAGATAAATTTGACCGTCGGTGATCGAGATGACGTTCGTGGGGATGTACGCGGAAACGTCACCAGCTTTCGTCTCAATGACAGGCAACGCCGTAAGCGAACCAGCACCTTGTTCGTCGGAGAGTTTCGCCGCGCGTTCTAACAACCGGCTGTGTAGATAGAACACATCACCGGGATATGCCTCACGGCCTGGTGGACGTCGAAGTAACAGCGACAACTGTCGATACGCCTCAGCCTGCTTTGATAGGTCGTCATAGACGATGAGGGCGTGCTCGCCATTTTCCATCCAGTGCTGACCCATTGCGCAACCTGCGTATGGTGCCAAGTACTTGAACGGAGCTGAATCCGCAGCCGGCGCGGCAACAACGACGGTGTAATCCATCGCGCCGCGTTCTTCTAAAACACTAACGACCTGCGCGACAGTGGAGCCTTTTTGGCCCACAGCCACGTAGATGCACTTCACACCCAATCCTGCCTGATTGAGGATCGTGTCGATAGCTATCGATGTCTTACCGGTCTTTCGATCACCGATAATCAGTTCTCGCTGGCCACGTCCTACAGGGGTCATCGAGTCAATGGCTTTTATGCCTGTTTGGAGGGGCTCATGAACCGGTTGACGACCCATGATCCCAGGGGCCTGAATTTCCATACGACGCGGTTGAGCGCCCGCTATGGGGCCCTTGCCGTCGATCGGCTCACCGAGAGCATCTACGACTCGGCCTAGAACGGCGTCGCCTACAGGGACCGAAAGAATTCCTCCGGTGGATTTGACGTTCTGGCCTTCTGCGATGTTCTGGACATCTCCGAGAACCACAGCGCCAATCGAATCCACGTCGAGGTTCAAGGCGAGTCCTACGTCGCCGCTCTCGAATTCGAGGATTTCGTTTACAGATACATTCGGTAGCCCTGAAACTCGAGCAATTCCGTCGCCAACCGCGAGGACTCGCCCGACGGTGCCTGACTCTAGTGAAGAGTCAAAGCCTTCTAGGTTCTTTTTGATGGCTGCAGTTATGTCAGCAACATCGAAGCTCAAATCAGTCACGACAGACGCTCCTTCATTTTTTCGAGACGAGTACGAACTGATCCGTCAAACACGGTGTCACCTACTTGGGCAACGACGCCGCCAAGGATGTCGGGATCAACAACCACAACGACGTCGATATTCATTCCAGTTGCACTGGAGAGAGCGGATCGGAGACGATCGCGTTGATCATCATTCAGAGCTACAGCGGATCTAACTTCTGCCACTGCTTGGCCGCGAGCTTCCGCAGCTTGGCGGACGAGATCATCGGATATAGGTCCAATTTGGCTTCCTCGGCCAGCACCGACCAACATGCTCACCAAATTGATGGTGATGGGTGATGCGGTCCCACCCAGCAAGTCTTCAAGCACTCCGATTCGACGTGATGCTGGTATCGCGCGGTCGCTTAGGGTTGAACGCAACTCGTCAGAAGATTCGACGGTCTTACCAAGTTGGTATAGCTCATCCGCGACGCGGTTAAGTTCACCCTCAGCGCCAGCCAATTTGGCTAGCCCAGCGGCGTACTCCTCCACTTTCTCGGTCATCGCTTTCCTCGTTCTATCCAAATCGGGGCACCACGACCATTGGACCGCAGTACCGGGGCCTCACCATCAAACGTAAGGGAGGCTTTCTTCATGCCAGCGTCAGTTGCCAACCGACTCGATGTAGTCATCAACTAACCGCGCGTATGCAGCTTCATCCAAACTCGATCGGACTATCTGCTCTGCTGCTCCAACGGCAAGAGACGTCACCTGCGCTCGCAAGTCAGCAAGAGCCCGGTCCTTGGCAGCTTCAATGTCAGCTTCGGCTTGGGCTCGTTTTTCGGCGATCTCGGGCTCGATCGCCGCGATGCGGTCTTGTCGCACCTGTTCGGCGTCCGACCGGGCGGCTTCAATAATTCGCGCCGCTTCAGCTTGTGCTTCGGCCAGCTTCGCGTCATATTCCCCCCGCAAGCTCTCGGCCTCGCTACGAGCAGAGTCAGCAGCATCAAGATCGCCTTGGATCTTCTCAGATCGAGCGTCCATTGCCTTTTTCAACCCCGGGTAGGCGAACTTGGCCATGACGGCAAAGAGAATGAGGAACGAAAGGGTTCCCCATATCACCTCATCCATCGCCGGAATAATCGGGTTCGGGGCCTGCGCTACGGCGTTGGCCTCATCAACTACTGCAGAAGCTAGCGCTCCAAGAATGCTCATCTGCTCCTCCTAAGCGAAGTTGAGAAGGATGAACACCACGAAACCGATGAGGGCAAGAGCCTCGGTGAACGCAATGCCGAGGAACATGGTCGTGCGGACCATGCCTGCGGATTCGGGCTGTCGGGCCATAGCAGTAATCGCGTTGCCAACTACCAGTCCGATGCCTACGCCTGGGCCAATGGCTGCAAGGCCATAACCCAGACCAGCACCAACTGCCTTTAGGCCGTCTACGGCGGTGTCAGCTTGTGCGAGCAAATCAATCACTCGTCTCTCCTATGTTTTATTGAATCTAGTGCTCGGGATGTAATGCGCCGCCGATATATACGGCGGTCAAAATTGTGAAGATGAAAGCCTGCAAGAAGGCAACGAGAATTTCGAAGCCGGTGAGACCGATCAACACAACGAACGGAGCCCAAACAATCGCTGCTAACGGACCCCAGGTCCATAGCGCGGTTGTGAGAACTGCGAATGTAACTAACAACAAATGTCCAGCCAACATGTTGGCGAAAAGCCGGACGGCTAACGAAAACGGTCGTACCAAGAAAGTAGAAACAAACTCGATTACCGCTACGAGGGGTAAAAGGGCTCCAGGAACACCAGGCGGGATGACCGTGTTCTTGAAATAACTGAAAAAGCCCTGGCTTTTAATTCCTACTGCGTTAAAGACACACCAGACAATGATGGCGAGGACAGCGGGCGCTGCCATGCGCGAATTAGCTGGGAACTGAATGAAGGGGATGACTTCGGTGATGTTCGCGAAGAAGATGAAGAAAAACAGCGACAACAAAAACGGCATGAATCGCATGCCATCAGGACCGATCGTTTGCATGACGACGTTTTCGCGCACAAAGTCAATGGAGGACTCAGCGACGGTTTGCACGCCCTTGGGTACGAGGGCGCTCTTTCGGATCGCCAGAACGAATATGGTCAGTGGGGCAAGCATTGCCCAGAGATAAATCAGACCAACTTTGTTCAACTCGAAAGCAGTGCCATTAAAAAGGATTCCGGGCCATTCCAACAACTCCGCTATGGGCGGGAAGTACAGTCCGTACAGCAGTTGGATCACTTCGTCTCCTTGCGTTGCTTTTGCGCCAAGCGGGCAGGTCCAAGTCCCGGATACGCAAGTGAGAGAGAAACATAGCGCGTCTCCCAGACCAGCAACCCCAGATGAGAGACGATAATCGTTATACCCAAGGGGACCGGGGCAAAAACGCTGATTTTACTTGCAGCGATAACCGCGACGGTCAGGACAGCCAACCGCAGAATGAACCCGCCGAGAGCGGCGAACATCAAGGCTCCAGGGGAAATACGGCCCGCCCATGTCAGCAACCCGGCTGCAGCGATGAAATTAGCGAAGACCAACGCTATTCCGTATGCCCCCGAGGCAACTCCATCGATACCGAAAATCAAAAATGAAAGGACAAGCCAAGCCGGGGCGACTTTGATTCCTCGCCAAAGCATGTCAGCAACGATCTTTTTTTCGGGCTCTATGTTGACAATTACGCCGTCGTGGCCGGTCGTTAAACGTTCGTCCAATTTTTCGTTCACTGGCCCACCCGCTCGTCGAGAGTGACGCCAGTGGGTAAACGGTCATCTATTTCTTGAGGTAAGTCCAAACCACGGCGATTGCGGGCGTGATTGGCGGCCATCTCGAGTTCGATCCCGCCCATGCGACCTGTGTACCGGTACCACTCAGCGGTGATCTTTACTGAAAAGGCCAGAGCACCCAAAGTGACAGCAATCCACGGACCGGTGTTTAGCCAACGGTCAAAGAGCCAACCGCCTCCAGCAAATACCGCCGGGGTCGCCACAATCTCAACCGAACGAGAAAAGGCGTCGTCGGTACCGAATTGTCGTTGATTCTTAGAGAGCGCTGAGCCTCGCATACGACAGACAGTCTCCGGACCGGTGGGAAATGACGGATGCTTCAAGAAGCGGACTTACCCTATTGGTGGTACCCACTCGTTGCAAGCGCCCAACCAATCATCTGTGTTGGAAATTTACAGGTGCGGTGATGCGCTCTGCATATCGGTCTTGCCATCTGCTCCCACTCGAGCTTGAGGTCGCAGGAGAAGAAGAAGCAGAACCGCTACGCCAGCCAAAGCAAACGGCAATATCGCATCCCCACTGCCAGTCATGGTTGGCACCAGCGCAACGCCGGAAAGCAACCCAGTCCAAGCCCAAAGAAGAAGAACAGTTCGACGATGACCATGTCCCATTCGCAGGAGTCGATGATGAAGGTGGTCTTTGTCCGCTGTCGCGATCCCTTCACGTCTATAGGCGCGACGAGCGACAGCTAAGGCAACGTCGAGTAAAGGCACTCCAAGAATTAAGAAGGGGATCGCTATCGGAGCGAAGAAGAAATAAACCTGACCACTGAACTGATCAACGACTCGGCCACCCACAGTCATGGTCGCAGAAGCCATCAGTAATCCCAATAGCAGCGCTCCCCCATCACCCATGAAGATTCGGGCCGGGTGGAAGTTGTGAGGGAGGAAGCCGAGACACACCCCGAGGGTCACGAGTGCAAGCAGTGGACCGAGGTTGGTATCACTGATCAGGCCTGCATTCTGCAATTCCCCGCTGTAGATATAGAAGGCTCCCGCAGCGATAGCGACGGTCCCAGCAGCAAGGCCATCTAGACCATCGATCAAATTCACTGAATTTGCGACCACCACAACTAACAGAACCGTGATGAGGGTCGCCCAATCTGCTGAAAGGACCACTAGCTGCCCAAACGGCACTCTGAAGTAAAAGAGGGTGACACCTAAAACGGCAAGGAGGCTCCCCGATAGCACTTGCCCAGCCACTTTCGCTGGCGCTGACAACTCTCGTAGATCGTCAATCGTGCCGATAGCGAACATGACAGTGGCCGCGACTACCACCGCTAATGCCTCAGAAGATCCTGCAAAAACTTGAGCAAACCCTGACAGGCGACTTGCCAGTACCAAGGCGGCCAGCATGCCCAAGAACATTGCGCCGCCGCCGCCAGTCATGGTTGGGCGCTGATGGACACCCCGCTCATTAGGGTCCTTCACGGCACCCATTCTCGGCGCGATTTTCATAACAACGAACGTGCTCAAGTAGGTCACGATCGTTGCTGCACCCAGCACAAGTGCGTGTTGGAGTGTCCGACTCACTGGATTGTCCTACTTACCGGCGACATCAGTCGCGGGCTGCGACCCGTGTGCCCATCTCTCAAGCCTAGTTACGCGACAGAGATCTCGTGGGGAGGGGTGCCATCGTAGGTTTGACTCCCTGCGATGAACTTCAATCCGGGTAGGGCGGAAACTTTGCACAAAGTTCAGCGACCTCAAGAGCGATCGCTTGAACTGCGCCTGTGTCGTCACGCTGGCGCAGTATGCGTGCCGTGAAGTCAGCAATCATCACCATTTCGTCGGCCCCCATACCCTGCGTAGTGACAGAAGACACTCCCATCCGTACGCCGCTCGTTACAAAGGGAGACCGAGGGTCATCAGGAATCGTGTTCCGATTGAGAGTCACGCCCCCAAGATCAAGTACTTCTTGGGCCACTTTCCCTGTCAGGTCACCATCGAAGCTTCGCAGGTCTACAAGCAGAAGATGATTATCCGTGCCTCCTGAAACCAATCTGAACCCCTGGGCAGCGAGAGCATCTGCCAGCGCTCCAGCATTCTGAACAATACGCGCTGAATACTCGGCGAACCCGGGGTCGAGTGCTTCTCTAAATCCGATCGCCTTGGCTGCAATCACGTGGTCCAGAGGGCCGCCCTGGGTACCTGGGAACACTGCGCTATCAATTTTTTTTGCGAGGGCTTCGGTTGAAAGGATGCAACCGCCTCGAGGTCCTCGAAGAGTCTTGTGGGTGGTGAAGGTAACAACATCGGCGTAGGGAACAGGGTTCGGATGCTGCCCTCCCGCAATTAACCCAGCTATGTGAGCCGCATCAAACATAAAATATGCGCCGATTTCATCGCACACCTGTCGGAACGGCTCAGGGTCAATCCGTCTCGGATACGCGGTAGCGCCAGCGACGATCAGCTTTGGGCGCTCAGCGAGAGCGGTCACGCGCATCGCTTCGTAGTCGATTCTTTCGTCGCTCGCCGTCAGGCCATAGGAAACAAAATTGTAGAAACGTCCGCTGGCGTTCACCGGTGAACCATGGGTGAGATGTCCACCGTGGTCAAGGCTCATTCCCATCACCGTGTCACCAGCATCAAGGAGCGCCATGTAGACCGCGGCGTTGGCTTGTGAGCCTGAATGGGGTTGAACATTTGCGTGTTCAGCGCCAAATAGTTGTTTGACTCGGTCGATTGCTAATTGCTCTACTACGTCAACATGAGAGTTGCCTCCGTAGTAGCGGCGACGTGGATAGCCCTCGCTGTACTTGTTAGTGAAGACACTGCCAGTCGCGCCCATCACCGCTGGCGAAGCAAAGTTTTCTGAGGCGATGAGTTGAAGGCTTGTGGCTTGACGTTCAACTTCTTGCTGAATGAGTTGTTCGATTTCAGGGTCCGGTCCAACCGTCCACACGGCGTTGGGGATCGTCATCGATCTGCGCCTTTCGCAATTGTCGAGGCTGGTTGCCACAAAAGCATGCCTCGAACGTTGAGTGTTTATACGCGCGTTCTACGTCGAGCCTTCGTCTGCGCTGTCAAGAGCATCGAGTTTCTCGATTCGTTGCTGATGACGCCCACCTTCAAATGAGGCGGCCAGGTAAGCCTCAACCATGTCTAACGCCATCTGCTCAGCAACGAAACGAGCCCCGATTCCGATCACGTTGGCGTCATTATGTTCACGGGTCAAGCGTGCAGATGTGGTGTCGTGAACTGTGGCAGCTCGAATCCCAGGAATTTTTCCGGCGGCCATGACAATGCCGATACCACTCCCACACACAACGATGCCGCGCTCTGCGCCACCATTGGCAACCGATTCCCCAACTGCCGCTCCGTAATCGGGATAATCGACTCTGCTCTCGTCGTTAGTTCCACAATCGACGATTTCATGACCGCCATCTAGCAAGTGTTGGGCAATGATTTGTTTAAGCAAGAATCCTGCATGATCGGCTCCAAGAGCAATAACAGACAACGAAGACCTCCCTACGGGCGTGTCGTTATCTTCGCGCGCGAATAGACACGCGCGGTGACGCGTTTTGCCCATAGCAAGCAGTCAACGATTTAGCTACCAAGGTCAAGTTCGATCTCTCCTATCGGGCCAGAGCGAAGCACCCTAGGGGTGTCGCCTGTTACGTCGACGACTGTCGACGCGGTTCCACCCGGAGACCGTCCCGGGATCACATAGTCGACATTGGCTGAAAGTTGGGTCGCCGCGTCTTGAGCGTTGTTGAGGGTTTCGACCCCATGCAAGTTCGCGCTAGATCCGGTGACAGGACCGACGTCGTCAATTAAGAGACGCAGCCAACCCGGTTCAGGGCAGCGAACTCCCAACGTGGCACCTCCATGTACGGGGTCCACCCCGCCACGGCGTCTCGCGACGATCGTCAATGCTCCGGGCCAATGACGTTCGATGAGATGTCTGCTGTTCGCGTCCAGTTCGACGAGCTCATCAGCTTGATGAACACCACTCACTAGCACGGGCATCGGCTCGCTATGCGGTCTTTGTTTCGCGTTGTATGAAGCTTTCACCGCCTCGGCATCAACATATCTCGCCAGTAACCCGGGGAGGGTGTCTGTAGGAGCGACCACTAGATTCCCACGGCGTAGGGCTGCGGAGGCCGCAGATAAGTGTCGCGGCTCCACGTCATCAAGGGGTCGGCGCGCCATCACTGCTCTATCGTTCCCGGCCAAATCATTTTTGATGGAGATTTCTCTATACCCGCGAGCTACTAAAAGGTTGTGCAACCGGACTGCTTGATCTGATCCACATTCAAGGACCAGCCAACCTCCCGGACAAAGCCACTGTCTGCTTTCACGCGCTATGTGCTCCAAGTTGGCAAAGCCGGCGTTGCCTGCTATCAGCGCGTTCGATGGTTCCCAATTAGCGACCTCTGATGGCAGTTCATAGTGTGGCGAAACGTATGGAGGGTTAGAAACCAAAGCATCCAACGTGCCAAATAAATCGTCGGGTAAAGCGTCAAACCAATCGCCCTCGTGCAGTTGAACTCGCGTCGCGGATCGACCTAATCCTGCAAGATTGGATCTTGCTAGTGCCAACGCTTCCCTTGATACATCCGAAGCATGGATCTCTGCATTTGGCACTTCGTGCGCTATCGACAATGCAATCGCACCGCTTCCGGTGCCCATGTCTGAAACTATTAGCTTCCGCCCATTATTTCGGCTCGCCGAATGCAGCAGATCTACAACTAATCCGGCGACAACTTCAGTTTCCGGTCTGGGAATAAGGGCTCGAGAGTCCACGGCGAGGTCCAAGTATCGAAATGACCAATGGCCTAAGACGTACTGCAGCGGCTCTCCTCGCGCACGCCGGACCGTCATAGCATCCGCTCGAATGACTGCACCCTTGGTAACAAGCTGTTCTTGTTCGACGTTGAACAAATGGGGCTCTATTCCTGTTGCTTCCTCAACAATTCGACGCGCACTAATTTCAGCGTCGCTTATATCTGCATCAAGCAACTTGTCGAGAACCTCGTTGTGTAGCTGCGAGAACGTCAACACCTCGCCCGATTCGATCTCAGGCTTCGCCATTTCCGGCCTCGAGTTGTTGCTCTCGCTCGTGGATCATCAACGGCTCGACAACACCGTCTAGATCGCCGGCCAGAACACGTTCCAGTTTGTAAAGAGTCACGCCAATCCGGTGATCAGTCACCCGATTTTCTTTGAAGTTGTAGGTGCGAATCTTCTCTGCACGTCCACCACCCTTAACTTGGTCCCTTTTTTGGGCTGCCTGGCTTGATGCTTGTTCCTCTTGATGGAGTTTCAGCAGTCGGGCTCGCAGAACACGTAGCGCTTTCGCCTTGTTCTGTAATTGACTTTTTTCGTCCTGCATCGAAACCACTAGACCGGTAGGAAGGTGCGTTACTCGCACCGCGGAATCGGTGGTGTTGACTGATTGGCCCCCCGGTCCAGATGACCGATAGGTATCTACCTCAAGATCATTTGGGTCGATTTGGACTTCCACTTCGTCGGCTTCGGGCAAGACGGTGACAGTGGCGGAGGAGGTATGAACGCGTCCTTGCGATTCCGTTACCGGCACTCGCTGAACTCGATGCGGGCCGCCCTCATGTTTGAGGTGACGCCAAACGCCATCGCCCTTAACTAGAAAAGCTATGTCGGTATAACCCCCCATATCACTGAAGTGACTGCCCAACACCTCTAGACCCCAAGCCTTAGTGTTGATATAGGCGCGGTACATTTCGAAAAGATCACGTGCCCAAAGGTTCGCTTCTTCTCCCCCTTCGGCACCTCTAATTTCAACAATCACATTTCGACCGTCGTTTGGGTCACGAGGCAGCAGTAGCATCCGGAATTGTTCTGCTAAGACCGCTGCATTGGAAGTCGCAACGGACTCCATTTGTCGTATTTCGCTTAACTCGTCTCCATCGCTGGACTCCGCCATTTCCCGAGCAGCGGCCGCATCTTCGAGCGCGCTTCGCCATGCAGACCCGACTTCCACCATTTCTGAAAGTTGAGAATAACGACGACTTACTTCAACAAACCGATCACGATCTGAGGTGACTTGGGGATCGCCGAGTTGGGACTCAACATGAACCAACTCTTCCTCTAGTCCCTGCAGACGATCCAGCACCTTGTCAGGCTACCGATCATCAGCTGGTCCATTCGCGCCAACCATCGTCGATGGGGGCAACTACCGCCGCATCGATTAATTGATCCGACAATTCGTAGAGGATTGAATGAGCGTCGCGTTGAGGAACGACGACCATCAGCGTGGCTTGAGGATCAAGAAAAAGTCGTGCATCGGCTGCGAAGGGAATTAGGTCGAGGTCGATGCCCACAGCACAGACCACCACAACATCGTCCCCTTGGGGTAAACGTCCTGTCGCCACCGCTGGGACAGCTTCTTTAAGATTCGTCCGTTGGACGGGTGGGGGCGCAGTCACCAGTGCAGATACTCCTATCCGCGCTGGTTGGGCAACGAGGTGGGATCGCAACCATCGTTCCGCCCCAAGCCGGTTCAAGGGGTGCGGCTCTGCGCCGGGCAGCCGATGTGACCGAACTACGTTAGCCACCTGTTCGATGGCTTCTACGGTCGCCATGTTGCCATGCAACATGGCGAATGCTTCACGATCGTGGGCGCCAACGCCAACTTCGATCCGGTCGCCATGTTCGTCGGAAATAATTCGAGCTATCTCAAGTCCGGCGACCTCGCCAACAATAACTCCATGTTCAATGACGACTTCGAGGCCTGACTCTTCAAGGGTCGAAACAAGTTCAGGCACGTGAGGAGCGGCTTTTTCAATTGCTACGTCGGAGAGATCTGCCGGTGCTACCACACCATCGCTTATCTTCCAGATCGTTACAGAGCCAGAGAAAAGCTTGGCTCGTCTCGCGAGCACATCACTCGAACCTGACGCGAAAATGTGCACCTCATTTGCGGCTGAACGCGCTGCTGAAGCCAGCGCCCATCCTAAGGCACGTTCGGGCCGCTCTTCCGCGAGCACCGCCACTCGACGGTCGCTGAGAGTAGCGGTAGCACCATCGTCGTTTCCAACGATATCTTCAATTGAAGCATCCAAATATTCGCCCGCAAGCGATCGAAGTTTCATCGCATGCAGTTGGCGGCGGCGTTCAGGGTCTAGCGCCACAATGTGGACTATTGGTCGTCGCTGTCAGCGTTCTGATCTGAGCCTCGACGGCGTCCGTAACGCCGCTCAAACCGTTCTACACGGCCAGCTGTATCGACGATTTTCATCTGCCCAGTGAAGAAAGGGTGACTCGCACTCGACAACTCAACGGTGACGAGCGGGTATTCATTGCCATCATCCCAAACGACCGTGTCGCTTGTCTCAACGGTTGAATTGGTAATGAAAGAGAAATCAGCACCAGCATCGCGAAACACGACCGGGCGGTAGTTCGGGTGGATGTCACTCTTCATGGTTCAACCATTCTGGCGGTTAGATCGACGAATCGCACACGCAAACGCACAATTAGCGCTATGCGCTCTATTAACTGGCAGGAGAGCGACCAGGGACTGATAGCCCGCTAAGAATCTCCTCGTTTGAACTGGTTGCCGTGATGCGTTCAAGTACCCAGTCAAGCGCGGATCCGTGTCGGGTCTCATCAGCATCCTCGATCGCCACGAGGGTGTCTGCAAGTACTTGAGCCTGGTGCGCTCGTTCTTCGCCGTTAAGGCGGTGAACTTCTCGCGTACATGAGGCGACGACATCGATGGCTGGGTACACCCTCCGATCGGCAGCGCGACGATCGAGACGAACCACGGAATTAGCGGTGCCCTGTAGGGATTCGAGAATCATTTCGTCCAATAGCCAACCAGTTTCAACGGCCGCAGTCGCGATGACGGTCAATGAGCCCCCTTCTTCTAGGGCTCGAGCAGCGCCGAAGAAACGTTTGGGTGGATATAGGGCGGCGGCATCCACCCCATTGACCAACACTCTGCCGTTGCCGGGCGCAGCCATGTTGTAGGCCCTAGCTAGTCGACTCAGGCCATCCAACAAGATGACAACGTCCAGACCACCTTCGACCATTCGCTTGGCGCGCTCTAACGTTAGTTCGGCTACCTGTATGTGTTCCTCGGCAGGTCGGTCGAACGTGGACGCCAAAACCTCTGCCTCAACCACCGCGGCTATGTCCGTGACCTCTTCGGGCCGTTCGTCCACGAGTAGAACTATGAGGTGCAGGTCAGGGTGGTTCGTCTCTATAGCGACCGCCAGTTCTCGAATGAAGGAAGTCTTTCCGCATTCGGGCGGCGAGACCACTAAAGCACGCTGGCCTTTACCGATCGGGGCGATTAGGTCAACTGCGCGGGCTGTAGTGTTTTCGGCTCCGTTGCCTTCAAGTGTCAAGGGTTCTCTCGGATGCACTGCCGTGAGGTCTTCGAAAAGGGGTCGTTCAAGCGTCTCGTCGGGTTCTGCGCCGTTAATTTCGTCGATTCGAAGTAACGCTGGGTTCTTTTCGTTGCGGGCGGCAGGCCGACTAGCACCTTTAACGACGTCTCCTTTGCGCAGACCGTGAGACCGAACCTGTTTGGCAGCGACATAGACGTCGTCGTTGGATGGTAGGGCGCCTCGGGTACGGAGAAACCCATAGCCCTCATCTCGCAGATCCAATATTCCTTCGCATTCGACTGGTTCGCCCTGCCAATTGTCGTCGCGGTCTCGGCCTCGCCGTCTACGTCGGCGGTTGCCGGGTTCCGCTACGCCGGGTTCCGCTGCACCGGGTTCCGCTTCGTCTCGATCCGGCTTCGTTCTCTCTTCATCTTTTGGCGACTCTTCGTCATCCTCGTCGACAGAAGCAACGACTAGAGGTGTTTGTTCAGAAGAATTAGAATTAGAGGCGTCTCCACCATTTTGTTCGACCGACCGACGAACCCTGCGCACCGTTGATGGTTGATCGCTGTTGGTTGCTTGTCCGCTCGTGGGGCCCTTCAAGATGTCGTCAATGATGGTGGCCTTTCTAGCTCTAGGTGCAATATCTAGACCCAAAGCAGCGGCCATTGCCACCAGATCATCACGGGACTTCGACTCGAGAAGTGCTCGGTCTGGCTGATCGGACATGTCATCCTCATGGTGTCGGCACACACGAATTGCGCCGGGAGTGGGTTTGGGGCCGCCCGGGCGGATCAAATCAGCAGGCGCCGACCTGAACCGGTTGCCGGATTCGCGAAACACACGGGCAACGGGACGGTGATATCAGGCTACTCAGCGAGCACTGCCAGTTACAACGTCGATCCAATTCTCATGTGTTTGTGGCAGAGGATACAAATTCCATAATTGCGTTGAGTTCGTTGGGTAGATCAGTGCAACTTTCTGTACGGCCGTATAGGTCTTTGATTTCTTCGGGTTGAGCGAGGGCTACGCCAGTTGCGTCCTCCACCACATCACCAAACTTCGCCGGATGCGCCGTCGACATAATTGCAATCGGGCTACTACCGGCTTCTAAACGTCGCGCAACGCTGACAGCGACAGCAGTATGTGGATCTATGAATTGTCCGGTGGCTGAGTGAACATCAGCGATCGTCTCCTCCACCTCAAGTTCCGATGCTCGATCTGCGTCGAAGATATTACGTAGACGCGTAATCAGAGCCTCGCTGAGTGGTAGTTGCCCATTGCCGCGAAAGTCTTGCATTGCGGTACGCAACCATGCGGCTTCGCGATCACTTAGCTCGAAAAGCAAACGCTCAAAGTTGCTAGAAACCTGTATGTCCATGGCTGGACTCGTCGAGGGAATAACTTGTTCGATCTCCATGAGTCCAGATAGGTGAGTTCGGGTCAGAATGTCGTTGTGATTGCTAGCGATAATCAGCCGATCGACCGGTAATCCCATTTGCGCGGCGATGTAGCCGGCCAAGACGTTGCCGAAGTTGCCTGTCGGCACACAGAAAGAGGTTTGGCGCTCTCCGCCACCCAGTCGAGTGCCGGTGGTGAAGTAATAAACCGTTTGAGCTGCGATCCGAGCCCAGTTGATGCTGTTGACCGCGGCTAGTCGGCGCTGTTGCCGGAACGAGCTGTCAGCAAACATCGCTTTCACGAGATCCTGACAGTCATCGAAGGTCCCATCGATTGAAACATTGTGGATGTTTGAACTAGCGACGGTGGTCATCTGTCGTCGTTGCACTTCAGAGATGCGTCCACGGGGGTGAAGCATGACCAATTCGATGCCTTCGCGGTCTCGGCAGGCCTCGATGGCGGCGCTTCCGGTATCGCCAGAGGTTGCCCCGACAACCGTGACGGAAGTAGCGCGACGCTCCAGTTCGTGTTCGAAGAGTCGGCCTAACAACTGGAGTGCCACATCTTTAAAAGAAAACGTGGGACCCCAATGCAACTCGACGATGTGGTGGTCATTTACACCTTCGGAAGGCAATTCTGTGACGGGCACCACGTCTGGGTGACGAAAAGTCGCGTAGGCCTCCTCGACCATTCGCCCAAGGCTGTCTTCGTCAATTGAAGGTGCGACGAATGGAGCCAAAACACGCGTCGCAACTTCTGTGTAGGGCAAGTTGGCAAATGCTCGCAAATCCGCTCGACCTATTTCAGGCAACTCCGAGGGCATATATAGCCCTCCATCTACTGCCAGCCCGGCAAGCAACACGTCGCCAAATTCAAGAATTGGTGCGTCACCGCGTGTGCTCTGATACTTCACTTTTTAAAGATCTCCCGCCCCCGCTAGTCGCCTATGACTCGGATCAGTGCACCAATGTCTTTGACTTCGCTGAGGTTGCGCAGGTCGCGAAGCGTGGCCTGAACATCAGCTTCACGTGCCTGATGAGTGATGAAAACTAGGTGCGCTGTCGATCCTTGCCCTTGTTGCTCCATGGATCGGATCGACACGTCGTGGTTGCCGAACACGCTTGCTACCACTGCAAGGACTCCCGGCCTATCTTCCACGTCCAATTGCAGGTAGAACGCGCTGGCAGTTTCATCGATAGGTCGAATCGGGAATTCCGACAAAATCCCCAAATCGCTAGCCACACCCTGTTGAAGGTTGCGCGCCGCACAAATGACATCGCCCAATATCGCCGAGGCAGTAGGGCCACCTCCCGCTCCGCGGCCGTACAACATGAGATCTCCAACTTCCGAACCTTCTAAAAAGACCGCGTTGAAGCTTTCTCGAACGGAAGCGAGGGGGTGGTGTTCGGGAACCATTGTCGGATGAACTCGTACAGCTACTTCGCGACCGTCAAACTCAGCCACGGCAAGCAGTTTTATGACATGGCCCATGTGTGATGCTGCTGCGATATCTGCCGGTGAAATACGGCTGATGCCTTCTTGGTAAACGTCTCCAGCAACGACTTTGGCACCGAAAGCAACAGAAGCCAAGATTGCGGCCTTTGCCGCTGCGTCGCCGCCTTCAACGTCTGCTGTTGGGTCCGCTTCAGCGAACCCCAGTTGTTGTGCCTCGGCGAGAACATCGGCGTATTCGGCGCCTTCCTCGGTCATCTTGGTCAAAATGAAGTTGGTTGTTCCGTTGACAATTCCCATGACTCGGCTGATGCGTTCTCCGGCAAGAGATTCGCGTAGCACCCGTATGAGCGGAATGCCTCCAGCGACGGCTGCCTCGAAGAAAAGGTCGACACCTCCAGCTGATGCCGCCTCAAACAACTCCTGGCCTACGTTGGCGACTAACTCTTTATTTGCGGTAACGACAGGTTTACCGGACTTCAAGGAATCAATTACCAATTGGCGTGCTGGTTCAATTCCCCCAATTGTTTCCACGACTAGGTCAATGTCGGGCGAATTAACCACCGATGCGGGGTCTCGGGTGAAGCTGTCGGAAGGCAGGTTTACATCTCGGTCTGCGGACAAATTGCGAACGGCAACTCTCGACACCTCGAGGCGGATACCGGTACGCGCGGCGATCCGATCAGCGTCGGTTCCAATTAGCCGGATAAGAGCACCGCCAACTGTTCCACAACCAAGGATCCCGAGACGTAGGACTGACTGAGAGTGCGATTGCATACTTTCAACGGTAGCGGGCGCAGGGACGGTTCTTTGTCTCGATTTCCGACTGAAAGCCCCAAGTTTCACTCAACGCGCAAGAGTTACTCAACGTCGAGGCTGATCAGGTCTTCAAGTGTCTCTCTTCGAACAACCGGTCGCGCTGAACCATTGGAAACAAACACGACCGCAGGCCGGGGTATTCGGTTGTAAGTACTCCCCATGGAGTATCCATACGCCCCGGTTACCGGGGTCGCAATGCGGTCACCTACGCCCACCCCGTCCGGAAGGGAGGCTTCTCGAACTAATACATCCCCCGATTCGCAGTGTTTTCCGACGATACGAGCGACTGCTGGCCGAGGCTCAGTCACTCTGTCAGGAACGAAAGCGGTGTAACCACTGCCATAGAGCATTGGGCGGGGATTATCGCCGAAGCCGCCGTCCACCGCGACGTATGTTCTGATGCCAGGCAACTCTTTAATAGTCCCGACCGAATAAACCGTTATTGCTGCTTGGGCCGCAATCGAACGGCCGGGTTCAGCAGAGATACGCGCCTTTACGCCTAGACGCTGGCAAGTGTCGCTAAGCAGCTCTCCCCACCGAGCGATCGATGGTGCTGATTCAGATTCCACGTAAGCGACACCCAGGCCACCACCCACCGATAGCTCGGGCAACTCAAGTGGTTCAGAAAACCCAACCACTATTTCAAGTGCTCGGGCAAAACTTTCGACGCTAAACACTTGGCTTCCAATGTGGCTGTGAATTCCCACAAGATCGATCCCAGGATTTGATCTGGCTTGGCTCACCGCGGCCGATGCAGCCCCCGATGCCAACCCAAACCCGAACTTGGAATCGTTCTGGCCTGTTGAAACAAATTCGTGGGTGTGAGCTTCGACTCCAGGCGTGACTCGTAAGAGAACGGACGCGATGATGCCGTCATGGGAATGGAGATCGCTGAGACGGTCAAGTTCGTCGTAGGAATCCACCACAACCCGACTTACGCCGTGAGCTCGAGCTAAGGAAAGTTCATCGAGTGATTTGTTATTCCCGTGTAAAACAATGCGTTCCCCCGGAACCCCGGCTGCGATGGCCGTGTGCAGTTCTCCCTCGCTGGCCACATCGAGGTGTAATCCCTCTTCATGCACTAGTCGGGCCATAGCGAGGCAAAGAAAAGCTTTACACGCATACGCGGCGCCCTCTCCAAATGCTTTCAGGGTTTCTCGACAGCGCGACCGAAGGTGGTTTTCATCATAAATAAAGAGAGGCGTCCCAAACTCTGCGGCGAGGTCGTCTACAGCAAGCCCTCCGATGAGCAGCTCACCTCGTGAACCAATTTCGGCAGAGTCGGGCAAAAGATCAAAAGGGATCGGTCCGGCATTTGAGGTTGTCTGGGTCATCTGCCCCTCCTCACATTTCCTCGGGTGCGGTCAAGCCGAGCAAATCCAGGCCTATCGAAAACCCGATTCGAGCTGACTCAACCAACCAAAGCCGTGCTTGTTGAAGGTCGGATTCCACATCAGATCGAAGGACTGGACAATCGTGATAAAAGCCATGAAACACCGCTGCAAACTCACGGATCCATGTGGAAATTTTGTGGGGTGCTCGGTCGCGCGCGGCTATCTCGATCGTGTCCGGCAAAGTGGATAAAGCCCGTAGTAGTTCAAGTTCTCGCTCGTGTGTTAGCAGCGTCGGATCAATCTCACTCAGCGGATTTCGGGTAACTCCTCGTTTTTCCGCTTCGCGCCCTACTGATGCGATCCGCGCGTAGGCATATTGAACGTAATAGACAGGATTCTCGTTGGCTTGGCTCGACAGTACGTCGATATCTATGGTCTGGCGGGTGTCGATCGACTGAAGGAGGTAGGCGAATCGGGCGACGTCAGGCCCTACAGCCTCAATAAGCTCTCGGACTTCAACCATGGTGCCAGTTCGTTTCGAGAGGTTGATCTCTTTGCCATCGCGAACCAAAGTCACATTTTGACCAATGATCGCCTCATAGGATGACGCTTCGTGTCCGAGCATTTGCAGGGCAGCTGACATTCGAGGGACATACCCATGGTGATCAGCACCCAGAACATCGATAACGAGGTTACCTCGGTCGAATTTTTGCGTGTGATACGCGATGTCAGGCACGAAATACGTGGGTTCTCCGTCACTTTTTATTAGGACGCGGTCTTTTTCGTCACCAAAGGTCGATGTTCGAAGCCACGTAGCTCCTTCGTGATCATCTACCCAACCGCCTTCTCTCAAAGCTTCGATAGCGGTTTCCATAGCGCCAGAGTTCACCAAAGCTTTCTCGCTAGCCCAATGATCAAAAGTCACATTCATGGACGCGAGTGATTCCTGTACATCTGCAAGAGCTCGCTCGCATCCCCATGCGACGGGATCGACATTGTCAGGCATTTCCGAAGCCCATTCGACAACGTATTCCCCCGCATAACCACCTTCGGGAAGCTCGGCGCCGTCTCTTCGCGCGAGAAGCGAGGCACCAAACAGCTCAGTTTGGAGGCCGCGATCATTTACGTAGTACTCGGTGAAGATCTCATAGCCGCAACGCCGGAAGATACGTGCGAGGCTGTCGCCGTAGGCGCCCCAGCGACCGCCCCCGGCATGTAGCGGTCCAGTCGGATTTGCTGAAACAAACTCAAGGTTGATCGATTGCCCATTCCCAGTTTCCGATCGCGCATAGGCACTCTCTCCCCCAGACACCACGTTGGTTAGGACGTCATGCAACCACTGATTGGAGAGGTGGAAGTTCACGAACCCCGGACCAGCGACTTCGAGTGTTTCAATTTGCTCGGCCGGCATGGACTCCAGAACCTTCACCAGATCAACCGCCAGGTCGCGGGGCTTACGTCCAGCTTGTTTGGATATCACCAAAGCAACGTTGGAAGACCAGTCACCATGTTCTCGGTGAGCTGGTCGCTCCAGGTGAATCTCCGACGAGGCGACGACGATTCCGAGCTCGCTTAGAGCGTCAGCCAAGGCTGTCGCCAAGACTTCAGTGATCACCAGCTTCAGCTCCCTAAGGTCAGCGTTGGAATCCCGCAGCTTCGGCGCCATGGGAACACCACCCGACTGTACCGCTGAGACCAACCAAGCTTGAAGTGACTTATTGTTTTGGGCCTATGCCGCGGTCTGGTTGTGGAGGGTTCTATTGAATGCGGTACATTCGCTAACCCGCCCTCGTAGCTCAGGGGATAGAGCATTGGCTTCCGGAGCCATGAGCGCAGGTTCGAATCCTGCCGAGGGCGCAAAACAACTGACAAATGATTCAGTGCTCATGTAACGCCGTGATAAGAAGCACGATGATGACCGTCACCGTGTCTCCATGGGGAGTGGCGGTCACGGCCGCCCTGGTCGCACTCACCCTCGTTGTTTCATGGCGCCTCAATCTCGGCTTACACAAGGTCGTTTTCCTGAGCTCAACTCGATCGGTAGTGCAACTGCTAGCTACGGGGCTCCTCTTGGTCCCGGCGCTTAGACCAGATGCGCCTCTGGGGTGGGCCTGGCTTTGGAGCGGGATGATGGTGATTTTTGCTACCGGGGTAGTGCGTAGAAGAACGAAGCCATTGGGAGAAAATCGCCCTTCGATTGCTCTATCAGCTGTCGCTGTAACTTGTCCTCTCGCCACTGGCCTGACAGTGGTTTTTTGCTTTGGGGTACTTCCCCTAAAGCCGTGGACTCTTGTACCTATGGCAGGGATCATTCTTGGAAATACTCTTCCAGCGACTGCGGCAGGCGCTATCCGGTTTGTTGAGTTGGTAACGGAGGAACGCGGGCAAATCGAAGCAATGCTTGCACTCGGTTTTAAGACTAAAGATGCTGTGCGTCCCCAAGTGGCTAAGGCAATCAAGACGGCGTTGACTCCCGAGATCGAACGAATGCGAATGATTGGACTCGTGCTGATACCTGGCACGATGACGGGGATGCTATTGGCCGGAGCCAATCCAATTGATGCTGTGATGACCCAGATGGTGGTGACGTTTCTTGTTCTCGGCGGGATCACCGTAACCGTCGTCACCGTCGTGCTCGGTTGCTCTTTTTCTGCTGTTGGCGACGGTCAAATCTCGACACAGCGACATGACTAGGGTACTTATGCCTTCCAACCCGTTAGTTCAGTGCGATCGATAACGATCACCGCGCCTTTAGGTCTGGTTTCGGCGTATTGGGTGTAGCGATCGGACAGCAAGTCCAAGGCGCGTTCATATTCGTTGCCGGCTTCATGAACTTTTGCGCGACCGCGGATCCGAACCCACCAAAGATGCGTCCAATCTTGGTCGTTGTAATGGTCGGCTAGGAGCGTCACCTCGGGGAATTGGCGGATGTTGTCCAACCGTTTCAATTCGGTGGTCGATTTCTTTTTGTGGTCAATCGCTGTCACGACCACTTGATCATCAAAAGCGAAAGTGATGGGGACCAAGTCCACTCGGCCGTCTGCCCGGATCGTGGCCAATGTCGCTACGCGAGCATCGCTGAGCAACTCTAATAATTCAGTTTCGTTCATTAGTCCTCGGGGGGTGTGCCTACCCCGTCGTAAACGACGACGGTGATAACGCGATGGGTCACACTAGTCGGAGCTACTTCCTCACCCAACTGCATGGGCCAAGAAGCCCGTCAGCCACGTAAGAATTGATCACGCGGCGTAGTCTCTTCGTATGGCCGTGACGGAACGCGATACAGAAGCACCCCAAAAAGAGCGTTGGGTATTCCAATGGAAAGAACTTCACGAGGAAGTAATTACGTCGGGTCTCTGCACCGGTTGCGCGGGCTGCGTAATCAGCTGTCCACACGACGTAATTGGGTACGACCACGTCCAAGGCGGGTTTAAACCGTTCCATATCGAGGATGAGTTAGGGCCTGACAACTGTGGTCATGGAGAAAAAGGTTGCACGAGTTGCACGAGGGCCTGTCCGCGCTTTCGAACGTGGGAGGACGAAGCCGATGAGTTTTTGTTTGATCGGACTCGCACCCCCGAGGAACCGTCGGGGGTGTACAAAGACATCATCCTCACTCGAGCATCCGACGACTTCATCCACGAGATCGGGCAAGACGGCGGGCTTGTGTCCGCGATCCTGATCTGGGCACTAGACAACGGGTACATAGATGCCGCTCTCACCTCATATGTGGGCGAAGGCGAAGGCTCTCAATGGACCGCCTCCCCGGGGGTCGCCTTTAATCGAGATGACGTCATTAGAGGCGCCGGCAGTCGATACACCTATTCTGCGAACACCCTTGCATATAGCGAAGCGATTGAAGCTGGCGCAAAGAAAATCGCGCTGGTTGGGATGAGTTGCCAAAGCTCAATTGTGCCGGTTGCCAAGTCCCGAAAAATTGGAAAAGTCGGTAACAGATTTGCTCTCAACATAGGGCTCCTGTGTTCGAAGTCATTTGATGAGGCCATTTTTGAAGAGTTGTTCGAGCAGAAATACGGGCTAGATCGTCGCACGATAAAGAAAACAAACATCAAAGGTGTTTTCCAAATCTGGACGAATGATGGCGGCTACTACGAAATCAACCTCAAAGAATGCCACGCTTGGACACGAGAGGGATGCAACTACTGCCCAGATTTTGCCGCAGAACATGCAGATATCTCGACTGGAGGCATTGGTAAGTACAGCGATTGGACATTGACAATCGTGCGAACTCCAATAGGTCGAGAAATCATCATGAAAATGCTCGAGGGCGGTTATTTGATTGGCAGACCCGGAGATGACGACCCGGAGGCTATCGACCTGATGCACAAGTTGAGTCAAAAGTCTCGAGCAAGATGGCCTGAATTTGCCTGGGACAAACCCGCCATGTTGCCCACTCCAACCCGTAAGTAGCTCCGTCGTAGCTATCTCGTCTTGATCAAAGACATGTGTTGATGAGATCCACCATGTTGGGGCGCAGGTCGGTTGCACTCAAGAACTCTGACAACCGCGCCTCGGGGATCACATCAGCGGCTCGAGATGCTGAGCAACGACACAGTCGGTCCAAACGATCTGAGCCGTAACTGCACGCAGACAGATAAAGCTCTTTTGTCGAAGGTGACCACTCCGAGGGTCGATCAGCACCACGACATTGGACTAACAAACCTGCTAGTTCAGGCGGAAATTCGTTGAACGCACTCATCCGATCTTCAAGCCCTTTTACGTCGGCGATATCGACGTCGTAAACCAATAGATCGGAGGCGCAATGGCATGGCCCAACTAGACCTGAATTCGCGATGCATGAATCCAAGAAGGCAACCGTGGTCCCAATGTCGAGCAAATAGTCGCTGACGGGAAGCACATCATCCACGACCAGAGTGCCGGGGTTATCGAATGAAGTAGCTGTCTCGTCTTGACGACTGACTGAGGAGTCTTGTAGCGAACAAGCGCTAGCTAGCACAAGACCAAAGACAACGACTCGGCGAAGAAGGCCTCTGACCTTTGTGTAATTAGCCATAGTCGAAGATTAGGCGGGCCCTAGTTCGGCAAGTTCGCGCGCCGTTGAGAAAACTTGATCAAGCATCGCTTCGGTAAGCCGCCCCGTAAAGGTGTTCTGCTGGCTTGGATGAAATGAACAAACGATATTCCCTGTGCGCTCACAGCCGTGCTCTGACAAGGGCACCACGACTCCGTGGCCAAACTTGGGACGAGGACGCACTCCAAGGATTGAACACGTGACTTGATAGCCAAACTGTCCCAGCGCAACAAATACGCGGACCTTGCGAAGCAGGTCCAACTCGCGTTCGATAAAGGGTCGGCAGTTGTCGCGTTCTTCAGTCGTCGGCTTGTTCGCCGGGGGGGCGCATCGTACAGCTGATGTGACGTAGGCGTCTGTCAGTTGAAGTCCGTCTCCTACATGCCTGGCAAACGACTGATTGGCGAACCCTGTCCTGTGTAGAGAAGCGAAAAGAAAGTCTCCAGAACGATCGCCGGTAAAGACGCGCCCGGTTCGATTGGCCCCATGCGCAGCGGGCGCCAATCCAACGATCACGACTTTCGCTGCTGGGTCTCCAAACCCGGGTACGCCCAACCCCCAATAGTCTTCGTCGCGAAATGCCGCCCGCTTCTCCAAAGCAACTTGTTCACGCCACTCGACTAAACGATCACATTGACGACAGTTTGCTATCTCAGCAGCCAGCGAAACCAAAGAGTCCACGCCGCCGAGTGTTGCAGACTATGAAGCGGAGTCCAGTGACTCCAACGACTACGGTCAATTCGTGGCTTCTTCCGAACGACCGACGCTGATGCTTCTCATCAGACATGGACAGACCCCAACAACTGGTGTCGAGTTGTACGGCAGGAAGCCAGGGGTCCACCTATCCGACGTGGGGGTAGATCAAGCGGAGAAGGTCGCGGAACGAATTTCTGAGATGAATCAACGTGCAATTGCCGCGATTTATTCGAGCCCTTTGGAGCGTACGAGAGAAACCGCGATGCCTATTTCCAAGAGAGTCGGGATTCCCATCAAAAGAAATCGTGGGCTAATTGAACTCGACGTTGGAGATTGGACTGGCCGAAAGCTAAGCCAATTGCGCAAGCTAAAGGCGTGGTCGAAGGTGCAAAAATACCCCTCGGGATTCAGCTTCCCCAACGGAGAGTCTTTCGTTCAGATGCAAACCAGAATGTCGCAAACCGTAGATGGTTTGGTGGCAACGCATCCTGGGAAAACGGTGATCGCTGTCAGCCACGCGGATCCGATTCGAGCCTTGGTCGCTCACGCGATGGGAACCCACTTGGATCTTTTTCAACGCATAGTTGTGTCACCATGCTCCGTTACCGCAATCCTTTACACGTCTAGTGGCCCGGTTGTATTAGCAGTGAACAACACCGGTGACCTGAAATCGATAACACCAGCCTAAAAACCCCCAAATTTTTCAATAGGAACAATGACTGACAACTACGAAATTAAGAACCCCCAGAACTTCGTTGCCGGAACGGTTGGAGCGCCCGGGGCTCGCATCTTTTATCTTCAAGCGCACGACGAGAATCTGGTTCTAACCCTCAAAGTTGAGAAAGATCAAGTTCAGTCGCTCGCAAGTCACTTAGCTGAAATGCTGGACGGCAACAACAACCCGGTATCAGCAGTTTCCGCCACTGAAATGATTGAACCACCCAACGCAGTATGGACGGTAGGAGCGTTAGCCATCGGCCCGGGTGAAGAGCCCGAACAGATTGTTGTCGTGGCCCAGGAGCTACCTGATCAGGAGGAAAGTGAACCCTCACAAGCTCACATTCAGATCAGCTTGGGTCAGGCAAAAGCATTTGTGGATCACGCACTATTTTTGATGGAGTACGGCCGAGATTTTGGGCGACAAAATGGCCATAAACCCATCGGTGAATGACGAGAGCGCTGAACCTGGCGGTTCCAAGTCGACCAACTTCGTGGACCTTGAAACCGCTCGTAAGTTATTAACCGATGGCGAAATAGAGCTACTCGCTCGCATGCCCTACAGCTCGAACGCCACCTTCCTCGTCCGTGTGGAGCGGGGTGATTTGGCAGTAAACGGAATCTACAAGCCTGTCAAGGGTGAACGGCCACTATGGGATTTCCCACCAGGGTTGCATCGAAGAGAAATCGCTGCTTACGAATTAAGTCACGAGTTGCGCTGGGACGTTGTACCTCCCACGGTGGAACGGATAGGCCCCCACGGAACTGGATCTATCCAGTTATTTATCGATGCCGACTTCACTCAACATCATTTCACTCTCGTGAAAAATCCGCTGCATCATCCTGACCTTCGAAAGCTCTGCGTTCTCGATTTGTTGGCTAACAACACTGATCGAAAATCGGGCCATTGTCTCCTTTCAGAATGGGGGCGCGTGTATGGAATCGATCATGGCCTCTGCTTCTCGAGCGACTTCAAGTTGCGGACGGTCATTTGGGACTTCGCCGACGAGCCAATTGACGACCATTTACTTGAAGGCGTGCGACATGTTGCGGACGGAGCTTTGGAACAATTAGCGCCGTGGCTTGAAGAAGACGAACTTGATGCACTTACGCAACGGGCAAAATGGCTGACCGAATCACAAGTCTTTCCTGCAGATGATGGCCATCGATGGCCTTGGCCGTTGATCTGATTCACGGCGAGCCAAGTGCCCGACAAAGCTTGTTCTTGGTTGCCTAAACCCGGACAGTTGCCCTAACGCGCTTTCAAAGCTTCGATCAACGCCGGAATGACTTTGTGCACGTCGCCGACGATGCCAAGATCGGCAACCCCGAAAATAGGTGCTTCAGGGTCTTTATTGATTGCGATGATGTTTTTAGAACCCTTCATCCCAACAAGGTGTTGAGTCGCTCCTGAAATCCCGCATGCCACATACAGGTTGGGCTTTACGACCTTGCCGGTCTGACCAACTTGTTTGGCATATGGAACCCATCCGGCGTCGACGATCGCTCGAGACGCTCCCGACGCAGCTCCAAGCAAGCCCGCTAATTCATCGATCATTGTGTAAGCCTCTGGTTGGCCAAGACCACGACCGCCCGAAATCACTACTTCCGCCTCGTCCAGCTTCGGACCAGAACGTTCTTCTGCGTGACGGCCAGTCACGACAGCCGATCCGGCGACACCAGGGTCAATGGCCTCAACTCCCACCACTTCTGCTGCTCCGCCTCCAGTTGGTTCAGCTTCAAACGACTTCGGTCGAAAGAGCGCTAACGCTGGGCCATCGTTTCGAAAGGCAGTGAAAACATTCTGGGTGCCACCAAAAACTGGCTCCTCAACTACCAGGGCTCCGTCCTCAACTGAAGCGCCAACGTTATTTGTAACGACTGGCTGATCTATCCGGACAGCGAGACGAGCTGCTGTATCTCGCCCATCTGGGGTTTGTCCAAAGAAAATCGCATCGGGGTTACTTGCTTCAATATGGGCCTGAAGCGCTGCTGCAGCGTGAACTCCCACCAGCTTGCCTTCAAGAGGGCCGGTACTAAAAACCTTGGAGGCTCCGTGAGCACCGAGTTCTTCAGCCATCGCAGCCCCGTCGCCGACTACGAAAGCTTCGACGTTGGATGCGAGGCTCCGGGCAGCAGCCATAAGCTCCAGAGTTAGACCACTGGGGCCGCCCTCATCGCCTTCGGCGAATACAAGGATGGTTTCAATCGACATGTTCAACCTCCTCAGATGACCTTGAGTTCACCGAGGAACTCAATAATCTTTTCGTGGGCGTCACCATCGTCTTCGATGATTTCACCAGCTTGCCGTTCTTCCGCATCCGTAACCTGGACGGTTTCTTGGCGAGCACCGTTTTTCCCTACAGAACTGGAGTCGATTCCCAAGGCACTGAGGTCGAGTTCCTCGACGGGTTTTTTCTTAGCTGCCATGATCCCCTTGAACGACGGGTAGCGAGGCTCTACTACACCAGCCGTAACGGACACCAACGCCGGGGTCGGACACTCGACGTCGTCGTATCCCGCTTCTGTCTGGCGTTGCACCTTTACGTTTCCGCCTTCAACTTGTATTTGCTTGGCGAAAGTTATTGATGGAATGTTGAGGGCCCCTGCAATCATCTCCGGGACTGTCCCGGTGTAACCGTCAGATGACTCAACTCCGGCGAGTACCAAATCTGGTGACATCCTCGATATCGCGGCAGCAAGTACTTTCGCCGTCCCGAGCGCATCAGTTCCGGCAAGAGCGGCGTCACTTACGAGAATGGCATCCTCGGCACCCATCGCCAGCGCAGTCCGTAGCCCACCAACTGCTCCGTTGGGCGCCATTGAGACCAGCGAGACGCCGCCGCCGGCAGCCTCTACGAGTTGGAGCGCCATCTCCACCCCGTAGGAATCGGACTCATCTAGGATCAATTTGTCATCCCGTTTGAGGTAGTTAGTAGAGGGATCCAACTCACCGGGCAAAGCCGGATCTGGGATCTGTTTGACACAGACAACGACCTTCATGCGTGGATTCTGCCCTGAGGTTTGGACATATCCAAATGTTAACTATAAAAAGTTTTATAACTGAGTTCGCTAACTGCCACACGAGCGTTGTTAATGGTGTTCGGTTCGACTATCAGCCTAGAAATCGGCGACACTAGCCACGTGCAGATTTTGCTCCTCGTCAACGGATCGGCTTCGTCGGTCACGGCACGAACGAGAGTGCTAATTCAAACGGCCCTAGCTGAACATCACGACGTGCGATTAGCCATGACCAGCCGCCGGGGTCATGCTTCGCGATTAGCCAGAGGCGCTGCTGCGACTGGGACAGACATCGTTGCTGTATTGGGCGGAGACGGAACGCTCAATGAAGCAGCTAACGGCCTAGTAGGAACAGAATGCGCGTTAGCTGCCCTGCCCGGCGGTTCGACCAACGTCTTTGCTCGGACCATCGGACTGGCGGACGAGCCGCTGGAAGCTACGGATCAGCTGGTTGCAGCAATTGAGGCAAATTCAATTGAATCTGTTGGTCTTGGTGAGGTCGACGGCCGCTATTTTCTTTTCCATTGCGGGAGCGGTTTCGACGCTGCGGTGGTCGAGCAGGTGGAGCGGCGATCCGCTTTGAAACGCTATGCAGGGCATCCTTTGTTCATTTGGGCGGGAATTGATACTTGGCTCCGTCACTATGACCGAACAAGGCCAAGAATGACGGTGCGACACGAGCAAGGCGGCGTTGATGACAGCTACTTCACCGTGGTATTGAACACAGACCCATACACCTATTTGGGGAGTCGACCTCTGTCTCTAGCTCCGCAGGCCACTCTGGATCGGGGCCTGAGCGTCGTAGCTTTGCGAACGTTGTCGTTGAGTGCCATGACCGGCCTGTTGTCCGATCTCTTTAAGGGAAAATCACCACAGGACAACGATCTCGTTCACGTTGCCCACGACCTGACCGAACTTGTCGTAACTGGATACGGCCCATTTCCTCATCAGCTAGATGGCGATTATTTAGGCCCTGTCAAGAGCCTCAGATTCAGTTGGTGCCCCCAAGCACTCAGGTTGGTGAAGCCTCTATAGCCCTGGGGTGAAGCTATTGAGAATCGCTTAATACTCCAAGCACTTCATCAGGTATGTCAGTAATGAGACCATCGATGCCGAGTGCAGCAAGTTCCAACGCGCGTTCAACATCGTTGACGGTCCAGGCATTTACGTCGATTCCAGCAGCGTGGGCTGTCCGCACGAGATGGTCGTCGATAATCGACTCGTGAGGATGAATCGCCGAATGGCCATTGACAACGGCGTGACGCATCACATCCAGCCAGGACCTTCGCCCAAAAAGAAGCCCCGTTGGCAACCCAGGGGAAAGTTCACGTATGTGGTCAACAATCGCGTGATTGAAAGATGAAATTATCCAACGGCTAATCGGCTCTGGTCGTGATCGCAAATATCGTTCCAATTCGCTGGCTAGGTTCGACAATTCGTTCACGTCGGAGCTGTCGATTTTTATTTCGATGTTCACACGAAGTCCGTTGCAAGCATCGAGAGCTGTACCCAAGTCGGGTATGTAACCCGGGAGATCTCTCCTGTGAGAACCCTCTATCAGCAGGTCTTCTGCATGCGAGTCGTGATGAACCACCAATTGTCCGTTGAGAGTTCTTCGCACATCGAGTTCGATGCCGTCTGCCCCAAGTTCAGCGGCCGCCAGGAACGCCTCAACACTATTTTCTCTTTGCTGTCGCGATGCTCCCCGATGGGCATATATCTGTGGTCGCGTCAACGTTCGGTTCTCCCGACCTTTTCAGTTCTTTATGAGAGCCCGACTCTCCGCGAAAGAATCCCTTGCCGGAGCACCAGTCCAACCGTAACCTGTCGTATCGCTGTCACTGCGTCATGAATACATGCGGCGAGACCTCTATAGGGTCTGCCAATCGGACGCTTTAGCAGTTTTTCGCCGCAGACAGATAAAGCTTCAGCGGCGAGACAAATGCTCGCGAACCCCCTCGCGAGTAGCACCTGGAGGAAATATAGACGTGAGTGCACGAGGAGCCATGCTGCTGGAAAGCGGCATCTGGCGAAACACCGCTAAATGCCGCGAGATTGATCCGACTGTTTTTTTCCCCATTGGTTCGACAGGAAGCGCTTTACGCCAGATCGCAGCAGCCAAAGCAGTCTGTGTCGAATGTTGCGTCAAAGATCTTTGTCTTGAGTTTGCACTTGACACTAACCAGGACTCTGGGGTGTGGGGCGGGGCATCGGAGGACGAACGCAGACAAATCCGACGTCAGCGAAACAGTGTTCGCCGTCACGCGAGCTAAGTCGAGATCATCCATCTAGTGAATCAACTTTCGCAATGGGTCTTCGGTTGCTCGGTTTAATCGTCTGTCAGGGGAACTTCAACTAGGACTTCTGATCCCGCCGAGTCGCTTCGCCTTCGCATCACGATCTCGCCCCCAAGTTCTGAAGTTGCCAAGGCTCGAATAATCGAAACTCCTAGGCCTCCTTGCGAACTGCTATCAAAATCGTCAGGCACTCCGACTCCGTCGTCACGAACCATCATCCTGATGTGTTCGGCGTCTCGAGACAACAAGATTTCTACTAGGCCCACGCGGCCATCCACGAACGGCAGATCATCGGGGAAGGCATGGTCAACCGTGTTCTGGAGTAATTCGTTTAGTACTACAGCAAGCCGCGTCACTACATCAGACGGGACCAGGCCTGCGTCTCCATGTACTTCGAAACGGATAGGGCGCTCGGGCGAAGTGAAGCTGTCTTGGACAGTTCGCGCCAACATGCTCGCTACTTCTGCCAGGCTCACATCGTCGGATGACTCGCTCGCCAGCGTCTCATGCACCAACGCGATCGCTCGGATTCGACGGACGGACTCGTCAATCGCCAATTTGGCTTCGACTGATTCAAGACGCCGGCCTTGCACACGTAACAGCGACGAAATGGTCTGAAGATTGTTTTTAACTCGATGGTGGATCTCGCGGATCGTTGCATCTTTCGCAACCAAGAGTCGATCTCTTAAACGCAACTCGGTGATATCTCTGAGTAGCACGACCGCTCCCTTAGAGATCTCCCGATCGATAAGAGGCATGGCCAAGACTTGAACGGCAGTGTCGTTTCGTTCAACCTCAGCTGTAATCGGCCCAAAACTTTTCATAGCTTGACGAATGATCGGCTGTTCAATTCCCAAATCCCCGAGTCGGCGACCGGCGACATTTCCGACGATTCCTATCCGGTGGAGCGTGCTAAGAGCATTCGGTGAGGCGTATTGAATTCGAGCCTCGCGATCTACCACCAAGAGGCCATCGCCAACTCTGGGCACCTCATCCATATCGACATCATGTCCAACGAAAGGAAACGCGCCTGATGCGATCATTCTGGCTAATTGGTGAAACGTCTGAAGGTAAGTGCGTTCAAGTTCCCCGGGATCTCGACGTTCAGCAAAGTCGGGAACTAGTTCGCGACTCAGGACGCCGACCACTACGCCGTCGTGGGTTATGGGAATGCACATAACCCGTGCTCGACGATTTGTAGGTTTGATTGGCACCTCGCCTTCTACAACTTCGCCTAACGCGAATGCTCTTGCAACTAGCGGTCGATCAATGTCATCTACTCGCAGTCCTACATGGTCGTCTCGGTAGAGAGTTTGACTCGTAGTGGGTCGAATCTGCCCGGCAATTGCGAACTCTGTTCCAACCTCATCGGTCGCGACAAACAACAGCAAATCGGAGAATGAAAGATCGGCCAAAATTCCCCACCAAGCGACAAGGCGTTGAAGGTGCATTAGCTGTTGCGTCGATAAGTCTGTGCCTATGCGAGTCAATTCCGCCAATGTGGCCATAGGTCAGAAATTACAGCCGTTTCGAACCTGTCAGCAACGGGACACCCCGTAGGTGACGAATTCGGCTCCACATGCGAAGTCTCAGTCGGTGGCAAATCCGATACGGCGATCGCCTGCCGCACCGAATTCGATATAACCGAGTTGTGCCACTGATAGGCCGACCTCTCGGCCGTCGCGATCGTTTACCCAAAGCATGTTGGCGCCTCCACTTAATGCAGACTCCAACCCCGATTTGAGCTTTTCGGCGTCGTCGTCGTCGATGTCAAGCGTGAGCTCGCGGGCCACATTCATGATGCCGATTCGGATCTCCACGGGTAATGCCTTTTCTTCTGTCTTGTTGAGTTGACGAGCGTCAACACAACTCGGGACATATCGTATGCCGCAGTTTGACCTCTACCACTGCTGTTCAACCATTCAGGAGGAGCAGGAAAGTTGGGAGCAACCAACTTTGGTGCGGGCCCAGTCTGGACGCAACATAGAGAATTGGTTTCGTTCTGGCTGTTCATCGTATGGGTGCCGCACGAGATCTAATAATTCTTCAACCATTGATCCGTCGCCTTCCTCGGCACGTTCGATTGCTAGCTGCGCCATGTAGTTTCGAAGCACGTACTTCGGATTCACCGCGTCCATCGACATTTGACGTTCAACGTCGTTCGTTCCTAATTCGCGATGTCGAGCTGCCCATTGTTGAGCAAAGTCAACGAACGCTGATATTTGATGGTGCGTAGCTGATTCTCGCTCGTAGACCGACTCGAGGAGAGGCTTAACACGCTCTACAGGATCAAGGGAGGCCGAGCAGTCAACTCTGCCCAGTTCTCTCCAAAATTTCGTCATATCGGTCTCAACAACTTGCATCACCGACAATGCCTCGTCAGCCAAGCTCTGATCACGCGAGTCGTCCAGCGATGAGAAGCCAAGCTTCGAGGCCATCATTTGTGACCATTTAGTTTGAAATCGTTTCGCGTAGTGCTGAATGGCATCTTGGAGAGGCTCGACCTCCTCCACCAGGGGATAAAGGGAGTTAGCTAACTGAACAAGATTCCACTGCGCGATATTTGCTTGATGCCCGTACCGATATCGGCGGTGTTGGGCGTCGGTCGTATTGGGCGTCCAATTCGGGTCGTAATCATCAAGCCAGCCATATGGGCCATAGTCAATGGTTAGACCTAAAATCGACATGTTGTCTGTATTCATGACGCCGTGAACGAAGCCGACGCGTAGCCATTCGACGACCATGTCTGCCGTTCGTTCCGCCACTTCCCTCAAAAGCGATACGTAGCGACGAGGGCCGGGATCTTCAATGTGTGGGAACTCGGTTGCAATTACGAAATCGGCCAAACATTGAAGTGTTTCGCGATCGCCTCGGGAAGCAAATATCTCGAAGTTTCCGAATCGAATGAAAGACGGTGCCACCCGACAGACGATGGCGCCAAGTTCCGGTCGGGGATTTCCGTCATAAAGCATGTCGCGAACTACTTCTTCACCCGTTGTGACCAAACTCAGAGCCCTAGTGGTGGGAACACCCAGGTGATGCATGGCCTCGCTACATAAGAACTCCCTGACCGATGACCGCAACACTGCTAAGCCGTCGGCTGTGCGGGAATATGGTGTCGGACCAGCTCCCTTTAACTGGAGCATCTGGTGTCGACCGTTAACATCGACGACCTCACCCAAGGCAATAGCCCTTCCGTCTCCCAACTGCCCGGCCCAGTTTCCGAACTGATGGCCGCCATAACACGCGGCGTGTGGATCCATTCCTGCAAGTATTCGGTTTCCTGCGAGAACCTCAACGAAACCCGGTCGCAGAATTTCCGCGGATTCGAGACCCAGCAATTCGAACATCTCAGCACTGTGGGCGACGAGCCTGGGTGCGGCAACAACCGCTGGTTTCACTCGGCTGTAACAGGCCTGTTCGACTTGCCGACGCGCTGTCCCGACCCGGGAGTCCGCAGGGAGCGATTTCGTGAACTGATTGTCGAAACGTAGGTCGTCGATCATCACCATCGCTCTATTTTGGCTCAAACGAGCTTCAAAGCTTCGTTGTATCTGCGCGTTGGCAAATATTCTTCCGTCAATAGGCGCGCCATTTCAGTGAAAACATTCGCCGCCTCACTGTCCGGGTCTGCCACGGTAATGGGACGGCCGGTGTCTCCTCCTTCGCGGAGTTCTTGCAATAACGGGATTTGGCCGAGCAGAGGGACGTCCAGTTCTTCGGCAAGTGCCTCACCCCCTCCGGATCCGAAAATGTCGTAGCGCTTTCCATCATCACCTCGGAACCAACTCATGTTTTCGATCACTGCGCGCACGGAAAGGTTGACTTTTTCAGCCATATAGGCGGCACGTTGCGCAACTTTTTGGGCTGCCGGCTGCGGAGTAGTAACCACTATCAGTTCAGATTTTGGCAAAAACTGTGAGAGAGACAACGAGATATCGCCGGTACCAGGCGGAAGGTCAACCAACAGATAATCGGGGTCGTCCCAATGCACGTCAGTGAGAAATTGTTCTAAGGCCTTGTGGAGCATCGGTCCGCGCCAGATGACTGGCTGGTCCTCTCTAGCGAAGAACCCCATCGAAATGCAACGAACACCATTGGCTTCGACCGGCACCACCATCTGGTCAATCACCGTTGGGGGGCGATCCACTCCAAGCATCCGGGGAATAGAAAAGCCCCAGACGTCTGCGTCCACTACCGCGCTCCGGAGCCCCCGTTGGGCAAGAGCAATGGCCAAGTTCGCCGTAACCGTGGATTTGCCAACTCCACCTTTCCCGCTCGCTATTAACAGAACACGTGTGCGATTCCCAGCTTCCGCGAATGGAATAGCTCTGCCTTCGGCGTGTCCCTGGGCTTCTTGACTACCACCGCTGGCTGCGGGGTCACCAATGAGTTGTTCGCGCACTGCGGCTTGCTCAGCCTCATCCATAACCAAGAACTCGACTGATACTGCTTCCACCCCGTCTCGGGTTGTTATCGAAGTTTCGATGAGATGTATCAGCGTTTCTCGTGCTGGCCAATCTTGGGAGGGCAAAGCAACCACCGCGTGAACAGTGCCGCCGGCTAGGGACACCCCTCGGAGCATGCCCATCGTGTGTAAGTCGCGACGAAGTTCCGGGTCGACGACCTTGCCAACAATCTCAATTAGCTCATTGTCGGAGATACTCATTGCCTGATTCCTACCTGCAAAACAGCAAATTCGAACTTGATGAGGGACGCATCGGTAGAATCTAGTGCCGTGGACGGCCATACACTCACCCCAGAGACTTTCTCTGCCACCGTTGAATCCATCACGGCATCATTCGGTGACCGAACTCGACGAGATATTTACCTCCGAGTTAGAGAGTCCGCAGAAGGGTTGACCGCTGCTGAGGTCGCTAAGGCAGTGAATCTACATAACAACGTTGCTAGACATCATTTAGACAAGCTGGCAACAGCAGGTCACGTCGTCGTGGACATACGCCCAGCGGCCGGAGCTGGGCGTCCATCTAAGCGTTATCGCGCGGCTAGTTCTGATATCACGCTCGAGTTCCCGGTACGGCACGATGATCTGCTTGGAACGTTGTTGGGTAGGGCTCTAGCGCTTCTTTCAGACCATGAGGCTGAACAGCTCGCCGAAGAAGTAGGGCACGAATACGGGCTCCATTTAGCCGCCGCGATGGCACCCGGCGAAGCTCAACGTTCCCTGAAGTCCGCAGTCACGATGGTGGCACAAACCCTTACATCTCACGGTTTCGCAGCCCACAGCGAGGGCACTATTGGAGAGCTCCGCATTGTGTCTGAGCATTGCCCCTTCGGTCAGGCCGCTATTGACCATCCGGTGCTTTGCGCTATCGATCGAGGGCTCGTCAGAGGAATGTTGGCAGCGTTGCACGGGGAAACGACTCCGCATCTCGAGGGTTCACTTGCCATGGGTGATTCGGTGTGCACAACCTCTGTGTAGATCGATTCCTTAACGGCTCTTCGCGACGAGACCCAGATCCGATCTCATTTCTTCGACAGTTGCTTTCAACTGTGCGCGCATTTCTGGTGGTAGATCGCGATCGAGCGCTGATTCATACATTTGGATAGCTAGATCTAGATCTCCTTGAAGTTCTCGCGCCACAAAACCGCGAAAGACATAAGGGTCGAAGCTGTCTGGTTGTTGCAACACTGCGCTATCGAGGTTCCGTATTCCTTCTTCTTGAAGGGCTTGATCATTAATACGAACGAGAATCCAGCCGCGTAAGGTGAGCGCGTCGACGTGTCGTGGTCTTTGTTTGAGAACTTGATCGAGTTGCCGAATTGCGGGCAACGGGTCACCCGCTCGTTCATGTAGTTGAGCGGACAGAACCAAGGCACCTTCTAAGGCGGGTGCATCTCGAAGAATTTCTTCAACGGCTAAGCGAGCCCCATCTACATCTTCGGTGAAGAAAAGTCGCTGAGCGTTGGCTAAGCGACTCCTAGGCGATCGGTCGATTTCACCAGAAATGGTTTCGCCCGGCGCGCGCAATCCGGAAAATTGCGCTACTGCGAAACCCGAAACCACGCCGACGGAAAGTATGACCGCGAACCATCGCCAAAACTTGCCCGAAATTGCCATGCTGACCTTACGGGGTTCTGTCTCGTCGAGAAATCGAACAACTGCAGCGACACGGCGGGTGTAATCATTTCGGAGAGTTTCATACTCTTGGTCAGTTAGTTCACCACTTACATGTTCTCGGTCAAGGTCGTCGAGAGATCTCAACAAAAAATCGCGTTCCGCTTCTAATTTGAGGACGTTGAACAGTGGTTCCTTAGATCTGCTCAATTTTTTCCCCGAAGCGTTTGCACTATTCGTATGTCTTCCTCCGACGGTTCGATTTCTCTTCCTGATCGCCACCTTCCGAAAGCGAGAATGAGAAGGCCTACCGCCATAACCCCAGCAAGTACAGGAAGAATCCAAACGAGCGCACCTACCCCCGAACGGGGAGGATTTGCGTTCACATCGCCGCCATATTGACGGGCCATCCACGCCCGAATTTCGTCGTCGCTTCGTCCCTCGGCAACAAGATCATCCACTTGTGCGCGGATAGCAGCAGCAACTGGAGCGTTTGACTCCAGTACGTTCTGACCGTCACACACCGGACACAACATGGTCGATTTTATTTTATAAGCGCGTTCTCCCTGGGTTGCAGGCCCATCGTCGGTTACGACTGACGCAACAAGTGCACCGGCCACAATTATGAGAATGAAGAGCCAGCTAATTCGTTGGTAGCGCCTCATGGCACCGAGTTTCGTTCTTGAAGGTCGACAACCACACGGTCAACTTCGTCAGCCGTGATCTGCCCCTGCCATTTGGCGACAACAACCCCTCCGGGGGCCACAAGGAAAGACTCGGGTGGACGCAGCACACCAAAGGCAACCGCCCACGCGGATTCATTGTCAATCAGAACCGGCCAGTTTCCTCCATGTTCAACGAAGAAGGCTCTGGCATCTTTCTCTGTGTCACCAAAGGGGACGCTGATAACAACTCCGTCGAGTCGGTGCCGTCGATTCCACTCCACTAACTCTGGGTGTTCTCGCACGCAAGGCACGCACCATGAAGCAAAAAAATTGATTAGCGCCCACCCGGAGGTGACGTCATCGACATCGAATGATTGGCCATCGAAACGGACACCTTCAACTTGAGGCACAAGCTCGCCGATCAACGGGCTCTTCGATTGTGATCCATTTCCTCCGTCGCGAGTCGCGAGCACCAGCACGAAACTCAGGAGAACGAGCCCTGCAACCGCGCTAACAATACGCACGATACGAAGACTCCAATGGGTCACAACGCCTTCTCACTCACAACGTCTTCGCGTCTAGAACCGCGAGCGTCTTTAAGTGGAATAACGGCGAGCAGGGTTCCAATACCAATAACAAGACCACCGACCCATATCCACGCAACCAGTGGTTCTATGAGGACCCGTATGACCACCAAATCGCTGCCTTCTTCGGGAATAGCAATGAGACTTAGATAAACGTCGTCAACGAAACTAGTGGCGACGGACGGAGTTGATATCGGCCTACCAAAGGTCGGGTACTGGGTGATAGCTGGTGAGTAACCCCCACGACCTTTAACGTCAATCAAAGCTTGCACCACTCGATTTGGGCCATCCATCGTGTCTGTCAATTCGACAAAAGTTATTTGATGACCCGCGACCGAGCCAGTGTCTCCGGGTCGAAGGTGGAACTCTCCTTCTTCGCTAAAAGCCGTGCTCGCAATAAATCCGAAGGCCAGGAGACCGACGCCCACATGAGCCACCATGCCGCCTCCAGATCGGCCGGTTAGTCCCCGCCAGCCGTTCCGCCGACAGGCAAGCACCAGGTGCCGAAGCGCAGCGCCAATTACAAAGCCCCCCAGACCTATACCTAGAACAGGGCCGAGTCCTTCGGCGCCCATAACCACCGCCACGCCCATCACCACAGCTCCACATGCAGCAGGTCCCAGAGCTCGTTGGGCAAGCACCTGTCTAGAGGTAGAACGCCACGTAAGCAGCGGGGCGAGACCCATTGTCAATAGCAACGCTATTCCAATGGGTAAGAGCATCTGATCGAAATATGGTCGACCAACCGCTAACCGGTCGCCATTAATAGATTCAACAATCAGCGGAAAGACAGTGCCGAGCAGCACGACAAAAGCAAACAGGGCGAAAAGAAGGTTATTTGCGAGCAAGGAGCCTTCGCGCGACAAAGGCGAGTCGATCGAGCCAGGCGAACGCAATTCATCTCCGCGCCAACCAATCAGGGCAACCGATACAACCAAAATGGCAGCAAAGAATCCCAGCAACAGAGGTCCCAGACTCGACGCGCTGAATTCATGTACCGATTCGATCACTCCGGACCGTGTCAAAAATGTACCGAAAATCGTCAAGGCGAAGGTGGCCAGGAGAAGCGACAGATTCCATACCCGCAACATCCCTCTTCGTTCTTGAACTATTACCGAGTGAATAAAAGCGGTTCCGGTGAGCCATGGCAAAAAAGATGCGTTCTCCACGGGATCCCACGCCCAATAACCGCCCCAGCCCAGAACCTCATAGGACCACCATGCCCCGAGGAGGATTCCCACGCTCAGGCTTCCCCAAGCGATCAAGGTCCAGATACGGATTGACAGCAACCACCCTTCTCCAAGTCGGCCAGTGACTAACGCTGCAATCGCGAAGCTAAAGGGAACGGTGAAACCCACGTAACCGAAATACAGCATGACCGGGTGTATTGCCATGAGTGGGTGATTTCGTAGCAACGGATTGAGCCCGTCGCCGTCGATTGGAGGGCTCGATAGCGTGCCAAACGGATCTGCCGGACCTGCCAACAACCCGAAAAAGAAGACGCAGACAACGAGCATGGTCAACAGCGCCCAGGCAACTAGTCGATCGCTGATTTGACGACGGAAACTAAGGGAAACAGCTCCAACATAGATGCAAAGAACGAACCCCCAAAGCAAGAGCGAACCCTCAAGGGCGCCCCACAAGGTAGCGAATTTGTAGAGAACAGGTGTCGATTCAGTTGAGTTCGAAGCGACGTACGCGAGCGAAAAATTATTGGTGAGCAGAGCAATCTCCATCGCCACCACAGCAACGACACATCCACTAACCATCACGGCAATCCAAAAGAGCGCACGGCTGTGCCTGTCACTTCGATGAGACGCGAGCGCCAGGATTAGGCTCGTCAGTGCGCCTATCGCCCCAACTAACGCAATACCGACGCCCAACGTACCTAGTAGCGCTGTCATGACTCCGCTGCCGGAACCTCAAAGGGGCAATCATTGAGAAAACCCCTTGGGAGCTTCTCGCTGACGCGCTGCTCATTTACTGATGCGTACTCGTTGGTGTGTTTAACCAGCATTCGGTCACTCTGAAAGTAGTGGGTATCGATGCCAGCGGCGGTTTGAGCTTCGCCAGAAATCCACTCGCCCTCCAGCACCACAGGAATCCATGGAGACGCAAACAACTCCGGCGGATCCGCAGTATGTCGCACGGAGGCGACGACGCAATCGTGAATGATTTGGAAGGTGGTTACACCGCTCTCGCTACGGACCGTCGATGGAATTACCCGCCCTTGTATCCGGAAACGACGATCACCTAGTTCTGGCCGTTGTTCAACTGCCTCATCTACATTTCGAAAGAACAGCGTTGCATTTCTGAGACCTTGTGCTGTGATGAATGCGGCGGCGGCAACCAACACCGCCGTCGCGGCGAAAACCGCCCATCGCCGATTGCGATGAACTTTTCGTCGGAGTTCTGCGGGGTTTTCAACTTCGTGCCTGGGGCTGAGGTCCATGGCTAAGAATCCGCAGGCGTGCTGCTATCGCTTCCAGGATCGAGTTCTTCTCGCCCACCGATTCCTAGCTCTCGACCTACGGTTTTTCCGCGTCCCACGATCCAGAGAGCGTAGGTCACGACGACAATGAAACTGAGGCCCCACCCTGTAGCGACGGTTGTTACCTCACTCACATTCTCTCCCGACTCTCAGGCTTGTACATCGTCTTCTTTAAGACGCGAGGCTATAAGTGCTTCCAAAGCTTCCTCATCTCTCAACTCTTCCAACCGAATGACTCGGTAGCGATGAACAATCAACCAACTAGCAACGATGGTTACCGCCAAAGTTGAGTAGAGCAAAGTCCAATACATTTCGCCCGTAATCTCCGGTCGTCGACCAACGCTTAGGCTCGCTTTTTGGTGAAGCGTGCGCCACCAATCAACTGAGTAGTGGACAATCGGTACGTTGACAAAAGAAATCAGCGCCATTGCAGCGGTCCTGCGCCCCCGAGTCATGGGGTCGGCTGGTAGTCGCCGAAGCGCAAGATATCCAAGGTAGGTGACAAAGAGCAGCACCGTGGTAGTGAGCCGGGCGTCCCACTGCCAATAAGTCCCCCAGGTAACGCGTCCCCACAGCATCCCAGTAGCCAACGTGATTCCTGTAAATACGACGCCAACCTCAGCTGCGGAACCTGCCAGCCGGTCGTAGTGGCGGCCACCATCGTGCCTGCGGCGGCTCCGCATCAAAAATAAAGCACTCGAAAGGGACGTCAAGACGAAAGCCCCATAGGCAATCCATATTGAAGGCACATGCAGATAAAGCATGCGTACTGCTTGTCCTTGCACTACATCTGCGGGAGACACAACGAGACCTAGTAGCACCATCAGCACAACAGCGACCAGGGCTACCGCTCCCAGCACTCGAGTGGCAGGGGTTGCTGTCATGTATTTGGTATCGGGTACCTGTGCCATCTTCAACCCTCCTCCAGCAAGAATCCAAAAGTTCCTAGGCCTATGGCGGTGTGCACCGCAGCGATTACGAACATCAGGCTGGTCCACGTCCAGCCTGCTTCAGCGCGCACTCCCAAGGCCGTCTCGAATGCTCGAGAACCTGCGAGCAGGACGGGGGCCAAGACGGGTACGAGAAGCAACGGAAGCAGGGTAGCTCGGACACGAAGTCCGGCCGCCATTGCACCCCAAAGAACTCCGCAAACCGAAAATGCCAATGTTCCACCCACGGCTGCTGCCAGCAGTAGAACCCAGTTTTCGATTCGAACGTTGTAAAGCAGAACTACTCCTGGGACAAGCACCAATTCAAGGAGCACAATTTGGAAAAAAACTCCGAGTGATTTACCGAGAAAAAGCGATGGAGCTCCAATCGCCGACATTCGAAAGGCATCGAAATTTCCATCTTCAGTTTCAACGTCAAAGGCCCTTTGAATTAGCAATGTTCCACCAAAGAGAACTGCTACCCAATAGAGGCCGCCCGCGCCTAGTTCAAGAAGGCGGGCGTTCGCGTCAAACGCAAAGGCGAAAACAACAAGTATGAGCAATGCCAGGGGTGCGACATGGCCAAGGGTTACTTTGGACCGCCATTCGACTCGTAGGTCTTTTCGAGCTATCAGCAGGGCTTCACGCAGCACCGGAATCCTCCGAAAGACGGCCGCCCCGCAATGTAACTACCCGGGTGGCCACGGATTTAGAAAGATCTCTCTCGTGGCTAGCAAACACCACCGTTGCGCCGGATGAGGCTGCTTCGACCAAGATTTCGTCGAGAAGCCCCCGGCCTTCGTGATCTAGCGCCGCATGCGGTTCGTCGAGTAACCAAAGCTGGGGACGGCCAACGAGCATCGAGGCAATCGCGACCCTTCTTCGTTGGCCCGCGGAGAGACGTTCAATTGGAACCGACCAGAGTCGATCAGATAGTCCAACTCTTCGCAAAGCAGCGCCTGCATCACCTGCTTCAGCTCCAGTAGCTGCTGCCCGAAATTCCACATGCTCTTGTACCCAAAGATCTTTGTAGAGGTGATTGTCGTGGCCTAGCAGCCCGATATGACGCCGCGGAGACCTGCGATCGTCTCGCATGTCGAATCCCAAGACATTGGCGTCTCCCTCGCTGATTGGGATTAGACCCGCGCAAACGCGCATGAAACTGGTCTTGCCGGCACCGTTCGATCCCCGTAAGTGAACGATTTCGCCTTTGGCTATTTCTATGTCGAGCCCGGCCAGCACAGGAAAGCCACCTGCTACGGCGACCACCTTGTGAAAGTTAACGACCGTGGACATCTCCCCCTGATGCTACGACGAGGCCGCCTAGAGGCCACCAAAGATGTACGTAACAGCTTGAGATCTGGCTCACGCTGCGATCGTGACTCTTTACGACACGTCTATGACAGCTACTACGTCACCTTCGCTAATTCGATCCTCTTCGGCCACACGCATCTCAGAGACTTTTCCCGCGGCTGGCGCCACTACGGGGATCTCCATTTTCATTGATTCGAGAATCACCAGCTCGTCGCCCTCAGCGACCATTGCACCAACTTCGGCAACGACTTTCCAGACTGTGGCGGTCAATTCTGCTCGCACCTCCATAGAGCTGCTCCTTTCGTGGCATCCCAGTTCAGCGCGGGCCAAACTAGCTGGCTTATCAGCTTCGTGCTCAATGGGTGACTTAATCAAGGTGAAGCGACGCTTCGAAACTCGGCGGGCCCAGTACCATCGTCAACGATGTACTTGATCCCGCTGGCTTTACTTATCGGTGCCGCTGTCGGGCTTTTTGTCCGTGGCTCATTCGACTATTTGCTAGCTACCAGGGTCGTGTTCTGGCCAATTGCCGTCGTTGGTGTTGCCCTTCAAGGCCTTGTAGGTTCTGGCCTCGGGGTGCCCTATCCCACTTTGCTAACTGCGATTTCTATGGTTTTAATCGCGGTTACATGTGCGATGAACCTGCATCTCACCGGGGCATCGGTGCTCCTTTTCGGGACCGTACTTAATTTGTTGCCCTTGGTGTTCTACGGGTACATGCCTGTGACGGCGGAAGCTGTGGTTAAAGCCGGAATCGCGGACTTCGCGTCAATCGATTTGGTGCGCCTGGGAGCTACTAGAGCGTTTGAGACTGGCGGCGAAACCCTGATTTTCCTGGGAGCAATCGTACCCGTCCGGTGGCTCAACGAAGTCTTTTCCTTCGGAGACCTGGTCATAGCATGTGGGTTAGCCAACCTCGGGTTTCGGCTCTTTTTCCCGCTTCGAGAAACAGCGACTTACTACGACGAAGCGTCGGATTATGACCAATACCGTGACCCAAACCAGCCTGACCCGTTCGACGACTACAAACCAAATGAACCGGCATGGGCGAAACCCACAGCAAACGAGACAGGTTCGACTGCTCAAACAATTCCACCACCTGACCCTAAAACCGCACTCGACACGCTTGAAGGGTCCGCATCGCTTAGTCCTCATGACGAGGAAAAGTGACTGAAGGCGAAGCCCACGATCCCGTAATTCGTTCCCGCGAGCGAATACGAATGCTCGCTGGCGCAGGCAGACGCTGCGGATATAGCTGTTTCTTGACGGCTCTCGCCGCATTTCTCATCAACTACTACTCGGGATCATCCTCATTTTGGATTTCTTTCACGGTGGCTCTACTCATAATTGGTTCACTAGTTCTCGCTCCGTCGATCATTTTTGGTTACGCAGTGAACGCCGCCGAACGAGAAGAGCAAGGACTTCCCCATGGCCACTAGCCGCAAGCGGATTGGTAGAGCACCCATCAGTTCTGGAATCATTCAAGCGTTCGTAAATTGTTGGTAATTTCGGAGAACCAAAAGTATGTCAAACCGTCTTCCCGCCCCGGAGCGCAGAAAACAGTTACTTGATGTAGCAATGACGGCCTTTGCTGCCACGGGCTATCACGGCACATCGATGAATGATGTGGCGCGCGCAGCGGGCGTAACTAAACCGGTTCTCTACCAACATTTCGCCTCCAAGAGAGACCTGTACGTTGAATTAGTTGATGACGTGGCTAATCGTTTAGCGAACAACGTCGTAGGTGCCGCCGACGCTGCTGATACAGCCGTCGAAAGAACCGTGAATGCTTTAAGCGCGTATTTTCGCTTTGTTGAAGAAAACCAGCGTGAGTTTCAGTTGTTGTTCGGGCGTGCAGCGTCAAGGGACGAAGACACCGTCAATGGCAGTCAAATGGTCGAAAGCAGAATGTCGGCGACTATCGCTGAGATACTTCGCCGGTGGCTCGACGTCGCGGAAGTTGAGATTTATGCCAGAGCAATCGTCGCGATGTCTGAGGGTGTGTGCCGGCACTGGCTCACTCAAAGTGACCGGCCCTCTGCTGAGGAATTAGCCGAGCAGCTAGCCGGATTAATTTTGACCGGATTACAAGGTCTCATCGAAGTCGCAGCCGAAATCAAAAATAAGCAGAAGTAGGTCGCGATACGCCCACTCCTGCCATCATCAAGAGATGGAACAAGGCGCCTTATTCGGTATTCGAGTCATCGATTTAACTACAGTCCTCATGGGCCCAATGGCCACGAGAATGCTGGGTGATCATGGTGCCGACGTAATCCGCGTGGAAACCACCAGTGGAGATTCAACAAGGAATGGTCTTCCGAGTCGCCATCCCGGTATGTCGGGGTTTAGTTTGAATCTTCAGCGCAATAAGAGATCGCTAAGCGTTGACTTAAAACATGAAGCTGGGCTGCAGGTCATCCTTGACTTGATTGCAACGGCAGACGTGCTCGTGACCAACATGCGCGCAAGCGCGCTGGAACGTCTCGGTCTAGACGAGGTTTCTATAAATGCGGTCAATCCGGCCTTGATCTATTGCAGAGCGAATGGCTTTGCGAGTGAAGGGCCTTACGGGACCAAAGCCGCTTATGACGACGCCATCCAAGCTGCTTCGGGGCTTGCTGGACTCTTCACCGCCACGAACGGTCGTCCCACCTACGTTCCTTCGGTGATTGCAGACAAAATCACTGGACTCCATGTCGTGCAAGCTGTCATGGCAGCGCTAATACATCGTTATAGGACTGGCAACGGACAAAACATTGAAGTGCCAATGTTCGAAACCATGGTGAGTTTTAATTTGGTTGAGCATCTCCGGGGTGCTGCATTTGAGCCACCTGAAGGCCCCTTCGGATATGAACGACTCTTATCTCCAGCTCGTCGACCGTACTCAACATCTGACGGATTCATCTGTTTGTTGCCCTACACCGATGGAAACTTTCTGGATTTTTTCGACTTCATCGGACTTCCCAATTTGGCGGAAGACGAACGTTTCTCCACCCACAATGCACGCGTGGTTCATACCTCTGAGCTGTACGACCTGATTGCTGAAGTAGCTCAGACCAAAACAACCGACGTCTGGATTGAGTTTTGCGACCGGGTCTCCATTCCCGCGGCAAAAGTTATGGATTTATCCGAATTTGCGGATGACCCGCATTTAGCGGAAGTCGAACTCGTCCAGATCGCGCATCATCCGACCGAGGGGGACTACAGATATGTGCGAGACCCTGTTATTTACTCTGAAAGCACAACAGAACTCCGTCTGCATGCGCCCCGACTTGGACAACACAGCGCTGAATTATTAAGAGAACTTGGATACGACAGTGAAACAATCTCGGCCTTGGTTACAGAGGGTGTAGTGACCGTAGCGTCGTAGCCGCTCCGAGTTAGCCGGCGCTTGGATCCACGAGGATTTTGACTGCATCGATACGTCGTTCTGCGAGATCATCAATGGTTGCGCCAAGAGCATCAAGGTCGATGACCTCGTTGTTGCGTAGGGGAGCAACCAAAAGGCGTCCGTCAAGGATCATGTTGGCCGTAGCTTTCATTTCTTCCAAAGTAAAAACCATCGAAGCGTCAAGACTGATTTCTTTGCCGATCCAGCGGAGAGGGCTAATTCGCGCCTCCTGGCTCGTAACCCCCACAAGGCATACAGAACCACCTCGTCGCACCATATCCACCGACTGTTGCAATGTTTGAGGAATCCCTGCACAGTCGAAGGCGATGTCTGCTCGAAGGCCTTGGGTCAACTCGTCCAAAGTGCCTCGCAGCTCTTCGCCGGGAGAAACCGCTATGTCGCTACCAGTCATTACCGCGAGTTTGCGACGATGCTCATCTGGCTCAACGGCAACAACTACTCCCGCACCTGCGGCCTTTGCAACCTGAGCAGTCAGTAGTCCGATAGGGCCGCACCCCACCACACACACCACGTCCCCGACTCTGAGTCGACTCCGACGAACCGCGTGGAACGCCACCGATGCGGGCTCGATCAATGCTGCGTCGTCGGTGCTGATTCCCTCCGGGATGGGAATGACGCGCTCAGCTTTCAGCTGTAGAAACGGAGCGAACCCTCCCGAAGTCGGACCTGTAGGTCCCGAGTAGTCAGACCACGCGGTCCGACAATATTGACTGAGATCATTTCTGCACTCCATGCATCTACCGCAGCCAGGAGCGAGGGCGCCCGTTACCCGCTCTCCTTCGGTGACGTTGAGGACCTCGCTGCCCGCTGCGGCGACGACTCCCACCCATTCGTGGCCACATATGCCTGGCGCGTACTTCCATCCCTCCACATAGGCGTGGACATCACTGCCGCAGATTCCGCATCGCTCCACGGCGACCACCACATCATGCGCCTCGGGGGTGGGGTCTCCTTTTTCAATGAGTTCGAATTGGCCCTTGCCGGTGATCAACCCAACACGCATCTAACGCTCCCTCGCTTAGTAGGACGATGTAAAACTACTTCGCCCAAATTCTGGCATGAGTGGCGACTTTTTCTTTTGGTACGTAGCAAATCGAATATTTGGGATATCAGATGACTCCACAAAAATGTTTGGGGACCACCAATTTGGTGGTCCCCAACACTAAGACGCTTGACGCGCCCTATTTAATAACTCATTGGTTAGCTAGCGGCCACCGATACCTTTGCCAAGCGCCGAAATCGCTGCATCCCTAATAGGAATGAAAGCGAGAATAGCGATAGCGGTCGCAGCATCGGCTCCGAACCTACCCATATTCAAGATTTCTGTGCTTCCTCCATACCCAAAAACACCGCCACCATCGTTGACGTTGCTAATAAGTACGAAGAGATACGCCCAGATTAGGTTGAGGTTTGATCCAACTACTGGAATGGACTTCAACATTGAGTTCACGTTCACGGTGTCGAGAACGCTGTCGATGACTGCCATCACACCTTGAAGCAACATGCCCATGATGATTATGGTCAAAATTGTCGACATCATATTTGCCAGGACCCCCTTGTGGTCTACAGAACCGGCCGTGCACCAGACCAGCACCGAGTTAGGGGCCCGCTGGAGCACTAGGGACATAGTACTTAACGTATTGACACCCATCGCGCATATTGAGTTTTTACTTTTTAAAGCTTTCTTTTCTTGCCTTTAGCTAGTAAAGCCACCAATTCAGTGGTCAACGACGACAATCAGCGAGATAAAGGAAACCTTAGCGACGCGATTCGTCATCAAAGGAAGATAGACCCGCCCTAACTTCGGCAGTTTTGGGACCAGTCCTTTGCTCCGCAGAAAGGCTCCACTCCAAAGCTTTTTCTACATTCACTTTCCGTTCCTTAATTGAGTTAATTCAGATCGCGAGGAAGCTGCTGCAACGACCACGACCGATAACGCGCGAACGGGAACGAAGGCATAGCGCCGAGTTTCGTAGAGTCACCGCTATGAACGATGTGATTGATTTCCGATTTCGGCCGGTGGGCTCGCAAAGCTGGACGCGAGATACAACGTTTCACTACCTCAAACGCATGGGACTCCAAGCGACTCCTTCTTTCCTTCAACAATCACCTGATCTGATGTTCGAAGAGATGAAAGCTGCCGGGATCGCCCTAGGAGTTATTGGGGTCCCTGGACCAACAGAAATCCGGGGACTTGACCCCATCGGCGCATCTGGATCTCAAGATGTGATCGATGATCATCCCGAGATGTTCATCCGTTTCGGATCTGTTGAACCAAGCAACGTTGACCAAGCCGTCGCTGAGGTACGACAAATGGGAACGGCTGGAGTTACCGGCGTGACGATTGACCCGTCGACGGCACAGGTCAGCCGAAAATTTCATGATCGCTCGTTGTATCCGCTGTATGAACAAGTTCAAGAATGCGGAATGCTTGTGACCACAACCCAAAGTTGCCTTCTCGGCCCATATATGGACGATTGTCGACCCGAATATGTGGACCATGTGGCCACTGATTTTCCAGACTTAACAATCGTGATCCAACATGGGAGCTGGCCCTACGTTCTTGAGGCGATAGGTGTCTTATACAAACAACCAAATGTATTCCTAGTGCCAGGTCAATACGTTCACTACAACTTCGCAGGATCGAACGAATACATCCACGCACTGAGACATCAGTGCCAAGACCAAATTATTTTCGGAAGCGTTTACCCGAACTGCGGCTCGCTGACTGACCTGCGAAAAACGATCGGCGAATGGAAATTGCCTGCAGATGTGGAGCGCAAATATCTTCACGACAATGCAGCCCGAGTGCTTTCCCAAGCTTCACCGTGAACCGCGGTGACTAACAAACAGTAAAACGCAACCAGCATTTGTTCTTTTCGAAAAACTGGGGAACACAGCCGAAACCTCTCAGGTGTCGCTATTCCAATGCCTCACCGGTCATCGCCTCCGATGATGTTTTTCTCTCTGCGAGCTGCGCTGCACGCCTCGGCACTCAATCGTCAAGGTGCCCGAACAATTTTTCGAGTACCTCACGTGCCTGTTCTCCCGTAATTCGCCCATCCGCTTGCAACTCAGCTATTTCTTCTTCAGCCAGTTCTCGGTGTGAGCGTTGAAGGGCGGCTTCATCTTCAGTTTCTTGTGGGGCACGGACCACGTTGGACGTATGGCTCAGCTTTTCTCTATCTTCACGAGCTTTGTTTTCCTTTAGCCACCTGCGGTGATCAGAGTTCTCTTCCTCGGCCATTGAGTAACGCTAATAGGAAACCAAACTCCCTACATCGACGGACGGCGATGCTCGCTTCGATCAGCTAGCTAGAGGAATGCGCAGTTATTCGTTCTCCAACTAGCCAGACAGCGCGCCTTTCACCTGAAAAGGAGTCGCCCCACACAAATCACCGTGTTCCTTGGTGGGATTTCAAAACACGGCTTCGCTAGGAAACGTTTTCAAGGGTCCACGCAACCTAAGATTTACATGTGGCAAGAATGAAGAAGCTTAAAAAGACGGCGAAAGCCAAGAGTTCCAAAATATCAAAGCTGCCCGACAACGTCCGACTTGCGATCGAGGCTAAACAATCCCAAGATTCCGGTTGGGAAAGTGGGCGAGGTTCCGGTCAAAAGAACACGGGATTCTCAGGAGGCAGTGCAAAACGCACGGGAGGAAGAGACAGGTAGCTACCAGTCTCTTTGAGATGCGGAGGATCCAGCACAATGCTGCACATGTCTGACCTTCCGCCTGTGAACTGTTCGATGGATCAGGCGCTCGAATTCGCTGCCACGTACAACGCCTACAACCAGATAGCTGCGGAACCCGAGACGTTGTCGGCCATGTATGAGCCGATTCGTCGAGCGTGGAAACAGTCCACTGAAGTACCCGAATGGATGGGTGTCGATCTGCTGCGGGGCCTGTTGTTTCTTATGTACCGTGAAGATCGCTTTGGCTACGGCGATGACTCGACGCTGCGTCAAATGCATCAGGTCATCGAAGCGATTCGCAGCAGACTCAATGAACACCTCGAAGACGAAATGAGATTGAAGGCTCTCGCCCGAGGATCTTGACTAACTGACGGCGGAAAGAACCGTTCCGCCTGGTCGTGAGGCACTCAAAACGCCAGCCAGTTCACTTACTTCGGCAAGTATTTTCGAAGGGTCAGCATCTAAATGCAACGTTCTCACGTGCGGCTACTTCTCAGCGAATGGAATTAAGTGTCGTGATAGGGGTTCTCCGAACCGTTCGCTGCTGTCCCCCATTTCACCGCCCTATTCGATTCGCATGCCCGAGATGGCTCGACTGATCACAAGCTGCTGAATTTGTTCGGTGCCTTCGAAGATGTCGTAAATTTTGGCGTCGCGATGCCAACGCTCTACGGGGTAATCCCGCACATAGCCATATCCCCCGAGTATCTGGATAGCGCGCTCGGTGGCCCATACAGCAACGCGGCCTGCTTTGAGTTTGGCCATCGAGCCTTCGGCATTCCGATATTTTTTGTGCTTTCCCAGCCAGGCTCCTCTCCAAACCAGGGCGCGAGCAGCGTCTATCTCCATCGCCATATCCGCCAACATGAACGCTATTGATTGATTCTGAATGATCGGGCGACCGAATTGGCGTCGTTCCTTCGCGTACTCGAGTGAGTATTCATATGCTGCGCGGGCTATCCCAACCGCTTGGGCACCGACTGCTGGGCGGGTGGACTCAAAGGTCTGCATGGCGGCTTGCGCATTGCCTGATTTTCCTTCTCGAACACGCGCGAGGCGTTCTTCAAGTTTGTCTTTACCACCCAGTACACAATTGCCAGGTATACGACACTCCGTGAGAACGACCTCCGCTGTATGACTAGCTCGAATGCCGTGCTTTTTGAACTTTTGGCCTTGGGAAAGTCCCGAGTTCCCGGGGGGAATTACGAAACTGGCGTGACCTCGGCTACCTAATTCGGGATCCACGACAGCTACCACGACATGAACGTCGGCAATTCCGCCGTTGGTAATCCAGGTTTTAGTCCCGTTAATTACCCACTCATCAGTGGATTCTTCATAGACCGCTCGTGTTCGTATTGCGGCAACGTCGGAACCAGCATCTGGTTCTGATGATGCAAAGGCCCCAAGCATGAGGTCTTCGGGGGTTCCATAACATTGGGGTACCCACTCCATCACCTGTTCAGGGGTGCCAGAAGCAGCAATTCCCGCAGCAGCTAGACCGCTACCCATTATTGATAACCCAATTCCGGCGTCACCCCAAAAAAGTTCTTCGAGTGCGACAGGCATCGTCAAACCGGTCGGGTCATTCATCATGGCTTCAGCCATGAATTCCCAACTGTACAAACCAATCTCAGCAGCTTCTTTGATGATGGGCCAGGGCGTCTCTTCGCGTTCATCCCAGTCGGCTGCAGCGGGTCGCACCACTTCACTGGCGAAATCATGCACCCATTGCTGAATTTGCAGTTGGTCTTCGTTTAACTCTGGGTTGAAATCCATACCACTAAGTTACTCATGGGTAACCATTGCGGCAATTGCAGCGAGAATTCACGGGAAAGAAGACGAATACCGGGAGGGCTATCCGACTGCTGACTGCAACTCTTCGACAGGGTCATGTATCACGAGCCGATCGCCACCTCGGCGCCGCGCAACGTGGACTTCTCTGCCCGCAGCTTCAATTAAGTCATCTGGATCGCCGACACGGTTGGAACTAAAGGCAACGCCGACACGGGTGTCAATATCGACAGTTGCTCCCGAAACCGCCACTGGCCCATCCAAGCGATTCAGAATTCGCTCTGCGACCACGGTCGCGTCCATCAACTCGTGCAAACCCTCTAACAGAACTGCGAAGGCATCGGCGTCACTAGTCAAGACCTGGTCTTCGGCTCGCACGCAACCAGTGATTCGTCTACCAATAACTTCACGAAGGACCTCTGGCGCTACTCCCGAGGGGAGGTCACCTTCCACAGCTACATCAACATAGACGACAGCGAAACCATCGCCGGGGGAACGCCGGCGCTCTCGTTGGCGTTCCGTCATTGAACTGGTTTTGAAAATAGTCGACGCGATTGACGAAAGATGTCGATGGTTCGCCGCCGCGAGCCCAACAACAAGAAGGATCCCTACTTGTTGTGCGAGGGCTCCGACTTCAAGAGTCAAATCTTGGTAGCGACTCGCCGCCCACCACTCACCCACCACATACACGCCTGTGATGACAACAAAGAAGCCGCCCATTTGTTTAGCGTTGAGGCGCAGAACAGCCTGAATCATCGGGAACGCCAACATCACCCAAAGACTGCTCGCAGGATTTAATCCAACTAACCAAATCGCAGAAAACACAATCGTCGCGTCAAGTGATAACTCGATAAGTAGCCGATTTTGCGCAACTTTTTCGGTTACCCCTGGATCGCGGGTTGGATCAACAAAGTTAACGAAGAGTAAAAGCCCGCCAAGGATGACACCAAGGGGAAGCGGGGGAAGACTAGCGCCGGGAATGGAATCAGCTGCCTGGGCCCAGAGCATTAAGACCAACAAGACCGCAAAAAATCCGCGGACTCTTCTTGTCGCTGCCGCTGTTCGTCGCATTTCAGTAGTCACGAGCCGAGGCGATTCGGTTGCCACGTCGTCGCGTACCTCTTCAGGTGCGTCGCCCAGATCTGGGAGGGAGGTGAGAATGCTGATGTGATGACAGAGTACGGAACTTAAGTCCGTTAGCGCGGTATTTCAGAAAGCTTTCTTTCCCTGTCGACCTTGGGGGCTCGTGGAGTGCCTAGGTACATAAAAGCGATGGGTCTTGGGAGGTCGGCAGCGGTCCAGATACCGTTCAGGTCATGGCGAAGGTTCCTGACAAACCCACCCTTGAGAATCTTGAGTCCAAGTGGGCTCAAGTCTGGGAATCTGAGGGTACGTATCGGTTCGATAGGACCAAGCGCCGCGACGAGATATTCAGCATCGATACGCCACCACCTACTGTCAGTGGATCACTACACGTCGGTCACGTTTTTAGTTACACACACACCGACACTATTGCTCGGTATCAGCGAATGGCCGGGTCCGAGGTGTTCTACCCGATGGGATGGGACGACAACGGCCTACCTACAGAACGCCGAGTCCAGAACTACTTCGGTGTTCGATGCAACCCCGCACTCGCGTACGTCAGTGACTTCGAAGTTCCAAACGACGCCGGCGATGCAAAGGCCATCAAGAAGCGCGGAGACATCAACATATCGAGACGAAACTTCGTCGAGTTATGCCATGTGCTTACCGTCGAAGACGAAAAAGCATTTGAAGAACTGTGGAGACATCTGGGGCTGAGCGTGGACTGGTCCATGACTTACGCCACGATTGACGAACGCTGCCAGCGCGTCGCTCAGCGAGCTTTCCTCAGAAATCTCAAGCGCGGTGAGGCATACCAGAGTGAAGCTCCTTCCCTTTGGGACGTCACTTTTCAGACCGCTGTCGCCCAAGCGGAACTCGAGGATCGCGACCAACCAAGCGCCTATCACCAACTCCGGTTTCGCGGAACGTCAAACCAAATGGACGTCGTTGTCGACACAACCCGACCCGAGCTTCTCCCGGCCTGTGTCGCTCTAGTTGCCCATCCAGAAGATGAGCGTTATCTGCATCTCCTGGGAACTACGGCGACAACACCGATATTTGGTGTCGAAGTACCCATCCTTGGGCACAAATTAGCGGATCCTGAAAAGGGAACCGGCATCGCGATGGTGTGCACCTTCGGAGACACCACCGACGTGATCTGGTGGCGAGAATTGGAGCTTCCGGTTCGCGCGGTCATTGACAGAACCGGGCGAATTGTGAGTGACGCCCCGGAGGCCATCGTCTCAGGTGAGGGTAAAGCTGCATTTGCTCAGATGGCCGGGAAAACAGTTTTCTCAGCAAAGAAAGAAATAGTTGAGATGCTTCAACACTCCGGCGACATGATCGGCGAACCTCGTCCCATCACCCATGCAGTGAAATTCTTCGAGAAAGGCGACCGGCCACTTGAAATCGTGACGAGCCGCCAGTGGTACATCCGAAACGGAGGCCGAGATCAGGACCTCAATCAGTTGCTCATCGCTCGAGGAAACGAGATGCGATGGCATCCGCCTTACATGCAAAGCAGGTACACAAATTGGATTGAGGGACTAAACGGCGACTGGCTCATAAGTCGTCAACGATTCTTTGGTGTGCCTATTCCCCTGTGGTACCGGCTTGATGACGGCGGCAATATTTTGTGGGACCATCCTCTCGTCCCTGATGAAAGTGACCTCCCGGTAGATCCGTCATCCGGCGTTCCTTCTGGTTTCCAAGAATTACACAGGGGGGCCGCCGGAGGCTTCATTGGGGAAGTCGACATCATGGATACCTGGGCTACGTCGTCGTTAAGTCCGCAAATCGCGTGTGGGTGGGGTGAAGACGATGACCTGTTTTCTCGGACCTATCCAATGGACATGCGCCCACAAGCCCACGACATCATCAGGACCTGGTTGTTTTCGACAGCGGTCCGTTCCCATCTTGAGGAAGATGTTGCTCCGTGGCGACACTGTGCCCTTTCGGGATGGATTCTCGATCCAGATCGAAAAAAGATGTCGAAGTCAAAGGGAAACGTGGTTACACCGAAAGGTCTCCTCGACCAGTATGGGTCAGACGCTGTTCGATATTGGGCAGCGAATGGTCGCCCTGGTACAGACACCGCTTTCGACGAAGGGCAAATGAAGGTAGGTCGCAGACTGGCGATTAAAATCCTCAATGCCTCAAAGTTCGTGCTCACTCTTACCGGTGACTCGAAACCTCATCTAGATCTTGTAACGGAGCCCCTAGACCAGGCGTTGTTAGGTCGGGTAGCTGCTCTTGTCGAAACCGCTACTGCAGCTTTCGAAGATTTCGATTATGCCCGCGCTCTGGAGCGCACAGAACAGTTTTTTTGGGGCTTTACCGACGACTATGTCGAACTCGTGAAGGCGAGGGCCTACGGCAGTCAGGGCGCGGCAGCAGCAGCGTCCGCTCATGCCTCTCTTGTGACGGCATTAGACACATTGCTCCATCTGTTCGCTCCGTTCCTCCCATTTGTTACCGCCGAGGTTTGGTCATGGGCCAACAGCGAATCGATTCACCGGTCGCAGTGGCCCGATCATCAAGCTTTAAGTTCTCAACTCAACCCGGCTATCGAAACAACAGTTTTAGATGCAGCAGCCCAAACCCTTTCTGAAGTTCGTAAAAGCAAAACTGAGGCTAAACGCAGTCTGAGGGTGAGGGCGGAACGGGTCCTGGTGACAGCTACTCGCGAGCATCTTGACCTGGTCGAGCTAGTTAGAAGCGACCTAATGGAAGCCGGTCATATCTCGACCCTGGAATTGGTTGAACAAGACAATGCCAATGCTGAGGTTCAGGTAACCCTCGCGCCTGACGAATAGGTCCTATGGTCAATAGCAACGCCCATGACTCGTTTAACAGGCTCACCGCCATTTCGTTTTGCAACCGCTCTGTGCCTCACAGTTATTCTTTGCAGCGGGCCCGCGTCAATGGCCAACGCTGCCGATTGGCTCGAACCAGGCGTGTACCAGTCTGCAGATTCAAACGTCAGTGGCGAAGTTCATGCTTTCGGCGATGCTTCAGATTTCGGGAATCTCGCATCTGAAAGCGATTTCGATTTAGCAGCATTAACTTCCACGAGAACCGGCGACGGATATTGGATTGCCAGCAAAGATGGTCGAGTTTTTCATTTTGGCGATGCCATCCACCGCGGAGACTTGCGGTCAATTTCCCTTGACTCCCCAGTCGTGGATCTAGCAGTAACGAGTGACGGGAATGGTTACTGGCTTGTCACAAGTCGAGGAGTTGTTTACGCATTCGGCACCGCTCTCTGGCGAGGATCGCTAGGACACGTTTCGCTTCAAGCACCGGTCGTGGACCTCGAACCGTTTCCCTCTGGAACTGGTTATTGGCTGACCGCTGCCGACGGCGGAGTTTTCGCGTTCGGGGAAGCTCGGTACTTGGGTGGACTTGGGAATCGCAGCCTGTATCGGCCAATCATCGATTTGCTATCAACAACAGACGGAAGCGGCTACTTGTTGATTAGCGCGGACGGATCTGTTCATACGTTTGGATCTGCTCGTTTTCGAGGTTCTCTCGCGAACAACGGCGTCTCTAGCAGTCGGATTGTCGCGGCTGAGCGAACTCCCGATGATCGTGGATATTGGCTGGTGAGTCAACGCGGCAAAGTTTTCACTTTTGGCTCGGCTGCTCATTTGGGTCAAATGAACGCGCACGAACTGGCGCCAGTCGCAGCTTTTGCAGTTCGCGGCGCTGGAATGGGTTACTGGATGACAACTTCGTCGCCTCCTCCCAGTCCTCCAGATTCCGGGTCGGGGCGACGTGCGATCTTTTCAAATCAACGTCACCGGGTTTGGCTGGTTGAGAGTGACGGTGAAGTGATTGGCAACTTTTTCGTCAGCGCTCGGGCAGATAAACCACAGCCTGGTATCTACGAGGTGTTCTCGAAATCTCGTCACACCATCGCAGGACACGACGATATCCGCATGGAATACATGGTGCGGTTTACGTGGGGGGTTGAACAGGCGATCGGTTTTCACAACATCCCTATTGATGGCTTCGGGGAAGCTATGCAGATGGAATCTCAGTTGGGGAGCTACCGATCGGAAGGGTGTATTCGTCTACGAGATGACCAAGCGGCACAGCTTTATGCCTGGACAAAAGTCGGCACTCAAGTCGTAGTCATTGATTGAGGTCGCCGCGCTCTAGTCCCCATCGTCGTCTCCGCCACCTGATCGGGGACCGGTTTGGAACCCAGGACCGGTTTTCTTAACTACGGCTTTCTGATCAGCCTCGCTGCGAAGCCAAACGGTTCGTTGTGGGAACGGAATTTCGATGCCCGCCTCGTCGAATGCTTCCTTGATGCGTTTTCTCAGTACACGAGCAGTGCTCCATTGTTCTCCTGGTTCAGTTTTGACCGAAAGTCGGATCGTGATTCCGTCGGCACCAAAGTTTTGGATGCCGGAGACGGTTGGTTCCTCCACGATGGTGGCTTCTTCCAGTTGTTCGTTCCACACACCGTCTGCAACGGTTTTCATTGTCTCCATCGCCAAGTCCAGATCAGTGTCATACGCCACGTCAATTTCCATGGGTATTTTTGAAAAGCTCTGGGTCATGTTTCCAACACGACGGATTTCGCCATTAGGAATGTGCCACAGCGTCCCATATTTGTCGCGAAGCCTTGTGGTACGCAGTCCGAGCGATTCGACCGTGCCATTAGCTTCACCTACGTCGATATAATCGCCGACCCCATATTGGTTTTCGATGAGCATAAATATTCCGCTCAGTAAATCTCGAACTAGAGATTGTGAGCCAAAGCCAATTCCTAGGCCCAAGATGCCTGCACCGGCAAGTAGAGGGCCGAGGTTGATGTCGAACTCCCCCAGAAGCATCATCAGAGTCACTGTTCCAACTGCTGCTGACGCAATGCTCTTGAAAAGCATCCCGAGGGTTTTTGCTCTTTGGCGCGCTCGGTCTGTTCGGTTACGGAGCGATGCCAATTTCCCGGAGAGCACCTCACGACGCAGCATGCTGCTTGAGGCTTCTGCAGCTCGAACGGCGTCTTTCTCCTCTGAGGACCTCTCGGACATGAGGCGATCGATTAACCCATCGATGGCCTTGTGGACGATGCGGCGTGTTAGTAACGCGAGCAGAACGATGACAAGCACCTTGACTGGGCGATCAACTAGCCACGTCGCGATGCCGGCAACGTCTGAGTTGTCGGTCCACTCGAAGACTTTTCGACACAGCCAGTCTGGATCTGTCCCGCACGCTTCATTCAGTGTTGCTGCGATGGAAGGAATGATTTGGGTCACGACCACCAGCTTATGTTCACCCATCTACACCTCTGGCGCGCTCACTAGGATCACATTTGTGACGGACACAGATGCAGCAGCTCTTTACGACGTATTTCAAGGTGTAGCGACTATCACTTTGAATCGACCTGACAACAAAAACGCTCTTAGCGTCGAGATGGTTAATTCCGTTGGCGACCATTTTGAGACGGCGCAAAACGATGACGAAGTTAGAGTCATCTTGTTCACCAATAACGGCAACACGTTCTGCGCCGGCGCGGACTTGAAGGCAAATCAACCGGGGGTGCCACAACCCGCAGCTCGTCACAGTTTTGTGCAAATTCTCGATGACATCATCGAATCGCCCAAACCTGTTTTGGGTCGAATAGCTGGACACTGCACCGGAGGAGGGGTTGGCTTCGCAGCAGCGCTCGACATATCTATCGCTGCGGACGACATCGTCATCGGCTTCACCGAAGTTCGGTTAGGGGTAGCCCCTGCCGTGATCTCGGTGGTGTGTCTACCAAAGCTACGACGCGCCGACGCCAGTGAATTATTTCTTAACGGCGAACGAATCCCCGCCACTCGTGCAGCAGAAGTGGGGCTGATAAATCGCGCTGTGCCAAGGGAACAGTTGGACGCCCAGATAATGGAAACAGTCGAAAAGGTGGTGCGGGGAGGGCCTAACGCCCTTGCAGCCTCCAAACAATTAGTTTCTAAGGTGCCCCAGATGACCCGAGAAGACGCCTGGGAATGGACTGCCGAATTAAGTCAGTCACTTTTTCAAAGCACTGAGGCCCAAGAAGGCATCGGCGCGTTCCGGGAACGACGCGATGCGTCTTGGGTCCCAAAGGGAAGCTAGGTAGCGACGAGGTCAGGTGGTTCATTGTTCAACAATTTGGACTTGGCCAACGCGTGGGAGCGCCACCCACGTGTTGCCCGGCGGCAAGGTAATCGCCTCTCCAGCGCGGTCCGTGTAACGGGTGAGGGCAGTTGCTTCTCGGCGTTCCCAAAATCCCTCGATTAAATGTCCGTCATACAAAACCAACGCTGATCCTTCACCAACTAAAACGGCTTCAGGTGACCTTCCATCGGCCGAGCTACGCCTGTAAGAAATGATTTGAACGATCACTATTTCCGGGGCAACGACGACACCGACCGCATCAACATGAAGGGAACCGTTTTGGCTACGGATCCAGCCATTCCGGTCTTGATCCCATCGGTACGTGACGCTGGTAGCTCCATAACTAATATCAACGCCTTTCACCGCAACAGCAGTATCTGGCAGAGGTTCATCTAAGTCTCGACGGGCAAAGAGAAGGGGCGGGCTTCCGCCACCGCCTCGGTCATCACCTACAAGTCGAAGTGATTTAGTGCTGGTTACAAGGTTGTGTGGAGACTGGCGTTCAGTGAGACGTCGGTATGAGTCGACATCGGCGTTGGAGCTCACGTCGACGTAGTCAACGTCGCGTAGTAGTTCAAGAACGGCTTCGTTCCCGCCCGAATTCGCAAATAGTGGGCGATTGAAATTACGGAGAAGGTCAAAATCACTCGTCCGGACCGATCGGACCGGTCCCACGATGTCGGCCCCTTGCGAGTGAAATACAGCGGCAAATCGGGTGAGGCCCCCCTCCACGATCTCTTCGAAAACCACGTCTGCTGAGTTGATCCCAAATTGAGGTCGAGCTCGATCATGGTTGTCGATTTTGACGACGAGGGCAGGCCAATCCCCTACTTCTTCACCTTTGACGCCAGTAAGTGGCCAGATATCACGCTGCGCAGGGGGCAATGTTGCCGGAACACCGTCAGCGACCTGTTGTTCTAGGTCCTGAGAACTTGAGGGGACTGTAACTGCTGCAGTTTCGTCTGGGGCATTTAGTTCTTGAGTCGTCGTCGACGTCGGCGCGAGTCGCGCACTGGGAGGAGTGCCTGCACAACTCGTCGTGGCTACAGCAATCGCTATACACAGCCCTGCGCGCCATCTGTTTCTCAACATTGAGCCGAGATTAGTCACCTATCAGTCGATGTTGATGCCGTGTACCGTTCAGTTGGTGACAGGACGGATACATATTCGACGCGACGGCCACATAGGGGTCATCGTGCTTGACCATTCAGAACGGCATAACGCGATCAGCACTGAGATGTGGCAAGGATTGCTCGATTCGGCTACCGAGTTAGCTAGCGATCAAGAAATCCGGGCAGTATTGATCAGGGGAGAAGGAGATAAAGCCTTCGCTGCGGGAGCAGATATCAGTGAGTTCGGAAATAAACGGACAGACAGTTCCACTAATCGCGATTACGACAACGTGTCGGATAGGGCTTACGTTGCTCTCGCTACTATGCCGAAACCACTAGTTGCGATGATTCATGGGTACTGCATAGGTGGGGGACTCGCCGTGGCACTCACCGCGGACCTTCGAATTGTCTCCGATGACGCTAAGTTCACGATTCCTGCAGCACGACTCGGACTCGGTTATCGCTCGGAAGGTTTGGGACGACTTGTTCAGTTGATTGGTCCCTCTGCAACAAAAAGAATCATGTTTCTTGCGGATCGTTTCGGAGCTGACGAAGCCTTGAATATGGGGTTGGTCAATCGAGTAGTTCCAAAAGCTGATCTCGAAGAAGCAACCAGCGAATGGATGAATCTCATCTGCCAAAACGCGCCGCTGACAATCAAAGCCGCTAAGGCCGCCACCGATGAATGGGCGAAACCCGAGTCACTTCGCGATTTCGACGAGATTAACGACTTAGTCAACGCATGTTTCGACAGCGCGGACTATCGCGAAGGTGTCGAAGCGTTTATGTCAAAACGGACGCCGCGCTTTTCTGGCAGCTAACCGCGTCGGGCATCTCGCCGTCGTCGACGGGTCCTTTCATATTCCTCGATTTCCTCATCGAGTTCGGACAGTTCATGACACAAGTCCAGGTATGAAGCTAAACGATCAGGGTTCAAGTCACCTTCTGTGTGAGCGTCAGCTACCCCGCAGTCCGGTTCGTCGCGGTGGCTGCAATCGGCAAATTTGCATCGGGTCGCAAATCGAGCAATATCGGAGAACACTTCGTCTAGCCCCTCGCCGTCCCACAATTGAAGCTCTCTGAGACCCGGCGTATCGATCAACGCCCCTCCCCCGGCTACAAGTAGTTCTCGCCGGACGGTGGTGTGGCGACCGGCCCCTTCGTCGTCGACGGACCCAGTAGCCAGAACTGAATCCCCCACCAAATGATTCACGAGGGTCGACTTACCAACGCCCGAAGCTCCTGTAAATGCGACCGTTGCGCCACCAGCTAGAAGGCCTTGCAGCGCACTCATGCCGTCACCTGTTTTTGCACTGACCATCAGAATCTCTTGTTCCACTCCTCGACGAATCAAGAGACCCCGGATTGCATCTCCGTCCCCAAGATCGGTTTTGTTGATCACTAGGACCGGAGAAGCGCCCCCACCGACAGCAGTGACTAGGTAACGCTCAACTAGATGCTCGTCTAGATCTTGGTCTGAGGAGGTGACGATGGCGAGTGTGTCAATGTTCGCGCCCACAACCTGTGGAAGAGGCGCTGCGCCAGTCGCCCGGCGCGTGATCATCGAGTGTCTTGCCAGGACTTCCACAATCGCAACTCGTCGATTGTCGATGGGATCGAGAGTGTGTACGACCCAATCTCCTACGGCTGGGTAGTCAGTGGGTTCATGAGCTCGTTCGCGAGCAGCGCCATCAAGCACAGCCTCGAGTGCTCCGTTGGGGCCTAAGAGCTCATACGCCCCTCGATGTTCTACGACGACGCGGCTGACGGCTTGACCAGTTGGTAGCTGAAGATCCGCCTTGTTGTGTTTGTTCCATCCGAGCAGTTCTAGGGAAACAGGGCCGTTATCCATCAGAAAGCCAAACTTCTGCCCAACGGCCTACTCCGGCCACCTGGCCGAGAGTCCCTGTGCCGTCTGGAAGACCCCACGAACCCAGACCCGCAGTACCAGAATGACCAACCACAGCCGACTGAGAATATGACAGGTAGATCATCGGCATTTGTTCAACTAATGCCAACATCAATTGTTCGACCGCTGCTTGGCGAACTGTCTCAATTGGGCTCGAGTGCAGCAGCTCCACCAATGAACTTAAAGATTCGTTATGCAGGTTGGCGACGTTCAACGGCGAAGTTCGAACCGGTCCAAAGAATGGGGTAAACATCATCGCAGGGTCCGTTTCACCTCCAACACGCCAGCAGGTAGCGAGGAAGTCTCCGCTAAACCCCGGCCGGTCGGTAACCGAGCCTAAGACCCGCTGGATGAGGCCGTTGCGTGTAACCGTTTCCAGTTCGACGTCGACGAAACCGGTGGCTTCCCACTGTTGCTCTAATTCTCGGGTCATCGCAGATAGATGGATGTCATCGGTACATTGCAGGCTCACTAAAACCATGGACCCCTCAGTCCGTCCGTCCGAGCGATCCTTATCTTCGACGTACTCAGCCAGCAGCTCTTTTGCCTGAGTCAAATCGGTTTTGGGCCATCTTTCTGCCGCGAGCCCAGACCACCATCGGCTTTGCGGAGCAAACCATTGAGTCGCGGATTCGCCGGCTCCAGCTCCCATCGATGATTTAACTAAGAGTTCTTGGCTCGTTGAAAGTTGGAGTGCTCGCCGCACCCGAACATCGTCGACAGGAGCTTTAAGCGTGTTGAATAGCACTACTCCTACGTTGTTTTCGTTCCGTGACACGACAGCGAGTTGAAGATCTCGGGCCCGCTCGATGGCAAGTGCAGAGCGGGTATGAGCGAAATCGGCCTCGCGGCTGCGAACAGCCTCAATCCGTTCGCTCTCGGCTGCGACTTGACGAAAAACCAGACGATCGAGATAGGGAAGCGATTCGCCGTCAGCATCTTTTCGCCAGTAGTCACGATTTGCGCTAAGTAGTATTGGTTCACCAATAGCCCAAGAATCAATGATGTAGGGGCCTGTACCGACTGGGCTATGGAGAAAGGCCGCTGGGTCTGCCATGGCGGACTCAACAGAGAACACTCGTCCAATTGGACCGGAAAGCACGACATCCAATCCCGGATTCGGTTCTGCTAAATCGATCATCAGGCTGTAGTCATCAAGAACTTTGATGGCATTTATTCGCGCGTCACGAAGTAGACCACTTGTTACGCGACCTCGTTTCAAGAATTCTTCGTAGCCTTCCTTGATCACATGAGCCGTCACCGGGTTCCCATCGGTAAACCTGAGGCCTTTTCGTATGGTGACAGTCCAGTTGAGCATGGTGGGGTTGGATTCGACACGTTCGGCCAACCAAGGCGACGTGGACCCATCAGGAAGAACAATGGTGAGTGTTTCCAGTACCTGATCGAGAACGTTGCGGCACGACCAAGCACACACATGATCCCAGGGTGTCCAACCGGTGATCGGGTCTGAATCTTCGGCTAGAAGCACCGTCGCTGACCCCCCACCCCGCGAACCGGTACCACTATCTAACCGACTTTCGCTCTCCTCATCCTTCTCATCGGACCCCGGAACCTTCAAGTTCTCAGTCGAAGGGGGCGATGTGGATTGCACCAACGATGGGTTCGGGTCTCGAACGACCACGAGCCCGTCGGAACTGCATGCAGCCACGACAACTGCCGTGACTAGCAGGGACCAAACGGCTTTAGACCGACTGCTCAATGTGTTGCTCGCCATTCTTCAGACCATTGGTCGGCGCCGAAATGCCAGTCATCAGTCCTGTACGTGGTCCCGGTGGCGCTGGCGACTAATCGATCGCCCACCGCTAATTCGACCCGGTGATGTCCAAATCGTCGGGTTCTGCTGATCTCGGTCACGGTTGCCGTCACAAGATCTCCGGGCTGCACCCCACGGTGATAGGAGATATCGATGTGTGTCGCAACAGCCTGACGGCCGTAGCCATTCGAGGCGAAGGACATCGCAACGTCACCGAGGCTGAAAAGGATCCCTCCATGGCCGCCGCCAAGAAAGTTGGTGTGAGCTAGCTGTATCGTCGCCCGCACAATCGCTGCACCCGGATGCCACTCCAGTAACTCTGCGCCGAGTTGTTCTAGGAGCGGGTCAGTTCGAAATAGCGCGTCAAGACGTTTGCGTTCTCCATCTGGGAGTCCATCGATCTGTGTTGGCACAGCGATCACGGTACTTGCCAAAAGGTCACCAAGAACAGGCACACACCCCGTCATTGAGGACAACAGCTCCTAATAGGACGCTGGTCTGTGACAACTGCGTGATCGCTCCGAGGCTGTCACCAGCAATTCCACCGACCGAACGATGTGACCAAATCCACACCAGAACAGTCGCTGGAATGGCGAAAGCAAGCAGGAAAAACCCCACATACCCGGTTAGCAGGACCGGAATGGCGCTTGCAGCGGCGATCCCAAAGAGACTTCGGAGACGACTAATTTCGCTTAGATAATCTACTCCTAGGCCCTTCTTTGCGGCCTTTGCGCTGAGGGCAGCAACACTCACGGCAGCTGACCGGCCAATGGAATGAGCCGCCACCACTGATGTAAACGCGACCCAAGAGCTGAGTGTGGCGAGGGCGGCCATCTCAACCAGCAGAAGCAAAGCTAGAGCGCTAGTTCGGTAGGTACCTAGCCGCGAATCTCTAAAGATTCCCCTTTGAGGTTCTTTGGCCATTCCACCGGCGAAGGGATTATCACGATTGACAAGGTCGTCTGTGCGGAATGCGTCGGTGAGGGCTATTCCAAATCCGACGGCAAGCACCGCCGCGACGGTAGATGGAAGTAACTGCAATAACCCCACGTAGATCAATCCGACAACTGACCCAATAAGCGCACCAACCAGCGGAAACCACGGAACCGCATGCTGGAGATGAGCGGGGCTCTGTCGCCCAAATCCGATTGGGATTCTCGTTAAGAAATGGATGGCTGCTCTAAGGGAAGTCATAAAACGCGGAAGCGGACTAGCCCTTCCCATCTCCAATATTGGCCAACACCAGACCTGGGACGGCGTTTGACGGAGCGCTCATGGCGACCTTTCCTGATTACTAATTGGGACAACCACGATGTCATCGTCAACTTTGAGAACTTTTATTCGCGCTCGGTACAAAGTCGATAGATGATTCGATTCAAGAACCTGAGATGGGCTGCCTTCGGCCACTACCCTGCCATCCGACAAAAGAGCCATTCGGTCGCTGTACTGAGCGGCGAGAGTCAAGTCATGCATAGTCATGACCACGGTGATTTGACGCTCTCGCCGTAGTCGCTCAATCAGGTCTAGAGCCTGTTGTTGGTGGCCCAAATCAAGGGATGTAGTCGGCTCATCGAGAAAGACAATGGGAGTGGATTGCGCGATTGCTCTTGCGAGGTGACATCGCTGGAGTTCACCACCGCTTAGTGACTCAAGGTTTCGATTTCCCAAACCTATGAGATCCAGCTGATCTAATACTTCTTCCACAATTGCGAAGTCGCGCGGGCCCTCTACCCCCAGTGGTGATAAATGAGGCGTACGACCAAGCAACACATAACTGTTTACCGACATTCCAGGTGGAACTTCAGGCTGTTGGGGAACGTATGCGAGCAGGCGGGCTCTTTGCCGTGGACTAAGCCGGGCGAGATTATGCCCGTCAATCGACACGGTTCCCGAACTCCCCAACAAACCTGCCATTACTGAAAGAAGAGTGGTCTTGCCCGCGCCGTTCGGACCCACGATGGCGATCCACTCCCCGGCCGAGACACCGATCGAGACATCATCGAGAACGGTTGCCTGGCCCAAACGGACACCCACATTTTCTGCAACGCAGATCCTCATCCAAGCGACTTTCTACTCGACCTCAAAACAACAACGAAAAACGGTGCGCCGCAGAAGGCAGTGATCACACCAATCGGGACTTCAGCCGGAGAAGCAATCGTTCGCCCGAGCAAATCAACAGACATCAAAAACGCCGCTCCGAACATCACCGAAAGAGGTAGCACGATTCGATTACTCGACCCTGCTAAAAGACGAACAGTATGTGGGACGATGAGGCCCACAAATGCGATGAGTCCACTCACCGATACTGCAGCTGCGGTCCCTAAAGAAGCAGCAATGATCACGATAAGGCGAACAGCCTGGGGTCGGATCCCAACCGACGAAGCCTCTGCGTCCCCCAAACGCATCACGTCGAGCGTTCGGCGGTGAAACAAGATCACCAAACTCGCCAATAATGCATACGGCGCTAGGAGAGATACCTCACTCCAAGAAGCGGTGTTGAGACGTCCGAGAATCCAGCTGTACACCTGACGAATTGTTTCTACATTGCGTTGCTGAATGAAGGTTTGAATGGCTGTAAGGAAGCTAGCGACCGCGACACCGGAAAGAAGTAACGCTGCAGGCGACCGTCGTACCCCGGAGCTGTAGCCGAGAAAATACGTGAGAGCTACGGCGACCAGAGAACCGAGAAAGGCCAGCAGCGGAACGGTGTCAAAGGTTCCCATCCCGTCACCTGATCCTGTAACGATGGCGATGGTCGCGCCAAGGCCAGCCCCTGCCGCAGCCCCCAATAGGTACGGGTCAGCCAACGGATTACGAAAGACTGCCTGGTAGCTAGCGCCGCTGATGGCCAGAGTTGCTCCCACAAGCCCACCAAGCACAACCCGAGGGAGCCGCACCTCCCAGATGATGTTGGCATGGATCGACGACAGTCCACTATCGGCAGTGACCAGCGGCAACCGATCGATCAACTCCAGCACGACCGCAGAAATTTCTATGTCTGCAGGGCCAATTAGCAGGCCAGCCGCTGCCGCGCACACTATTGCGAGAACTCCTACTAGGAACCACGGAGCGCGAAGCCTCTCCGAGACCACCGCAGTACTTTCAGAGCGAGCGCCTAGAGCCACGACAGTTCTATCCAGCCTTCACTGCGGAAACTGCAGCAGAAACCGTAGAAAGAAAATCAACGAGACGGGGACCCCACCGGCTACTCACATCGTTATCCATTTCGATGACGTTCCCATTTCGAACAGCCTTCAACTCCGACCATCCAGGCCGCGACGCGATAGCTGCCACCGACTGGCCACAACATTCAGCATCAGCGAAGAAAATGATGTCTGGATCTGCTTCAAGAACAAATTCTTGAGTTAGCTGCGGATACCCCCAAGATGATCCGCCTTTGTCCGCGGGGTCAGCAATATTGACCAATCCTGCGAGGGAATAAATATGTCCAACAAAAGTTGCACTCGTTACTGAATACAGCGTGTCATCGAGCTCGTGGTAGTAGGTCAAGGGATTCTCAGGCAGATTTATCCCATTAAGAAGTTCAGCGATTTTCTCCCGCATATCGGCAACGGCTGCGAGCGCACCAACCCGTTGGCAAGTAATTTCACCAACCTCGAGCATCTGGCTAAATACGTCTTCTAATACGACAGCTGCGGCGGCCACGTAGACCTCCACTCCGAGCAACTCCAATTCCTGTTGGATCCCACTATCGCTAAGGATGACTAGATCGGGTTCAAACGCCGCTATTGCCTCCACACTTGGATTCCACCCAGCAAGATCTTCAACTACTGGAGCCTCGGGCGGCCAATAACTGTAATTATCGACCGCGATTACTTGTTCGCCGGCGCCCATGGCAAACAGCATTTCGGTCGCCGTTGGAGACATAGACACAATGGCTTGCGGGAAGTCGCGATTTGCACAGTCGCCAAACTCAACGGAAGCCCCCCCTTCTGCCAGCGATTCAGTTGGTAGTTCAGAATTGGCTGGCTGATAGGTAAGTGGCGAGCCAATCTCTGAGCCACCTCCGCATGAGGCGAGAGCAAATACAAGTACCAAGACCAAATACTTGACGGGATTCATCAGGCCTCTCCTGTTGTCCGAGGGCGGAGCGGCAGGAGATCTGCCACACAACGCTTCTTCCTCGAGAATCGTCGTGCGAGGCGTTGATTCAGGC